>Ga0075163_10011863_pt1 | contig 11348 bp, 3 predicted proteins | sample JI1023141ADNA_FD_71478 | JGI IMG/M metagenome (GOLD analysis project Ga0075163, IMG submission 71478) | Wastewater effluent complex algal communities from Wisconsin, to seasonally profile nutrient transformation and Carbon sequestration -... | ecosystem: Engineered > WWTP > Effluent > Algae... | reverse complement strand
CGTCGACCTCGAGGACCCGGGCCCGGCCGACCTCGACCTTGGCGCGGCCGGCGGCGCTGGCGGTGACGATCGCCAGGCCAGCGTCGGCGATCATGAACGCCAGGCGCTCGGCCGGGAAGCTCGGGTCGAGGGGGACGTAGGCGGCGCCGGCGCCGAGGATGCCGAGCAGCATCGGCACCATGTGGCTGTCGCGCTCGGCGATCAGGCCGACCCGGGCCCCGGGCAGGACCCCGGCCGCGACCAGGGCGGCGGTGATCCGGTCGGCCTCGGCGACGAGCTCGCGGTAGGTCAGGGCGCGATCGGGCGCGGTGATCGCGATCCGCTCCGGGACCCGGCGCGCGGTGGCGGCGACCAGCGCCTCGACGCGGGTGGTCCGCGGGTAGGCGACCTCGGTGGCGTTCCACGTCGCCAGGAGCGCGCGATCCTCGTCGGTGACGACCGGCAGTCGGCCGATCGGCTGCTCGGGATCGGTGAGCGCGCCGCGCAGCAAGAGCTCGTAGCCGGCCAGCCAGCGCCGGATCGTCGCGGCGTCGAACAGGTCGGCGTTGTACTGGCACTCGAGGCGCAAGCCAGCGCCGGTGTCGACGGCGTTGACGAACAGCTCGAAGGTCTCGTGGGTGCGCGGGTTGGACGCCAGGTCGAGGTGCAGGCCGGGCACCGCGTTGGCCTCGGCGGCCAGGGCCTGATCGATGTTGAAGATGACCGAGATGAGCGGCAGCCGCGACGGATCGCGCGTCAGCGGCAAGGTCTGCAGCACCCGGCCGAAGGTGACGTCCTGGTGATCGTAGGCGTCGAGCATCACGCCGCGCACGCGCTTGACCAGCTCGGCGAAGCGATCGCCGCCGCCGATCGCGGCCCGGATCGGCAGCATGTGGACGCAGTGGCCGACCAGGCCACCCCAGCCGTCGGCGGTCTGGCCGGCGGCCGGGATGCCGACCACCAGCTCGTCGGCGCCGGTCAGGCGGTGGAGGAGCGCGTCGAAGCCGGCCAGGAGGGTGGCGAAGCTCGACGCGCCGAGCCGGGCGCCCAGCTTCTTGACCCCGGCCAGGACCTCGGCGGGGATGACGTGGTCCTCGCGGCCCGAGCGGGTCGTGCGGCGCGGCGGCCGCGGCCGATCGGTGGGCAGCTCGAGGGTCGGGCCGCCGTCGGCGAAGCGGGTGGTCCAGTAGCGCTCGTTGGCGGCGACCTCGGGGGCGTCGGCGCGCGCGGCCTGGGCCGCGGCGTAGGTCGCGAACGACGGCGCGTCGGGCAGGGGCGCCGAGCGCGCGCCGGTGGCCAGCGCGTACAGCGCCGCCAGATCCTTCACCACCACCCAGTACGACCAACCGTCGAGGACGATGTGGTGGCCGGTGAAGACCAGGACGTGGTGATCGGCGGTCAAGCGGACCAGCTCGGCGCGGACCAGGGGGCCGGTCGCGAGGTCGAAGGGCGTGTCGACCGCGAGGCGGCAGCGCTCGGCCAGGGCGTCCGCGGCCGCGGTCGCCGGGCGATCCGAGAGATCGAGGAGCGGGACGTCGAGGTCGGGCGGCTCGGCGGCGATCGCCAGCGCGGTGCCGTCGTCGGAGAACGTGGCGCGCAGGGCGTCGTGGCGGCGCGGCAGCTCGCGGACCGCGTGGCGCAGGGCGCCGACGTCGAGCTCGCCGCGCAGGTGCAGCGACACGCTCTCGTTGTAGGCCAGCGACGCCTCGGGACCGAGGGCGGCCGCCAGCCACACCTCGCGCTGCGGCTCGGTCGACGGCGCGGCCGTGGCGCCGCCCGCGGTGGGGACCGCGACCGCGGCCTTGGGGGCCGGCCAGAAGCCCGCGGCCTGCATCTCGGCCGCGGCCGCCTTGTAGGCGGCGACGATCGCCGCCAGGTCGGCGTCGGAGTGCGCGGTGGTCAAGAAGCACGGGAAGTTGTCGAGGATGTGGATGCCGCGATCGCGCAGCATCGTGTAGACCAGATCGTTGTACGGCAGGTCCTCGGTGAAGTTGTTGCGCCACCACGACGCGAAGGTCTTGAGCACCAGCGGCGCGCCGGTGGCCTCCATGTGGGCGTTGATCTCGCCGACCATCGCGGCGCAGCGCGCGGTGAGCTGCTCCTGGAGCGCCGGGCCGGCGTCGCGCAGGTGCTCGAGCATCGCCTTGGTGGTGGCCAGGGCCAGCGGGTGGCGGACGAAGGTGCCGGCGAAGTAGGTCACGCCGACCGTCGGGATCGAATCGTCGCCGTACTGCCAGTGGCCGCCGTCGAGGGCGTCCATGAACGGCCGCTTGCCGGCGATCACGCCGATCGAGAAGCCGCCGCCGACCACCTTGCCGTAGGACGCCAGATCGGCCTCGATGCCGAACAGGCCCTGGACGCCGCGCGGGTGGGCCCGGAAGCCGGTGACCACCTCGTCGAAGACCAGGAGCGTGCCCGACTGCTCGGTCAACGCGCGCAGCTCGCGCAGGAACTCGACCGGGCGGAAGTCGGGCCGGCGCGACTGCACCGGCTCGACGACGATCGCGGCCAGCTCGTGGGCGCGCTGGCGCAGGATCTCGAGGGACTCCGGCGTGCCGTAGTCGAGCACCAGCACGTTCTGGGACGCCGACGGCATGATCCCGGGCGCGGCCGGGATGCTCTTCAGCTTGCGGGTGCCGCGGACGATGACCTCGTCGAAGATGCCGTGGTAGGCGCCGGTGAAGATCGCGATGAGCGATCGGCCGGTGACGGTGCGGGCGATGCGCATGCAGCCCATCACCGCCTCGGAGCCGGTGTTGCAGAACGCCGCCCGCTCGGCGCCGGTGACGTCGCAGAACAGCTCGGCGCACTCGCCGGCCAGGACGTGCTGCGGGCCGATCTCGTAGCCCTTCTCGACCTGGTCGTGGATCGCCGCGCGCAGGAAGTCGGGCTGCCAGCCGAGGAGGTTCATGCCGAAGCCGTTCAGCACGTCGATGTACTCGTGGCCGTCGAGGTCCCACAGCCGCGAGCCGCGCGACCGCTCGATCACGAGCTGGTAGGTCAGCTCCTTGGTCAGCGGCCGGAAGCCGTTGACCACCCGCGGGTCGGCCATGCGGTCGCGGTGGGCCTGGGTGTAGGCCTTGGACTTGGCGGTGCGCGCGGTGTAGCGCGCGATCAGCGCGTCGAGGCGGGCCCGCTGCTGCGGCGACAGCTCGTCGGCGGCGGTGTGGATCCGGGCGATCGCGCCGAAGGCCTTCTTGACGTCGTAGGTGACCGGGCCGGCCGGCGGCTCGTCCTCGTTTTTGGGCGGCGCGGCCGGCCGCGGAGCGATCGGCGCGATCGCGGTGGTCGGCGCGGGCGCGGGGGCGGGGGCGGCCAGGGCCGTCGGGGACGGCGTCGGCGCGGCGGGCGCGGCGGCGACCTGGCCGCCGAGGACGGCGAGCTGCTGCGCCATGATCGCGAGCTGGGCGTCGATGACCTGGCGCAGGTAGGTCGGGGCCTCGCCGGTCAGCCCGGCGGCGGCGTAGCTCGGGACCGCGCCGCTCGGGGGCGGCGCGGCGATCGGCGTCGCGATCGCCGCGGGGGCGCTCGCCACCTCGGGCGCGGCGTCGGGCGGCAGGCTGGCGTCGAGCATCTCGACCAGGCTGGCCACCGACGGGTAGCTCTCCATGACCTGGCGGAAGGTGACCTTGACGCCGTGGGCCCGCTGCACCGCGAGCGCGAGCTGGGTCAGGGTCAGCGAGTCGAGGCCGAGCTCGAGCCACGGCGTGGCGGGATCTTGATCGGTGACGTCGGCGCCCGAGACCTCTTCGACCAGCTCGCGCACCGAGGCGAGCAGGCGGTTCTTGCGATCGGGGCGCGTGGTCGGGGCAGGTGCGGCAGAGGTCATGGTCGGATCCGGAAGCGTCGTCGGCGCCGGCGCGGGCGCGGTGGGGAGCGGGAACGTGGGCAGACCGGCGAGGGTCGCGAGCGCGGCCGTCGGCGCCGCGGCGGTCGGCAGCGCGGCTGGCTGCGCGGTCGCCACCGGCGCGTCGATCCAGTGGCGCTGGCGCTGGAACGGATACAGCGGCAGCGGGACCCGGCGGCGGCGCTCATCGCCGCGGTAGCTGCGCCAGTCGATCGTCGCGCCCAGGGTCCAGAGCTGACCGAGCGCGGCGGTGACCGCGAGGGCCTCGCGCTCGGGGGCGTCGGCCAGGCTGGGCACCGCGACCGGCAGCGCGCGCTTGCCCGGCACGGCCTGGCGGGCCAGCGCCGACAAGGTGGCCCGCGGCCCGATCTCGATCAACACGCGGCGCGGATCGGCGAGGGCGGCGGCCACCGCCGGCGCGAATCGCACCGGGCGGCGCAGGTGCTCGGCCCAGTAGCGCGTGCTCTGCGCCTCGGCGGCGCCGAGCGGGGCGGCGGTCACCGTCGACACGATCGGGATCCGCGGCGCGGCCAGGGTCATGGTCGCCAGGCGCTCGGCCATGATCGGCACGACCGGATCCATCATCGGCGAGTGGAAGGCGTGGGAGGTGACCAGGCGGCGGACCGCGACGTCGGCCGCGGCCAGCTCGGCCTCGAGGGCGGCGATCTGCTCGGTCGGCCCCGAAGCGACACACAGCCCGGGAGCGTTCTCGGCCGCCAGGTCGACGCCGTCGGGCAGGCGCGGTCGCAGCTCGTCGGCCGACAGCCGCACCGACAACATGCTGCCGGTCGGCAGGGCCTGCATGCGCCGGCCGCGCTCGACCACCAGGGCCAGGGCGTCGGGCAGGCTCATGACCTCGGCCAGGGCCGCGCACACGAACTCGCCGACCGAGTGGCCGACCAGCACGGTCGGCGTGACGCCCCAGCTCATCCACAACCGCGCCAGGCTGTACTCGAGCGTGAAGATCGCCGGCTGGGTCAGGCTGGTCTGCGACAGCGCCGCCGGATCGTCGGTCCACAAACGATCGCGCGGATCGCCGTCGAAGTGGCCGGCGAGGATCGCCAGGCAGTCGTCGTACGCGGCGCGGAAGGCCGGCTCGGCGGCGTACAGACCGCTGCCCATGCGGGCGTACTGCGAGCCCTGGCCCGGGCACAGAAAGCCCAGGCTCGGCAGCTCGGCGCCGACCTGACGGGCGCCGGCCTGGCTGGGATCGGGCGCGGTCAGGAGGCGCGCCGCCGACGCGGCCGAGTCGGCGACGACGAAGCGGCGGTGGTCGAACTCGCGGCGCCCGACCTGGAGGGTGTGGGCGACGTCGGCCAGGTCGGCGTCGGTGTGGGCCAGGGCGTCGGCCAAGGCGGCGCTGGCGTCGGCCAGGGCCGGCGCGGTGCGCGCCGACACCAGCACCAGCTCGACCGGGCGCGGCGACCGCGTGGCCGGCGGCGTGGCCGGCGCCTCCTCGACGACGATATGGGCGTTGGTGCCGCCGAAGCCGAACGACGACACCCCGGCGCGGCGCGGCGTCGCGCCGGCCGGCCACGGCGACAGCGCGGCCTGGACCCGAAACGGGCTCGACGCGAAGTCGATCTTGGGGTTGGGCGTGGTGAAGTTGATCGACGGCGGCAAGGTCCGCTGGTACAGCGCCAGCGCGGCCTTGATCAGGCTCGACGCGCCCGCCGCGATCACCATGTGGCCGACGTTGCTCTTGAGCGAGCCGATCGCGCAGAAGCCGCGATCGGTGGTGTGGCGGCGGAACGCCCGGGTCAGGCCCTCGATCTCGATCGGATCGCCGAGGGGGGTCGCGGTGCCGTGGGCCTCGACGTAGGAGATCGAGCGCGCGTCGACGCCGGCGGCGTCGAGGGCGGCGGCGATCACCGCGGCCTGACCGTCGGGGCTCGGCGCGGTGAAGCTGGCGCGCTCGGCGCCGTCGTTGTTGACCGCGGCCCCGAGCAAGACCGCGTAGATCGTGTCGCCGTCGGCGATCGCGTCGGACAGCCGGCGCAGCGCGACCACGGCGACGCCGTCGGAGAACACCGTGCCGCCGGCGCTGGCGTCGAAGGTCCGGGTGTGACCGTCGGGCGACGCCATCGAGCCGTCCTGGTACAGGTAGCCCGACGCGGGCGGGCAGGTGATCGCCACGCCGCCGGCCAGCGCGAGGTCGCACGACCCGGCGCGCAGGGCGTCCATCGCCATCGCGGTCGCGACCAGCGAGGTCGAGCACGCGGTGTGGACGCTGACCGCCGGCCCGGTCAACCCGAGCTTGTGGGCGACCCGGGTGGTGACGTAGTCCTTCTCGTTGCCGAGCATGACCGCCAGCTCGCCCAGGCGGCGGATCTGATCCGGCCGCGGCCACAGGTGGCGCTGGTAGTAGGTGGCGTTGTACATGCCGCCGAAGATCCCGACCGGGCCCGGCTCGCGATCGGGGACGTGGCCGGCGTGCTCGAGGGCGTGCCAGGCGGTCTCGAGGAAGACCCGGTGCTGAGGGTCGGTGAGGGCGGCCTCGAGGGGCGACATCCCAAAGAAGCCGGCGTCGAACTGATCGACGCCGTCGAGGACGCCGCGGGCGGCGACGTAGGCCGGGTCGGCCTTGACCGCGGCCGGGATCGACGGATCGAGCTGGTCGGGGGCGAAGTAGCGGATCGACTCGACGCCGTCGCACAGGTTGCGCCACAGCGCCGGGACGTCGACCGCGCCCGGGAAGCGCCCGGCCATGCCGACGATCGCGATCGGCTCCTTGCGATCGATCGCGCGCCGGGCGGTGGCGCGCGCGGCCGGCGCGGCCGCGTCCATCGCCTTGGCCAGCGCGGCCGGGGTCGGGGCGGCGAACAGGGTCGCGGTCGAGACCTCGGGCAGCCCGGCCTCGCGCAGGCGGGCTTGCAGGGTCACCGCCAGGAGCGAGTTGCCGCCCAGCTCGAAGAAGCCGTCCAGGGCGCCGACTCGATCGAGGTCGAGCAGCTCGGCGAAGACCGCGCAGATGATCGGCTCGCGCGGCCCGCTCGGGGCGCGGTACGGGGTCGCCAGCTCGGGGCGCTCGCGGCCGGGCGCCGGCAGGCGCGCCCGATCGAGCTTGCCATTGGCGGTGACCGGCAACGCCGCCAACGCGACGTAGGCGGTCGGGACCATGAACTCGGGCAGGACCTTGGCCAGCGCCGCGCGCACCGTCGGCGCGGGCGGCGGCGGACCCCCGGCGCCGACCAGGTACGCGACCAGGCGCTTGCCGGTCGGGCCGTCGTCCTTGACGGCGACCGCGCAGGCCGCGACGCCGGACAGCTCGCCCAGGCGGGCCTCGATCTCGCCGAGCTCGATGCGGAACCCGCGGATCTTGACCTGTTGATCGACCCGGCCGACGAAGTCGAGGGTGCCGTCGGGCCGCCAGCGCACGCGATCGCCGGTGCGGTACAGCCGGCCGTCACCGGTGAAGCGATCGGCGATGAAGCGCTCGGCGTCGAGCTCGGGCCGCGCCAGGTAGCCGCGCGCGACGCCGCGACCGCCGACCCACAGCTCCCCGACGATCCCGATCGGCACCGGCGCGCCGTCGGGGGCGACCACGTAGCACGCGGTGTCGGCGATCGGCCGGCCGATCGGGATGGCCCGGGTCTCGGCCGGCAGCTCGCGCGGGATGCGGTAGGTGGTGGTGAAGGTCGTGCACTCGGTCGGGCCGTAGCCGTTGTGCAGCTCGGTGGTCGGCAGCGCCGCCAAGGCCCGGCGGACGTGGCTCGGCGACAGCGCCTCGCCGCCGGTGTAGAGCTGGCGCAGCCCGGCCAGGTGGGTGGGGTCGTCGTCGACGATCGAGTTGAACAAGGCCGCGGTCAGCCAGGCCGAGGTGACGCCGTGGCGGGCGATCGCGGCGGCCAGGCCGGGGCCGGTCGGCACCAGGTCGCGATAGATCACGACCGCGCCGCCGTGGAGCAGCGGCCCCCACAGCTCGAGGGTCGAGGCGTCGAAGCCGAGCGGCGCGGCGTGGAGGAACCGGGTGGTGGCGTCGAGGGCGACGTAGTCGACGTCGCCGACCAACCGGAGGATCGAGCGGTGCTCGATCTGCACGCCCTTGGGCACGCCGGTCGAGCCCGAGGTGTACATGACGTAGGCGCGCGTCGTCGAGGTCGCCCGCTCGGCCCGCGGGGTCGCGGTCGCGATCGCGGTGGTGGTGGCGACGCCGTCGACCAGGACGGTGCGCGCGGCCAGGCCGGCCAGGGTCGCGGCGCCGGCGCGATCGGTGACCAGGACCTTGGCGCCGGCGTCGTCGATCGCGAAGCGCAGGCGCTCGTGGGGGTACGCGGGATCGAGGGGCAGGTAGCACCCGCCGGCCTTGAGGATCGCCAGGGCCGCGATCACCGCCTCGGGCGACCGCGGCGCGATCAACGCGACCGGCCGATCGGTGGCGACCCCGGCGGCGATCAGGCGCTCGGCCAGCTCGTCGGAGGTCGCGTCGAGCTCGCGGTAGGTGAGCGCGCCGCCGTCCCACAGGAGCGCGACCTGATCGGGCGCGCGGGCTGCGACCTCGCGAAACACGCCGTGGACGGTGGCGTCGGGGCGGAAGTCGCGACCGGTGGCGTTCCAGGTCTCGACGACCTGCGCGCGGCCGGCCGCGGTCAGGGGGCTGAGCGCGCTCACGTCGTCGGCGCCGGCCCAGCTCGCGAGCACCGCGCGCCACAGCCCGGCGAGGAGCTCGACGGTGGCGGCGTCGAGCTGCGCCGGCGCGTGATCGGCGACCAGCGCGTCGTCGACCAGCGACCAGGTGAGCGCTAGGTCGCGCGCCGCGCCGCCCCAGCCGCTGGCGGCCGGGCCGTCGCCCTCGGCCAGGAGCGCGAGCGCGACCTCGGCCAGCCAGGCGGCGATCGGTCCGGTGCGCGGCGCCGGGATCCGACGCGGCCCGTGGACGTCGATGCGCGCGGCCTCGGCGCCGGCGATCCGCGCCAGCACCACCGCCCAGGCCGCGATCGCCGCCACCGTCGGTCCGCCGGCGGCGTCGTCGAGGACCGCGCGCTCCTCGGCGGTCAGTGGCCACGTCAAGCGGGCGGTGGCGGGGGCGTCGGGGGCAGCGGGGGCCAGCGCCAGGGCGTCGAACAGGTCGGCAGCAGGGCCGGTCATGGCAGGGTCTCCTCGATCCGTCGGACCACGAGTTGCACGAGGTCCATCGGCACCACCGCGGCGTTGACCGCGGCGTCCGAGTTCCACGCGTCGCTGGCCTCGGCGGCGATGACGTGGGCCGCGGGCAAGCGCGCCCGCAGCGTGTCCTGGTCGGCGCCCGCGCCGGTGACGAGCAACGTGACGGCGTCGGCCCGCGGCGGGGCGGCCGTCAGATCGATCGCCGCGAGCTCGGCGGCCAGGGTCGGACCGATCGGCGCGCCCAAGGCCTCGCGCAGCGGGCCGTCGGCGGGCGGTGGCCGCCACCGCGGGCCTAGCTCGTCGTACAGGTACGCGCGATGTTGCGCCGCCAGCTCGGTGAGGTACGCGGCGCCGCGCACGATCGGATCCCAGGCGATCAGGTGGCGGACCGCCAGGTCGCGCTCGCGGGTGGCGAGCGCCGCCAGGGTCGCGCCGAGGCGCAGGCCGACCACCGCCAGCCGCGGGATGCCGCTGGCCCGGCGCAGCTCGGCGGCGGCCGCGACCACGTCGTCCTGCCACCACGCCACCGTGGCGTCGGCGCCGGCGCCGGCCGAGTCGCCCGTGCCGCGGTAGTCGAAGCGCAGGACCGCGTAACCGGCGCGCTCGAGCTGCTGGGCCAGGACCCGGAACGTGCGATGGCTCCGCGCCGCCTCCTCGCCGAACGGGTTGCACAGGAGCACCGCGGCCGAGCGCGGGCGCAGCCGCGCCGGCTGGTGATAGGCCCCCAAGAGTGCGCCCCCCTCGCCGAAGTGCAGCACTTTCGTCGCCAAGGACTTCGAGACTACAGTCCCGGCCACCATGCCAGCAACGCCCAGCGTGCGCGAACAGGTGATCACGTTGCCGCCCGAGGGCGCGGTGGTGGCGATCGCGACCCACCCGAGACGGGTGAGCGATCGGCCGCCGATCATCTTCCTGAACGCCGGCGTGTTGCACCGGATCGGGCCGCACCGCCAGCACGTCGAGCTGGCTCGGCGCTTCGCCGGCCGCGACGTCGCCGCCCTGCGGATCGATCTGGCCGGGATCGGCGACAGCCCGCCCCACGCCGAGGCCGACAGCTTCCGCGACAGCGCGATCGCCGACACCCGCGCCGCGATGGACGCGCTGGGCGCCGAGCTCGGCGCGACCCAGTTCGTCCTGTTCGGGTTGTGCTCGGGGGCCGACAACGCGCTGGCAACCGCCGCGGTCGATCCCCGCGTGGTCGGTGTGGTCGCCCTCGATCCGCCGGCCTACGCCTCGCGCCGGGCCCGGCTGCGCAAGGTGGCCGCGATGGTGCCGGCGTGGCTGGCCCGCGGCGAGCTGGTCGAGCGGGTGGTGGCCCTGGCGCGGCGGCGCGTCGGTCGCGCCAGCGAGCTACCCGACGACGCCGCCGGCAACCGCCGCGAGATCCCCGAGCGCGCGGCCCACGGCGAGCAGCTCGCGGCCCTGACCGAGCGCGGCGTGCGGATCCTGGCGATCTATACCGGCGTGCTCGGCGAGCGCTACAACCATCCCGAGCAGCTCTTCGAGCACTACCCGGCGCTGCGCGGGCGCGTCGAGATCGGCTACTTCCCCGAGGCCAATCACTCGTTCACCGAGCGGGCGGCCCAGGCTGCGCTCTCGGATCTGGTGGTCGGCTGGTACGAGCGACAGTTCCGCGCGCCGCTTGCACCGGCTCGCGCCGGGTAGTACCCCGTGGCTATGTTGCGCGCTCAGGTCAAGGCCACCGCTCAGCGCCTCCTGCCCCGGCTGACCCGCGGCCAGATGGTGTGGCGCGGCCCGGCGACCGCGCGCCGGGTGGCGTTGACCTTCGACGACGGCCCGGGGGAGCTGACCGCCGCCTACCTCGACGCCCTGGCCTCGGTCGACGCGCCGGCGACGTTCTTCTTGATGGGCTTCTACGTCGAGCGTCAGCCCGAGTCCCTGGGCGCGTACGTGCGCGGCGGCCACCAGATCGCCGGCCACGGCTACTTCCACGAGCGCTTCACGCGCCTGGGCGTGCGCGGCCTGGGCGACGAGCTGACCCGCATGGAGCGCGCCCTCGGCACGCTGCCGTGGGGGCGCTGGGTCCGTCCGCCCCACGGCACCCTCGGGCTGGCCGACAGCGGCGTGATGCTGGCCCGCGGCTACACCGTCGCGATGTGGTCCTTCGACAGCCTCGACTACGACGGCGCCGACGCCGCGACGCTCGTCGAGCGCTGTCGGCCGGACCGGGTGGCGCCCGGCGAGGTGATGCTGTTCCACGAGCACAACCAGGCGACGATCGACGCGCTGCCCGAGATCGTCCGCGGGTTGCGGGCCGACGGCTACGAGCTGGTGACGATGGCCGACCTGCTGGCGCCGTAGGAGCCGCCGGTCTCGGACTCGGTCTCGGCCTCGGCCTCGGTCTCGGTCTCGGTCTCGGCCTCCGCCTCGGTCTCGGTCTCGGCCTCGGTCTCGG
>Ga0075163_10011860_pt1 | contig 11349 bp, 11 predicted proteins | sample JI1023141ADNA_FD_71478 | JGI IMG/M metagenome (GOLD analysis project Ga0075163, IMG submission 71478) | Wastewater effluent complex algal communities from Wisconsin, to seasonally profile nutrient transformation and Carbon sequestration -... | ecosystem: Engineered > WWTP > Effluent > Algae... | reverse complement strand
GCGGCGGTGCCGCCGCGACCTTGGGCGCTTCCGGCAACGCCGAGTCCACCGGCGTCGCGCTGGCCTCCACGGCCGGCGTACTCTCCACCGGCGCTGCATTGGCATGCGGCGCGGCGCGCGGCGCTTCCACCGGCGAAGGAACGTTCGCCGGGATCACCGCGGGCTCCACGCTGAAGGGGGCGCCGAACACCGAGGGCAGCACACCGGACCACCGCGCCGCGGCGCCGGTGGCGAAGGTGAGCGTGGCGGCGATGAGGATGAGCGCGGCCATCCGTCGGCGCGCCGGGCGCTTCACCAGCAGAGCCGGGGGCGGAGCCGAAGCGTCGTCGTTGGCCGCGGGCCCTTCGAACGAAGGACGTGACTCGCGATCGCCGGTGGTCTGCGCCGCCGGCGCGTGCTTGAGCGCACCGGTGACGAAGAGGGCGCCGTCGTGCAGCGGCAGCTCGGCGTCGAGGTCGGCGGCGAAGTCCGCGCGCAGCGTGCGCTCCATACGGCACGCGGCGCAGTGCGCGAGGTGCACGCGCAGGATCTCTTCTTCCGCCGGGGTGAGCGTTCCGCTCTCCTCGCGATCGAGCAGATCTTCCGGGTGCAGCTCGGCGATGCTCACGATTGCACCTCCAGCTCGTCGGCCAAGGCCGGATCGGCCTCGATGCGCCTTCGCAGCGCTTCCTTCGCGAGCCGCAGGCGACTTCGGACGGTGTTCACCGGCGCGCCGGTGGCGACCGCCACCTCTTCGAGGGACCAGCCGAGCATGAAACGCATGGCCATGGCGTCGGCTTGCTCGTCGGGGATCTCTGCCAGCAAGTCGCGCAGCAGCATCTTGCGACGCTCGGCCCGCGCCGCGTCCAGCGGAAGCGGGTTGTGATCCGCCAGGGTCTCGGTCTCCGCGTCGTCGTCGCGTCGCGACCACTGAAGGCGCGTGCGCTTGCGGGCAGCCACCGCGGTGCGGACCGCGATGCGGGTTCCGTAGTGCACCGGCTCGCACTCCCCGCGAAAGCTCGGGAGCGCTTGCACCAGCGCGATGAGCGACTGCTGAACCACGTCGTCGAGGTCTGCGTGGGCGCCGCCCAGGACCATCTGCACCACGCGCATCATCCGGGGCGCGACCGCCTCGAGCAGGCGCCGGGTGGCGGCGACATCGCCTTTGGCCGCTTGGCCCGCGAGCACCATGGCCGGGCTCGGCGCCACTTCGGGCTCAACGGCCATGCTGCGGGGGGAATCGGCGTCGGACATCGGCAATCTTAAAGGTGTCATCGGCGGCCCGGGAGGGATCACTTTTCCGCAAACATTCCGAAAAAAAACGGCTCGGGCCGAATACCCAACGATCTCGTGGGCCTGCTTCGGCGCAAACGGGGGTGTAGGCGCGAGCCGGTCGCGCCTACAGGAGGGGAAACGGAATCTCCGACGGAATCTTCGCCGCGGGACAAATGCTCGCAGGCGCCGGGAAGCTTCGGCGCAGATGTACGTACAATCAGGACCCGGCGGATTGTTCGGACCTACGGCGCACCGGGGCGCTTTTGTGGAATGAAGAACCCTGCGACGTTCCGCCGTTGCTAGGCTCTTCGTATTCGAAAGGACCTCGAATATGAGCGCTGGTGGACCGCCCCCGGGAGGCTACGGATTCGGACTCATCGATCCGGAGAAGAAGCCCGAGAAGAAGAAGACGGAAGAGGCGCCCGCACCTGCGCCGCGCCCGGTGGTGGACCCCTACGCGCCGCCCAAGATCTCGCCATTCGGCGGCTCCAACTACGGGCCGGCCGACGTGGGGGCGAGGCCCAAGCGCTGGGTCGGCCTGCCCATCATCGGCATCGGCATCCTGTGCATTCGCGTGCTGCTGCTGTGCGCACGCACCAGCTCGCCCAGCTACTCGCCGTCCTACAACTACCAGCCGTCGTACGATCTGCCGCTGCCCACGCCTTCGTTGGCCATCCCCAAGACGCCCGCGGTCGTGGCGGGCCCGCTCGCGGCTTCCCGGGAAGGCACCGACGTCTTCTGGTTCGAAGGTTCCACCCTCGTACGTCGTGACGCCACCAAGAAGGTGCTCCGCCTCGCGCCGTCCGGGAGCGCTACCAGCCGTAGCCTCGCCAGCAGCGCGCCCATCGTGGACTCGCTGGTCGCCGGCGGCAACCGCGCCTGCTGGATCGAAGACCGCAGCAGCGTGCACTGCGTGGAAGATACACGCACGATGGCCAGCGAGCGGCTCCTCTTCGCCGGTTCGGCGGGCCTCGCCGATCTGCGGGTCGACGAAGGCGCCGCCTACTTCGTGGAAGAGACATGGAAGAACAGCGGCACCGTCTACACGGTCAGCCGCGTCGACTTCCGCACCCGCACCCGCACCGAGCTGGTCACTGGTTCCACCGCCCACCACCTGGTGCTCGACGGCGCGAACCTCTACTTCGTGAGCGGCAAGGTCGCCCTCGACGGCAAGGGCGACGTCGCCATCTCGCGCGTAGCCAAGACCGGCGGCGCCACCAAGGTGATCGCCTCCCTCGGGCAGCGCACCCCGGAGAGCCTGTCGGTCCAGGGCAACGATCTGTTCTTCACGGCGCCCGGTGGTGTGGACGACGGCTACGCCATGCAGCTCTTCCGCTTGGCGAAGACCGGGGGTGACGTGGTCAAGGTCAACCTCGGCGACGAAGAGGTGGCCGGCGCATTCGCGGTGAACGACAAGAGCATCTACTTCGTCGGCAGCGGCGACAGCCTGTACCGGGTGGCCCGGGCCGGCGGCACGCCCAGCGAAGTGGGCGAGGTCACCGCGCGCATCTCCCGCCTGGCCCTCACCAGCAAGACCGTCGAGTACACGGCCGTCGGTCAGACCGTCCCTCGGTCGGCGCCCCTCGCCGACTGACGCGCACCAAGGCGCGAAATCGACGGGATACTGGTGCTATCTCGAGATTTCGAGAGCGATGGAGGGGGCGATGGATCGGCGTCGGAACGGATAGATTAATTGTGCGCGGGCCCTTACCCTGAGAGGTATGCGTAACGCGCGGGCCTTCGCCGTCTTGGGTCTGGCCATGGCCATGTTCGGAACCGGCGCTGCGAGCTGCGCTGGGCCGGGTCCATGCCGCTACAACAGCGACTGCACCGACTCGTACTGCGCCGATGGCGTGTGCAAGAAGGACTGCGTCGATGCCAAGTACGACTGCCCCACCGGGTACATCTGCAACCTCATCGCCAAGTGCGAGCTTCCGGGAGCCGATGGTGGCGTCGGGAGCGACGGCGGCCGGAGCGACGGCGGTGGCGACGCGGCCACCGGTGATGGAGGCGGCGGCGATGCGGGGGGCGGCACCAAGCTGGTGCTCGACCTGTGCAGCAGCGACGCCGAGTGCGCGAGTGGCCTGTGCAAGCCCTCCAGCGTCGGTGCCTTGCCGCGCTGTACCCGCGCTTGCACCAGCCACGCCAACTGCCCGCAGGGCGGCCGCTGCGTGACCGTCGGCACCGACTCGTACTGCGTGCAGAGCGACATCGGGCGCGCCTGCACGGCCGCCAACCAGTGCAGCTTCGGGTGCCTCACCGGCCCGCGCTACTGCACCATGAACTGCCAGAGCGGCGCCGATTGCCCCAATGGCTACGGCTGCCAGGCGGTGGGCTCGCCCGCCACCAACGTGTGCGTGAAGGCAGCGGCGCCCTGCGGCCCGGGCATGACCGATGCGTGCATCGCGCCGGCCGCGTGCGACGAGACCGGCCTCGTCTCCGGGTGCACCCTGGCGTGCAACACCGCCGCCGATTGCCCCCAGCGCGCGGCGGGTCTCGCGCCCTGGACCTGCAACGGGGTCTGCCGCAGGCCGCCCGACGTCTACGGTCCGCTCGCCGGCGGCGTGCCGGCGGAGTACGCCTGCAACGCAGCCAGCACCATCGTCAACATCTGCAACGACGCGCAGCACATCGACTTCAACGCGTTCTCGGTGCCGGCGCCGCCGGCGGTGAACTGCGCCGCGTCCATGACCACCCCGGGCTCCACCGGCGACACCTGCGTCGACTCCTGCCGCTATCAGGGCGGTTGCATCGACGGCTTCGCGTGCACCGCGCTGGGCTCGGTGGGCGCCGGCCGCATCGGCCTGTGCCTGCCCGCCACCGGGGTCGGCGAGGTAGGTGTATCCTGCTCGCGCGACGGCGACTGCGTCTTCGGCTACTGCAACCGAAACACCGGGAAGTGCTCCCGCGACTGCACCGTCGACGGCCTCTGCCCCACCGGCTCCAGCTGCGCCAACGGCAGTCCGCCGGCGGTCGAGGGTCGCACTTTCCGCCGCTGCGAGTAGTCGGTTCTATCCGCGCGGGAGATCGACGGCGTGCGGCGCGTAGAGCACCTCGGCGCGCCAGAGCTCCAGGAGCACCTCGCTCGCCACGTCGGCGGGGACCCCGCGCTTCGCCAGCTTGTCGAGGAAGCTCGCGCCGGTGAAGGTGCCTTCGGCGTCGCGCGCGAGGACCAGCGCGGTGGCCATGGGGCCGCCCTCGATGGGAATGGCGGCCTGCCCGCGAATCTGGAGAAAGAGCTTCTCCAGGCGCTGACCGCCGAGGACGTTGCGCACCTCGGTGCGAAAGCGGACTTCGGGGCTCACGCAGAGCATCGCCTTTCCGAGCGAGGCAGCGGTCTCGTCGGCACGCGGCCCGTTGCCTTCGTGGGCCGCCACCAGCTCGAGCTTGGGTCGCCAGCAGAGCTGCTCCACCAGGGCGCCGCGATCGCGCGCCGAGAGACGCTGCGCCAGCTCGAGCAGCGGCGGAGGAAGCAGCGCCTCCAGGTTCCAGTCGGCGGGCTCGCTCCAGCGCAAGAAGCGGAGCCCCGCGCCCTCCAGGAGGTCCCACACCTGGGGCACCGAGTAACTGGTCTCGTTGACGTTGAGATAGCGATCCACGAACTCGGTGTCCGACACCGTGGCCACGTCGGTCCAGGGCCCCACCGGTAGCGCATCGGCCTTGGGCGACTGCACCAGCATGCGCCCCACCAGCAGGCGATCGCGGAGCGGCACGGAGCGCGGCAGCAGGAGGTCGAGCGCGCGCACCACGCGGTAGAGCGGCGCGCGGCCGTCGCTGGCGTACACCATGAGCTGCAAGAGCCCGTGCGGGGCCAGCACCTCGCGGAGCTTCTGCAAGCCTGCTGCGGGGCTCGGCATGTGATGAACGACGCCGGACGAGAACACCACGTCGAAGCCGCCCTCCGGCACCACGAGCCCTTCGAGCGTGGTGAGGTCCACTTCCTGGAAGCGGACGTTGCCGAGCTTGCGCTTGGTCGCTTGCTCCTTGGCCTCGGCGAGCGCCACGCCGTTGATGTCGATGCCCAGGAACTCCACGTCCGGCTGCAGCATGGCGGCGCCCAGGAGGCCTGCGCCGCGCCCACAGCCGGCATCCAGCACCCGCAGCGTGCCGCCCTTCTTGCGCGCGAGCTTGCCGTACGAGAGCAGGAGCCGCGCATCCCAGCCCACCCGTTGCTCGGGTGCGCCGCTGGGCGGGTAGGGAAACTCCTCGTACATCTTCTTCAGCGCGGTCGTGATGGGGTCCATGCGCGACCGATCGGAACACGAATCGCACGGCGCCGCGAGGAGCATCCGCCGCACGAGAAAACGTGGTTCAATTCGCGCATGACCCACGCCATTCGCTTCGCTGCACCGGGCGGCCCCGAGGTGCTCTCCTGGGACGAGATCGAGCTCGCGGCTCCCAAAGCCGGCGAGGTGCGCCTCCGCCACACCGCGGTGGGCCTCAACTTCATCGACACCTACCAGCGCTCCGGCCTGTATCCGCTCCCCTCGTATCCGGCGATCCTCGGGAGCGAAGCGGCGGGCGTGGTGGAGGCGCTGGGACCCGGCGTGACCGGCCTCGCGGTGGGCGATCGCGTGGCCTACGGCACCGCGGCGGGCGCCTATGCCGAGGCCCGGAACGTCGCGGCCGATCGCGTGGTGCCTCTTCCGGAGGGAATCGACGACGCGGTGGCGGCGTCCATCATGCTCAAGGGAATGACTGCAGAATACCTGCTTCATCGGACGTACCCGGTGCGCGCCGGCGAGACCATCCTGGTGCACGCCGCGGCGGGCGGGGTGGGGCTCATCTTGTGCCAGTGGGCCAAGGCCCTGGGCGCCACCGTCATCGGCACCGTGGGCAATGAAGAGAAGGCCGCGCTCGCCGCGCAGAACGGCTGCGATCACCCGATTCTCTATCGGAGCACGCGCTTCGCCGACGAGGTGAAGCGTCTCACCGGCGGGCAGGGGGTCTCGGTGGTCTACGATTCCGTAGGCAAGGACACCTGGGAGCAGTCCTTCGAGTCGGTGCGTCGGCGCGGCATGCTGGTGTTCTTCGGACAGTCTTCGGGTCTGGTGCCGCCCATCGATCTGCGGCTCCTCTCGCAAAAGGGCTCGCTCTTCGTCACCCGGCCCTCGCTCGGCGACTACACCGCCACCCGCGACGAGCTCACGGCGAGCGCTGCAGCACTCTTTCGCGTGGTGGAGGCGGGCACCGTACGCATCACCATCGGTCAGCGCTATCCGCTCCGCGATGCGGCGCGCGCCCACGCCGATCTGGAAGGACGCAAGACCACCGGCGCGACGGTCCTCGAGCCCTGACGGGTCTTGTCGTGAACCTCTTCCGTCGCTCCGGAGGCGCGAGCCTCGTTTGCCCCAAGTGCAAGAAGGCCTTTGCCCCACCGCCCGGCCGCACCGCGGCAGTCGAGAAGACCCTTTCGAAGGGAGGGGCTCCTGTCTGGCTCGAGTGCCCGCACTGCTACCACGACTTTGCCGTGGTCCAGGCCGGTAGCGAGGAGGAAGAAGACGCGCCGTTACGCTGCCCCGTAGTTGGGTGCGACGGTTGGGTCTCCTACGTCACGATGAAAGGAAGGGCGCCGTTCTTCGGGTGCGGCGAATGTGGTTCGTTCTGGCGAAAGGAGGCGAGCCTCTTTCGAGACATCACCGCCGTCGTGAAGCGGTTTCCGTACCGGCGCAAGTCCTACGAGAAGTCCGGCGAGAGTTGGTTGCCCGGCGCCCCCGACAAGGAAACCAAGAACTACGAGCAGAAGGTCGCGAAGGAGCCGGCGGAGCACGGCACCGACTTCGACAAGACCTGAGCGACGGTGGGGCACCGACGTCGGTTCGCCCATCGCCATCCGCTTCAAGAAAATCGGGCATCGTCGACGTCGACGTCGACGGCGACCTGGACGGGGACGACGTGCTCTCGTTGACGCCTCCGCTGTGAAGGGTGCCCCTGCTTCTTCGCGACTTGTCCCTTGTGGCAGCGGAGGGTGCGGCACTACGTAGTACGAGTGACCGCCGTCTCGTCCGATGCCGCCGCGCCCGAGAGCCCCCCGGCGCCCAAGCTCTGGGTGCTGGTGTGCCTGCTCGCGGTGTACGTCATCTGGGGGTCGACGTACTTCGGCATGCGCGTCGCGCTCGAGGTGTTTCCGCCGTTTCTCATGGGGGGCATTCGCTTTCTCCTCGCCGGGAGCATCTTGTTCATCGTGATGCGTTCCCGCGGCGCGCCGTGGCCCACGCCGAAGCAATGGCTCGCATCCACCTTCGTCGGGGCGCTGCTCCTGGCGTGCGGCAACGGCTTCGTGGGGCTCGCCGAGCGCAGCGTCGACAGCGGCGTGGCCGCCACGGTGGTGGCCACCATGCCCTTGTGGGCAGCGCTCTTCGGCGCCTTCTTCGGCGATCGTCCCTCGGGCCTCGAGCTCGTCGGCTTGCTCTTGGGCTTCGGTGGGGTGTTGGTGTTGAACCGCGGCGGCAGTCTCTCGTTTCACGGTGTCGACGCCATGGTGCTGGTGCTCGCGCCGATGGCTTGGGCTTTGGGCTCGGTGTGGAGCCGGCGCCTGCCGGTGCCGCAAGGCCTCATGAGCGCGGCCACCCAGATGATGGGCGGTGGCACGGTGATGCTGATGCTGGCGCTGGTGCGCGGCGAGCGGCCCATCGCGTGGCACCTGGGCGGCCTCGTGGCCTTCGTTTACCTCGTCACCTTCGGGTCGCTGCTGGGCTTCACCGCCTACGGCTATCTCCTGCGGAACACGCGACCTGCGCTCGCCACCAGCTACGCGTACGTGAACCCAGTGGTGGCGCTGGTGCTCGGCGCGCTGTGGAACGGCGAGTCGTTCACCCGCAACAAGATCATGGCGTGCGTCCTCACCATCGCGGGCGTCGGCCTGGTCACGCTGGCGAAGCGCCGGCCCGCGGACGGGAAGAAAGCTGGGTAGCGACCCGTTCTTGCGCGGATGACCAACCTCGAGACGTTCGTGGCGCCGCCGCAAGGGCAAGATCGCGCGCGGCTCTTCGCACACCGGAGCGCATCGATCCTGGTCCTGGCCGATGGGGCCGGCGGGCTCCCGGGTGGCCATGCGGCGAGCGACGCGCTGGTCGAGGCGGTGAGCACGGCCATCGCCGGGGAGTGCGACGCGTGGGACGTGCGCGGCTGGCTTCGGCTCTTCCAGGAGACGGACCAGGCGCTCTTCCGCGTCCGATGTGGAGAGACGACCGGCATCGTCGCGGTCTTCGACGGTGACGCGGTCTTCGGGGTGAGCACCGGCGACAGCGAGCTATGGGTCGTGGGAGCCGCGGCTGTGGACGCCGTCACGCGCGGTCAGGGCACCGCTCGGCTCGGCAGTGGTCGCGTGGCGCCACGTCACTTTCACCGGGTGCTGGCGGAGGGCGACACCGTGGTGTGCGGTTCCGACGGCCTCTTCAAGCACGTGGCCGCGTCGGTGATTGCGTCCGCCACGCGGTCGGACAGCGTGGGGGCCGCAGCGGCTGCGCTCGGGGCGGAGGCATCGCGATCGCCCGACGACGCAGTGTTCGCCGTGCTCAGGCGATTTCAGGAGCACAAAAAGATCGAACCCGGCGGCACAGGGGGGGTTGGCTCACCGGGTTCTACGCTGCGTCGAAGGGGGGGCTTCAACGCGGCGGTGATATGAAGATACCTCGCGCCGTTCCCCCGCGCAACCTGTCTACGCGAATTCGACGAAGAAATTTTTACACAATTATTCCCGAAGCTTACAGCTCATGCGTGGGGCGTGCTCGGCTCAGAAGTCGCCCGCCTGAACGTACGGATGGCTCCACAACGTGACCTGCAAGAGGCACGATTTCAACCACGCGTTGTACATGGCCTCGACCGCTCCGGCGTCGGCGCCCCCCTTTGCGAGGAATGGGCGCAAGGTGAAAGTGATGGGGAAGACGAGCGCGAAGAGATCGCGGAACGGGACGATGTCGGTGCCCGGCACGCCGTCGGTGCGGTTCTTCTTGGTGCGGTGATGGCGGAGGCCGATCTCGTGCTGGTAGTCGAGCCAGGCCTGGTCGTAGGAGGCGCGGGCGGTGTCGAGGATCCACTGCCCGAAGCGACGACGGACGCCGCCGAGATAGGCCTCGATGGGCTTGCCGTCGGCCTTGCTGGTGAACGAGGCCAGGAGGTGCGGCTGCGACCCCACGAAGCCGTACCAGACGTCGAGGATGGCCTCCACTTGGCCCTCCAGCACCGCGTGCGACGCGCGAAGGGCGCGTACGTCGTCGTCGCCGAAGAGCACGCTCTGCTTCATGCGGTGGAAGTCCTCGAGGGTGACAGGAGAGGGAGCGAGCTCGAGTGTGGCGTTTGGTGAATTGGACATGAGCGTTCCTTTCGACCGCGCGCTGCGCGGTCTTCGATGGCTCCGTGGTTCTATGTTAGGACTCCTAAGTTGTCAAGTGAACCATGCCCATGCGGCCCGCACCGCTTGCGGGTCACGCAGACGATGCGCGTGAAAACGCGCCGCGATCCCGTTCTCCGGCGGTGCCTCGGCGGGAACGAAATATGCTTGCGGCGCTGGCGTGAAGGAATACACGCGCCATCAGCGGGCCCGCATGTTCGAGAGCGACTTCTTCGAGTTCTTCTCGAAGGTGCACCCCGCGGCACCGTTCGTCTTGTGGATCCCGGTGACGGTCGCGGTGCTCGGCTACGGGCTGGGCCTCCACCTCACCAGCTGGACCATGACGCTCGCGCTCGTACCCACCGGCTTCTTCACCTGGCAGGTGATGGAGTACTTCATCCACAAGAAGGCCTTCCACTGGCAGGGCATCGGGCCCATCAGTCGACGCTTCCACGACATCGTCCACGGCTTTCATCACAAGTACCCGGACGACGACACGCGGCTGGTGATGCCGCTGGCGGTGAGCATCTCGCTCTCGTCCCTGGTGGGTCTGGGCTTCTACTTCCTCCACCGCCCGGAGCTGACCATCCCGCTCTGGGTCGGCCTTGTCTGCGGGTACCTCTTCTACGACTTCACCCACTGGGCCACGCACTTTCGCAAGCCAGTTACCCGCTGGGGCAAGGTCATTCGCGCCCACCACATGTCGCATCACTTCGCCGATATCGACACCAACTTCGGCATCAGCAACCGCTGGGTCGATCGGGTGATGGGCACCCTGCGCGTACGCAAGTAGGCTAGCGCGGGCCCCGGCCTTTGGCTTTGCGCGCACCTTGGCCACGGCCCGGACCGCTGCCACTGCGCGTTTGCCGAGGTGCGGGAGCGCGTACCGGCTTGCCGCTGTCGCGTGCAAGGTACACGTGATGGATGCGTGCGCCCTTGCCCGCCTTCTCCAGCGAGTACGCGAACCCGGCGTCGCGCAGGGCCCGCTCGAAGCCCGCCGAGGCGGCTTCGCACCACACCGCCAGCACCCCGTTCGGGGCCAGCGCCTTCTTGGTGCGCACCACCGCGGCCGGGCCGTAGAGCGGATCGCTCGGGCGCACCTGGGTGTGCGGACCCTCGTACATGTCGAGGACGATGGCGTCGTAGCGGGGGGCGCCGGGGCTACGGGCCAGCTCCGCCAGGTGCTCCGCCACGTCGACGATCTCCACGGTGACCCGCGGGTCGGTGGCTGCGTTGCCAGTCAGAGCGCCCAGCGGACCCTCGCACCAGTCGACCACCACCTCGTTGAGCTCGGCCACCGTCACCAGCGCGTCGGCCGCCATCTCGTCGAGGGCGGCCCGCAGCGTGAACCCCATGCCCAGGCCGCTCACCAGCACGCGCGCCTTGGGCTTGTCGCGCAGGCCGGCGCAGGCGAGCTTGGCCAGCGCGTCTTCCGAACGATGCGCCGCGCTGCTCATGAGGACGCGGCCGCGGATGGTGATGAGGAAGTCCTTGTCGCCGCGGCGACGCAGGTCGAGCGGCCCCTCGGCGGTTTCCACGGTGGCGATGGTTTCCCAGGGGCGAGTCATTCGGGGGCGGTATAGCGAAGTCCGCGGGGTTCGTCACCGCTGGCAGTGCGGGCAGAACACCGTGCCGCGGCCGGCCAGCACCATCTTCTGCAGCGGCCGCTTGCAGCGGGGGCAGGGGAGCTTCTCGCGCCCGTAGATGGTGAAGGGGTTCGTCGCGCCCGCCTCCTCCACGTACTGAATCTCCGGGCCTTCCTG
>Ga0075163_10011859_pt1 | contig 11350 bp, 9 predicted proteins | sample JI1023141ADNA_FD_71478 | JGI IMG/M metagenome (GOLD analysis project Ga0075163, IMG submission 71478) | Wastewater effluent complex algal communities from Wisconsin, to seasonally profile nutrient transformation and Carbon sequestration -... | ecosystem: Engineered > WWTP > Effluent > Algae... | reverse complement strand
ATGAAAGATGGAATGACTGGAAAAGTAGGAGCAGTTTTTGCAACAGGTAGTGGTTATGGTAATGCTGGCGGAGGTGTAGAGCTTACATTACTTAGCTTATTAACTAACTTTGCTGAATTAGGTATGGTAATAGTACCACTACCTAAGAATACACCAGGCTATCATTTAGGTGGAATTCAGTGGGGGCCTTGGTCTAGATCTGCTGGTGAAAAAATGGAGCAAACAGGCGTTTCAGATGATAAATTAACAGTTGTTCATCATCATGGTGCAAATGTTGCCCGACTAACAGCAGAGTTAAAAGGAAAAGAAATATTTGTTAAATAATATTTAAGAGTAATTTAGGAGGCATAATTTTATGCCTCCTAGTTGTTATTTTTAATGTTATTTTTCAGTTAACCTAGTGTAAGTACGCTCAATAGCTGAATTTGAAGCACGTTCAAAATTACTAAACTTTTTAGCATGTTTTTCAGATAAAGCAGCCTTAACAGCCTTTATAGTGTCTTCTTTGCTTTTACCTGCTGCAATTTGTTCTTTTACTGCTGAAACCATATCAAACATAAATTCTTTTAAGAATGTTATTCGCTCTTTGCCTTCTTGAACTTGACCATGACCAGGAATTACTTTAGAAACATTAAGTTTTTCAACCCCTGTTAGAGTTTGCCCCCAATCTTGAGGATAAGCATCACGCATAAAAGGAATGGCATTAGTAAGTAAATCGCCAGTCATTAAAATTCCTTCTTTAACTAAAAAAACTACTGCATCACCCTCTGTATGACCTCGGCCAAAATAAAGCACTTGAACTTCACGATCTCCCCCATGTAAAAATAAGCTTTTATCAAAAGTAACATTTGGGATTGTAATTTCTAGATTTTCTAGATCTAGCTGTAGGTCTTTACTTTGCTGTAGATTTTTTTCTGCTTCTTGTCGCTTCTCTGGAGTTAAATCAACACCTTTTTCATCTTTGCCATTTTTTAATTGCTCTTGTATCTCTTTGATTTCTTTAACTAATTCTTCCTGAGTTTCTTTTAAGCTAGGGATTTCTTTCTCTTGAATATCACGACGAGTATTAACATGAGCAATTACATTAATTGCTTGTGGGAAAAATGATGAGTAAGTGCTATTACCTTGTACATGATCTGGATGCCAATGAGTGTTAATTAAATAATGTATTGGCTTATTTCCTGTAACAATTTTTACCAACCTAGCCGCTTCACGAGCAGCAGCAGGGGTAAAATGTGAATCTACAATAGCAACACGATCTCCTATTGTGAAAAAAGCTGTGTTAGAAATTGCTGGAACACTTGAAGTAGGTTTAACAATTAATGCCCAGACTTGAGGTGCAACCTCCTGGACAGTAAAAATATTTGATTCTGGAACTTTACTTTGAGCTTGAGTAAAAGTTACAGAAGAAAAAAGCACAATCAGAAATAATAAAAGTTTGCGCATAGCACAAATCCTTTCCTAATAAGTAAGTTACTTGTAATTTATTTGCTGAGAATAATAACAGGGTTAAATATTTTGTAACTAGCACTAAGCAGACATTGAGCGGATATTATAACCCCTAAGGTTTTAAGTAGCTTTAGGGGTTATAAATTAAACTTTATTCTTTATCTTTACTAGTTTTAGGTGTTGGCTGTAGGTTTCTAGGACGGTTAAATTCAGAGTTTTCTTTCCATTTTGGCATTTCATTAGAATTTACAATTCTTAATCCCATAACAAAACCAACTGCTGCAACCTGCCTAGGCCCATCCCAATGCCAATCAGGTCTAATTATGTCTGTTGGTTTATGATAATCATTTGCTAGATATTTTTGTGCACGTTCTAGAATTTTTTCAGTATCTCCTTCCATAACACCATTTACCATAATTGCTGGAATACCTTTTTGTACAAATGAGAAATGATCAGAGCGATAGAATACCCTTTCACTTGGAAATGGATCAGGTAACACAGTACAGCCAGAAGCTATAGCTACTTCTGTCATAATTTGACCTAAATCAGAATGTTCCATCCCATAACCTACAATCTGTTTTACTGGGCCATAAATTTCTGTTCCTATTCCATCAAAATTAATATTTGCTGCAACTTTTTCTAGTGGCCAAGTAGGGCTGTTTACCCAATACCTTGAACCTAATAAGCCTCTTTCCTCTCCAGTAACAGCCATAAATATAATAGATCTACGAGCTTTAGGTGCTTTGGTAAAAGCTTCAGCTAAAGACAACATTGTTGCTACACCAAGAGCATTATCTGCTGCACCAGGATAAATTACACCTTCAGCATTTTTCCCATAAGCATCATAATGTGCACTATAAACTAGGGCTTCTTCTTTTAGTTTTTCGTCTGAACCTTCTAGTATTGCAACAACATTATTACCTGTTTTATCTTCGCTTTTAATAGCAATCTTAATTGCCATATCTTTTTTTAGATTAAAACTCACATATTCATTATTTAGGGCTTTTTCTGCTAATTTATCTAAAGAAGTATCAGTGCTAGCAAAAATTTTTTCAGATACTGAATTAGCAACCAAAATTGATGGTACATGAACAGCTTCATTTGTATTCGGTAGAACTAGCCTAGGTCGGGCTAAAAATTTAGCTGTTTCAGAAAAGTTAGAAGACAGATTTCTTGCTGATTCAATAGCGACTATGCCTATAACACCACGTTTTAATAAGTTTTCTATAACAACATTAGGGGCAAAGACTTTTCCTTCAAATGGAGTATTAGCCTTAGGTCTACCAAACATAACAAGAGCTATTTTTCCTTTTAAGTCTAAATTAGCATAATCATCATGTTTGATTTCTGGCGAAACTGCACCATAACCAACAAAAACCAACTCTCCTTTAACTTCAATACTTTGTGTAGCTTGTGGTGGCAAAACTGCAAAATCCTCAATAAATTTTAACTTTGTTTCACCTATTTCTATTGAGGTTTGCTCTGAAATAGTTTGATACCTAAATGGGATTTGCTGCAAATAACTATTTTTATCACCTAAAGGTTTTAAACCTAATTGTTGAAATTGCTCAGCTATATATTTAGCTGCTTTTTCTCCACCAGGAGCAGTAGTTCCACGCCCTTCCATTTCTGGTGCAGAAAGCTTTGTAGTAATTTCTGTAATGCGCTCAACTTTAATATGTTTTGCTGTTTCACGCTCAGAAATAGTTAAACTAGTTTCTGATTTTGCTGGTGCTGTTACAGGCTGTTGACCAAATGTAAGAGAAAAAACTATTAGTATTGTGCTAACAATCTGTAAGAAATAAAAAGATGTTTTTTTCAATTTATTACTCTCCTATTTAGTAATTTATTTAATATAGTTTTTATTTAGTCATCTAAATAATTGCTTCTAGAGTTAAACTGTTATACCTTTTTTTAGACCATAACAATTTTAACCTTAGGCTATCTTATATGTTATTTATGCCACAAAGTAGTGCTCTCAGACAAAAGAAGACCAAAAGGAGATTAAAAAAGAATGTCATTAAATCATAATGCTTACTCTATTTTGGAATATCTTCGCTTAGGACAAGCCACTAAAGCAATATTTACAAGAAGAAATCCTACTTTTATTCTTGAAGAGCCTTCTAAAGAAAAGATAAGCCCACAAACAAAACCTACTACCTCAGAATGGTTCAATGCTTTTACAAAAAGCAAGCCAATAAATACTGTAACTTCTCTAGAAGTTGATCTAAATTTTGCGAACTGGGATCCATCAATATTAGATTTAGCTACAAAAATATTTCCTAACCTTCTAACTCTTCAACTTTTTATTAATCCTAATAAACATTCATCAATAAATCTAAATTTCCAACAGCTTACCAAACTAGACCTAGTAATTAGTAAAAAAAATAAGAATATTATCTTAGAACTAAATGGCTCTTTACCTAGTCTTATTGATTTTAAGTTAAACCATCATGGTTTGAGTAAAATAAACGCTAAACTATTAGCAGCATTGTTACTTTCATCTGTAAACACACTTGCTAGTGTCACCATTTTTTCTCACTATGGTTGGCTTTTAGCAGAGGAAATAGGGAAAGCTTTGCGCTTAAAACCCTCTTTAGCAAATCCTCATTTTGTTGTACACCAATCTACAAATTATCAGGGAAGTTCTAGCGGTCTAGATTATTCCAATGACAAAGAGGGTTTGTATTTACAAGATTGGCAAGCATTTTGCAGTTTAAGAAGTTTGGGATTTGAAATAGAGCTTACTAGTGTAATGCCGCTTATAGACTGCCTTGAACGCTTTAAACAAGTAAAAGAGTCTTTGCAACTTAGCTCAAAATTACTTTTACAAAGCGACCAACATAACTTTTTGATAAAAGAACCTAATTTATTAAGTGGTTTTGATAGTCTAGAAAACTTAGAGATTTTTAATGCTAGTGAACTAACTAGACAAGGTTTTGTCTGGCTAACAACTAACCTTCCTAGTTTGAAAAAGATGAGGCTTACTAATAACTGTAATCCTGAATTTTCAACCTTGGACTTACAAAGTAAAACTTTGACTAATTTAATATTAGTTCATTTTCATCACCTTGAAAACTATCTAATTAATTGTCCTTCTTTACAAGAATTAGAGCTAGGCTATTGCAGCGAAAAGGATTACCCAGCAGATGAAAATATGCTTTGGTGTAATGGCAATTTAGGAGAACGATTTTTTAATGATTTGTTAAATGGATCAACTAATGTATATTTGCCCGAGTTGAAAAAACTCTATATTTGGCATAGTGCTAATGGTTTTGGCTCACCGCTTATTTTTGAGCCACTACGATTGGACATAGATTGTACGGTTGGACACCTAAAACTAGAAGAAATCGCATTCTCCCGACTTTCACATATAAGATCACTAACTCTTAAGAACCTCCCACAGCTTAATAGCCTTACAGTTTTGGACGATTTTGACAAAGGGGAAGGTTGGTTAGAAAAATTAGATATAAATGCTATCCAAACACATTGCAACATCAAAATAGATTGTCTAAGTGACCAGCCAAAAATAGGGAAAATATTTGATAGTTAAATTATTAAAAAAAGGATAACAAAATGAGAATTTGTGTAGCACAAACAAGACCTGTAAAAGGTGATATCAAAAATAATATTGATAGTCATAAAAAATTAATAGACCTAGCTGTTTTGAGCAAAGCAGACATAATTATTTTTCCTGAACTATCAATAACAGGCTATGAACCTGAGCTATCAAAAGAATTAGCTACTAATAAAGAAGATAATAGGTTTGATGATTTCCAACATATTTCCAACACTAAGCAAATAACTATTGGAATTGGAGTTCCAATAAAAAATGGTACAGGTATTTGCATTAGTATGGTTATTTTTCAACCAAACAAAGCAAGACAAACCTATTCAAAACAATATTTACATCCTGATGAAGAAAAATTCTTTGTTAGTGGAAAAAATTCTACTGGTTTAATAGGGCAGAAATCAAATATTGCACTTGCAATTTGCTATGAATTATCAGTTCCTGAACATTCTGAGAATGCATATAAAAGTGGAGCAGGGGTTTATATAGCAAGTGTAGTTAAAACTGTGAATAAAATAGACTTAGCTCTTCACAACTTATCTGAGATTGCAAATAAATATTCAATGACAGTATTGATGTCAAACTGTGTTGGTCAATCTAATGGTAATCAATGTGCAGGTAAGTCTTCTATTTGGAGTAGTAAAGGCTTATTACTAAGCCAACTTGATGACACAAATGAAGGTATATTAATTATTGACACTGAAACAGAAGAGATAATTAAAAAAACAATATAAAAACCTGCACCATCAATTAAATCAATAAAAGAAGGTGAAATAATGGGAGAGCTACAGTTAGAATATATTCAATTTACTGATGAAATGAGGACTTGCCGAATATTAAATGGAATGTGGCAAGTATCAGGAGCACATGGAGCCATTGACCCAGCAAAAGCAATAGATGAAATGTTTACTTATGTTGATAATGGTTTTATTACTTGGGATCTAGCTGATCATTATGGCCCAGCAGAAGATTTTGTTGGTGATTTTAGACGTAGATTTATTGCTGAACGTGGTAAACAAGCTTTATCTAATATTAAATTTTTTACTAAATGGGTTCCTCGTCCTAGTTTAATGACTCGCAGACTTGTTGAGCAAAATATTGATAAGTCACTCAAAAGAATGGATGTAGATTCACTAGACCTATTGCAGTTTCATTGGTGGGATTATAACGATGATAACTATTTAAGAGCCTTAGAGCATATGACCACTTTATGTGAAGAAGGAAAAATTAAACATCTAGCTCTAACTAACTTTGATACGGAACACCTACAAATAATTACTCAACATGGAATTAAAATAGTATCAAACCAAGTCCAATTTTCATTAATAGATATGCGTCCTATGGTTAAAATGGTTGAGTTTTGCCAAACTAATAATGTCTGGCTACTTCCATATGGAACGCTTTGCGGTGGTTTTATCTCAGAAAAATATCTTGGGCAAAGAGAACCAGGGCGTTTTCAACTAGAGACTGTAAGTTTAAGAAAATACAAACAGATGATAGATGCTTGGGGAGGTTGGGAACTATTTCAAGAACTTTTGATTACACTACAGGAAATTGCACAAAAACATAATGTAAGTATTAGCAATATTGCTACTCGCTATATACTAGATTGCTCAGTTGTAGCAGGAGTAATTGTTGGTACTCGTCTTGGTATTTCAGAACATATCAAGGAAAATAACCGCGTTTTTAGTTTTGCTCTTGATGAACAAGACAAAACAGCTATTAAGGAAATACTAATAAAAGCTAATGATTTATACTCTATTATTGGGGATTGTGGTGATGAATATCGTCGAGGTTAAAAGGCTTAACTAGAGCTTGGATAAATTATGAGCACTATAGAAAAAATAATATTAGGAGCAGGATGTTTTTGGGGAGTAGAGGAGCTATTTAGACAAACTCTAGGAGTGATTTCAACTTCTGTAGGTTATTCAGGAGGGTTTTTAGAAAATCCAACCTATGAAACCGTATGTGCTGGAAATACAGGGCATACTGAAGTTATTGAAATCATATATGATGTTTCTCAAATTAGCTTTGAACAAATATTAAATTTATTTTGGGATAATCATAACCCTACTTATAAAGTAAAAGACCAATATAAATCTGTAATCTTCTATCTAACTCTTGAGCAAAAAATCATAGCTGAAAAATTAAAAGAGCAATTAATTAAAAGCCAAAAATACCAGCATAAAGTTAAAACTGAAATATTACCTGCTCAAGTTTTCTATAAAGCAGAAGAATACCATCAATATTATTATGAAAAACATAGGTTGAAAATTAACAAATATTTATCAATGTGTAATCTTGATTGAACTAATAAATATAGCTAGTAAAACTAATAGGTTTGTACCACTAAAAAAGCTAATAAACCATTATTTAGGGAAGCTAAAATAATTTTGGACAAACCTATTTATTTTAATTCTTTTGCTTTATTAAGTGATTAGTCCTTGCCCATCTTAATAAAAGAAACAACAACATTAGCAAGTTCTTCACCCTTATCTTCTTGTAAAAAATGACCAGCTTTAGTGATAGTAGTATGCGGCTGCTCTTTTGTTCCAGGAACCAAATGTTGAAATAATTTTTCAGCCCCACGAGTTATTGGATCTTTATCACTAAATGCTGTAAGAAAAGGCTTTGTCCATTGTTTTAATTTCTCCCAAGCTTGGCGATTTGCTTCTGTAGCAGGGTTATCAGGCGATGTAGGGACAAGTTTAGGAAAAATCCTAGCTCCTGATTTATAACTCTCATTAGGGAAAGGAGCATCATAAGCCGCTATGACCTCTTTGGATAATGTACTTTGACAACCCATTTGAATAATTGCTCCTACTGGAAATTCCTCCACTGTTTGGGAAAATTCTTGCCATTGAAAAAATGCTTCTGGCATCTTTTCATCTCCTGTTGGTAAACCTGTATTTGCTGTTACTATATGAGAAAACCTCTGTTCTTCTTCAACAATTACTCTAAGCCCTATTAATCCACCCCAATCTTGACAAACTAGCGTTATATTATTTAGGTCTAAAGTCTTAATTAGTCCAATAATAGAATCAACATGCATTTGATAAGAGTAATCTGTTTTATTAATGGGCTTATCTGAACGTCCAAACCCTATTAAATCAGGGGCAATAGCTCTAAATCCAGCACTAGTAATTATTGGTATCATCTTTCTATAAAGATAAGACCAAGATGGTTCTCCATGAAGCATTAGCACAATAGGAGAGTTTTTTTCTCCTTCATCAAGATAGTGCATTCTTAAACCTTGGAAATCAATATAGTTAGCTTGAAAATTATAGTCAGGTAAGTTATCAAATCTTTCTTCTGGTGTTCTTAAATATTCCATTTTTACCCCTTAACCAAATTGAGTTTTATAAAAACTAATATTTTAATTTATATACACTAATTACCTAAAAGTTTCATGAAAAATAGCAACAAGCTAGTAGAATGTTTACTAGCTTGTTGGTTCAATTGAAGTTTAAATATGAAAAAATGAGTCTGTCTTTACTAAACAAACTCATTTTTTTGCAGAGATCTCCTAGTAGGCAAATTCACAAGTAATTAGCCTTAAAAGGTTTATTTATTTTTTGATTAGGTTTTTGCTAGGCGAGTTATAAAACTTAATACTAAATTATTATTTAGCAGCTTTAGCTTTTAAGTTTCCATTTCCTTTGTGGTAATCAAATTTTTCCATAAAACCTGTTGGACGAGGTTCTTCACGCCAACTTGCACCACGAGTAATTCCCCAACGTTGTAACCAAGAAATACCTGTTTTTCCTGTATAAGTGTCTAGAGATTGAAAGGCTTCATCACTAATTGCTTTATCTAAACTAACAAACTGGTAATTACGTTTGTTAATCATTGTTACTAATTCATCAAAACTATCAGCATTTAAGCGACTAGGTGTTAACAAAAGCACTTGAGGGATTTCTCTACCAAATAACTCTTGGCTATAGTTTTCATAAAACTCAAACATACGGCGCATATAAGGGATATATTCAGCTTTGATTTGTTGCATTGTCTCTAAATCACCCTTTACCCTTGCTTCATCATAAACCTTAGCAAAAAACCAATCATCATTATCAATAGTGTAAGGGACAAATTTATAGCCACGATCTTTTAAGAATTGCTCAAAGCGTTGTTTATTAGCTAAATCGCCACCTGTATTTAAGTAAGGATAGCTAAAATAACGAATTTCTTTATTTGCTTCTTTAAGTAATGGCTTAACAAGCTCTTCATTTTTAACTATATCAGCAATATATTCTTCATAAGAAGCATCAAAAAACCATTTATGTGAATATGTTCCAATGCCTATTTCTAAACCAGCATCTTGCCATATTTTGAGACTATTTAAACGTTTTTCATTGTCTCCGTATTCTAGTTTTTGTCCTTGTACAAAGCCAATAGCAGGTATTTTGTGTTTCTTTAGACCATCTATTAGTAATTTAGTTGTCTCTAAAGGTGATTCTTCAGCTAAACGTAGCTTTGACACTCCTGGAAGAGCAACAAACCCTATTGCTACTGTACGGTTATTTTGAGAAGTTGATTTTGACTGATTAGTAAAATTATTTTGAGAAACTATCATTGATAATGCACTAGACATTAGTAAGAGCAAACAAACCAAACTTGCAATAAAACTTGATAGCAATAAGTTTTTCCCTTTAGGCTTAGCAATTAATAATCTTTTAATTCTTTCCATTAATATTCCTCCATTTGCTGCCAATACCATTTCTTGTGGTTGGCGAGTTTCTTCTAAATTAACCAATGCTTGAGCATAGATTAATGGGTTTCCATTAATTTCTACTGCAATATCATCACAGCAATTTTCTCGCTCTATACGAATTTGATTTGATACCCACCAAACCGCTGGATGATAAAAAAGTAGAGTTTCAATTAGTGTTTGAAAAATATTAACTAGATAATCATAGCGACGAATATGAGCAAGCTCATGAATAACTATGGCTTCTAATTGTATGTTTGGTAACCCTGTTAGAGCACTAACAGGAATTAAAATTACAGGCTTAACCCAGCCTATAACCATAGGCACTTCTACTTTAGCAGATTGATAGAATTGTACTTTTTGAATAATACATAACTTCTTTACTAAAGTATTAAATTGGGCTTCTAACTCTAAAGAAAGAGATTGGATATTTTTTTTGACTAGACGCTGAGCTAAAAAATATCCAATAGAAAAACGTGTTGTAATTAAACTAACCCCTATTACCCATAAACAGACAAACCAAGGCATAATTTTTGATATTTGATTTGTCCAAGTGAGGCTAGAATTTGATTGACTTAAGTTTTGTGTGTTAGTCTCTAATTTGAATTTGTCCGCTAGATTAGCATTTGCAAAATAAGCTTCTTGCTCTGCATGCGCACTATCACTCCAAGGTAAATCAATGGTGATTAATTTAGTGTTATAAATAGTTGTTTGTATATTATGCAAAAAAGACGCTACTACTACAAATAGCATTAATATAAGAGTCATACAAGATATAGTATAACGTAAATTAGCTGAGCGAGAATCAAGTAATCTCATTGTTAAAGCTAGTACTATTGCTAGTAATGCTCCTTGCCAAATAAAATGAGCTAATGCCCAGCCTAAAGCCTCTATACTAGGGTGGTTAAAGAGTAAGTCTAAAAACATTATTTATTTCCTCGCTCAAATTCATCTAATAAATTGCGAATCTCAGAAATTTCTTGTGGAGAAGCTTTTTTATTACTTAATGCCCGCATTACTAATTGACTAGCTGAACCATCAAAAACCTTGTCTAATAAATCTCCTACTAATTGCTGTTGAGTTTGTGACTCAGCCACATTAGCCTCATAAAGATGGGCACGTTGCAAAAGAGATCTTTTTACTAATGCTTTCTCTGTCATTATTTGCATTAATTTTAGTACTGTTGTGTAAAGCATTGGTTTAGATTGGTTTAAAACCTCATATACTTCTCTAACTGTACTAGCCCCTTTTTTCCATAATACTTTGAGAATCTGTAACTCTGCTTCTGTTGGGCGAAGCGGATCTCCTTTTGACATAGGTTTTAATGTTTCCTTTAATGTTTCCTTTAATATTTAATTTTAATGTACGAAGAGTTTAGTACGAAGGCTTTCGTTGTGTCAACGAAAACTTTCGTAGATTAAGGCACAATGTTTTTTCAAATAATATTGTGTAAAAGAGAATTGCTCTTTCTCTAGGTTAAGTAGAGAAAGAGCAAAAAATAAAACAAAAGGAAATTAAGAAGGGGGAAAGGAGGAAGAGGAGGGAAAGGAGAGAGAATCAAGAGCTTTACGGAGTTTTTCAGAGAGAACGACGAGAGAGGAGATGGAGACAGGAGCATCAGG
>Ga0075163_10011858_pt1 | contig 11351 bp, 4 predicted proteins | sample JI1023141ADNA_FD_71478 | JGI IMG/M metagenome (GOLD analysis project Ga0075163, IMG submission 71478) | Wastewater effluent complex algal communities from Wisconsin, to seasonally profile nutrient transformation and Carbon sequestration -... | ecosystem: Engineered > WWTP > Effluent > Algae... | reverse complement strand
TTCGAAGGCCGCGGCGAGGTGAGCTGGCCGGCTCATCGGCGAACCCACTGGCTACGGATTGAACTCGATCATGCCCCCATCGATGAACATACCCCCTTGCGCTGCGAGCTAAGAGCGACTCCGGAGACCGCCCAGCTCCACCTCGATGCCTGGAGCGAATCTGGAGTAAAGCTGCCGGAACATCACGACACGCCGCCTGGGCTCTATGTCGCAGAAATTTTCCTCGACAAGCCTGCCCCGGTCTTGCTGCGCATCCAGGCCGAGCGACCCGAGGACTCTGCACGCTTTGCGGTCCACTGTAGCTGGCACTGCAGAGAAGACCCCGCACCACGTCATCGCTACCACGGAGTCCCGAAGCCGAAGCCCGAGCAGGGCCAAAACCAAGCGCCCCCCGATCCCTGGGAGATGCCCGAGAATCCTCGGCAGGTAAGAATACTCTCGGCCGTGCGTAAGGATGACAAGCTGATCTTAAGACTCGATCAGGGCAGCAGTGCCGGAGTGAAAGTAGGACAGCGCGGAACCGTACTGTCCGGAAAGAGCGGTCTGGAGCCCCTCGAAGGAGGAAGATTCCAAACGCTCGCGGTCACGGAAAGAGAGTCCGTGGCCGAGGTGATGCTCAAGAGTCTGGGCAACAACAAGCGCGCCGTGATCTTCAGCAAATAGCAACTCGGGGACGTGATAAGGTGGGACGATGTTTGGTGTCGGAACACGTGCTGGAGCGGCTGCCTTGATCGTCTTATTGGCTGGGACTGTAGGTGCGGACGTTGGTCCTCCTCCTCCGCCAAGTCCCACGGATCGGGGTCCGGTCATTCCTCCGGAAGAGAATCCCAACTATCCACGCTGTAAGATCTTGAGCTTCTCCACAGAGCCCGATGGCTCGTTCATTCTCACCATCGACAAAGGGAGTGCGCACAAGCTCAAGGTAGGAATGATTGGCTACATCTTACAAGGCCCCGATTTCACGGAAACCCTGCTCCATACAGAGTTTCACATCGTGAAGATCTTGGATGCCAATCACTCGCTGGCGCGCATTCCGCCAGGACTCCTCAAGCAACTCAATCAGAAGAACAACCGGGCCGTAATCAGTCGGAAATGAAGAGCCGAGTGACTGATTGGGCCGAAGGACCGCTCGCGCAGGGAGTGACCAAGCAAGCGACCCGCTGCACAGCTGGGCTTTAGGCTTGTGGTAACAGACTCAGTGCATCGAGGTCTTGTACTGCGGCTGCGCTGTGAGCGACCGCCGTCCGGGCTCGTGTTTCCGTTTGTAGGTCCTCTACGGCAGCCGTGATCTCCATCCCAATCCCGGCTTAGAGCGAGTGCCTGCGATACTGCCGCCACGCCCCCTCAAATTCTGGAGCACTCGGCACCCCGCACGACGTGAGTCCTTGCAAGTAGAGCGCGAACAGAGCTTAGCTCGACCAGCTCGATGGGATTAGATCGACCGCTACTTGTTTGAAAAGAGGCTCGTCAGTCAGCAGCGCATCCAGCGCCATCCCCTCGGCCTCGCTGAACAGGTTAGCGGCCTTGGTTCGATCGTTCTCTTGCTCCAAGAGCGAAAGCTTCTCTAGGAGCGCTTCTTGGATGGTCAGATCCCGTATGGCGACAATTACCCTCGCAAGACCGCTCAAACGGCGTCGGTGTGATCATCCCGCATTTGAAAACAATCCGGTTCTGCTCGCGCCAGAGTCAAGAAGGGATGCGCGTGAAGTCCTCCGACAAACGGTGAGCGCGAGGTTCCGGCGGGATGTTTCCGTCGTCGATGTCACCGTGCCGATACGGAGGCTCACGAGACAGAGCGGTGATCTTCAGCTTATCTCTCAGATTTCGCTGGGCATCAGAGCCACTGCGGCCGTTCATGCCGTACGTGTCTCCGTGGTCCGCCCACAAGATCCTTCTGGTCCGCGCGCCGCAGTTGGGCCGGATTTGGAGCTCGCAGGGGCGTTTGATGCGGCAGCTCTTCGTTGATGCGGCTGGGGGGATGGATGAACAGATGGCTGGGAAGCGCAGGCCCGACGCCGTCCGGTATGTCCTAGCGGTCGAAACCGGAGAGCTGGACGCCAAAATAACATAGAACGTCCGACGCCGCGGCTCTGTTGTCACCGGACTCCGAACCAAATCACTCAGACTGCACGACCTGACGAAACCGGTCCCTAGAACGTCTTAGCGCACTGTCGCACCCCATCACACATCAGGTGCATGCAGGGCACTTGGCCAAAACGCAGCATTCATTTTCCAACGCGTTCACCGCCATCGCGGCATGATCGGACGATGGGCACCACATTGTCTGAAAGCTTGACCCTGGTCTTGGAGTTTGCCCGCGTTGAGCAGACGGAAGATCCCTGGGCTTTCCGCTTTGTGGCGCAGGACTATCTTTTGCGGACGCCGGGCGGCAGCTTCGAGCGAGCGAGCTTCCCGTGGGATGAACCGCTGCTCTCGGATCTGGTGGCGCTCGCAAGGCCAGGGTGCGACCCGGTCGTGCCGCAGCGCGTGGGTGAGCGACTACGACGCTTTGTGACGCCCCTCGGCTGGCCACAGCTCGCTGCACAGATTACCCAGGCAATCGCGCAGGGCATCGGTGTAATCCTCACCGTGCGCTCGGCGGCGTCGGAGCTCTACGCGCTGCCGTGGGAGCTACTCACGCTCAAGGCGAGCGGTCAGCACATCGGAGAGCTCGCGGGCGTCCTGCTTCGTTACGAGTGGCCGGAAACCGAGACCGTCCCAGAGAAGCCGCTGCCGCGCCACGGTGGTGGAAGGATCGTCGTCGCTTGGTCAGCGGCGGGTGGAGGGGTTCCCGCCGCCGAGCATGTCAAGACTGTGGCCCAGGCGTGCCGCAGCGGCTGCCATCCCTTCGACGATTCCCGAGATGTCATTCCGAACGCTTCTTTCGGCGGCATAAGCGATGTCCTCTCTGAGGCAAAGCGCGAAGGGCGGCCGATCTCCGTGCTGCACATCCTGTGTCACGGGGGAGCGGTGCGGGACACTTTTGGGCTGGTCCTCGATGGCGAAGACCCCGCGGAGAGCGCCGGTCCGGTCGATGCGGGCGTGCTACGCAAGCTTCTCGCCCCGCATGCCGACATGGTGCGGCTGGTGGTGCTCATGGCCTGCGACAGCGGCAACCCGGGGCACGTCGGCAATCAGCTCGGCAGCGTGGCACAGGCGCTGCACCGGGCCGGCATCGCTATGGTCGTGGCTTCGCGCTATCCCCTGTCCGTTTCAGGTTCGATTCGCCTCTCGGCATCGCTTTACACGGGTTTGCTGCAAAACCTCCAATCGCTCGAGGCAGCGCTGCTCGCGGCGCGCAGTGAGCTGTACCGGGAGACCGGACAGCTCGACTGGGCCAGCATTCAGCTCTACGCCCGAGCCGCTGATGGAGCGGACAGCCGCCCCGTGGTGTTTCGTCCCTACGCGGGATTGTCGGCGTTTGGACCGCAAGAACGCCGTTTCTACTTCGGGAGAGAGGCGCTCACCGAAAAGCTATGGAAGCGCTGTCAGGATCTTGTATCTGTGGCTGGCACCACCAGGCTGCTCGCCGTGCTGGGCCCGTCCGGTTCCGGTAAGTCTTCGGCGGCTCGAGCGGGGCTCGTTGCGGAAATCGAGCGGCGTCCACTTGCCTTCGCCAATCACGAGCAGAAGATTGCGCCGCCCCGTTTCGCGATGCTCAAGCCCGGATCGCACCCGCTTCGCGCCCTGGCCGCAGCGCTCGCCTTAGCGTCGACAGGAGGCGCGGACACTCCGCTGATCGTGCTGATCGATCAGTTCGAAGAGATCTACACGCAGTGCACCGACGCGGCGGAGCGCAATGCCTTTGTCGATCTCCTGCTGCTCGGGGGGCAGACGCCCGGTCTGCCGATCCTGATCGTGCTTACCCTGCGGAGTGATTTTATCGGTGAAACGCTGCGCCAACATCCCGCGCTCAACCGCCTGTTCGACGAGCAATCCAGGCTCGTGACAGCCATGACTGACGACGAGATGCGCCGTGCGATTGCCGAACCCGCAGCAAGTATCGGACTGTCGATCGATGATGCGACGATCGGGCTCTTGTGGAGTGAAGCCCAGGGGCGCGACGGCGCGCTGCCGCTGCTCGAGTTTGCGCTGTCGTTGATCTGGGAAGGCATGCTCGCTGGCAAGACCGCGGCCGCGACCCTACAAGAGATTGGCGGCGTCGGGGGCGCGCTGGCCGGCAAAGCACGGGAGATCTATGGAGCGCTGGCTGACAAAGACCAGGCGACGGCCCGCCGTGCCTTGGCCCGCCTGGTGCAACTCGGTCAGGGCACACGCGATACCCGCCGCCGCGCTCCGGTCGGAGAGTTGTGCGGGCGGATGGAGGATGAGGCCGCGGTGCTGTCAGTCCTACGCCGGTTTTCCGCAGAGAACGCCCGACTGGTGACGCTGTCGGGAGATGGACGTGAAACCGTTGCGGAGGTCACGCACGAAGCGCTGTTTGAGCACTGGACAGAGCTGCGGACCTGGATCAACGAGAGCCGACAGGACCGCGCGCTGCACGATCGGGCGATGGATGCAGCGAAGCGATGGGAGGCGGCCCGCCGACCCGCCGGACTACTTTTCCGCTCTCCGGATCTCGATCTGTTGCGGAGCTACCAGCAGCGGAAGGAGGAGGATCTCACTCCGCTTCAGGAGGAATTCCTCACTGCGAGCGTCCGCCAGCAGCGATTGGAGAATCTCCTGCGCATCGGCGCTGTGCTCTCAGTGTTTCTGGCCGTCATTATCGCGTCTGCTATCTACATCGCGGCCGAGCGACGGCGCACTCACGAAGAACGAGCACGTCGCCAGGCCGCGCACGAAAAGCTTCTCGACACATATGTCGAACGCGGGCAGGAACTGCTCTTTGAGAAGAGAGACCCTAGCGCGGGGCTCCTGTGGCTGCACCGGGCGTTGGGAGAGGGAAGCAGGCACCCCGCCCTGCCCGAGCTGCTAAAGAGCGCGATGCAGAGCGTGGATGCCACCGAGGCCGTCTTGATCGGCCACACAGCCCCAGTTGTGAGCGCGGCGTTCAGCGAGGACGGTCGGCGTGTTCTCACCGTCAGCCGAGATGGCACGGCGAGGGTATGGGAGGTTGAGAGCGGGCGGCAGATCGTCGTGCTCAAGCGGGATGGGAAGGGAATCCAGAAGGCAGCGTGGGGCACCAATGGTCAGCTCGTCCTCACCGTGGACGGGGACAACAGGGTTCTCGTTTGGCAGGCTGACAACGGACGTCTGCTCGTCGAGTTGAAAGGCCACGACGGCGTGATCGAGAGCGCCGCATGGAGCCCCGATGGCAAGCGAATCGTCACGGCGAGCCAGGACCACACGGCCCGGGTCTTTGCCACCGAGGATGGGCGATTCCTCTTCGAGCTCAAAGGGCATCAAGGCGCGGTCAAGGGCGCGGCGTGGAGCCCCGATGGCAAGCGCATCGCCACCGTGTGCGAGGACCGAATCATCCGGGTGTTTGCCGCTGAAGATGGGCAGCTTGTCACTGAGCTGGCTGGAGGGAAGCGCAACATTTTTCGCGTGGCAGTTTCTCCAGATGGCGGACGCATCGCGACCGGGAGCGAGGACTGCGCGGTGCAGATCTGGGAAGCGGCGAGCGGGCGGCTACTCCTTGAGCTCAAGGACAGCGTGGAAGGCCACGACCAATGCAGCCCGGAGTTTGGCCTCGATAGCCAACACATCGTCCCTTCGATCGGCGAGCCCATGGCGCGCCTTTTTGACATCACAGATGGGCGCTTTGTCGCCGAACTCACAGGCCATAGCGAGAACATCCGGAGTGTGGTGTTCAGCCCGGATGGGCGACGCCTTGTCACGACGAGCGCGGATCACACCGCACGGATCTGGAAGGCCGAAGACGGGCAGTTCGTTTTCGCGCTGCGAGGCCACGCGGACGAAGTGACGTACGCAGCCTGGAGTCCTAACGGGCGGCATATCGTCACAGCGAGCAAGGACACGACCGCGCGGATCTGGAACAGCGGGGATCGCTGGGACGGCGATAGGTTCACTGGCCGCGAGGACAGGATCGAAAGCGTAGCGTGGAGCCCCAATGGACGACGCATTGTCACTGGCATGAAAGACGCGACGGCACGGGTCTGGGATATGCCATCTCTGGGACTTCGGAGCCAGATGGTCGGTCACCAGCGCCCGATTACGAGCGCAACCTTCAGCCCGGACGGCCGACGCGTGGCCACAGCAAGCTACGACGGCACCGCACGGATCTGGGAGGCCGACAGCGGCCGACTCGTGACCGCGCTCAAGGGACATGGAAGCACTGTCTGGTTCGCAACGTTCAGCCCGGATGGGCGACGCGTGATTACGACCAGCTCAGACAAGACGGCGCGGATTTGGGAGACCGAAAGTGGGCGGCAACTGTTCGAGCTCAAGGGACATGAGGATAGCGTGCGGCTCGCGGCGTTCAGCTCGGATGGCCGACGCGTCGCCACGGCTGGCGTAGACAAGACAGCGCGGCTCTGGGAGGCGAACACCGGGCGACTGATCAGCGAGCTTACGGGGCATAAGGGGTGGGTGTACAGTGCTGCATTTAACCACGACGGCACACGCATCGTGACCGCCAGTCTGGATCACACTGCGCGAGTCTTCGAGACAGATACTGGACGCCTTGTCGCTGTGCTCAAGGGACATGAGTCCATGGTGAACAGCGCCGTGTTTCATCCCGATGGTCGGCGCGTCGTTACCGCCAGCTTGGATCGCACGGCGCGGGTCTGGGAGGCCGAGAGTGGGCGACTGCTGGCCGTGCTCAAAGGAAGCAAGGGCGACATCACGAGCGCGACGCTCAGCCACGAAGGCAGCCGACTCCTCACCTGGGGAAGGGAGGACGTGGCGCGAGTTTGGGATACGGACAGCGGACGCCTGCTCACCGAGCTTCAGGGGCAATCGAGGTTCATGAACGCGGCGTGGAGTCCCGATGGCCGGAGTGTCGCCGCTACCATCGGTGACAAAGCGCGGGTCTATTACCTGACTGCCGAGCAGCGTTCCTACGAAGAGCTGGCCAGGTTGATTCGCTGCCATGTCCCAGTCCGTTTTGAACGAGAAGGCAGCAGCGTCATTGTCCCCACGACACCGGACCCCGTTGAGTGTCAGGGAAAGCTTGAGACGGGGCATTAGAAAACAACGATCACATGCAGGAAAGGCACTCTCATGGGCCTGATAGATATTGGGAATATTGGGAAGGGCGTCATCAATCAGATCATCCACCATCCAGAGTCTCTTTTGGAGGGAGCCGGCGCGGTCGCCACCGAAGGATGGAAGGAGGTGCGTCGCGTCGAAGATCTCGGCGTCGTCGTCGGCCAAGGGGTCATCGGCGCTGCCGGCGTGGTGAGTTCCGGCTTCGTGACCTTCGTCCATGATGCGAAGGCGCTCAGCCTGACCGCCGCTGGCGAGGTCGCGGCCCTCAGCCAGACCTCGGCCACCGAGATCGCGGAGTGGAGCCGTACGGCTGTCGGCACCGCCGCGAGATTCTCTACAGACGCATTTTCTACAGTCGGCGAGGGACTGGCTCAGGGATGGGGCTGGCTCTCTCCTTTTCTTTCTGAAGATCTTCCATCGCTTGCTGCCCCATCGGTCATCGCAAGAGATGTCGCGATGATTCTGCTGCCGGGGGCGTTCCTGGCCTTTGAGGAAATGGCCCGTCAGGGGAATCTGACCATTGAGATCGGGCTCAAGGGTGAGGTCTCGGCCTTCAGCTCGGCCAGCGGACAGGTAGGCATCTACGTCGGCCCCAAGGCTGCTGGGCAGGATTCCCAGTGGGGCTTCTACACCGACTGGTCCATAAGCCCTCTCAGCATCAAAAGTCTGTTTAGCGGCGGCACCCCGAAGTTCACCCTCGAGTTGGAGCTCACCATCCTGCACGGCAAGCCGTCGAGCCTGAGCGATCTCCAGGTGGTCAAGCTCGGCGTAAAAGCCAAGCTCGGCACGTTCCTGGTTGAAGGTGCTGGGCTGATGCGCACGGGCTGGCCGCCAGTGCCGATCGGAGCGCGATTGGGCGCTGGAGCGACGCTGGATCTCGTCAAGTCCAACACCGAAAAAAGCGACAAGCCGGATGCCCCGGCCAAGCCGCCGCAGTGGAAGATCCGTCCCACCGGGTCGATGAGCGCGGCCCCGCTGGGGAGCGGCGCACACGAGCTGCTGGCGAGTACCAAGGGGGCGCTCAGCGGCCTCATGCTGGCCAACACCGCGCATCTGCAACCTACCCGAAAAGAGAGAGCACGCGCGACTGGGCAGGTCGCGGCGCTCGTCGAGAAAGTGTTCGCGCCGCTGGCCTTCTGCGAGCTTGTTGTCAGGAAGACGACGCAGTGGACGGAGACGTTTCGACTCTGCACGGAGACCGACGGCAGCGCCTGGGTGAAGAGCGGCTCTGCGGTGCCGCGTGCGCTCTTCCGGTTGGTCGGCGGGCTTGCCGATCCGACCAAGTTTTCTATCGAATCCGTGGAGGATCCGCCGCGCTATCTCTATGAACACCCGACTCAGGGCGTTCGATTTGCTCCGTACTCGATCGACAATCGATTCAGGGAAGCGGCGACGTTCGACTTGGACGCGTATGGGCCAGACGGCTCCGAGTTCCTTTGCATCAGCACCATCTACGGAGGCAAGCGGTACCTGCAGATGGACGAGACCATGATGCTGCTTCCAACGGTGGGTTTCGTCGCCCTCGCGACCTCGCCGGATCGCGCGGCATGGTCTATCGAAGCCCGTCCAGTGCCCGTGGAGCAAGGCTCTACGATGCTGCCGCTCCAGCTGCTGCGACCCGGTGAGTACCTCCGCTCACCGAACGGTCTCTACTGTTTGACCCTGCGAGCAGACGGAGCGCTGGGCGTCTTCCACGGTAGCTCGCCCAAGCACCTGAGGGGGGAGGTGTGGACGACGCCCGCCTTCCCTGGTCCGGTGTTCGCGCAGCTGTGTGCCGATGGCCACCTGCGGGTCTTCCAGGGAAGCGACCCCGATGACAATGGAGCGGCTCTGTGGTCCACGGGGCTGCTCGGTCAGCCGGGGCCGTGCTTCGCCGCGGTGACCAACACCGGAGCCCTTGCCGTGTTCCAAGGCACGCCAGACCAACCAGGCGACCTCGTGTGGTCTTCCAGCCAAGGGGCGCAGCCGTTCACGTGGTCAAGCTCCCGCGTGGCGCTGCGCGCCGCGAACGGAAAGTTCGTAGGCAGCAACGTCTGCGCCTCGAATCCATACCTCCAGGATCTGCTAGGCCCCGGTGCCGTGTCCGATCGGGTCGGGGAAAGCGAGGCGCTGAAGCTTCTCGAGCTATCTACCGGACACGTCGCGCTGCGATCTTCCAGGATAGAGACCATCGGCCCGAACGCGCGCTTCCCCGATTTCCTTGGGACGAACGTCGGACTCCGGACCGAGCACCTGCTCACTCTGCTCCGCAACGCGGATGGGACGGTCTCTTTTCAGGCGCAGACCGGAAAGTTCTTGGGAATCGTCGGCACGGACGGATCCCTCGCTGCATCGGCCACGACCCGAACAGAGAGCACCAAGTTCCGGATCGTCACGCTGGCCAATGATCCAATCGCAAACTCCGATCAAGCGTTTACGATCCAGGCCGTACACTCCGGCAAGCTGCTCGACATCGAGGGCGGGAGCTACGCGCGCGGTCGCAGCATCGTCACCAATACGGCTTCCGGCAGCGCCACGCAGCGCTGGCGCATCAGTCACCTTGGCGATGGGTATTTCCATATCGTCAACTTTGCCTCCGAACATTCACTCGACATCGCCGGAAGCAGTACGGGTGATGAGGCAGACGTGCTTCAGTGGCCCGGGCATTCCGGCAACAACCAGATCTTCGCGTTTCAGCCTTGTGAAGACGGAACCTACCTCATCATCGCCAAGCACTCCGGGAAGGTGCTGGACGTGGCCGGGAGCGAAGAAGTGGATGGCACCCGCGTCATCCAGTACGCTCGACAAGAGACGCCCAACCAGCGCTTCCGGCTGGCGCTCGCCACATCGGACGACCGGAACGTGGTGCCGCTGTCAGTCCTTGCCCATATCTCAAACGTCGGAGATCGGACTGAGATGGCGAAGACCTGGGTGGGCGTGTCTGGGAACTTTATCCAGGCCGTGAGGATCAGCTTCCCTGCGAAAGAGCCGTGGCTCCAGGATCTCCGGCTCGGCTACATGGGTCACGTCCAGAACGTTGGCGACACTGGCTGGGTCGAAGGTGGCAATCTCGTGGGAACGCCCTCATCCGGACTGCGGCTCGAAGGCTTCGCCATCAAGCTCGAGATCAGCCCTACCGCATCGCCCTTGGCTCGTCATGTCCTACAGGAGTTCGACATCTGCTATCAGGCTCGGATCATCGGCCAGGGAATGACCGACATTTGCCGCAATGGGGAGTTCTGCGGCACGCGCGGACAGAGCCTGGCAATCGATGGATTGCGTGTCTTCATCAATCGCCGCCTGCCGCCGAGCAGCGCCTCCGCCGACACAGTGAGCGGTCCTGGTGCCGCCTATGAGTGGCAGCTCGTCGGAACGGACGGGGAACCTGGGCTGTACCGGATTGAGAACGGCCGCAAGCGCTGGATCGTTAACCCGGAGACGTACTTCCGGCTCGGCTATGAGTGGGGTCAGCACCGGCTCCTGTCCACCGAACTCTTCGAGCGCATCCCGCACGGCGCGAACCTCGTCTATCCCGGCGCTTGCGGCTATGAAGGGCAGCTCATCAAAGCGAACACGAGGCCCAACGTCTACAAGGTCGAAGGCGGTCGCAAGCGCTGGATCGTCGATGAGGCCACCTTTTTGGGGCTTGGCTATGAGTGGAGCCAGATCCGCGTCCTGCCGCAGCAAGATCTTGATCTCATCCCCTTCGGCGAGAACCTGACCCTCTAGGAACAGGCCGAATGGCGCTGGTGTCATCAGCTCCAGTCCCTGTGCTTGTATTCACGATCCGTTTGCGCCCTGAGTACAGGCTGTGGGAACTGGTTCGGCGTGTAGAGACGGCAGTGCGGCAGCGAACCGTCGCCCCGTGATGACCTTCAATGGGCTGACACACCATCCGTGCGCAAAACCATGGCTTGGCCGTCGCCAGCGGCGGACATTCTACCCCATTCTCGGTCCGTGCCGAAAGATGCGGACGACCTCTGTCCAAAGGACTCCTCAACTACAAGTTTACGCACCTTATGCGACGGTAACTCACCTGAACATGATGTATTTTTCGAGCCGTATCGAAGCGGACACAACGCCGAAGGACACGCTTCCGTATTTCCTGGGATGTGATAGGCACCGGGCGCGATGGTTGACGGTCCAGGCTGGATGGAGCGGTGGCGGTGCGGAGTCCGTTGATTTGGTTGACTGATTCACTGCTCGCTTCCGGGGCGCATTCCGTCGCCAAAACTTGC
>Ga0075163_10011856_pt1 | contig 11352 bp, 8 predicted proteins | sample JI1023141ADNA_FD_71478 | JGI IMG/M metagenome (GOLD analysis project Ga0075163, IMG submission 71478) | Wastewater effluent complex algal communities from Wisconsin, to seasonally profile nutrient transformation and Carbon sequestration -... | ecosystem: Engineered > WWTP > Effluent > Algae... | reverse complement strand
AGCCCCTCCATAAACGCCACTATGTAAATCACGGTTGGGACCTGTGACTTCCACTTCCATATATGCCAGTCCACGAAGACCTGTTTCGATACTTGGATGTTCCATACTAATCATTGAGGTATCACTAACCAGTACAATATCGGCTTTGAGTTTTTCTTTATTGTCTTCTAAAAATTTACCAAGATTTGTGCTACCCACTTCTTCCTCACCTTCTATGATAAATTTCACATTACAAGCCATACTTTGGGTTGCATGCATACTTTCGAGGGCTTTTACATGCATAAACATTTGACCTTTATCATCACAAGCTCCACGAGCGTATATTTTATCATTTTTGACTACTGGTTCAAATGGTTTAGAAGACCACAAATCAAGCGGGTCGGCAGGTTGCACATCATAATGACCATACACTAAAATGGTAGGTTTGGATGTATCAATTATTTTTTCGGCATAGACAATTGGGTAGCCAGCAGTTTCACAAATTTCTACCTTATCGGCACCAGCCTTTTTTAAAGAATTTGCAACGGCATCGGCCGTTTTAACCACATCATTTTTATAGGCAGGGTCGGCACTTACAGAAGGAATTCTTAGTAATTCGAAAAGTTCTTGAAGAAAGCGTTCTTTATTGGAGTTGATATATTCGTTTGTCATAAGTGTTTTTTATAATTTGTTTTACAAATGTATTAGTTAATTTTTATAGCTCTATCCCAATTAGGAGCATATCATCGGTTTGTTCATAATTCCTTTTCCAAATCTGTATAAATTCATTCAATTTTTCATGTTGTTCAATCATCTTGTAATCTTGGATTTGAAGTAACATTTGTTGGAAATTTTTGGACATTAATTTTTTTCCTTTATCTCCACCAAACTGATCTGGTATTCCATCTGTAAATAAATATATTCTTTCACCTTTTTGAAAATTGTAAGTATAGGTGTTGAATACTTTATTTTTATTTGTATAGTTATATCCAATTGGAACTTTATCAGTTTTGAAAATTTCTAGTTGCTTATTTTTTATCAGATAAATAGGATTCATAGAACCACCATAAAGCAGTTGATTACTTTCCTCATCGATGATGCAAATAGATAAATCCATACTGTTTTTAGTATTTTGGGCGCTTTCATTTTGGTGCAAGCTTGCGCTAATCCCTTTGTCAAGGAAGTGAAGTAATTCGCTAGGCGTTAAATCTTTTAAATCATTAAATGCTTGATTTAAGATATTGTTTCCTACCATGCTCATCATTGCGCCTGGTACCCCATGTCCTGTGCAATCGGCAACTACAATAATTTTCTTATTTCCTCTTTGACCACACCAATAAAAATCGCCACTTACTATATCTTTTGGTAAGTAGAGTATGAAATTTTTAGGAAATAGGTTAATAAACTCAGCATTGAGCGGCAACATCGCTCTTTGAATGATGCTAGCATAATTTATACTATCGGTAATCTCTTTCTTTTGTAATGTAATTAATAGGTTTTGCGACTCAAGTATAGTGTTGCTTTTTTGTTTTAATTTGAATTGTTTGTATAGTAATAAAAGGAGTATTACAATACTAATGATGATAAACAGTGTGATATATAAATAGCTTTTATTTTTTTCAAGTTTTATTTGATTAATAATTTGATCTTTTTTTAATATTTCAAGCGCTTTTTGTTTTTTTTCTGACTCATATTTTTCTTGTGCTTCTGCAATTTCTTTGGCACTATTTTCAGTATAAATACTGTCTTTGTAGATAGCGTAAAGTTGGTGAAACTTCAGTGCATTTTTAAAGTCCCCAATTTTTTCATACACATCACTTAAACCTTCATTAGCTTCTAATATATATTGTATAGAGCCGTTTGCTTTAGCAATTTGCAAAGCTTCTTCGTACAAATTTTTAGCTACACTATAATTATGTAAAAAAGCTTCGAGTGAAGCTACTCTTATTAAAGAAATAGCTATCCTTCTATCATCGTTGATTAACCTTCTTAATTTTAAACTCTCTTTAGCATAAATAAGTGCCTTTTGTGGTTGATTTAATTTTTCATAGACAAGCCCTATATTAATTAAGGAAGCTGCCATTTCATTCGTGTCTTTGATTTCACATTGTATATCATAAGAGAGTGTGTGATTTTTTAAAGATGCCTCATAATTTCCTAATTCGTAATTTATTAAACCAATGTTGCCAAGGCAATTGGCCATGCTATTTTTATTTGCAATTTTTGTTTCAAGTTCAAAGGCTTTATTGTAATATTTTAATGCATTATTAAAGTCATTAAGAAAGTAATAACAGTTGCCAAGATTATTGTAAACGCGAGAAATCAATTTTTGATCGCTCACTTTTTTGACATTGGCTAAAGCTTTGAAGCTAATCTGAATGGCTCTATTATATTCACCTTTATAATAGTATAAAATTGCATAGTCATTCATCAATTCTATTTTACTATTCGGTCTATTAATTTTTTCGAATTTTGAAATTGCTTTTTTGTAATAAACTTCAGAAGTATCAAACGAGGATTTTCTACTATACAGTTTTCCGATATAATGTAATGATATGGCCTGTCCGGTTGGGTAATTTATTTTATTACTTATCTCTTCTGAATTATTGAAATGTTGCAGCGCGCTGTTAAAATTGCGTTGTTTTAAATAAATTTTTCCAATATTTAAATTAATGAGCGAGCTCTGTGTATCTTTTGCTTGAGGTAACAGTGCAAGCAAACTATCTAGTTCTGTTGCTTTTGTGGCAAGGGATACTATTATAATTATTAAAACTAAATAGAATCGTTTTAGAAAATCACAATTCATTATAATTGTTTTTAATTAAACAAAGGTACATTTCTTTGGTTAAAATCCTTAATGGCTGTTGCAATATATGCACTTCTCCAAGCAGCTACTGCTTCAATGTTGAGTATTTCTAACAAAGGCTGGTCATCAATGAGGGTTGGCGCTTGCTGAATATCGGAAGGCGAGAAAACAAAGGCTTTATTTTGGGTGTTAAATTCACTTTGTTTAGCAAAAACAAGTAAATTTCCTTCTTCTTCTTTTATTGAACTTGGGAGTATGTTTGTATAAAATCCAGCCTCTTGAATGGTTTTTACAATGGACTTCATGCCTTTACTTTTATTGCCTTTTCTAAAACCATAGCCATTGAGCACAATCATACCATTGGGTTTAAGTTTATTTTTAACCATTGCTAAACTTTCTTTAGTAATAATGTGTGCAGGATTTTCTTCACCTTTAAAAACATCAAACACAATGAGGTTGTATTTCTTTTTGGTATTGTTGATATATCTTCTGGCATCATCAATATACACATTCACTTTGGGGTTCAATTCAAAAAAATCTGTTGCGGCCTTTCCAACTCTTTCGTCTAATTCAACAGCATCTACTTCAAAGTTTTGGTTTAATAATTCATTGGCAACGCAACCACCACCTAAGCCAAGTAATAATGCATCACCGCCATTTATTTGATACGAACTTTCATTAACTAATAAATGCACATAAGGGAAATATTTATTAGCACTGTCTTTTTTATTATAAATAGTTTGAATTACTCTATTGAATAACATCATTCTTATATAGTAATCAGGATGGTTTGAAGTTTGATAAACAGGATAATCAACCACCATAATTTGACCCAAAATTCCTTCTTTTTGATACAAAATTTTAATATCAGATTTAACTGTTTGTTCTCTAAAAATATATCCTCCAAAAAGTAAAAATAAAAGTAATATAGCAAGCGCTTTTTTTCTGTCATTTAATATAGCCAGCAAAGGTAATAATGCAAGAGCTGCTCCTGTATAAAATGCTGGTTTACTCAATCCAAACTGAGGAATAATATAAAAGCCCATAGCAAAAGTGGCCAGAATTCCGCCTAGTGTAGAAATAGCGTAGATGCTTCCAGAGGTTTTACCAGCATGATTGTTATCATTACTTAAATTTTCAATAATTAAAGGTGAAACCATTCCCATTAAAAAAACGGGAGGCATCAAAAAAAGTATTGTAGTGATAATAATAGAAGGTAATAAAGGAAGCTGAACAGTAAGCATTAGTATCAATTTTGAACTGACTGGCATTACAGCAGTAAATATTGATGCAAACAAAACGATGTAAAATAAAAAATGATTGTTTTTGTTTTTCTCTGCAAAAAAGCCACCTGTAAAATAACCTAAAGCCAAACCACCTAATGTAACTGCCATTACTGTGGCCCAAACAAACAAAGAAGACCCAAAATAAGGAGCAAGCATTTTTGCACCAATAAGTTCTGCACTCATTACAGAAGCTCCTTCAATAAAGGAAAGCGCAAATAAAAAATTTCGGCTTTGCGTGTTTATTTTCATGCTTAGTGAGAACCACTCTTAATGATTGTATACTTTGTTTTAAGTTTTAGAAACCATCCTTCAAAATAAGTAAATGAAAGCCAAGAAACAAGCACAGAAAGTCCTGTAATTGAAACATACATGATTAACTGAGGTATCAATTGGTTTGATGGTTCAATGCCTATTTTTTTAAACAAATAGAATACAAAAGGAATGAGCATAAAATGATACATGTAAATGCTGTATGAAATTTTACCTAAGAAATTAAATACTTTATTTTCTAATTTGAGAAATGAATTTGGATTTCCTGAAACATTGGCAATGATAAAGAGAAACAAAACACTATAAACCAAGTGTACTCCATCTTGCAGTTGATTGGGCGTAAACAATAATAAAACAGGAATGCCAATTAAACTCAAAGGTAATACTGCTTTGTGATAAATAACACTTTTAAATTTTTCTTGGTAATGAAACAAAAAATAGGCCCCCATGCCTCCTATGGTCATACATTCTATTTTACTCATGGCAAAAAACTTTTTCAAAATTAATAAGGTATTACTACCATATCCAAGTTTAAATAGTAACAATATAAATACTTTTATCCCTATCATAATTGAAAAAACAACTAAAAGCATTTTAAAAATGTTTTTGGCTTTTTTTGCTAAAACAGGCCATATAATGTAAAATTGTTCTTCAACCCCAATGGACCAAGTTTGACTAATCAGGGGCACTGGGTTGAACATGGCATGCGCAACATTGGGAAAAATGATGAGATATAAGAAAAGATTTAAACCATAATGCTCATTGAGTTCTTTATTGGTAAAATTAAATCCACCGGTTGTGATATATGGAATTACAAAAAAGCCAAGAATAACTATTAAATAATAGAGTGGCCATATTCTTAAAACTCTTCTCCAGTAAAACTTTTTAATGGCCACTGTGCCTGTTTTAGCTTTTTCGGTAAGTAAGAGGTATGTAATTAAAAAGCCACTTAAAACAAAAAAGAAATAAACGCCAAGCGCGCCTGCTTCAAACACAATTCTTTGGAGGAAATATTTTAGGCTAAATTCTTGTACACTATTTTCGACCCAAAAAGTTGGGTAGCCTTGAAAATGCTTTACCAATTCGATATGTGTTACCACAACTGCAAAAGCGGCAAAAAATCTTAATCCGTTTAATCCAGGAAAATAGACTTTATTATTTTCCATGAAATATTTGTTTCATAAGGGTTTTAAACTTTTTGTAACGTGCAAATATCTCAATTTTTTCGGATATTTTTATTTTGATTTGCCAAAGTTTCCAATAAAAATAAATAAGATTAATGTTTCTTTAAATCATAACCCATTTCAATAACACAGTTATAGCGATAAACTTTGTGCTTTTTAATTGCTACACCAATGTATTTAACCTCCTTGTTTAAAAGAGATTTACGGTGACCAACGTCAGGAATATCTTCATCAATAAGCAAATCAATCACAATACTTAATCCATCACTATAGCCATATTGGCAATTTTCCATTACTTTTTCGTAGCGTTTACTTAAATTAATAGCCCTGTTTTCATAGCTTTCACCATTCAATGAAATATGCCCAGTTTTACCTTGTAATCCCATTTCTGTGGCATGCTTTTTTGCTACTTCAAATAAGTCATATTCAGGTAAAACTGGCTCTAATGATTCAATAGAATTTAATTCTTGAAGCAAACTTTTTAAATATTCACTTTTCTTGATGGGTGCGGTATCCAGGTAATTTTTTAAATAAGTTTGCGCAAATAATTTAGGATTTACTCTTACTAAATTAAGATAGAAAACTACAGATTTTTCTTCCACAGTAAGGTAGCCAATGTCTTTTGCTGTATTGCATTGCAACAGTGCAGCATTGTCCCATTGCTGTGCATTAGTTTTAGATGTAAAAGCACAAAAGCTGAGCAAAACAATTAAATACAATTTCATTATGGAATTCATTTTATCTATACTACATCAAATGTGCCAAAAAGTTTAATAAACTTGTTTTCCATCGCTATAAGTCTTTAGCACTTTAATGTAAGGAATTTCATATTCATTGCAGTTCATAATGTCTTTATCAATAACAATAAAATCGGCTGCTTTTCCAGGCTCTAAACTGCCTTTGATCTTTTCTTCAAAACCTGCAAAGGCAGCCCAAATAGTAAATGATTTTATAGCTTGTTCTCTGGTAATTTTATTGCCAGGTTCGAATCCATTAGCAGGAATTCTTTTTAAATCTTGACGAACCACAGCAGCATAAATACCTCTGAATGGATTGATGCCTTCCACAGGAAAATCGCTTCCTCCTGCTATTAAGCCAGCATATTCAATAAGTTTTTTATATGCATAAGCATTACTTGTTCTTTCTTTACCAATTCTATCATAAACCCAATACATATCTGATGTGGCATGAGTTGGTTGCACAGAAGGAATAATTTTATTTTGAGAAAATTTAATAAAATCAGATTCATTGATTACTTGGGCATGTTCAATTCTCCACCTTCTATCAGTAGTGTTTCCTAGTACTTTGTTATACAAATTTAAAATGTAACGATTTGCTGAATCTCCAATACAATGTGTATTCATTTGAAATTTTGAAGCTCCAATTTTCTCGGCAAGTGCTAGAAGCGTGTCAGGGTGAGAAAGTAAAAAGCCAATTTCATTTTTTTTATCTTTATATGGATTTAAAAGACAGGCACCTCTTGAACCCAAAGCGCCATCGGCATAAACTTTGAATGAATTTACTGTCAGTTTATCTTTAAACACTGGACCATTTTTTAAATAATATTCAAAGTTTTCGGCAGTTGGGGTGAGCATGACATATATTTTCATTTTTAAATGACCACTGCTTTGTATACTATCAAGATATTGTACAATATTTTTTGTGATGCCAGCTTCTGCTACTGATGTTAAACCAACTTCAAAGCAGTTTTTTTGAGCTTGCATCAATGTTTCCATCTTTTCTTGATGACTTGGTTCAGGGATATGCTTGCTCACAAAATCAACAGCATTGTCAACTAAAAGACCTGTTAATACTTTTTTACCATTCACTAATTTGGTTTCAAAAATACCACCTTCAATGGTAGCATCTGCGTTAACACCAGCCATATCTAATGCTTTTTGATTGGCCAAGGCAGCGTGTCCATCAATACGCGCCAAAAAAACTGGGACATCTGGAAATAATTTATCTAAAGAATCTTTGCCAGGAAATTCCTTTACCCTCCAATCGTTTTGATCCCAGCCACGTCCCTTTATCCATACTGTTTTATTGTTTTCAGAAAAGCTTTTTACTCTTTGAATAACTTCGTTAAACGATTTTGTGCCCACTAAATCAACTTCTTTGAGGCCAAGTGCATAGTAGTAAAAATGTGTATGTGCATCATACAGGCCAGGAAGAACAGTTTTTCCTTTTAAATCAATTTTTTCAGGTGCATCATAAATATTAAATAAATTGTTACTGTTCCCAGTGGCCACCACCTTTCCATCTTTAACTGCCATTGCATCTTGTTTTGAAAATGCCGCATCTATTGTATAAATATTGGCATTATAAACAATGTAATCTACTTCAATTTTATTTTGGCATGCAGCAAAAAGTATATTTAAAAATAAAATTAAAATTGGTGTTTTCATAAGTAAATTATTTGCGGATACTTGTGGTGGCGTTAGCTTGGGCTTTTGGTGTAATGGTAATATCACTTATATTTACATGATCTGGTCTTGAAACTGCCCAAAAAATAGCATCAGCAATATCATGCGCGCTCAATGGCGTAAGTCCAACATAAACATTCTTGGCTCTTTTTTCATCACCTTTAAAACGCACCAAACTGAATTCTGTTTCAACCATGCCTGGCGCTATATTGGTAACTTTTACGCCATGCTGCAAAAGATCAATGCGCATTGTTTGTGACAAGGAATCAACTGCATGTTTAGTAGCACAATATACATTTCCATTGGCGTAGTTTTCTTTTCCGGCCACAGAGCTAATATTTACTATGTGACCAGACTTTTGCGCAGTCATTATTGGTGCCACTAAACGCGTAATGTAAAGTAAACCTTTTAAATTAATATCTATCATGGCTTCCCAATCACTCAAAGAACCTTCCTGTATAGGATTTAAGCCAGCTGCCAATCCAGCATTATTTAATAATATATCTATTTTATGAAATTGAGTTGGTAAGTTTTTGATGGCATTTTCACAGGCTGCTTGATTGGCAATATCAAAATTTAAGGCCAAAATTGGGCAATTGTATTGTGAACTTAGCGTATCAGCCAATTTTTCTAATTTTTCTTTTCTACGTCCGGTTATAATGAGTTGATAACCATTTTCTGCGAATAAATTGGCACAGGCTTCACCAATTCCCGATGTTGCGCCTGTTATGAGTATTGTTTTCAAAATTATTAATCGTTTAAGTATGACGCAAAAGTAGCATCTTAATTAATTTTAGCAGCTATTATTTGCCATAGTCGTAAAATTTATTTTTGATATGCTTTTAATTGTGATTTAAAACACTTTACTTTGAGTGTCTTAAAATTTAATACTATGAGCAATCCATTAAAAGGCGGTGAATTTTTAATCCGCGACACACAAGCCAATGATATTTTTATTCCAGAGCAATGGAATGAAGAACAACAAATGATCGCACAATCGTGCAATGATTTTTTAGCTTCTGAAGTATGGCCTCATCTTGATCGTATTGATGCGCAAGAGGAAGGATTAACTGTTTCACTTTTAGATAAAGCAGCTGAATTGGGCTTGCTGGGTTTAAATGTACCAGAAGAGTATGGTGGTTTTGAAAAAGATTTTGTTACAGGTATGCTAGCTACCGAAGTGCTCGGAGCAGGACATTCCTTTGCTGTTTCTATTTCGGCACATACTGGTATTGGCACTTTGCCTATTTTATATTATGGTAATGAAGCTCAAAAGCAAAAATACATTCCAAAATTGGCAAGTGGCGAATGGAAGGCTTGTTATTGCTTAACAGAGCCAAACTCAGGTTCTGATGCCAATAGTGGAAAAACAAAGGCTGTATTGAGTGCCGATGGTAAACATTATATCCTCAACGGTCAAAAAATGTGGATTACCAATGGTGGTTTTGCTGAGGTATTTACCGTGTTTGCTAAGATTGATGATGATGAAAACTTAAGTGCTTTTATTGTGGAAAAAAGTTTTGGTGGTGTTACTTTAAATCCAGAGGAACACAAAATGGGAATCAAGGGTAGTAGCACACGTCAGGTGTTTTTTAATGATTGCAAAGTTCCAGTTGAGAATTTGTTAAGTGAAAGACAAAATGGATTTAAGATAGCTGTTAATATTTTAAATGTTGGTCGTATAAAATTGGCTGCAGCAGCGCTAGGCGGGTGCAAACGCACATCCACTATTTCTATCAATTATGCCAATGAGCGTCAACAATTTGGTCGTCCAATTGCAAAGTATGGTGCTATTAGATACAAATTAGCTGAACAGGCCATTCGAATTTATGCAATGGAAAGTGCCTTGTATCGTGCCACACAAAATATTGAAGATGCCATTAATAATTTTTCTGCTTCAGGAATGGAAAGAGGAAAAGCCATTTTAAAAGGAGTAGAGCAATTTGCACCCGAAGCTGCTATTATGAAAGTTGCGGGTAGCGAAGTGTTGGATTATGTGGTAGATGAAGGTGTTCAAATTTATGGTGGTATGGGCTACAGTGCCGAGGCTCCTATGGATAGGGCTTATCGCGATAGCAGAATCAATCGTATTTTTGAAGGTACCAACGAAATTAATCGCATGTTAATTGTAGATATGATGATGCGCAAAGCCATGAAAGGAGAACTAGATTTGATGGGCCCAGCACAAAAAGTGGCGGGCGAATTAATGAGTATTCCTGATTTTGGTGGCGATGATGATGCACCATTTGCAAGAGAGAAAAAATATATTTCGAACTTTAAAAAAGCGGTGTTAATGGTTGCAGGCGCGGCTGCACAAAAATTAATGATGGAACTTTCTAAAGAACAAGAAGTGCTCATTAATATTGCTGATATGATGATAGATTTATATGTATCAGAAAGTGTGCTGTTGAGAGTTGAGAAGCTAAGTGGATTAAAAGGAGCAGAAAATTGTGCAGCACAATTGGAAATAATGCGTGTGTATTTAAATGATGCAGCCGACCGTATCAACAAAAATGGTAAAGAAGCCATTAATTCTTTTGCTGATGGCGATGAATTACGTATGATGTTGATGGGCTTAAAACGTTTTACCAAAACAGAACCATTTAACGCTAAAGAAGCGCGAAGAGTAGTAGCAGCTAAATTAATATCAGAAAATAAATACTGTTTTTAACACCTATTTTTATTGAATGAAAGGTCAGGGATTCATTTCTCTGACCTTTTTTATTTGGGCACATCCCCTCAATCCAGATTGCCATCGGGAGGGGTCGGGCCATTCGCTCCCGCTTGGCGGGATTGCTGCTGTCTCTTGCGCAGGGCATTTTTTAATATTAAAATTTATGTTTAATATTGACTTAGATTTTGCCTTGACGAGCAAATGATTTTTTAATGAATATTGTTTAAAATAATCTTTTATGGAAAATTTACATTTTAAAATTCAAATTGAAGCACCTGTTAGCAAGGTTTATAAAACCATGTTAGGACTTGAAAATAAGGAAACTTATGAGGCTTGGACTTCCATATTCAATCCTACTTCAAGCTTTGAAGGATCATGGGAAAAAGGGAGCAAAATTTATTTTGTTGGTGTTGATGAAAATGGAAAAAAAGGTGGGATGATTGCAAAAATTGAAGAACACATTCCAAATAAATTTGTTTCAATAATGCATTATGGGATATTAGATGGTGAAAATGAAATTACCGAAGGGAAATTAGTAGAAGAATGGGCTGGAGGTCATGAAAATTACACCTTTGAGGAGCTTGACAATGGAACTATAGTAAATGTAAATGTTGATGTATCGCCAGAGCATCTTGATTATTTTAAAACAACTTATCCAAATGCATTGGAGAAATTAAAAAATGATATTTTAAGTAATAAACTTTAAATAAGTAAAATATTTTTTTTT
>Ga0075163_10011855_pt1 | contig 11352 bp, 8 predicted proteins | sample JI1023141ADNA_FD_71478 | JGI IMG/M metagenome (GOLD analysis project Ga0075163, IMG submission 71478) | Wastewater effluent complex algal communities from Wisconsin, to seasonally profile nutrient transformation and Carbon sequestration -... | ecosystem: Engineered > WWTP > Effluent > Algae... | reverse complement strand
TGCCGATCGTGACCGCGGCGAAGACCACGACCGAGCGCGATCGCCTGCCCGCGCGCTGGCGTCGCTTCGCCGGCGAGCCGCGCTCCGATCTCGAGGTGACCGGCCGGTTCGTGGCGGCGCTCGAGCGGGAAGGGGTGGTGTTCGTCGACGGCCACCGGCTCATGCTCGAGCTGCGACGCACGACCGGTCGGCCGGTGTTTCCGCGGCTGGCCCGGCACTGGGACGCCTATCCCGCCTGCCGGGTGTTCACCGCCGCGATCGCGAAGGCCGCGGGCCAGCTCGGTGTGCCCCTCGCCGCCGACGATGTGCCGACGTGCACCCCGGACATGGTCGGGCTGCAGAACATCCGCGACCTCGGCTACGTGCTGAACGTGTGGGGGATCCCGGCCGCACCACCGCCCAGCGAGGCCGCGCCGCCGCCGCCGACCCGCACCGATCTGCGGGTCGCGGTGATCGGCACGAGCTTCATGTGGGACTTCGTGCGGCTCTTGCGCCGGACGACGTTTGGGCGCGACGCCCGCTTCTACTACTACGACGACGCCATCTTCGACGTCGCGACCCAGCGGGTCGACGGCAAGGTCGACGCCAACGATCCGGCCTGGCGCACCTGGACCCTGGGCCGCAACCTCTACCTGGTCGATCTCTACGAGGCGTATCTCCCCGAGGCGGGCTTCGGTCCGTTCCTCGACCAGGTCGACGCCGCCTTGGCCGACGTGCCCTACGTGCCGACCGCGCCGCGTCGGTGAGCGCGGGACGCCGCGATCCGGCGTCAGTCGACGAACGTCAGGGTCCCGAGCAAGAGGCCGGTGTTGAGCGCGATCGCGGGGCCGTCACCCTCGGTGCGAACGATCCGCTGTGGCGCCAGGTCCGGGCGACCATTCGCCAGGGCCGGGCGTGGGGCGGCGAGGCACGCGGCAGGCTCGAGGGCCGCCGGGCACAAGACGGTGGCCGGCATGGCGTCGACCGAGAGCCCGAGCTTGTTGAGGCCGCGCCGGAGCAGCGCCGGCGGGAGCTCGACGCGCACGGTCTGCCAGCCGGGGCGCAGCGCGACGGTCGCGAGCTGGTGACGCGCGAGCTCGGACCGGCGGGTGTAGGAGAACAGATCGACGTTGTGCGTGACGCGGAGCGTGGTGGCGCCGGCGCCATAGACCTCGAGCTCCAGGGCCCGGGGCGTCCGCGCGCCGAGGAAGTAGGTGATGCCGATCGGCTCGGCCGGGATCTCGCGGCTGCCCTGGTAGCGGCGCGCGATCGCGTCGGTGGTGATCACGGCGGGCCGGCCGTCGAGCCGGACGTAGCCGTCGAAGCCGTAGGCGGTGTGCACGATCGCCTCCGGCGAGCCGAGCTCGAGGCGGGTCGGCGTGTCGGCGACCCGATCGGCGGCGGCGGGGTCGACCAGGCGAAAGATCGTGGACGCCTTGTCGGCGACCAAGGCGCCGATCTGGAGGGTGCCGGGGACGTGGAGCACGCGCTCGTAGCCGGGCAGCGATCCGCCGAAGCGCTGCAGGCGGGCGTAGGTCTCGAACCCCGGCGCGGCGTGGGCGAACGGGCCGAGCCCGGTCTGGATCAGCGCCCCCGCGCTCTCGAGATAGACGTCCTCGACGACGAGCTGGTGGTCGAAGCGATAGCTGTAGAGGTGCAGCGCGTACTCGGGCGCCGGGATGTTGCGTCGGCCGCTCTCCCACGCGACCTCGGCCTGCAGCGCCAAGGACGACACCAGCCCGGTGCGCTCGCGCAGCACGGCGGCGGGGCGGTCGGTCATCGGGAAGAACACCTTGCGGCCGCGCCGGATCTCGCCGTCACCACGCCAGCGCGCGAGGACCACCAAGACCACGAGCGCGACGGCGCGGTTGAAGGTCACCGGACGCGTGAGCCAGCGAAACCCGATGGCGGCGACGACGACGAACAGGGCCGCCAGCCAGTGCCGGTTCGCCCAGCGGCCGGGCTCGATCAGCCAGGGGTTGGTCATGCTGGCCCGACTTCCGAGGCTCCAGGCCACGATCGCGATCGCCAGCCCGGTCGCGTACAGCGGCAGCCGTCGCCGGACGTGCTCGACCAAGGTCGGCCAGAACGCCGCGATCTTGGCGAAGGTCACGGCCAGGGCGTACCCGGCCGTGACCCAGACCATCGGCAGCGCGAAGGCCAGGTAGTGGACGAAGGAGAACCGCTGGTACGCGTACAGCGGCAGCGCCGCGAGGTTGAACAGCACGGCGAACCCGGCGATGCCGAGCATGCGGCGGATGCCGTCGATCGGCGCCGGCGGGCTGGCGTCGGCGTCGGCGTCGGTGGCCGTGGCGTCGGCCGGGCGTCGGCGTCGGGCGGCGACCATCGCGACGATGAGCGTGAGCGCGAGCTCGCCGCCGTACATCCGGAAGGTCGCGCGCGCGGTCTCGAGCCACGACGTCGTGAGCTTGAGCCGCATGTCGTCGGGGGCGGCCCGCCACATCTCCGCCAGCGACAAGGTGTGGCCGGGCTCGTTGTACTTCCACCAGGTGTCGGTGCCCATCCCGAAGCGGGTGCCGAGCGGTAGCTGGTACAGGTTGTTGGCGCTGAAGAACGGCGTCCCCCATTCCCGCAGCGAGTCGATCGCGAAGGGGATCGTCCACGCGATCATCACGGCCGCGACCACGCCGTAGCCGATCAGGAGCTTGCGCAGCACCGCGCGCGCGCCGTCGGCGCGGTCGCGCCACGCGGCGCGCAGCCCGAAGAACGCCAGGGCCAGCGCGAAGGCGGCGCCGACGTTGGGGCGCGCCAGGAAGGTCAGGCCGAGGAGCGTGCCGAGGCCGATCCGCAAGCGTCGGGACGCGGTGTGGGCCGGACCCGACAGGAAGTGGTAGAGGGCGAGGAAGGTCGCGGTCGCGAGGAGCTGACTGTCGGCGTCCTTGAAGTACAGGAAGCGGTAGGTGTAGGGATGGGCGAGGGCGAGGGCCACGGCCAGGAGCGCGGCCGCGCGCTCGCCCCAGATCGCGCGTCCCAGCGCGTACAACGCCAGCAGGAACGCGACGAACATCACCGCGTTGTAGAGGGTGATGCCGACGGCGTAGCTGGTCGAGCCGGTGAGCGTGTACAGGCCGGCGATGGCGTAGGCCGTCAACGGGAAGCGGTCGGCGTTCTCCCAGCGCGCATCATCGAGCCGCCCTTCGCGGTGGTAGAAGTCGAGCAGCGCCGCGGGCAGGTCGTTGGTGGTGTAGCCGTGGCCGTCGGCGAGGTTCTTCGCGACGTAGGCGCTCCGGCTGTTGTCGGTCATCCGGATCTCATGCGCCGTCGCCGGGCTCAGGTAGCCCATGCGCCACAGCGCGAAGCCGGTGATGATCGCGATCGCGAGGCCGACCACCGCGAGCTCGCGTCGCAGCGAGGACGACGCGGGCCCCATCAGCGCGGCCGGCGCGCGACGAGGATGAGCTCGTCGTCGCCCAGACGGTAGTAGGGCCGGAGCAGGCGGCCGGCGAGGCCCAGCGCCAGGCGTGGGCCGGCGCCGCTGGCGCGGGCGCCGTCGTCGCCGCGCACGGTGCGGCCGAGCCCCTGGGTGGCGGTGAGCGCGAGGAACAGCGTGTCGCCGCCGCGGGTGGCCTCGGCGTCGACCGCGAGGCCGGCGTCGTGGGCGAGGTGGCGGAGGCCGGCGGCGGTCAGGTGGTGCAGGTGGACCGGGACCTGATACCAGCCCCACGACCGGTCCGCGACGCGGCGCAGCCGAGCCGCGAAGTTGGGGACGGCGATGACCAGCCGACCGCCGGGGACCAGGAGGGCGGCCGCGGCGGCGAAGAACGCGCGCGGATCCGGCAGATGCTCGACGACGTGCTGGGCGAAGATCGCGTCGAACCGCACGTCGGGATGGGCGGCGCGATGATCGTCGAGGGTGCCGGTGGTGACCCGGTGGCCGCGCGCGCGGGCGGCCGCGGCCGGCTCGCTCGCCAGCTCGACGCCCCAGGTCTCGAGGCCGGTGGCGGCGGCCTCGTCGAGGAGGAACCCGAACATGCAGCCGACGTCCAGGACCCGCCCGGTCGTGAGCGCCGCCCGCTCGACGAGTCGACGCGAGCGGTAGCGCTTCTCGGCGGCGATCAGCTCATGCGCGCCGTAGCCGTAGCTGCCGGCGTAGCACGCCGCGAGCTCGTCGTCGGACGGCCACGGCACCGTCGTCCCGGTGCCGCAGCCGGTGCAGGCCGCGATCTGGAAGCGTCCGGCGGCGGCGTAGCTCGATCGCGGCTGCGTGACCGCCGGGCCGAGGTCGGCGCCGCAGATCCGGCACGGGCCGAGCGCGGCGTCCGACGCTGCCGGGGAGGAGGCGAGCGAACTCATGGCGGCGCGGTGATGCCACGGGGAGCCAACCAGGGTCAAGCTGGCGGCCGGCGACGCCACAACCGTCACGGTGGGCCGGGCGCGAGCGCGACGACGACGAGGTCCGAGGTGGTCGCGACCCGCGCGCCCGCCGCCACGCGTCGCGCCAGCGGGTCGTCGGGTGGGAGCGCCGCCGACGGCGACACGATCAGGTAGTCGGCGGCGAGGGTCCCGCGGCGCGCGGCCAAGCCTCGACAGCGCCGAGGGCCCGGATGATCGAGGCGCTGGCGTCGCCCGTGGCAGGCGGCCGCGGCGGCGGAGCGCAGGTCGACGATGTCGTGGCGCCGATAGTCGAGGAGCTCCGCGGCCTCGACCCACACCGCGACGCGCGAGCCGCGCGGGATCGCGGCCTGGGCGGCTCGATAGCTGGCGGCGGCGGCGCGCGGCGCGGCGGGCGCGGCGGTGGCGCGCAGGGCGTCGAGCTCATCGGCCCAGCGGTCGCCCCAGGTCCGGGCCGGCACGCCGAGCCGGAACCGTAGGCCCGCGGGCACCAGCACGAGGACGAAGGCGATCGCGACGACCAAGAAGCGGCGTCCATCGCCCGCCGCCAGCGCTCGCGCTGTCCACACCAGCACCAGCGCGATCGCGTAGGGGCCCACCGCCGCGACGACCAGGCCGGCGGTCGGCGCGATCGCGACGCCACCGCCGAGGGCCGCCGCCAGCGCGACCTGCCAGCGGGCGAGGCCCGGCGCGGCGAGGGCGCGGGCGAGGACGCCGGTCATCGCCCAGACCGCGATGGCGATCGCGAGCCCAGCGGCGACCCGACCGGGCGACGGCGCGGGGACGACCAGCCCCGAGGCGGTGGCGGCGGCGACGAGGTAGCCACTGACGCCGAGGACCGCGACCGCGACCGACGACCAGCGCTGCCGGCGGGCGGCCAGGACGGCCACGACCGCGACGACCGCCAGGCCGGCGTGACCGAGGCTGGCCAGGCCCGCGGCCAGGAGCGCGGTGCGCGGACCGGGGGCGGCACCGTCGGCGGCCTCGACGGCGAGGGCGTCGTGGAGGGCGATCAGCAGCGCCACGGTCATCCAGACCGGCGCCAGATCGGGCGGCATCGGCGGGACGCCGAGCACGAGGGCCACGACGGCGAGGGCGCCGTAGCTCCCGAGCGAGGTCGCGGCGGCGCGCGGTGCGAGCAGCGCGATCACCAGGCCAAGTCCGAGGCCGCGGTCGATCGCGTGGAGCGCCGCATCGTCGGGCAGGGCGACGCCGAGGGACAGGACGACGGTTGAGCCGCCCAGGCCGAGGTGACGTGGCAGGCCGACCCCGTCGTCGAGGGCGCCGGTCTGCGCCAGCCGGGCGACCGCGCCGCGCAAGAGGCCGTCGCCGTCCGTGAACTCGCCGGGGGCGCCGGCCGCGGCGAGGACCGCGACCACGGCGATCGCCGCGGCGAGCGCGAGCACCCCGAGCGTCAGCGGAGCGCGCGGCGGCGTCCAGCGCGGCCGGGCCGTCGCCAGCCAGCCCAGCCCGGCGACGAGCCCGAGGGCGCCGATCGCGAGGACCACGGGCTGGGTCAGGGCGCTGGCGGCCGCGAGCCAGCCGCCGACGGCGAGGTACCCGGCGAGCCCGAGGGCGATGACCTGGGCGGGCGCGGCGCCAGGGTCGCGCCAGGTGAGCGCGCGCCCAAGGCCATGCAGCGTCAAGATCGCGCCGAGGCAAGCGACCGCGGTCTGCGACCGGTACGACGCGAGCGGCCAGACCGTCGTCGTGAGCGCGACCAGGCTCGCGGTCGCGACCGTGGCGACTACGGCGCCGCGTCCCACGTCACTCCCTCGACCCGGACGACGCGCTGCGCGGCCGGCTCGCGCCACGGCTCGCCGACCGACGACAGTTGCAGGTAGACGTCGACCCAGCCGGTGAGCCAGGCCGCGGGCACCGCGACGTCGACCGCGAAGTCGCCGTCGTCGTTGATCAGGGACGAGGCCAGCTCGCGGCCGGCCGCGGTCACGGTCAGGCGCGGCCGGGTGAAGATCGCGGCGCGGTCGACGTGGCCCCAGACCCGCAAGCGGCGCGGACCGTCGCCGCGCACGCGCAGGTGAGCGCGGGCGCCCATCCATCGCACCGCGGTGCCCCGGCTGGCCGGTGCGGGCGGCGGCGTCACGTCGCGCCACGGCCGATCGGGCTCGATCGCGACGAGCATCGGGCGCGACCAGCCCTCCTCGAAGACCACCTCGAGGCGGGACATCAACCGCCACAGATCGCTGTGGCCTTCGCGGGCGGCCAGCCCCTCGACGAAGGCCTCGCGCGCGCGATCCTCGGCCGACGGCGGACGGTCACCGCAGGCGACGGCGGCGAGCGCGACCAGCGCCAGCGCGGTCCGGCTCATCGCGACGCTCCCAGGTCGACGACGACCAGGCCGTCCTCCTCGAAGCGGATCGGGTACCGGCTCGCCAGCTCCGCGAACGAGTCGATCATGTCGAGCTGGTATCCGGCGACGATGCGCCATAGCTCGACGTCCCAGAAGATCCGCTCGAGCCAGTAGTCGCGTCGATAGAAGTAGCGCGAGTGATCGCCGCGCACGAACGCCAGGTAGCGAAGCCCATGGTCGCGGAAGTAGGCGGCCTTGGCCTCGGCGCCGACGAACATCGGCAGGCCGGGCCGATAGCTCGCGAACCCGGGCGTATCGAGGTTGATGACGCGGTTGCGGGCGTAGTCGAGGTGGGCGGCGTCATCGAGCATCGCGACCAGCGGCGCGCCGGCCGGCACCGCCGCCTGGAGTCGGCCGTAGAGCCGCGCGACCGCGACGTCGCCGCTCGCGCCACCGGCCGCGGCGCGCGCCAGGTGGGCGTCGAGCGCGCGGTAGTTCGTGAGCGTGGTCCGGCTGGTGTAGACGAACTGGGCGAGGAGACAGATCACGACCAGCCACCGAGCCGGCCGCGAGGCGGCGACGGCGTCGTCGGGTTGGTCGTCACGATCCCAGCCGGCGAGGGTGACCTCGAGGGCGAGGACCAGGGCCAGCGGCGTCATGAACCCGAAGGCGTAGCGCCACAGGTTGCGCGCGTCCGACAGGCTGAAGTTGTGAACCAGGAGCGCGAAGCCGACCGCGCTGGCGATCGCCAGGGCGCGGAGCGGCGCCCCCGGTCGACGATCGCGGACCAAGAGCAGCACCGGCAGGAGGGGCACCATCACCCGGATCGGGTTGGGATCGAGCGCGACCCGCAGGAAGAACTGCAGCTCTTGCCACACGCTCCAGGCCGCCGGCGTGGTCGCGAGGTTGGGGTTGCCGGTGCCGAGCACGAGCGGATAGAGGAGCGTGCGGTTCGACTGCCACGACGCGAGCAGGTACGGCGTCAGGACCACCAGCCCGCCGAGCACAGCGCCCGCCCACGCCGCCCGCTCGCGGCGCCAGGCCGGGCCGAGCGGCCGCTCGAGGCGCGCCCCCAGCACCAGCGCCGGCATCAGCACCGCGACGGGCAAGAAGTTCTGGCGCAGGGTCGCGATCGCCGCGGCGGTGGCGCCGAGGACGATCGGTCCGCGCGGGCCGAGGTTCGGCAGCGCCACCGCGGTTCGATACAGCGCGAGGAACAGCGCCGCGCCGGTCCAGTGGCTCGCGGTGTTGGTCGAGGCGTCGGGGAGGAGCACCACGACCAGGGCGACCAGCGCGACGATCGCTGGCTCGCGGCGCGGCTGGCCGCGCACCAGGCCGATGAGCAGCGCCCAGGTGATGAGCTGGCCGGCGCCGTGATCGATCGCGTAGAGGTTGAGGAGGGTGCCGCGCGCCGCGGTCAGGCCGCCGAGCACGGTCTGGCCACCGAGGGCGGACAGGCGACGGAAGCTGAAGGGCTCGTCGAGGTCGCCGACGTCGAGGAGGCGCTGGATCAGCGGCAGATAGGCGACGTCGTCGTCGAACGGGTTGCCATAGGTTCGAGCGACGGCGAGGAGCACGTTGATCGCCGCCAGCGCGGCCAGGAGGCCCCACGCGATCGATCGCTGCGGATCGTCGGCCAGCGCGCGCGCGCCGCGCACGAGCTCGACGGCCACTGGCTCGGCCGCGGTCAGGCGCCGCCAGGCATAGCCGCCGTAGCCGACCGCCAGGAGCGCCAGGAGCACGGGTTGTGTCAGCACGCGCGCGGCCAGGAGGGCGCCAGCGACGGCCAGCAGGGCGACGACGCCCCAGGCCAGCCGCAGGCCGAGATCGACCGACGCCTTGACGGCCCGTTCGACCAAGGCGCCCCAGCCGGCCAGCGCGATCAGGACGGCGCCGAGCCAGGCCAGGCCGCCCCACAGCACGTCGTCGGGGCGGCTCCAGCCGAAGGCCGCGAGCGCCAGGGGCACGGCGAGGTCGGCGGCGCGCGCGGCGAGCCGAGCCGCGCCCGGCCTCACCCCTGGCCTCGAACCGCCAGGGCCGCGGCTAGCTCGGCGGGCTCGACGGTGGCGGTGCCGCGGCGCGACACCACGAGGCCGGCGGCGACCGAGGCCAGCTCCATGGCGGTGGGCAGCGGCAGGCCGGCGGCGAGGGCCAAGGTCAGGGTGGCGACGACGGTGTCACCGGCGCCGGTGACGTCGAAGACCTCGCGCGCGGTGGCGGCGACGTGATGGCCGCGGACGCCGCCCTGGTAGAGGGTCATGCCGTCGGCGCCGCGGGTGACCAGGAGGGCGGCGCCGTCGAGGCGGGTCGCCAGGTGGACGGCGGCGGCGTCGATCGCCGCGAGGTCGGGCACGGGATGGCCGTAGGCGGCCTCGAGCTCGTGGAGGTTGGGCGTGATCACGGTCGCGCCGCGATAGATCGCGACGTCGCGCTGCTTGGGATCGACGACCACCGGGACCGCGCGCCCGCGACACGCGGCGATCGCCCGCTCGGCGACCGCGCGCGTGATGACGCCCTTGGCGTAGTCCGACAGCACGACCGCGTCGGTCTCGGCGATGGCGGCGTCGGTCAGGCTGAGCAGGCCGGTCAGGGCGGCGCCGTCGATGGCGGTGCGGCGCTCGGCGTCGATGCGGACGATCTGATGGCCGCCGGCGACGACCCGGGTCTTGCGGGTGGTCGGGCGGGTGGGATCGCGCCACAGCCGGGCGGCGATGCCGGCGCGCTCGAGAGCCTCGGCCAGGATCCGGGCGCCATCGTCGTCGCCGACCACCCCGGCCACGGTCACGGTCGCGCCCAGCCGGGCCAGGTTGTGGGCGGTGTTGGCGGCGCCGCCGAGGCGATGCTCGGTGGCGCGCAGGTCGAGGACCGGCACCGGCGCCTCGGGCGAGACCCGGTGAACCTCGCCGCGCAGGTACTCGTCGATCATCAGATCGCCGATCACCAGCACCCGGTGGCCGCGCAGGCGGTCGACGGCGGCGGCTCCGATCGACATGGCGCGCGGACGCTACTCCAAAGCCAGGAGCGCCGCAATCTGGGCCCCGGCGGCGGGCCAGCCGATCACGTCGACCGCGTCGGCGGTCGGCGCGGCGGCGAACCACAGCGCGGCTCGACACCCGGCGGCCCGGCCGGCGGCGACGTCGGACGGCTTGTCGCCGATCATGATCGAGCGCGCCAGCTCGAGGCCGAGCTCGGCGGCGGCGGTCTCGAGCATCCCGGGCGCCGGCTTGCGGCAGCGGCAGCCGTCGTCGGGGCCGTGGGGGCAGCGGTAGGCGCCGGCGAAGTGGACCCCGGCGGCGGCGAACTGGGCCGCGACCTCGGCCTCGACCGCCTCGGCCTCAGCGAGGGTGATGCGCCCGCGGGCCAGCCCCGACTGATTGGTGACGATGACCAGCGCGACCTCCGACGGCAAGGCCGCCAGGGCCGCGGCCGCGCCCGGCACGAGCTCGACCTGGGCCGGATCGCGCGGGTAGCCGACGTCGACGATCAACGTGCCGTCGCGATCGAGGAACAGCGCCGGTCTCATCCCGCCAGGAGCTTCGCCAGGGTCGCGGTCGACGACCGACCTGGCACCAGCGGCACGAACTCGACCCGACCGCCCCAGCTCCGCACCAGCTCGGCCTCGGGGATGGGCTTGCCGTGGGGCGGCGCGTAGTCGGCGCCCTTGACGTGGACGTCGGGGCGGACCGCGGCCAGGATCTCGACTGGGGTCGGGGCGTCGAAGATCGTGACGGCGTCGACGCACTCGAGGGCCGCCAGCATCGCCGCCCGCTCCTCGGCCGGGAAGATCGGACGGTCGGGGCCCTTGTTGGCGCGCACGCTGGCGTCGCTGTTGATCCCGACGATCAACACGTCGGCGAAGCGCTTGGCCGCGACCAGCGACTGCAGGTGGCCGTGGTGCAGCACGTCGAAGACGCCGTTGGTCCACGCCACCGTGCGCTTGTGGGCGCGGCAGCGCTCGCGGAACCCGACCACGCCGTCCTGATCGTAGCGCTTGGGCCCGAGCGCCGGCGGCGCCGCCGCGATCGCGCCGTGCTCGGCGTCGACCAGGGCGCACCAGACGTGGCCGATCGCGATGTGGCACTCCTGGATCCGCGCGGTGTCGCCCGACGGCACCGCCACGCCGGCGTCGCAGGCGTCGACGAAGGCCCGGCCGCGGGCCCCGGTGAGCGCCACGACCTGGAGGCCGCGGGCCCGCGCCGCGTCGGCCGCGGCCACCACGTTCTTCGAGGTGCCGCTGGTGGTGATCGCGATCAGCAGATCGCCGGGGCGGCCCAGGGCCTCGACCTGACGGCGAAACACCAGATCGTAGCCGTAGTCGTTGCCGATCGCGGTCAGGGCCGAGCTGTCGGTGGTGAGCGCGATCGCCGGCAGGCCGGCGCGCTCGACCACGAACCGGCCGACCAGCTCGGCGGCGATGTGCTGGGCGTCAGCCGCCGAGCCGCCGTTTCCGCACAGGAGGATCTTGCCGCCGGCCGCCAGGGTCGCGGCGATCCGCTCGCCGGCCGCCACGATCGCCGGCAGCTCGGCGGCGATCAGCTCTTGCCGGACCCGGACGCCGTCGGCGAGGGCGGCGCGGGCGAGCTCGAGGCCGCGGGTCATGGCACCGCGCGCGCCAGCGGCGCCGGGGCATCGAGGACCTCGCGGACCGCCGCCATCACGTCGTCGACCGACACCGTGCACGCCGCGGTGTTGGTGATCTCCGACGACGG
>Ga0075163_10011854_pt1 | contig 11353 bp, 11 predicted proteins | sample JI1023141ADNA_FD_71478 | JGI IMG/M metagenome (GOLD analysis project Ga0075163, IMG submission 71478) | Wastewater effluent complex algal communities from Wisconsin, to seasonally profile nutrient transformation and Carbon sequestration -... | ecosystem: Engineered > WWTP > Effluent > Algae... | reverse complement strand
CATCACGGCGCCCACGCCCGAGCGGCCGGCGGCGCGGTGCAGGTCGTTCACCACGGCGGCGAACAGGACCTGGTTCTCACCGGCACCGCCGATGCACGAGACGCGCATCAGCGGATCCTGGTGGGCCTTCTTGATCGTGGCCTCGGTTTCCCAGACTGTCTTGCCCCACAGGTGGCCAGCGTCACGCAACTCGGCCACGCCATCCTGGATGCTCAGGTACACAGGCTTGGGCGAGGCGCCTTCGAAGATCACCATGTCCCAGCCGGCGTTGCGCAGCTCGGCACCCCAGTAGCCGCCGGAGTTGCTGCAGGCGATGGCGCCAGTCAGCGGGCCCTTGGTGACGACTGTGTAGCGCCCGCCGGTGGAGGCCATGGTGCCGGTCAGCGGGCCGGTGGACCAGATGATCTTGTTGGCGGCCGACAACGGGTCGACCTTGGGGTCGACCTCGTCGACAAGGTACTTGGAGGCGAGACCGCGCGAGCCAAGGTACAGCTTGGCCCAGTCCATGCGGAGCGGTTCGGTCTTGACGGTGCCGGCCGTGAGGTCGACGCGGAGGAGTTTTCCAGCCCAGGACATGTTGGCTTCCTTCTACTTAAGCGGCTGTGGGTTGATTGCCCAGCTTGTCAGCCCAGGCCTGCATTTTGTTGAGGCCGGTCCAGTTGGCATCCACGTAGGTGATCGCTCCGGTGGGGCAGGCGGTGGCGCAGGCAGGGTCGCCGCCGCACAGGTCGCACTTCTGGACCTTGCCGGTCTCCTGCACGTAATTGATGGTGCCGAACGGGCAACTGATGGTGCAGACTTTGCAGCCGACGCAAGTGCTGTCGTTCACCACCTTGGCGCCGGTGGCGTGGTCCACCGTGATGGCCTCGACCGGGCAGGCGTGAAGGCACCAGGCTTCGTCGCACTGGGTGCAGGTGTAGGGCACCTTGCGGCCGGTTTCGTGGAATTCGAAGACCTTGATGCGCGACTTCGCCGGCACGAAGACGGCGTAGTTCTCGTAGGAGCAGGCCATTTCGCACTGCAGGCAACCCGTGCACTTGTCCGGGTTGATGTGGAGGCTCTTCTGCATGGCTCGTAATCCTTCGCGTTCGGTCTGTGGACGAGGGTGTCCAGATGAGGCTATGCAATCATCTGCATAGCGGCCGCGAAGGGATACCTAGGCCTAACCCTGATTCGGCACAGGCCAGACCCAGCCTGTGTGCCAGGCTGGAACGAAACCGCGTCGTTCAGGGTTGTGCGTTGGGGAAGAACAACTGCTCGCCGCCGATCTTGTACGCGGCGATCGCGGCCTGGCCTGCGGGGCCAACCAGCCAGTCGGCAAACGCCTGGGCCAGGGCCTGCTTCACATGCGGGTGCTTGGCGGGGCTGACCACCATCACGCCGTACTGGTTGAACAGGGCCTTGTCGCCTTCCACCAACACTGCCAGTTCTCCCCGGTTCTTGAACGACAGCCAAGTGCCGCGGTCTGCCAGCACATAGCCGTTGGTGCTGGCGGCCATGTTCAGCGCCGGGCCCATGCCGCAGCCGCACTCCTTGTAGCCGGCTGGCCGATTGGTGGCCAGGTCCACGCTGGCCTGCTTCCACAGGCGCAACTCGGCCGCGTGGGTGCCGCTCTTGTCGCCGCGCGAGATGAAACCGGCGCCCTGCCGGGCCAACTGGCCCAGAGCGGCAGCGATGTCGCGGCCCTTGGTCTTGGCCGGGTCGTTGGCCGGCCCAATCAGCACGAAGTCGTTGTACATCACCAGTCTGCGCTGCGGCGCAAACCCCTCGGCGACGAATTTCTCCTCCGCCACACTGTCGTGCACAAAGACCGCGTCAGCATCGCCCCGCCGCGCCGTGTCCAACGCCTGACCCGTGCCCACGGCAACCACCCGGACTTCGATGCCGCTGGCCTGCTTGAAGAGCGGCAGCAGGTGGCCGAACAGGCCGGATTGCTCGGTCGAGGTGGTGGACGCCACCACGATGAACCGCTCCTGCGCCGCGGCGCTCCATGCCAAAAACGCGCCCAGGGCACCAACGGCAACACGACGCGACAGTTTGATCATCACACCCAAGGGAGTTCTCCTCGTAGAAATTGAGCCGCTTCGGGCGGCAAGGGGCCGTGGAAAAAAGCGTTCGTCGGCAGATCCACCATCACGTGGCCGCCCTCCAGGTAGGCCACGCGGGTGGCCAGGCGTTTGGCCTGGCCCAGGTTGTGGGTGCTGAACACGATGGTCGTGCCCTCGGCGGCAAACGCCTCGATGAGCGTTTCGACCTCGCGCTTGGCGCTCGGGTCCAGGCTGGCGGTGGGTTCGTCCAGGAACAGGATGTCGGGCCGCATTGCCCAGGCCCGTGCCATCGCCAGGCGTTGCTGCTGGCCGCCGGAAAGTGCCCGTGCCGGCCGGCCAGCCAGGTCCTCGAGCCCCACACGCCGCAATGCCTGCTGCGTGAGGGCTGCCCGTTCCTCGCGGCCCACGCCGCGCAGCCACAGCGCCAGCGACACATTCCGGCGCGCCGACAGGTGCAGCAGGAAGGGGCGCTGGAACAGCATGGCCGCCACCGGGGTGCGCCCCTCGGGCGCCAGCGCGTGCTGTGTGCAACGCCCGCTGCCGGGCGGCACCAGGCCGTGCATCATGCGCAACAGCGTGGTCTTGCCCGAGCCGTTGGCGCCGACCAGCGCGAGGCGGTCGCCGCGCCGCAGTTCCAGGTCCACGCCGCTCAGCGCGGCGACCGCCCCGAAGCGCACGCTGGCAGCTTCGAGCGTGACCAAGGGCGTAGCCGCAAATGGAGGCATGCCGGTCATGCCGGGGCCGCCTCCAGGCCGGCCGTGCGCGCAACGCCCTGCACGGCCGCGATCAACAGGTTCACAAGCCCCACAACACCAAGCAGCACCGCGCCCAAGGCCAGCGCGAGGGCCAGATCACCCTTGCTGGTTTCCAGGGCGATGGCGGTGGTCATGACCCGCGTGACACCGTTGATGTTGCCGCCGACGATCATCACCGCGCCCACTTCGGCGACTGCGCGGCCGAATGCCGTCAGCCCGATCGTCAGCAGGGCACGGCGTTCGTGCAGCAGCAGCAGGCCGGCCGTCAACAGGGGCCCGGCGCCGAGGGATCGCAGCTGGTCGCCGCCGTCGGCGAGGCCGTCCTGCACCAGGCGGCGTGTGAGGGCGGCGAAGAGCGGAACGACCAGGATGCTCTGCGCGATGACCATGGCGGTGGGCGTGAACAGCAGGCCCCAACTGCCCAGCGGCCCGGCGCGCGACAGCAACAGGTAAACGACCAGACCCACCACCACTGACGGCAACGCCAGCAAGGTGTTCAGCAGCCAGATGGCCACCGGCCAGCCGGGGAAGCGGGCCACGGCCAGCCAGGCGCCGAGCCACAGGCCGAACACCGCGCCCACGGCGCAGGCCGCCAGGCTGACACGCAGCGACAGGGCAACGATGCGCCACAGCTCGGCATCACCCACCCAGACCAGGTGGGCCGCCAGGGCGAGGCTGTCGGCGAAGGTGTTCATGCCCTCCATTGTTTCGGCTGGGCATCGGCGATTCGATATGAACAAAGGTTCATAGGTGTATGCCGGATCGGGGCGTCACAATGACGCAAACAATCCCCTTCCCTTTCGACGACGGCATGACTGAAACCGCTCCTCCCCTCGGCCCGTCGCCCTTGGCCTCCGGCGATCCGCAGATCAGCGTCGACGCGGCGCGCACGCTCATCGCTGCGGCACTGAAGCCAGTGACCGAGACCGAGGTGGTGCCGCTCGACCAGGCGCTGGGCCGGGTGCTGGGCGCGGATGTGATCTCGCCGATCGATGTGCCGGCTCACGACAATTCCGCCATGGATGGGTTTGCCTTCCGGGGCAGCGAGTTGCGGCAGGACGCCGACAGCGCCTGGCGCATCGCCAGCCTGGTGATGGCAGGCGATCCCTCGCCTGCCACGCCGCCGCCCGGCGAGTGCGTTCGCATCATGACCGGTGCGGTGATGCCTGCGGGTCTGGACACCGTGGTGCCGCTGGAGTTGTGCCGAGAAGCCGGGGCACAGGTCGGCGAGCGGGTGTTGCTGGCCCCAGGGCGGCTGAAGCCCGGCGAGAACCGACGCCTCCGGGGAGAGGACCTGAGCCTCGGTCGCCCGGCTCTCGCGCGTGGCCGCATCCTGCGGCCGGCTGACCTGGGGCTCGCGGCCTCGCTGGGCCTGACTGAATTGACCGTCGTGCGCCGCCTGCGGGTCGCCCTGTTTTCCACCGGCAACGAGTTGCGCGAGCCCGGCCAGCCGCTCGATCCCGGTTGCATCTACGACAGCAACCGCTCCAGCTTGTCGGCCGCGCTGCGGCGCCTGGGGGTGCAGGTGATCGACCTGGGCCTGGTGGCCGATGACCCGGTGGCCCTGCAGGCCACGCTGGAACGCGCGGTGCGCGAGGCCGACGTGGTGCTGACCAGCGGCGGCGTCAGCATGGGCGATGCGGATTACACGCGCGACCTGCTGGCCCGCATGGGCGAGGTGGCTTTCTGGAAGGTGGCGATGCGGCCCGGTCGGCCCTTTGCCTTCGGTCCGTTGCGCCGGCCCGAAACAGGGGCCGCACCGGCGTGGCTGTTCGCGCTGCCCGGCAACCCGGTGGCTGCGCTGGTGACCTTTCATGCCTTCGCGCAAGAGGCGCTCTGGCAGCTTGCCGGCGCCACCGCGGCGCCAGTGCCAAGGCTCACGGCGCGCAGCGTGGCGCCCATCCGCAAGCGGCCGGGCCGCACCGAGTACCAGCGCGCCATCGTGGAGCCGGCGACGGACGGCGGCTGGCAGGTGCGGCTGACCGGTTCGCAGGGGGCCGGCATCCTGCGCAGCATGAGTGAAGCCAACGCCTTGCTGGTGCTGGGCCACGACCAAGGCTCTGTGGCGGCGGGTGAGCCGGTCGAGGTCTGGTTGTTCGACGGGCTGGTCTAGGGCTTCAACCTGCCCCGCAGCGCCGCCACCGCCGCGTGGTTGTAGCGGTGGCTGGGGGTGCCGCGGTCCAGGCCAGCGTCGGCTTGGTCGAGTGCCTTTCGCGCTGCATCATGCTCGCCGCGTGCGGCATGAACCCGCGCCTGCAGCCAGGCCAGGCGCGCCGGCCAGTCGGGTGCCTGCTGGGCGCGCTTCAGCGCCTCTGGTTGCAGGCCAGCGAGCAGGGCGGGCACATCGCCCAGTTGGCCCATGTCGAGCAGGCTGTCGGCCAGGGCGTAGCGGATCTGTTGAGCCCGTGGGCTGTCTGCTCCGGTGGTCGCAGTGGCCTGGGTCAGCGCGCCGCGCAGCCAGGTTTCGGCCTGCGCCGCGTCGCCGCTGTAAAGCAAGGCCATGCCGATGTTGGACTGCGCGGTCACCGCGTCGCTGCTGGCCGGGCCGGTGAGGGCATGGAAGCCGGCATAGACCGGCATCCACTGCGCGGCAGCCCGCTTGAACTCCCCGAGGCGGAAGTGGATGCCGGCAAGCTGGTTGCGCGCCGAAAGCGTCTTGCGGTCCTGCGCTCCCAGGGTCTGGCTCAAGCCACGGATGGCTTCGTCGAGCAGGGCCTTGGCTTCGTCTGAGCGCTGCTGGTAGCCCAGCGTCGCGCCCAGGGCAACCTGGGTGTAGAGAGGGCGAGGGTGGGCTTTGCCGTGCCTGGCCACCTGACGCGAAAGCAGTTCACGCAGCCAGGCCTCGCCGGTGGCGTAGTCGCCCAGCATCAGGTGGGTCTGGCCGATGTCGAAGGCGACACGGTCGCGCAGCAGGTCCACCTCCGGCGGGCCGGGCAGGGGCAGCGGGCCCATCGCCGCCTGGGCATCGCCGAGGAGAGCCAGCGACTCCTTCAACGCCAAATCGCCCGTGCCGACCCAGGAGCGGGCCCACAGCCAGCGCGCGCGAGACAGCGGTGTCAGGTGGTTCGCCCCGTCGGAGGCGTCGAACCGCGCCAGGGTCTGGCGCGCGTCGTCCATGCGGCCGAGTCCGACGTAATCCACGGCCATGGTCAGGGTTGCCTCGGCGGCCATTTCGCCCTGGCTCTCACCGGCCAACGCCAGTGCGGCCAGGGCCTGTTCGCCCTGGGCCAGGGATTCAGGCAGGCGAGACAGGCTGGAGAACGCCCGCTGCAGCGCAATGTGCAGGCCGGCGCGGACATCCGGGGCGGCGCCGGCAAAACGGGCCGGCACCGCTGACGCGGCGGCTGAAAGCGCTTCGACCACCGTGACCGAGGCGCGGCCGGCCAGCGTGGGGTTGGCCGCGCCGATCAGATCCTCGGTCAGCACGCCGTTGAGCGCCTGCACCAGGTTCAGCTGGCGCGCCAGGTCCTCGCGGGCCCGGCGCTGGCCTTGGTAGAGCCAAAGCGCGGCCACGAGGCCGGCCGCCAGTGCGAAGACGGCAGCGGCCACCCACGGCCGGCGTGCCCGTTCACGCGCGAGTTGCTGACGAGAACGCTCGGCCTCGGATTCGGCCGCCACCTGCGCCTGTTGCGCCAGGCGCCTGCAGGGCAGGTCACGCAGGCGGCTGGCGAACTCTGCCACCGAAGCGAAGCGCCGTGCCGGATCGACATCGGTGGCGCGGGCGATGTCGGCAGCGACGAGCGGGTCGCCGATGTCACGCTCCCAGCCCGAGGTCATGATGCGGTGCAGGTCGCCGCACAGCAGCTGGTACAGCAACACGCCGAGCGAAAACAGGTCGCTGCGCACCGTGAACGCGGCGCCGGTGTGCAACTCCGGCGCCAGGTAGTAGGCGGTGCCGCTCAGGCTGCTGCTGCCGGTGTCGGCCGAGACGGTCATGCCCAGCGCGGTGATCTTGAGCGCCTGCAGGCGCTGCGGCTCCATCAGGCTGGCGCTGCCGAAGTCGGTGAGCTGCAGTTGCCAGCCATCCGCTGCCGGGGCGATCAGCACATTGCCGGGTTTGAGGTCCTTGTGCAGCACGCCAACCCCGTGCGCGGCATCCACGGCGTCCAGCGCCTGCAGGGCGAGGCAAAGACGCTCCACCGGATCGAGCGAGGCCAGACCGCCTGCAGCTGCCCAGTCTGCCAGGCTCTGGCCACCGTCCTCGCACTCCAGGAAGAAGGGCGGGGCCTCGAAATTCCAGTCCAGCACGCGGGCCAGATCGGGCCGATCACCGAGGCTCTCGCGCAGCAGGCGGTACACCGTGGCTTCGCGTTTCAGGGTGGCCAGGCGCTCGCCGTCGACCGCGAACTTGTAGATGCGGGTCTCGCCCGAGCGCGGTTGGCGCGCACGCCAGGTCTCGTTCTGATGCGACTGGCCGAGTTGCTCCGACAGCACGAAGTTTTCGCGCTCGGGCACGGGCTGGCCAACGCTCAGCTGCAACCGGCTGACCGGCCGTCGGCCGCCGGCCAGCCTGTCCACCGGGCCGTCGAAGCGGTAGCCCTGACGGGCCACGGTGGCGATGCGGTCGCCGTTCTCCGGCCCCAGCGCGGCGCGCAGCTTGAGCACCGCGTTGGCCATCACGTTGTCTGAAGTGACGCGATCACCCCACAACTGCCGGTAGATGTCTTCCTTTCGGACGACTTCTCCCGGCTGGGCCAGCAGCAGGGCCAGCAGTTGCAACGGCTTTTGCTGCACCTCGACCGGCAGGCCCTGCACCCGCAGTTCGGCCCGTGCCTCGTCGAACTCGGCACTGCCAAAGCGGTAGCGATAGCTGAACGCTTCCTTGTGATCCACCGCGCTGATCCCTCCGCGCCACGGCCTGGGCGGCCGCTGCGCCGAGTGTGTCACAGGCCCTGGGTGATGAATGGGTGAGCTTCAGATGATGGTGGACTGGGCCGCCCGGGCGCCCACTGCGGCGTGTGGCGCCACGGATACCGGGGACAGGCGCCGCACCCCAACCCTGCCCCACCCATGAAGGAGGACCTGACATGAGCACCCGTTTCCATCACCTGACCCGCCTGGCTACCCTGATCGCCCTGGTCGCACCGGCGCTCGCCCGGTCGGCGCCACCCCAGACCGGCTATCTGGAACAGGCACAGACCCAGGCAGCCGGTACCCAGATCCGCAGCTACGGCATGCCTGCCACCGACGAACTGGGCAAGATCAGCTACTGGGACGTGACGATCGACCTGACCATCGGCACCAACGGCAAGCCGGCCGGCAACGCCAATGTCACGTCAGTGAAGCAGGTGCCGCTGAAATCCAACCGGCTGGTGCCCGGCACCTACACGGACAGCTGGGGCGCCACTTGCACCGTGATCACCACCAACCTGCCCAGCGGCCGCCAGGAGGCCTCGGCGTCGTGCGTGACGCCGACCAACTACCAGTGGAACTTCAGCGTGGTTTCTGGCGACATCCCCGGGCACCCCTTCGAGCTGCAACTGACAGCGGCCAACATCCAGGGCATCCCGGGCTACCGCGACTACAACTGGGGTGTCGACGGCGTGACCTCCAACAACTACGGCTCCTGCTTCTACGCAAACTACACGATCTCGGCCCGCCAGGTGGGATCGCAAATCGTCGTCACTCGCTACGGATACGACAATGTCAACGACTGTGGCAACACGCTGACCAAGGTGCCCTGACCTTAGGCGATCAGCGCGGCAACAAGGGCCGCAGCACTGGCCAGACGTTGTCAAGGATGAGGGGGTGGGCCTTGGCGATCGGGTGGATGCGGTCAGCCTGGAACCAGGCGTCTGCGTCAGCCCGGTCGGCCACGCCTTTCAGGAGAAAGGGCACCAGGGCACAGCGCTCGGCCTTTGCCACCTCGGCAAACAAGGCGCCAAAGTCCTCGTTGTACTGGCGGCCATAGTTGGGCGGCACCTGCATGCCGGCCACCACCACCTGGGCGCCGGAGCCCTTGGCAGCACGCACCATGGCCAGAAGGTTGTCGCGCGTGCTGGCCAGGGGCAGGCCACGCAGCGCATCGTTGCCTCCCAGTTCGACCACCACCACGCGCGGCCGGTGCTGTGCAAGCAACGCGGCCAGGCGGGCCCGGCCACCGGCGGTGGTGTCACCGCTGATGCTGGCGTTGACGACCTGGACCGGGATCTTTTCGCGCGCCGCCCGCTCCGCCATCAAGGCGACCCAGCCGGTGCCCCGCGGCAAGCCGTACTCGGCCGACAGGCTGTCGCCGACGACCAGCACGGCCGCAACCGGCTGGCCCTGTGCCAGCGCGGCGCCGACCCACAGGCTACAGTGCGCAGCCAGCACGCCGCGCAGCCAAGCGCGCCGATTCATTCCTTTTGTGATTGCCTGCCTTCCGCGCATGTCCGAATCCATCATTGCCGTCGAGCACCTGACCAAGCGGGTCACCGACGCCACCGGCACGCTGACCATTCTCCATGACATCTGTTTCTCCCTTCGGGCGCAGGAGTCGGCGGCCATCGTCGGCGCCTCCGGTTCGGGCAAGAGCACGCTGCTGGCTCTGATGGCCGGGCTGGATGTGCCGAGCGACGGCACCGTCCGGATCGAAGGCGAGGATCTGTTCGCGCTTGGCGAGGATGAGCGGGCCGCGTTGCGTGCCCGCAAGCTCGGCTTCGTTTTCCAGAGCTTCCAGTTGCTGGGCAACCGCACCGCACTGGAAAACGTGATGCTCCCGCTGGAACTGGCCGGCCGCCGAGACGCCCGCAGCCTGGCCACCGAGATGCTGGGCCGGGTGGGCCTGTCCGAACGCCTGCGCCACTACCCGCGGGTGCTCTCCGGCGGCGAGCAGCAGCGCGTGGCGCTGGCCCGCGCGTTCGTCGTGCGGCCCCGCCTGCTGCTGGCCGACGAGCCCACCGGCAGCCTGGATTTCGCCACCGGCGAGACGGTGATGCAGCTGATGATGGAGCTCAACCGTGAGGCCGGCACGACCCTGGTGCTGGTGACCCATGATCGCGCGCTGGCGGCACGGTGCGAGCGGCAACTGCACATCGAGGCGGGGCGCTTGCTGGTGGATTGACGGCGCACTGCGGAATCCTCCACCGCAAAAGCAAAGGGCGCCCGCAGGCGCCCTCTGTCAGGCCATCAAGGCAACTTACTGCGGGCCGCCCGGAGCAGCGAACTTGTAGTCGGTCTTGGCACTCTTCTTCAGCTCTTCCTGGAACCTCTGAAGCTTGGTCTGCTCCAGGCGCTGCATCAGCTGCGGCTTGACTTCGTCAAAGCCGGGGAACTGCGCTTCGCGGCTGTCTTCGAGCTTGATGATGTGGTAGCCGAACTGGGTCTTGACGGGGGTTTCGGTCATCTCGCCCTTCTTCAGCTTGGTCAGTGCGGCGCCGAACTCCGGCACGTAGCTGTCGGGCTTGGCGTAGTCAAGGTCGCCGCCGTTCTCGGCCGAGCCGGGATCCTTGGAACTCTTCTTGGCCACATCCTCGAACTTGGCGCCGGCCTTCAACTCGGCCAGGACCTTGGTCGCGTCTTCTTCCTTTTCGACCAGGATGTGGCGGGCGCGGTACTCGGTGCCGCCGTTCTGGGCCTTGACCTTGTCGTACTCGGCCTTGGCTTCGGCCTCGGAGCCGGGGTTCTTTTCCTTGTAGTCGCGGAACAGCTCACCGATCAGCACCGACTGGCGTGCCAGTTCCATCTGCGATTTGTAGGCCTCGCTGGCGGCGATGCCGCGCTTCTCGGCAGCCTGGACAAAGATCTCGCGCAGGACGACCTCGTCGCGGGCGCGCTGCTCGAGTTCGGGCGTCACGGCCTGGCCGCCACGCGTGGCCTGCTTCAGAAGCGCGGCGACACGCGCCTTGGGAACGGCCTTGCCGTTCACCACGGCAACGTTCTGCGCCTGGGTGGCCAGGGGCATCAGGATGGCGGCGGCTGCCAGCACGGCAGTGGTCTTCAGGTTCATGCGTGTCGCCTTTGTTGGGTGACTCGTGACGAGTGTCATCGGGGGTTTCGAGTGCAGAGCCGCCGCAAGGGGCTGCCCGGCAGGGTCACTGGCGACGAGGCGCCAGCAGGTACTTCAGGGCTCACCGGGTGCGCGGGCATCGATGGCCAGCGCATGAATGCCCTGGGGCATCAGAGAGCTCAGGGAATCATACACGAGGCGATGTCGGGCCACCCGGGTGAGGCCGGTGAAGCGCGGGCTGACGATCGTCACCGACAGGTGGCTTCCCTCGCGGGCGCCGGCATGGCCGGCATGGTCGGCGCTGTCGTCGCGCACCTGCAGGCTGTCGGGGACAAGCGCCTCCTGCAGGCGGGCCTTCACGGCAGCTGCGCTCACGTGGGGGGTCATGGGGGGTCCGTGGGTTTGACGCTGGCCGCGTCTTCGGTCTCGGGGGGCATGTGGCGGCTGATGTAGACGCCTTGCGCAATGAAGAAGGTGAACATCAGGCCCGTGGCGCCGAAGACCTTGAAGTCGACCCAGGTGCGTGTTTCGAAGTGGTAGGCCACCCACAGGTTCAACAGGCCCATGCCGGCGAAGAAGAGAACCCAGGCCAGGTTGAGCCGCCGCCAGACGGGGCCGGGCAG
>Ga0075163_10011852_pt1 | contig 11353 bp, 9 predicted proteins | sample JI1023141ADNA_FD_71478 | JGI IMG/M metagenome (GOLD analysis project Ga0075163, IMG submission 71478) | Wastewater effluent complex algal communities from Wisconsin, to seasonally profile nutrient transformation and Carbon sequestration -... | ecosystem: Engineered > WWTP > Effluent > Algae... | reverse complement strand
ACAGGCAAATCGTAAGTATGCGCCCAAGCTCTCACAAAATGGTCTGAACTTGCCTTTGCAGCAGAATATGGCGATCTTGGGTCATAAGATGTTGTTTCTGTAAACAAACCAGTTTCACCCAGCGAACCATAAACCTCATCTGTAGAAATATGATAAAAAAGTTTGTTAGTCTTGTCTTTCCAAGAGTTTTTTGCAGCTATAAGTAAATTTACGGTACCCATTACATTTGTTTCTACAAATTCTAGAGGATTTGAAATTGATCTATCTACGTGAGATTCTGCTGCTAAATGTATAACAGCGTCAAACTGTTCTTTTTCAAATAATTCTGAAATAAAAACTTTGTCTGTTATGCAGCCTTTTACAAAGCGATAATTTGATTTACTTTCAACATCGGTAAGGTTTTCAAGATTTCCCGCATATGTAAGTTTATCCAAATTTACTATTTCATAGTTTGGGTATTTATTTACAAATAGTCTTACTACGTGAGAACCAATGAATCCTGCTCCTCCAGTTATTAATATCTTTTTACTCATCTTATTTTTTTTTAGAACGACCAATATTGTAATTCATTAATTTTATTTCTATAAATACCTTTAATATCTACTAAAATAGCATTTTCTGTTGTTATAGATTTGAAATAGGCTTCATCTAAATCCATATATTTATCGTGGTTTACAGCCACAATCACAGCGTCATAATCTTTAGCAACTTTATCTAAAAGCGTTACATTATATTCATGCTCCATTTCAGCTTTTTCTGCATAAGCATCTACAACATCAACTGTTAATGAGAATGATTCTAATTCTCTAATCACGTCAATAACCTTAGAATTTCTGATGTCTGCTACATCTTCTTTAAATGTTGCTCCCATTACTAATACCTTAGATTTTCCAACAGATTTACCTGCCTTTATCAATTTTTGAACTAGATTTTTAGCAACGTATTCTCCCATACTGTCGTTGATTCTTCTTCCTGAAAGTATTACTTCAGATTTATAACCAAGGCTGTTTGCTTTGTAAGTTAAATAGTATGGATCTACTCCTATACAGTGTCCACCTACTAAACCAGGAAAGAATTTTAAGAAATTCCATTTAGTTCCCGCAGCTTCTAGAACATCAAAAGTATTAATATCCATCAAGTCAAAAATCTTAGACAATTCGTTCATCAAAGCTATGTTTACATCTCTTTGAGTGTTTTCAATAATTTTTGCTGCTTCGGCTACTTTAATGGTTGGTGCTCTGTGTACACCAGCAGTTACAATACTTTCATAAACTTTAGCAACTATATCTAAAGATTCATCATCACAACCTGAAACTACTTTCAATATTTTAGTAATAGTATGTTCTTTATCTCCTGGATTTATTCTTTCTGGAGAATAACCTACTTTAAAGTCTGTTACAAACTTTAAACCAGACTCTTCTTCTAAAACAGGAATACAATCTTCTTCAGTACAACCAGGGTAAACAGTAGATTCATAAACTACATAGTCGCCTTTTTTCAAAACTTTTCCAAGCATTCTTGATGCACTTAAAACTGGCTTTAAATCAGGAACTTTATGCTTATCTACAGGTGTTGGTACTGCTACTATAAAAAATGTAGCTTCTGCCAATTCTGCAGGGTTTGCAGTAAAATAAATATCTGTACCTTCAAATGCTTCTTTTTCCAATTCTTGAGAAGGGTCTATTTGATTTTTCATCATTTCCACTCTTCCTTCGTTAATATCGAAACCAATAACTGACATTTTTTTTGCAAATTCTAATGCTATAGGTAAACCTACATAGCCTAAACCAATTACTGCTAATTTTTCTTCTTTGTTTAATAATTTGTTAATCATAGTTTGTCGTTTCTATAGTTTTATTACTTTATTGTTGTCTAATTTATATTTCTCTTTGCTTTCAGAGCAAATTGCCATTCCATTTTTATCGAAACTCAATTTTTCTCCAAATTCGCTCATCCAGCCTATTTGTTTTCCTGGATTTCCTACCATTAAAGCATAAGCTGGTACTTCTTTCGTTATTACAGTTCCTGCACCAATAAAAGCAAATTCACCAATATCATTTCCGCAAACTATAGTTGCATTGGCACCAATTGATGCACCTTTTTTTACAACAGTTCGCATATATTCATTCTTTCTATTTACAGCCGATCTAGGGTTCATAACGTTTGTAAAAACCATAGAAGGTCCTAAAAATACATCATCTTCACAAATTACGCCGGTATATATAGAAACATTGTTTTGCACTTTTACATTATTGCCTAGAGTTACCTCTGGCGAAATTACGACGTTTTGACCTATATTACAAGCTTCGCCCAATACACAGTTTGACATAATGTGAGAGAAATGCCAAATTTTAGTTCCTTTTCCAATTGTGCAGCCATCATCTACGTAGCTACTTTCGTGTACAAAATATTCCATTAGTTCTTTTTTGTAAATTTTTCAAAATTATTATGTTCCTTGCTCAAAAGTTCCTCTTGAGTTAAAGATAAAAAATATTCATAAGTTAATTTTAAACCTTCTTTTCTGCTTACCTTTGGTTCCCAGCCTAATATTCTTTTTGCTTTAGAAATATCTGGTTCTCGCTGTAAAGGATCGTCTTGTGGCAAAGGTTTAAAAATTAATTTTTGCTTCACTCCTGTTAAAGCTAAAATTTCTTCTGCAAATTCTTTTATGCTTATTTCATCTGGGTTTCCAATGTTTACTGGCAAATGATAATCACTATGTAATAAACGATAAATGCCATCTATTAAATCATCTATATAGCAAAAAGACCTTGTTTGGCTTCCATCTCCAAAAACTGTAATGTCCTCACCTCTAAGCGCTTGACCTATAAAAGCGGGCAAAGCACGTCCATCATTCAATCTCATTCTGGAGCCATAAGTATTAAATATTCTTACAATTCTTGTTTCTACATTATGATAAGTATGATAAGCCATAGTTATAGCTTCTTGAAAACGTTTTGCTTCATCATAAACACCTCTTGGTCCTATTGGGTTTACGTTTCCAAAATATTCTTCTGTTTGTGGATGCACCAAAGGATCTCCATAAACTTCTGATGTAGAAGCTATTAAAATTCTTGCATTTTTAGCCAAAGCTAATCCTAAACAATTATGTGTACCTAAAGAACCAACTTTTAAAGTCTGAATAGGTATTTTTAAATAATCTATAGGGCTAGCTGGCGATGCGAAATGTAATATGTAGTCTAAATTTCCAGGTATATGAATATGTTTACTAACGTCATGATTTAGAAATTCAAAATTTTCAAGATAAAAAAGGTGTTCTATATTTTTTAACTTTCCTGTTATCAAGTTATCCATAGCAATAACATCGTAATCTTCTTTGATGAATTTATCACAAAGATGAGAACCTAAAAAGCCTGCTGCTCCTGTTATTAAAATGCGTTTTCTACTCATTAAATATCTTTTCTTCCTATACTGAAATAAGAAAATCCTCTTTCTTGCATTTTGGTTAAATCAAATAGATTTCTACCATCAAAAATTAAAGGCATTTTTAAGTTTGTTCTCAATTTATTAAAATCGGGGTCTCTAAAAACCAACCATTCTGTTACAATAACCAAAAAATCTGCTTCTTCTGTTGCTTCGTATTGATTTTTTGAAAATACTATTTTATCTCCATAAATACGTTTTACGTTTTCCATTGCTTCTGGGTCAAAAGTTTTTACTTTAGCTCCAGCTTTGAGCAAACTATCAATTAAATATAAAGCAGGTGCTTCTCTAATATCGTCGGTATTTGGTTTAAATGATAAACCCCAAAGTGCTACAGTTTTTCCCTTTAAATCTCCTTTGAAATATGCGTTTATCCTTTCAAAGAAACGAACTCTTTGAAACTTGTTTACATTCATTACGGCATCAAGAATTTTGAAATCGTAATTGTATTCATTTGATGTTTGATATAAAGCTTGAACATCTTTTGGAAAACAAGAACCACCATAACCTACGCCGGCATACAAAAACTTGTTACCAATACGAGCATCAGAACCAATTCCACTTCTTACCATATCTACATTGGCACCAACTATTTCGCATAAGTTTGCAATTTCATTCATAAATGAAATTTTTGTAGCTAAAAACGAATTTGCTGCATACTTTGTAAGTTCAGCAGACCTTTCATCCATAAAAATGATTGGATTTCCTTGTCTTACATAAGGTTCGTAAAGTTCTTTTATTAAATTTCTTGCTTTTTCAGATTTTGTACCAATTACTACTCTATCTGGCTTCAAAAAATCATTTACGGCTACGCCTTCTCTCAAAAATTCAGGATTTGAAACTACATCAAATTCAATGTTTGTATTTTTTGCTATAGCTTCTCTTACTTTGTCGGCTGTGCCTACAGGAACTGTACTTTTGTTTACAATTACTTTGTACGATTTAATCATTTTACCTAAATCATCTGCTACGCCAAGCACAAACTTCAAATCTGCAGAGCCATCGCCACCTGGTGGTGTAGGTAATGCTAGAAATATAATGTCAGCATTATTTACTACAGAAGCTAAATCGGTTGTGAAACTTAATCGACCTTGTTCAACATTTCTTTTTAAAAGAACTTCTAAACCTGGTTCGTAAATAGTACAGATTTTGTTATTAAGCTTTTCGACTTTTGTAGCATCTATATCTACACATACCACATCGTTTCCCGTTTCCGCAAAACATGTTCCACCTACTAAACCTACATAACCCGTTCCTACTACAACTATATTCATTAATTATTTGTTTAAAAATTCTTTAACTGTGGCAATAATAAAATCTTGTTGCTCAGTTTCAAATTCTGTGTGCATTGGCAATGCTAAAACAGTTTCACAAAGTTGATATGTAACAGGAAAATCTCTATCATTCATACTAAGTGAATATGCTTTTTGCTTATTTAAAGGCACTGGGTAATAAACATTACAAGGAATATTTTTTTCTATTAAATATTCTTTTAATGCATCTCTATTTATACTTTTATCTAAGGTTAAAACATACTGATGGAATACGTGTGTAGAATTTGATTTTCTAAATGGTGTAGAAATTCCTTTTACATTTTTAAAACCATTATCGTAGTAATCTGCAGCTTTTTGTCTTGCTGCACAGTAACTATCTAAATGTCTTAATTTTATTCTTAAAATTGCAGCTTGAATACTGTCTAAACGTGAATTTACGCCTATCATATCGTGATAGTACATTTTAGATTGGCCATGATTAGCTACCATATTTATTTTTTTGTAAAGCTCATCATCGTTGGTAAAAATAGCTCCACCATCGCCCATACAACCTAAGTTTTTTGATGGAAAAAATGATGTAGTTCCAATATGACCTATCGTTCCTGCTTTTGCTTTTGTTCCATCAGAAAAAATGTATTCTGCTGCTATAGCTTGAGCATTATCTTCAATTACATAAAGATTATGTTTTTTTGCTAAAGCCATTATTGCTTCCATTTCGCAAGTTTGCCCGAACAAATGCACAGGAACTATAGCTTTAGTTTTTGGTGTAATAGCTTTTTCTATTTCTTCTACATTTATATTAAAAGTATCGGCATAAGAATCTACTAAAACAGGTGTTAAACCCAAAACGGCTATAGCTTCAGCAGTAGCTACATAAGTAAAATTTGATGTTATAACCTCATCGCCAGGTTTTAAATCTAAAGCCATCATAGCTACTTGAAGTGCATCAGTACCGTTTGCACAGCCTTTTACGTATTTCACATTTAAATAAGATGCCAATTCCGATTCGAAAATTTTAACCTCAGGTCCATTAATAAAAGCAGTTGATTTTACTACTTCCAAAATTTTAGCATCAACTTCTTTTTGAATTTTATCATATTGGCTTTCAAGGTCAACCATTTTAATTTCTTTCATAAATATATTTTAGGTCTGCAAATATAATGTTTTCTGAGAAAGTTTTTATGTTAAGACATATTGATTTTATCTTAATAAACATCTAGAAAAGAAAATCAATTTTTTAGATTAATTTTGCAATCGAAAAATTAGAATGAAAAACAAATTGATAATAGCAGGTCCTTGCAGTGCCGAAACTGAAAAGCAGGTTTTGAAAACAGCTGAACTTTTGGCTGCTACTGGCAAAGTAAATATGCTTCGTGCTGGAATTTGGAAACCAAGAACACGACCTGGTTCTTTTGAAGGCGTTGGTGAAATTGGTTTGAAATGGCTTATTGATGCTGGTAAAGCAGTTAATTTGCCTGTAATAACTGAAGTTGCAAATAGAGACCACGTAAAATTAGCATTAGATGCTGGGTTTAAAAATTTTTGGATTGGTGCTCGAACCACTGTAAATCCGTTTGCAGTCCAAGAAATTGCAGATAGTTTGGAAGGGAAAGAAATTGATTTATTATTGATAAAAAACCCAATAAATCCAGATTTACAGCTTTGGATTGGAGCAATTGAGCGCTTTCAAGCTGCTGGAATCAAAAACATAGGAGTAATACATAGAGGTTTTTCTGCTTTTAAAACAAATAAATATAGAAACGAGCCACTTTGGGAAATTCCTTTAAACTTAAAACAACAGTTTCCTGATATAAAATTAATTTGCGACCCAAGCCATATTTGTGGAAGAAGAGATATTTTAGAAGAAGTTTCTCAGAAAGCTATGGATTTGGAATACGATGGTTTAATGATAGAAACGCACCCAAAACCAGATGAAGCTTGGAGCGATGCCCAGCAACAAATAACACCAGAAGTTCTTAATGTAATGTTGGAACATATAGTAATGCGTCAAAAAACATGGGAAAACCCTGAAACGAATGAACACTTAGAACTTTTAAGAAATCAGTTGCAAGTTTTGGATCATCAAGTATTTGAAATTTTAGGTAAAAGAATGGAAATAGCAGAAAAAATTGGTGCGCTTAAAAAGCAAAACAATATAACAATTTTACAAAGTGAAAAGTGGAAATTGGTTAAAGAAGAGCGTTTTCAATTTGGAATAAATAAAGGCTTGACAGAGAAATTTTTAACAAGATATTTAGACGCGCTTCACCAAGAATCTATAAGACATCAAACAAAAGTGATGAATTAAAGTTTACTTATTTTACACTATTTATAAGTCGTTTTTCTTCTGTTGTTAAAGCTTTGTATCCTAAATTTTCCCAGAAATTTGGATTTTTGAAGTCTTTGATATTAGATTTCAAAATATCATATTTACTTTGTTTATTGTAAAATCCTTCTTTCAGAAAGAAATCTTGTACTAAAAACTCCATGTTCAAATAGCCATCAAATGTTGGCCCATTCTTTTTAGAAACTATTGCATCTAGCCTTGAAAAAGCTTTATCTAACACCCACTTATCTGCAACTTTTTGATAATGAAGATTATAATTTAAACCTTTAAAATAAATAGTGTAACCAAATAATTTGGCAAGCATAGTTGCAGATTTTGGTATAACTTTCTGGTATTCAATACCTTTTGGACTCAAATAAATTTGTGCTTCAATAAAAGCAAAACTAGCTGTATCAATATAAAAATGACCTTTAAAAAGACTTTTTTTGATTTCATCTAACTGGTCGAAAGTGATGTGATATGCATAAAAACCATCTTTTTCTACCAATCCATTATAATTGTATTTATAGTTTTTTATACCTTTTTGTCCAAAAAGACTTTGGTTATCTTCGCCTATTTCGTCATTGAGCATATAACTCATATTAAAAAACTGGCTTGCATTGTCTCTAATATTTGTAGAATCAAATTCTTCCAATTGTTTTTCGACCAATTTTCCTAAACTTTTAAGCGTATCTAAATTCATATATGCACGCGCTTTTTTTATGGTAGCAATGTTTGCATTTTCATTTTTAAACTTTAGTAATGCATCAAAATTTGCTTCTTGAAGGCTCAAAATTTGATTATTGGCTACTATAGTTTGTTTGTAATACACATTTTGAGCAATAGTTGGTGCATCATAGTTGTCAGGAATTTTATCTACTGCTTTTCTTACTATTTCAAAAGCATTTTGAGGATAAACGACAACATCATTTAAATTGTAAAGTGTTGGTTTTAAATAAATTAGTTTTTGATTTAGAATGTCTTTCACCAAAAAAGTATCAGATTCATAGCCCAAACTTTGTACTAAAATATGGCGAGAAATAGTATCTACTTTTAAACTGAAAAAACCTGTAGTGTCTGTAATTGTACCTTCCAAAACATCTAAAATGAGAACGCTTGCAAACTCGACGGGTACTTTGCTTTCTTGGTTTAAAATTTTGGCTTTTATTTCTACTTGAGCAGAAACAAAGATTGAAGTAAAAAGGAATAGTAATAGAAAGTATTTTTTCATAAGCGTTAAATTTAAACGAGAAATGTTTAAAAATATTATTTTCATCAATTATTTCACTTAAAATCTGTTCAAAAAAAAATAGTAGTTTAAAAAATCTTGTAAATTCGCAAAATGAAATTAATAGCAGATTCTGGTTCTACAAAAACATCTTGGCTTCTTTTAGCTGGCGAAAACACACTTCAAGCTTTTGAAACTATAGGTATGAATCCATTTTTCATTTCTGAAGACGAAGTTATTGATGCATTGGAAACAAATTTGCGCCCAGATGTGATACCAAACATTAAGGAAGTTCATTTTTTTGGTGCAGGTTGCTCTACGCTCGAAAAAGCTGAATGGCTTCAAGATGTTATTCAAAAAACCATTCCAAATGCTGAAATAAATATCAAAACAGATATTGAAGGCGCAGTTTTATCGGTAGCAAATCAAGGCGAAAAAAGTATTGTTTCTATATTGGGAACGGGTTCGTCTTTTAGAATTTTTGATGGCGAAAATATTATCAAAAAATATTCATCTTTGGGTTATATAGTTGGCGATGAAGGTTCTGGAACTCATATTTCAAAAGCTTTGCTTAGAAAAGTAATGTATGGACAATGTTCTGAGTTTATTCAATTTGATTTTTACCAATTTTTTGACACAAACTATGATGAAATAATTGCAAATATATACACAAAACCTTTTCCAAATAGATATTTAGCGCAGTTTACAACCTTCTGCTCAAGACATATTGCTTCGCCAGAAATAGAACAAATAGTTTTAGATTCTTTTGAAGAAAATATTAAAACACATATTCTAAACATACCAAATGCTAAAGAATTTAAACTACATTTTGTAGGTTCTATAGCTTTTCATTTTAAACCACAACTTGAAAAAGTTTTGGCAAAGCACAACCTACAACTTGGAAATATTGTACAAAAACCGATACATTTTTTGGCTAGAAAATTGAAGTAATTATTTAAACAATAAATCTAAAAGTCAAATTAATTCTTTCACCAATCGGTTTCGTTGTTTTAGGAATTTTATGTTGCCAAAAATGCTGTGTAGTTCCTTTCATTACCAACAAACTTCCATTTGTTAATGGAATATCTACTTTTTTCATAGTTTTATCTAATATATGTTTCATTTGAAAAGGTCTTTCCTGTCCAAAACTTACAGAAGCAATTGCTGGATTTTCTCCCAATTCTTTTTCATCATCTTGATGCCAACCCATACTATCTTTTCCATCTCGGTAATAGTTTATTAAACACGAATTGAAACTTAAATTTGTAGCCTCTTCTACTCTACTTTTTATTATTAAAAGTTCTTTAGTAAATTCTTTTGGAAGCATTTGTATTCCAGAATATTTGTAAGCTTTTGTACCATACCAAGCTGTTAATCTTGGCAATAGATGTACTTTTCCAAAGATTTTAATTTCATCTTGTTTCCATTCTATCTTTTCTTTTAATGCATTAAATAATTCTTTTGATTCCTTGGCATTAAAAAAACAATCATACATAATTAGCTCAGCATCAAGAACTTCAATTTCTCGCTTTAAAGTTTCTTGATTTAAAAATATATTTGACAATGACTAAATTTTTGTATGATGTAAAATTAAAAATTTGTTTTTATAGAACTAATTTTCATTAACAAATTTTGACAAATTTCTTTTTACTTACAAATCATTGATTATTAATACTTTAAATCAAATTCATTGTTTTTTGTTTAGAATCAATCTAAACAAAATCAAATTTCTAATTGGAATGTTTCTAAACAAGATTTATGTTCCTTAAATTTGCATTCTATGAATGAAGAAGATAAAATTATAGAACAAGCCACTACTTCTGAATACAAGTATGGTTTTACGACCGATCACGATCAGGAATTTTCTGTAAAAGGATTGAGCGAAGAAGTTATTCGATTTATTTCTGCTAAAAAAAATGAGCCACAATGGATGCTTGATTGGCGTTTGGAAGCTTATGAGCAATTTAAACAAATGGAAGAACCAAATTGGGCACATTTGAAATATCCAAGCATCGATTTGAACGAAATTTATTTTTACGCAGCACAAAAAAAGAAACCAAAATTAAATAGTTTAGACGAAGTTGATCCAAAGATTTTGGCTGATATGAAAAAGCTGGGAATCTCTATTGAAGAACAAAAAATATTGCAAAACGTTGCTATTGATTATGTTATGGATAGCGAATCTGTTGTAACTACTTTCAAAGAAACTTTGGCGGCAAAAGGTATAATTTTTTGCTCTATTTCTGAAGCTATAAAAGAACATCCAGAATTGGTAAAACAATATATGGGTTCTGTAGTTCCTGCTAGAGACAACTATTTTACAGCTTTAAATGCTGCCGTTTTTAGCGATGGTTCGTTTGTATATATTCCAAAAGGTGTACGCTGCCCGATGGAACTTTCTACTTATTTTAGAATAAATGCAGAAAATACTGGTCAGTTTGAAAGAACATTAATTATAGCAGATGAAGGTTCTTATGCTTCATATCTTGAAGGTTGCACGGCGCCAAGTAGAGACGAAAATCAGTTGCATGCAGCTGTAGTTGAGCTAATAACTTTAGACAATGCAGAAATAAAATATTCTACGGTTCAGAACTGGTTTCCTGGCGATGAAAACGGAAAAGGTGGCGTTTATAATTTTGTAACAAAAAGAGGAATTTGCAAAGGAAAAAACTCTAAAATTTCTTGGACGCAAGTAGAAACGGGCTCTGCTGTTACTTGGAAATATCCTTCATGTATTTTGAAAGGCGATAATTCTATTGGTGAGTTCTACTCTATTGCCGTTACAAACAACTACCAGCAAGCAGATACGGGAACAAAAATGATTCATATTGGAAAAAATACCAAGTCAAAAATTATATCTAAAGGTATTTCTGCAGGTCATAGTCAAAATTCTTACAGAGGATTGGTGCAAATAAATAAAACAGCAACCAATGCAACCAACTTTTCGCAATGCGATAGTATGCTGATGGGAAATAACTGTGGTGCACATACTTTCCCATATATAGAAGCAAAAAATTCAACAGCAAAAATAGAACACGAAGCTACAACTTCAAAAATTGGAGAAGAAATGTTATTCTACTG
>Ga0075163_10011850_pt1 | contig 11354 bp, 5 predicted proteins | sample JI1023141ADNA_FD_71478 | JGI IMG/M metagenome (GOLD analysis project Ga0075163, IMG submission 71478) | Wastewater effluent complex algal communities from Wisconsin, to seasonally profile nutrient transformation and Carbon sequestration -... | ecosystem: Engineered > WWTP > Effluent > Algae... | reverse complement strand
CTCACCTGGATCCAGAGCAGCGGTTGCACGGTTTCGCCGAGCTGGTCAGCGGCCTGTCCGAAGCGAGCGCATATTTCGAAGCCCGGCGCTGCCTGTCGTGCGGCAACTGCTATGAGTGCGACGGCTGCCTGAGCGCCTGTCCGGAAGGCGCCGTGATCAAGCTGGGCGCGGGGGCGCGCTACCGCTTCGACTACGACCGCTGCACCGGCTGCATGGCCTGCTTCCAGCAGTGCCCCTGCCACGCCATCGAGACCATGCCCGAGCCAACCCAATCCCGAGGCACTCCATGAGCCCGCTGCCCGAGCTTGCGATGATGGATGGTAATGAGGCCACGGCCCACGTGGCGTACCGCCTGAACGAGGTGTGCGCCATCTATCCGATCACGCCCTCTTCCGCGATGGCAGAGCTGTGCGACAAGTGGTCTGCGGCAGGTCAGCCCAACCTGTTCGGCACGGTGCCCACCGTGATCGAGATGCAGAGCGAGGGCGGTGCTGCGGGCACGGTCCACGGCGCGCTTCAGGGAGGCGCGCTGACCACGACCTTCACCGCCTCGCAGGGCCTGCTGCTGATGCTTCCCAACATGTACAAGATCGCCGGCGAGCTCACCTCGTGTGTCATTCACGTCGCCGCGCGCGCCGTGGCCACGCACGCGCTCAGCATCTTCGGCGATCACTCGGACGTGATGGCGGCGCGCAACACCGGCTGGGCGCTCTTGTGTGCAAGCTCGGGGCAGGAGGCGCATGACATGGCGGCCATCGCGCAGGCGGTCACCCTGCAGGCGCGCGTGCCGTTCCTGCACTTCTTCGATGGCTTCCGGACCTCGCACGAGATTGGCAAGATCGCCCTGCTTGCAGACGATCAGCTGCGCACCTTCATCGATCCCGAGTGGATCCTGGCGCACCGCCTTCGGGCGCTCAGTCCCGAGCATCCGGTGCTGCGCGGCACCGCGCAGAATCCCGACGTATTTTTTCAGTCTCGCGAGGCGGCAAATCCGTTCTACCTTCGCCTGCCCGAGGTGACGGCCGCGACGATGGAGACCTTTGCCCGCATCACCGGCCGCACCTACCATCTGTTCGATTACTTCGGCGATCCGCAGGCCGAGCGGGTGGTGGTGCTGATGGGCTCTGGTGTGGAGACGGCCCGCGAGACAGTCGAGTACCTGCGCAAGCGGGGCGAGCGCGTGGGCGTGCTTCAGGTACACCTGTTCCGGCCATTTTCGGCCGCGCACTTTGTGCAGGCGCTTCCCTCCACTGTGCGGGCGCTGGCTGTCCTGGATCGCACCAAGGAGCCGGGGAGCCTCGGCGAGCCGCTATACATGGACGTGACCGTGGCGCTGAGCGAGGCGCTGGGGCAGGGGACTCTGCCCTTTGCGATGCCCCGCATCATTGGCGGCCGCTACGGACTCGCCTCCAAAGAGTTCACGCCTGCCATGGTCAAGGCGGTGCTGGATGAGCTGAGCAGGCCCGCTCCCCGCAGCCACTTCACGGTCGGGATCAGCGACGATGTCACCCACACCAGCCTGGAGCTCGAGCGCGACTTCACCATCGAGCCGGACAGCGTCTTCCGCGCCATCTTTTTCGGACTGGGAGCGGACGGCACCGTGGGCGCCAACAAGAACAGCATCAAGATCATCGGCGAGGATCCGGGCACCTTCGCGCAGGGCTACTTCGTCATCGACTCCAAGAAGTCGGGCTCGCAGACGGTCTCCCACCTGCGCTTCGGCCCCGAGCCCATCCGCTCGACCTACCTCATCGAGTCCGCTCACTTCATCGGCTGCCATCAGTGGAACTTCCTGGACCGGACCGATGTGCTAAGTCGCGCCCGGCGCGGCGCCACGCTCCTGCTTGAGAGCCCCTTTTCCGCGGCGTTGGTGTGGGACCAGCTGCCGCGACACGTACAGCAGACCCTCATCGATAAGCAGATCGTGCTCTATGTGATCGATGCCAAGCGCGTTGCCCGCGAGACCGAGATGGGCACGCACATCAGCACCATCATGCAGACCTGCTTTTTCGCCATCTCGGGCGTGCTGCCCGCAGAGCAGGCGCTGCGCAAGATCCGCCAGGCCATCGAAAAGTCCTTCCGCGCCAAAGGCGAAGAGGTGGTGCGCAAGAACTTTACAGCCATCGAGAGCACGCTACAGCACCTCGAAAAGGTGACGGTGCCCGCGCGCGCCACCGGTCAGCGCCTCCATCTGCCGCTGGTCCCGCAGCACGCGCCCGCGTTCGTCCAATCGGTCACCGCGCAGCTGCTGGCAGGGCAGGGCGACGCGCTGCCGGTGAGCGCGCTGCCCGTGGATGGAACCTATCCAAGCAGCACCGCGAAGTGGGAAAAGCGCAATATTTCCGACAGTGTAGCTGCCTGGGATCCCGCGTCGTGCATCCAGTGCGGAAACTGCAGCATCGTGTGTCCGCACGCAGCCATCCGCTCGAAGTTCTACGAGGAGTCGCAGCTGGGTGCTGCGCCCTCCGACTGGCCCAGCGCACCCATCGATGGGCGCGGCTATCCGGACATCCGCTACACCTTGCAGGTCTACCTTGAGGACTGCACGGGCTGCGGACTCTGCGTCGAAGCCTGCCCGGTCAATGGCCCCGAAGGCCGCCACGCGATCAACATGGCCGACAAGGCGCCTCGTCTTGAGCTCGAGCGCGCGCGCATCGCCTTTTTCGAAACGCTGCCCTTGAGCGACCGCTCCAGCGTGGACTTCAGCACCGTGCGCGGAGCGCAGTATCTGGAGCCGCTCTTCGAGTTCTCCGGCGCCTGCGCTGGCTGCGGCGAGACTCCGTACCTCAAGCTGATCTCGCAGCTCTTCGGCGACCGGATGCTCGTCGCCAATGCCACGGGCTGCTCGTCGATCTACGGCGCCAACCTGCCCACGACCCCATGGACGCAGAACTGCGACGGGCACGGTCCCGCCTGGTCAAACTCGCTCTTTGAAGACAACGCCGAGTTTGGCCTGGGCTTTCGGCTGGCGGCCGATCAGCACCTGGGGATCGCCCGGCGGCTCCTCGGCGCGCTGCGCGACAGCCTGGGTGCCGATGCGGCGCTGCTTGTGGATGCGATCCTCTCGGCCCCGCAACGGGTGGAGAGTGAGCTGCGCGAGCAGCGCGCGCGTGTGCGTGCGCTCCGGCAGAGGTTGGAGAAGCGGCGATCCGATCCGCAGGCTGCGCAGCTCTTGTCCGTGATCGAGCACCTGATCCGCCGGAGCATCTGGCTGGTCGGCGGCGATGGCTGGGCTTACGACATCGGTGCCGGCGGCGTCGATCATGTGCTGGCAAGCGGTCGCGATGTGAACGTCCTGGTGCTCGACACCGAGGTCTATTCCAACACCGGCGGGCAGGCCTCCAAAGCGACGCCGTTTGGCGCGGTGGCAGGGTTTGCCGCGGCCGGCAAGAAGGCTGGGAAAAAGGATCTGGCTCTTCAGGCCATCTCGTACGAGAACGTCTATGTTGCCCGCGTGGCGCTGGGCGCCGATCCGCAGCAGACGCTGCTCGCGCTGCGCGAAGCTGAAGCCTACGCCGGCCCTTCGCTGGTCATCGCCTACTGCCCCTGCATTGCGCACGGCATCGACATGCGGCAGTCACTTCACCAGGCCGAGCTGGCCGTTCACAGCGGCTACTGGCCGCTGTTCCGCTACAACCCCGCGGTGCGCAGCTCGGGTGAAAATCCGTTCGTTCTGGACTCCATGCAGCCGCGCATCTCGCTGCGCGACTTCTTTGAACACGAGCTCCGCTACCAGCTGCTAAATCAGGATCGCTCGCCCGAGGCGGCGCGGCTGCTCCAGCAGGCCGAGACCGCGGTGCAGCGGCGCTGGCAGACCTACGTCGACCTGGCCCAGCCGCGGCTTCCCGGGAACCAAGCCAAGGGCTGATCTGGGGCGCGCAGTTTTTGCAGAATGAACTGAGCAGAGCGCAAGGACTGCGGGTGAAGTGATCCCTTTGTGGCGCTGCGGCCGGCGCTCCACAGGCACGCGCTTTGCAATTTGCAAAAGCGCTGCGTCTGACGAGCCACCTGATTTTGCGAACGATGAAGACGCGCGCGAAGCACTGCGCTCAATAGGGGAGAGCCATCATGTACGATCCGATGAACGATGATGATCTGCAAAAGAGTCTCGACGCATTTGCCGAAAATCCGGCGCAGGAGATGGGGCGACTTCCAGAAAAGCGCGACCCGGAAGGCGCGCTGATCAAGCAGCCCTTCACGCCCTTTTCCGCGAGCGACCTGGGCGATGGTCACTTCGCGCTCCACCGCGATACCGTGCGCAAGACCTTCAGCACCGTTGTTGATGGGGTCTTCATCTCGCTTGAGGACTGCATCCCGGGCAAGGCGCCCATCGAGTCGGGCGATCGCGCGGAGAACCTGGTGGACGCCCTGCGCTATGCCAGCCTGGATGCCATGGAAAAAGCGGGCCTGCGCAAGGCGACGCTCTCCACCCAGCCCTGGTCTGACGACTACTGGGCCATCTATCTCGGCTGTCTGGGCAAGCGCTATGCGGACCCCGACCTGCCTCGATCTTCAGACTGGATGGAGAACCGCGAATACGTCCGCCAGAGTCCGGCCCAGAAGATCCTGAGCAGCGGCGATGCCTGCGCCATTGATCTGCTGTCTCCTTCCGAAAAGTATGATGCGCTGTTTGGGGATAGCGCGGGCAGCCTGACGGCCGCAATGTGGGCGCAGGGCGAGTCCTACTACAACCAAAGTGGCGAGGTGGAGAGCTGGATGGGAATCTGTCACGGCTGGGCCCCTGCTTCCTATATGCTGCCGCGCCCCCGCAAGCCGGTCACGGTCCTGGCGGCCGACGGAAAGACCCAGCTCACGTTCTATCCCGCTGATATCAAGGCACTCGCCTCGCTGCTCTGGGCCTCGGCCAGCACAGTCACCAGGTTCATCGGTGGTCGCTGCAACGACAAGAGCCCGGCCACGGATGCGAACGGGCGTGTGATCTCTGCAAGAGCCTTTGATACCAACCCAGGCACCTGGCACCTTGCGATCGTCAACCAGGTGGGCGCCGCCGGACGCAGCCTGGTGATGGACGCGACGTACGATTACGAGGTCTGGAATCAGCCGGTCGCGGGCTACGACTACCGCTATTTCAATCCGCAGACCATGAAGCTGGTCAAGACGCTGGACGACGCCAAGGTGGCGAAGAAAAATTACTCGCGCGATCCGTTCAAGAAGTATCGCGGGCGCAGCGCCGCGACGTATGCCGGCGTCATCATGCAGGTCCGCTACATGGTCGAGACTGCGCCCGAGCAGCGAGACAGCGATGGACCCGACTACGATGCTGTGAACACGGTCATCTACAAGTACGATCTGGAGCTCAACGCGGAGGGCCGCATCATTGGCGGCGAGTGGTTCACGGGCAAGTGCCATCCCGACTTTCTGTGGACGCCGCCCCAGAACGCTCGCGCCACCAGCCCCGCCGATCAGCAGGCCACTGGCAGCTGGGAAGCGAACCAGGTGCTGCCGCCGAGCTGGCGTCGCGCCGGCATCAGCGCCGCCAGCCGCGGCATGCCGCTGGCCAAGGTCGTCGAGGCGCTGATTCGGCTGGCCAGCGAGTGAGCATCAGCTGCTCTCACATCACTGTTCGTTCGCCGCGTAGCGTGTGAGCTACAGCGGCTGGGCTTGCGCCTTGTGTTGGCGCGGCCGGACGACCAGCACCGACTGCTCCGCGTGGGACACAACATACTGGGTGGTGGACCCCAGCACGCGGTCCAGAAATCGATGCCCGTGCGCGCCCATGATGATCATGTCCACATCACGCGAGTGGGCGAACTGACAGATCACCCGCCCGGCGGGGCCAATCTCCACGATGGCCTCGGACTGGATGTCGGGAAGCAGCTCCTCGGCCTTGGCGGTCAGGTTCTTTCGCGCGGTGTTCACCAGCAGCTCCACGACGTTGGCAGGGGAGACTCCATGGCCTTCCGGCGGCAGATCGGTGGGATGTCCCACTGCGCGAACCAGCAGCAGTCTGGCCTGGGTCAGGGCAGCCAGATCCTGCGCCGCAGTCAAGACATCCGTTGCCACGGGTGAGGTGTCGAGGGCAACCAGGTACGTCTTCATTTGCACAGCTCCTTCTTGAAGCGCGGGCAGCAGGTCACGCAAGCAAGACCATATCCGTCTTTTGTTGCGGCGTCGTTTGTATTGCTGAATAAAAAGCAAGATGAGGGCCAGCGCAGAATCTGCGTCTGACCCGAAAAGTGCCGCAAGGCCTGCGGCTTGCGTCTAGGTGTGAGGGGTGCTGACGATGAGGATGGGGGACGAGGACTCGCCGGAGGCGCCGGGCACCTGCAGGCCCTGGGTGGTGTAGCCGGTGACCTGATAGCGGTACTTGAACTCGCCGCCGGCGTCGGGCTGCACCAGCGAGACCGTGCGGTCGTCGACCTGGCTGGGCGTAAACAGCACCGTGTCGCGATCCGGTTCGCTGCCCGGTCCGCTGAGATCCACCTGCACTGCGGCGAGGCCGAGGCGATTCAGATCCGGCGGCACCAGCTTGACGCGGATGCGGTGCGTCTTGCCGGCGCCATCCGAGATGACCACCGCCGCTTCTGTGGTCTCGACGGGATCGGCGTGGTACACGGAGCCGTCGGCGCGCACGATGGTCACCTCGTACTGGAGGGCCGACGGCTGATCAGCCAGCGTGGGCAGCGTGACGGTCTGGCTCTTGAGCTCGGTCGGCGTGAAGACCTTCTGCACCAGCCGCCGGTAGCCGGTGGCCGGCTCGGCATAGGTGAGATCAACGATCGCCTCCTGCAGCGCCTGCGCGTCGAGGAGCGGCACCAGGCGCAGGTTGACGTTGCCGCGGAACGGCTCATTGATGATGAGCGAGGCATCGTCCGTGCGCACCCAGTCGGTCTGTAGCCGCGCATTTTCCTGGAGCAGATACAGCACGCGATACGAGTAGCTGCGCAGCTCCGGGTTGCTCAGGCGCAGCCGCCAGCGCGCGCCCGAATCGCCGGGCTTGAGCAGGAAGGTCTTGCGCGCCGAGAAGTTGTTGTCCGGATCGTCGTAGCGCAGCTCGACCTGCATCTGGCTCACCTGGTTGCTGTCCATGTCGCCGAGCGAGATCGGCACATCCAGCAGCCCCACATGATCCAGCGGATCGAGCGTCAGCACGCGGTCGCGCGTGACGATCGGGCCGACCGTGATATGCGCCTCCTTGCCGAACCACGGCGAGTCGGGCTTGAAGTGCATGTCCATGTAGTAGCTGTAGCGCAGATCCTTGGCGGCGTTGAGCCAGCTCGTGAACTCCTTGGCCGTCAGATCGTCGGGGCTGAAGGTGAAGCCGCCGACCTGATCCGGCTCGACGTTGGGCTTGCGCACGCCCGGGTACTCCAGGTTCACCGCCACCTTGCTGATGCCGGCCGCTGCCAGATCGCCGCCGATCGAGACGTTGGCGATGAGGCGCTTGAAGAAGTCGTCATCCAGGTTCACCTCGCGGATGCAGCGCCGCAGATCGAGCCCGGCGATCATCGTCGTGAACAGTCCCTGCGGAGCGGCATCGCGCGGCGAGGCGGCCTGCATCGCGTACTCGAAGATGCGCGTCTTGAGCTCCTCCTGCTTGTAGTACTTGAGCGCGAAGCCGACCTGGAACGGCGCCACGCTGCGATCCGCACCGCCGCCCGCCCCGGCTCCTCCCTGACCCTGCGCCGCGGCGTTGGTCGACGAGGTGCTCTGCACGTTGGAAGACAGGCTGTTGGGCGCCGGTGCCGCGGTGCCGGTCTGGTTGGTGGGTGTGCCGAGCTGCGGTGTCGAAGCGCCGCTCTGCGTCTGCGACAGCGGCCCGAGCAGCGACTGGAGCTGCCCGAGCAGGCCGCCGGAAGAGGACTGCTTCATGAAGGCCGGCGGCTCCAGCGAGGACTTGAAGAAGTCCTTGAGCATCTCGGTCTTGAACCAGTTGAAGGCCTCGTCCGCCTGCTTGCGCAGGTTCTCTTCATCTGTGAAGTTGAGCACCTCGACCTTGATCACGCCCTGGTCGCGCAGCTTCTGGAAGGCGACGCCGATGTCCACCGCCAGGGACACCACCTGGATCTGACCGCGCGCGCTGAACTCCATCTCCAGGTGCTCGTAGATGCGGTGGTACTCGGCGGTGATGCGCACGTTGAAGGCGGGGCGCAGACCGAGAAACTCAAGGTCGTAGATGACGCCCACCGGGCTCACCCCGGCGTTTAGCGCCGCCTCGAAGAGCGTCGCCGCCTCCTGCGTCAGCACCAGCGAGAAGGTGGCGCGGTTGAAGCCGAACAGCGACGGCTTGCTGGCGCCATAGACATGCTCGAAGAAGCGCAGGCCGCGCTGCTCGGTGCCAGAGGATCCGGGTGCGTCGGCCAGGTCCTTGCTTGTCGACAGGCGCACCGAGCCCTTGCGAAACTGGATCGGCGTCAGCTTCACCTCGCCGGTTGCGAAGGCGCCGAGCTTCTCCTTGATCGCATCGAGCTGCTCATCGCTGACCCCAAGGTCCACGGTGAAGGCCAGGAAGCCGCCGCCGAGCGACTCCTTCACAGCCGGGTCGAGGGCAGGGTTGTCGGTGATGTCGCGCTTGTACTTGAGGTAGATGAACTCTGGCACGCCTTCGTTGCGCGCCAGGCGCGGCCGCTCGGGCACGTAGTAGAACAGGTTGGGATCCTGATGGTCCCGGTAGATCATCAGCCCTTCAATGGGGCCGATGGGGGCGTCAAAGTACAGCATGGTTCTGCTCCAATCTCGTCAGGCCGCGTCGCTATCCGATGACGCCAGCGGGTTTCCAATATCCCTTGATCCAGGTGACCAGATCCGACTCTGCGATCGACTCGAGCGCCGCCGTCGGATCTTCGTAGCGCCGCGGCGGGTTCGCGGCATTGCCGCCGGCAATGACGCCCGGGGGCGGGTGCGAGCCCGGATACTGCGGGTTCTTGAAGAAGATGCGGCCGTTGTCGCGTCGCAGGCCCAGCACCGCGTGGCCGAAGCTGTACGGCGCCGACCAGAACATGGCGAACACCATGGGCTGCACGTTGTTCGGCAGATCCGTGGTCAGTCCGTCGCGGATGCCGGGCTGCGCGGCCTGGTTGCCGGCCAGGTTGGTCAGCGGCAGGTAGCGCGTCGTGAAGTTCGCCCGGAACAGCCCGTCGAGCGCGCGCTTGGTCTGATCCGAGGCGAGCCCGTTGCCCACCGTTGTCTGGAACACCGTGTTGACGCCGTTCGCGGCATTGGGCGCCGCGGCCGGATCGTAGGCCGGGAAGGTGGCGCCGAGTCCATATTTTAGGATCGTTGCCTGAAAGGCGAGCTCGGAGAAGTTTCGCACCAGGAACGCGTTGCTCGCCGCGCCCGGATAGCGTGCGAGCTGGAAGATGGCGGGCGGCACGGTGGCAGTGGCGCCGCTGGCCAGCTCCACGCTGCCCGCCGACGACAGCAGCCCGCACGCGAGCCGCGCATACTCCGCGGGGTTCACGGTGATGAGCAGCGTCTGGATCGAGGTCGGCGAGCAGGTGCCGGCCTCACCCTGATTGACCTGGCCGTTGGGATCCAGGATCTCGCTGATGAGGTCATCGAGCATCTGCTCGCGGGCGCGCACCGCGACGATATCCGGGTGCGGACTGATGCTGAGCAGCGCCAGCAGGTTGTCGATGAGCGTCTTGCCGCCCCTGAGATCGACCTTGGTGAGCGCTGGCTGGGTGAGGTTCGAGCCGACGATCACCTGGCGCGTCAGCAGCAGGTTCAGGCGCGGCCGCGAGCCCGGACCTGCGAACAGCCACAGCGTCAGGAACTTGGCGCGCAGCGGCACGTCCATCGCCCGGTACGTCGGGTGGTTGAGGAGCGTCGTCAGGGCCACGCGCTCCGGGTGGTTCTCGGGCAGGAGCTTCCAGACCCACGAGATCAGCGAGCCCCACAGGTTGGGCGCGATGAGCGCGATGCCGCCCATTGCCTGCACCGCTGGCGCATCGGGAATCTCCGTCGGCGGAGGCGGTGACGCTGAGGCTAGGATGCCGATGTGCGGCGCCGCGGCGGAGTTCGCGCCGGTGAGCGCAGCATCGGCTGGCCAGATGAGGGCCTGTGATGCTCCCGCCAGCGTAAGGCGGACGCGATAATAGAGGTTGCGCTGGAAGCGGGAGCTCGGCTGCGGGCTGACGCTGCGCATCGCCTCCTGCACGTAGCCGTCCCACAGCGACTGCGGAATGGTCCAGGTCGCGCGGTTGCCGACAAGCTGGATGGTCTGCGCCGGCACCGTGATGCTCACCGTCGAACCGTCGCTGCGCGTCAGGTTGGCGGTGAGCGGCGCGTGGCTGCTGTAGTAGCGCAGCGCGTCGGGATAGGCGGCGGGCGCCATGAGCGCCTGCGGATCCCAGGCCAGCTCCACCACTGCGGTGCCATTCTCGGCGCCCGTGATCTCGAACACTGGCGACGGTCCTCCGCCCGGCCAGTTCACCAGATATGGTTGCATGCGAACCCAGGTCATCGTGTTGCTCCTTTTTCAAATTGCCATCGTTCGGCGTTCGTCCGTCGCGCCGGCGGTCAGTTGGCTGCGCTCGGAGCGCTCAAATAGAAGTCCGCGTGTAGCACCTGCGGGCCCACAACTTCGATCTCCACCGCGCGTCCGATGCGGTGGCGCGCATCGCGTGCACGCGCCCCGCGCAAGAGCTTGTAGAAGGCGCGGGCGAAGCGCGGATCTGCTGCCAGCAATTGCATAACGTGGGCCAGGCGCTGAACCTTGTCGTCCTCTTCCGGAGCGCGCGCCCACGCTGTGGTTCCGATTCGCACCGCGCCGCGCCCATCCAGCGGAAAGCACAGGCTGAGCGGCCGCGGCAGCCCCTGCTGGCCGAGCAGCGCTTGCAGGATGGGTGCAGCCGCTCCCAGCGCATCGGCGGCGCCGCACGCGGCCAGCGCGGCCGCTGCATCGGACTGGCGATCCAGCTGCCAGGTCACGGCGAGATCCGCGCTTCGCCCATCGGCATCGATCCGCGCGGAGTAGCGAAACAGCCGCCCATAGCCGCACAGCGCGTGGTCCAGACTGCGCAAGCTCTCGCGCTGCGCACTGCTGGCATGCGCCAGCACCCGCGCCCACGGCTCAGCGACGCCGAGCAGCACCTCTGTGACCTGCTCGCCGCGCCGCCTCGTCTCGGCGCCCATGTATTCCTTTGTGTGCCACAGCGCTGCGCTCTGCCGGTCGCGATGCAGGGCGCAGAGTCTGGGCACTCCCGGCGCGCGCAGTGCAAACAGGAGCGGCGTGCCGCCATCCACGCAGCTGCGCTCGCGTCCGCGCCGCAGCTGCGTTCCCGCCACGGCCGCCGCCAGCTCATGCGCTGCGCTGCGGGCCTGCGTCTGTAGCTCGCACAGCAGGCCCAGCTGGAACAGCAGCGACTCCAGCCGGCTGGCGTCCGGCGGCT
>Ga0075163_10011849_pt1 | contig 11354 bp, 10 predicted proteins | sample JI1023141ADNA_FD_71478 | JGI IMG/M metagenome (GOLD analysis project Ga0075163, IMG submission 71478) | Wastewater effluent complex algal communities from Wisconsin, to seasonally profile nutrient transformation and Carbon sequestration -... | ecosystem: Engineered > WWTP > Effluent > Algae... | reverse complement strand
ATTTCCTCTGCTATTGTTTTTGGTACTTCTACTATTGGCAATAACATCTTTAGCCTCTTTTTGGCTTTTATTTTCTTACTTTTTCCTTTTTTATTCAATAACCTTCAAAGTCGTGTAATTAATTATTTATTTTTAAGATAAGGAGTTAAAGCCTAAAAATAAGCCTATTAACCATAGCGTTTACTTTTTATTTCTTAATGGCTCAATATTTGCTCTAGCTTGTCTCAAAATTATTTTTCTTAACTGCGAGTTTCCAAAGTTTCAAAATAATTTATAAATAAGAAAGAAAAAATATGGAACTACCTTTCCTACACGACATAGTAATAATTTTTGGTCTATCCATAGCCATATTATTTATATGTCATAAGTTAAAATTACCAGCAATTGTTGGTTTTTTAATAACAGGAATATTAGCAGGCCCTCATGGTTTTAGATTAATAGATGGTGTTCATGAAGTTGAAATATTAGCTGAAATAGGTGTGGTGCTACTGCTTTTTACAATAGGAATTGAGTTTTCATTTACTAATTTACTACAAATAAAAAAATCTGTAATTCTTGGTGGTTCTTTACAAGTCCTTTTTACTATTGCAGCAACTTTCTTAATAATAAAACAAATTGGGTGGAGTTCTAGCCAAGCACTTTTTATAGGCTTTCTTATTTCCCTTAGTAGTACAGCTATAGTCCTTAAGCTTCTTCAAGAAAGAGGCGAAATGGACAGCCCTCATGGTCGTACCTGCTTAGGTATACTGATTTTTCAGGATATTGCTGTTGTGCCAATGCTTCTTTTTACTCCTTTGCTTGCAGGGGCAACAGGTGATATTGGTAAAACGCTTTTAATTCTTACTGCTAAAGGAATAGGCGTAATTCTATTTGTTATAGTAAGTGCTAATTGGGTTGTTCCTGAAATATTATTTCAAGTTGCAAAAGTACGTAGCCGCGAGCTTTTTTTATTAAGCATAGTTGCTATGTGCTTTGCTATAGCTTGGCTAACTTCAAGTATGGGGCTTTCGCTTGCTTTAGGAGCATTTCTTGCCGGTCTAATCATCTCTGAATCAGAATATAGCCATCAAGCTTTTGGAAATGTGCTTCCCTTTAGAGATATATTTACTAGTTTATTTTTTGTCTCTATTGGAATGCTTTTAGATGCTAGGCTTTTATTAGAAAAGCCTTTGCTAATATTAGTACTAGTTGTAACCATTATAATTGTTAAAGCTATTATGGCAGCACTAGCAGTAGCATCACTAGGTTTTCCCTTACGTACTATGGTAAAGGGAGGTTTAGCACTTAGTCAGATTGCAGAGTTTTCATTTGTAGTATCTAAAGTAGGACTTAGCTATAAATTAATTGATAGCAATACTTATCAGCTATTTTTAGCTGTTTCTATTGTAACGATGATACTTTCTCCTTTTGTAATGGCAAGCTCTCCTAGAGTTGCCGAAAAGCTATCAACATTACCTTTACTAAATAGATTACATTCTGGGATTTTCTTAAAAGAAACCACTCTTATTCCAAATCAAAAAGAAAATCTTAAAGATCACTTAATCATAATTGGATTTGGGGTAAATGGTAGAAATCTTGCACGAGCAGCAAAAGTAGCAGGAATAGCCTATATCGCCATTGAAATGAATGCTGACACTGTAAAGGAAGAGCAAAAAAATGGAGTACCTATCTATTATGGAGATGCTATACAAGAAAATGTACTTGAGCATGCTGGTATCTTAGAAGCTAGAGTTTTAGTAATAGCTATTTCTGATCCTGTAGCAACACGACACATAACCGCTACAGCCAGACACTTAAACCCTAAAATTCACATTATCGCTCGAACCCGTCTTATTCAAGAAATTAAACCTCTTTATGAGTTAGGCGCGGCTGAAGTAATCCCAGAAGAGTTTGAAACCTCTGTAGAAATATTTACTAGAGTACTTGTAAAGTACCTAATCCCACGAAATGAAATTGAAAAATTTATTGCTGAAGTAAGGTCTGATGGCTATGAAATGCTACGTAGTCTCTCTAGATCTTCAGCTACTTTATCAGACCTGAAACTACATCTTTCAGATCTAGAAATTAGTACCCTTACAGTTGAAAAAACCTCCCCTTTAGCTGATAAAACGCTAGGAAAACTTAAATTACGAAAAAGCTATAACGTTGCTGTACTAGCAATAAGACGTGGAGAAGAAATGTTATATAACCCTGATGGAGACACCAAAATACTTACTAATGATGTTTTAATTGTGCTTGGACAACCAGAAAAAATCTCTAATGTTCTTAATAACATATACTTAGAGGAGTAATAAAAAAACTATTAAAAATCTAGATATGTTCAACCCTTTTCTTTTCAATAAGATCTTATAAAAAAGGATTAACTTATGCGTAAGAGTATTTCTAAAAGAATAATTGTAATTTTGTCGCTAACATTTATTAGTGTGTTATTGATTCTTTATCCTCGTCTGTTAGATGACCAAGGGCAAAAACGTACACCTAAAGAAATGCTCAAAGATTTTACATCTTGGTCAGCAATAAAAACCAATATAGCCTCAAATATAAAATTAGGATTGGACTTAAAAGGTGGCTCACACCTGCTTATGCAAGTAAAAGTAGATGATGTTATTAAATTAATTACAAATAACACCATTAGGGATATTGAAGATGAGCTTAAGAAAGCAGACATTACAGCTAAATCTATTATTTCAAATAAAATAGGAGAAATAGCTATTGAGTTTAATGATTCTACGGCAATAAGTAGAATTGAAGATAAACTACGTAATAGAGTAGGGAGTGAATGGCAAATAAGCAATAAAAATCAAAACACTTTAAGGTTTGAAATGGTTGAAACTGCCCTTGCTGAGCGGCGTTCACAGGCAGTTAAACAAGCTATGGAGATTATTGAAAATCGGGTTGATGCCTTAGGTGTTGCTGAGCCAACATTACAAACTCATGGTAGAGAGACTGCTTATAGAATATTACTGCAACTACCTGGAGTTGATGATCCTGAAAGGGTAAAAAAATTAATTAAAGCTGAATCTAAACTAGAGCTTAAAGCAGTAATTGGTCAAGGGATGCCATTTGCTACTAAAGAAGAAGCCACAAAGGTAGCAGGAACAGAAGGTGAAGTTTTACCAATCTCTAGCGATGATCAAGAAGGTTTTTTAATAGTCGAGAAAAACCCTATTATTACTGGTGCTGATATGCGTGACGCTACAGCGGTAGTTTCACAATATTCTTTAGACGATTATGAGATAAATTTCTCACTTAACCCTGCTGGTGCAGAGCATTTTGGTAAATGGACGGCTGCAAATATTGGTAGACAGCTTGCTATTGTCCTTAATGGACAAATTAAATCCTCTCCATCAATTCGTGAGCGCATATCAGATAGAGGACAAATTACAGGTAATTTTTCAAAAGAAAGTGCTGAGGATCTTGCCTTTACACTACGTTCTGGAGCATTACCAGCAGGTATTGTTTACCTAGAAGAACGCACTATTGGTTCATCTTTAGGTGCTGATTCAATACGCCAAGGTATTACTGCATCAATAGCAGGGTTACTATTTATAATGGCGTTTATGATCTTTTACTATAGGCTTTCTGGAGTAAACGCAATTATTGCTCTACTCCTAAACCTGCTTTTCTTACTTACTGCATTAGCTTTATTTAAGGCCACTCTAACACTACCAGGTATTGCTGGCATTATTCTTACTATTGGTATGGCTGTTGATTCTAATGTGCTTATATTTGAACGAATAAGGGAAGAGTTAGAAGCAGGACAAAAAGTAATGAGTGCAATTGAAGCAGGGTTTGAGAAAGCTTTTTTAACCATTGTTGATACACATGTAACAACAGTAGTTTCAGCTTTCTTTCTGTTTATTTTTGGTACAGGCCCGATTCGTGGTTTTGCTGTCTCTTTGGTTGCTGGTCTACTTGCTAATATTTTTACTGCAACCTATGTATCAAAAACCATTTTTGCTCTCTGGTATGGGCGAGGCAAACGCGACAGTAACAACATTAGTATTTAACCAATATTTAGCCAATATTTAGCCAGTAAGGTATACATATGATAAAGATTTTCAAAAACAGCAAATATGATTTTGTAGGTAAGTCCAAGTATTTTACCGTCTTATCCTTAGTTATCTGCTTATTAGGATGCATTGCTTTTTTTACTAAAGGCTTTAATTTTGGGATTGATTTTACAGGTGGTACATTACTTAATGTTCGGTTTAATAAACCTGTTGATATTGCTAATATTCGCCAAGCTATTGCAAAACAAGGGCTTGATCCAAGTAAGGTGATTATTCAACCTCTTGGTAAACAACTAGGTGAAGAGTCAAACAATGAAGTATTAATTCGTATGCCTCAAACACTTGATAATGAAAATATAGAAGGTGGTATCGATAAAGACAAAACAGCTATTATTGAAGCACTCTCTAAGTTTCATAGTGATGTACCAGAAAATAAAACTGATATTAATACTAGTAGTAAAGAAATTATTCTCTCTGTTTTGTTAGCAAAAGATCCTATGGGTTATCTTAAGAATATGGAAGCATCAGCAAAACAAGAATATGAGAAAATTGCTCAAACTATAGTAAGTTTTCGTGATGAGCAAAGTGGTGGAATTATTAGTAGCTTTACAGAAATAGTAGGATTATCAGACCAATTATATAAAGTACTACCAGAACTCTTTTATATTGGAGACTTTAATATTGTTAATGCTGAAGTAGTTGGGCCACAAATAGGTGAAGACCTACGTAACCGAGCTATATATGTGACTCTAGCAGCTTTACTTGGGATGCTTGTTTATATTGGCTATCGTTTTGAATGGATCTATGGATTAGCAGCAGTAATGGCAGTATTTCATGATGTGATAGTTACTCTTACTTGTTTTTGTATATTTGGTTGGGAAATAGATCTTACAGTGATTGCTGCACTACTTACACTAATTGGTTATTCAATGAATGACACAATTGTAATCTTTGATCGTATGCGCGATTTACTAAAAAAGAAACGCCAAGCTGATATTGTCGAAATTACTAATCTTTCTATTAATGAAACTCTTGCACGTACTTTTATTACTGCAGGACTAATATTTATGGCAGTTCTAGCACTTCTCTTATTTGGTGGGCCAGTATTAAAAGGGTTCTCACTTGCTCTTTTTATTGGAGTAATTGTTGGTGCTTATTCAACACTTGGCATTGCTAAAGCGCCTATTATTCTTTGGTGGAAACGTAAACAACCGGCTACAGCCTAGTACTATTTTTATAAAATAAATTAGTACGAGTAGGCTAATTAATCTACTCGTACTAATTTACCGCCTATTTCTAGCCGAAATCTATCTCCACGCCAATAAACGGTGTTACCTAAAAAGCTAACTAACCAAACTATAAAACTAAAAATGTCTCGTATGGGTAGTAAGTAAAAATACCGCTGCAACCGCTGATCACCTACCCAAATACCTCCAACTAACCAAGCGGCTAGAAAACGTATGGTTAAAGCAGGTACAGCCACTCCCCAAGCAGCAAGACTAAAAGGAAAACAGCCAATAAGAAAAAGTGATAAGACAGTAGTAAAAGTAAATAAAAGTCCAGTATAGCCAGAAGGACGAGAAAATCTTGTACATCTTGCCCAACGTATTTGATGCTTAAGAAAATCACTAAGCTTATAATTAGGTAATACAGTTTCTACAATACAATTTGAAATACATACTTGATAGCCAGCATTAGCAGATAAATAACCAATTAAAAAGTCATCTGAGAGATAATCAGCAATTGCAAAAAAACCACCAATTTCATTTAACACTTTTTTTCTAATTGCAATGGTTGAACCTAGAGCAAACTTTACCCCTTCTAGTTGACGAGCAACAAGAACGCCTAACATAAACTCTCCACTAATACCAAGTGTTTCCATTAAAGCAGCAAAGTTAGTGCTACCAATAGCACGATAAAGACAAGTCACTACCCCAATTTTTTCATTAGCTAATGGTAAAACAACTGATCTTAAATAATCTTGAGGTACATAAATATCACTATCACTAATAACTAAAATCTCATGCTGAGCATAAGGTAAAATATTATTCAAATTACTAACCTTAGCACTTACTCCTATGGTATTAGCACTAGTAATTAATTTTATTTGTCGCTGAGGAAATTCTTTTTTTAATTCTTCAATTAATTTTATTGCTGGATCATCAGCATCTCTAACCCCAAAAATAATTTCATAGTCTGGATAATCCTGTTTACAACAACTTACCCAGCATTCATAAGCATGATCATCTATACCACGAACAGGTTTTAAGATAGTTACAGGAGGAGTAAATTGTTTGTTAGGAAGGAAGTTAGTTTTATCAAGAAAAAACCTTGCTGCACTATAAATAGATACAACATGATAGGCAGCAGAAGCAGCCACTAGCAAAATTAATATCCAAAAGAAAACAAGTGCTAGCCAATACATAATTTATATCACTAAAAAAGCTACTCCTAGACAAACTAATAATGTTCCTATTAAACGGCCTTTATTTATTTCTTCATTTAAAAAGTACTTTGCTCCAATAGTATTAACCGCATAGCTAAGTGCTGTAGCAGGGCTAACTAGGCTGATTGGTGCCCAAGAAAGCACAGTTAGGAGGGAAAAAAAGGCTACTGCCATACAAGCAATACCACTTATAACAAAAAGATTAGTGATAACTCGCTTACCAAGAGAGAGTAAAACTCTAAAATTTAAGCTATCAATTTCGCCTACTTGCTTCATACCTCGACTAAGCAAAATATCGCCAAAGGATCCGCCTAGTATAATAATTGCAATTAATACAAAAGTTTCTACAGGCTTTACTAGCTCAACTGCCATTAGTTATTCCCTCTATTACTTCGTTATTTGAAATATTCTTTTTATCAGTTCTAGACTCGCCACGAGCAACAAGTAATACTCCAAAACAAATTAGTAGAATGCCAAACCATCGCCTACCTGATATTTCTTCTTGAAGCATTAGCATGGCTAGTATTGCAGTAAGAATATAACTAAAAGAAGTTACAGGTAATACATAACTAAGATCAGCACGAGAGAGTAAGGTAAGAAAAAGTATAAAGAAAGTCATTTGTAGGGATAAGCCTAGTAAAAAATTTATATTAGTAACTGTAACAGCAGGCCAAGCCCCATAGCTTGCCCAATTTGGATTAATACTCCCTACTAAACTCACTAAATAATAAGATAGACCTGTTGCTTGACTGGGATTAAAGCTATCCATAAAAAGGGCAACTTGTTTCATACCCCGAGTAAGTAAAGCATCGCCTAGTGATACTGTAAAAACTGCTATCACAATTAGAGGCAATAATTTCATAAATAAGTTTTGTTACTAAGAGAGGGTTTCTCTCTAGTTTCCTTTCAAATTATCTAGATCAAAATAATTAATTAAGTCAAAAGAATGTTCTTGTAGTTTGGCACGAACTTTTTCACTAAGTAGAGCAGCTAATTCTTCTTCTCCATGTAAATTAGTAGAGTTTATAGCTAAAGCAGACATTTCTGGATGACAGTAAATTTCATTAATCTCTGTGCTAATTTGCGGTAATATTCCTAGCCAAAAATCCTCTGTCATTGCACCACTTTCTAGTAGCCCATAAACTCTTTCTACTACATTAAAGTTATGGGGGGTTAGTAGCTTAGTAGCATGTCTAGAAAGCAGGTGAAACACTGTCCACCAAACTAGTTTCATAGCTAAATTACGTCGGCGTAAATTTAGAGTATGAATTAAAGTTTCTCTAGGTAATCTAACTCGCTTAACTCCAAATTTTTCTGCGGCTTCAGATAAAATTGCAAACACTGTTGGATGCATATGTAAGTGCAAATGCCCATCAATATGGGAAAAGGGCAGATTAGTACTAGCAAATTTTTCCATTTGTGCATAAATTTCTTCACGTAGTTCTTTACGTGCAGCACTAGAAAAATAATATTTTACCCCTGCCAAAAAAGGATCTAGAGAAAAATTGCCTTGGCTATCAACTAAATGAGGGATTTTACTAGCAGGTAATACAGATCGACCACAGATTACTACTAAATGTAATCCAACAGCTAATTTAGGACGTGCACGGGCTAATTCAACAGCTTCATCAAAAGCTACTTCGCCTACCATCAAACTACAACTAGTAAGCACGCCTTGGTCAAAAGCTTTGATAATTGCCTGATTAACTGCTGTGGAATAACCAAAATCGTCAGCATTGACGATTAATTTTTTACGCATTACTTTCTTAGACATTAAGAAAGCAGGAAAATCCTGCTTCCATAAAATTTTAATGTTTTTATCAAACCAAACAACACAACTACTTTAAGCCAAATTATCCCAGTCAAGTCTTACACGTACTTTTAAGAGTCGTGCAATAAGTCCTGCTTTATCTGAGTTTTGTGACATATAATCCAGAATTTGCAGTGCTTGTTCACGATCAAACCAATTACTAGCTATTCCTAATTTGGAAGTAGCTATATTTATAGCTTCTTTAGCTACTTCCTCTTCAATATGCTTAAGAAACATTTCTGTTAGACGAGCACGTGAATGTTTAAGGTTTAAGGTAGTTAATGCCACAATTCTAGTTATACTCCTTTATGTGAAGTGCTAACAGATGCTTGTTGAGCCTTAACAAACTCTTTACGTTTGGAACGAAGTTGTAAAAATTGTTTTGCTTCTTTATAAAGACGGCTACGCTCATCACTATCAAAGATTGCTTTACTAACAATACGAGCAACTACACGAGGTCGGAAGTAATATTCATCATAAAAGCGTTCAACTTGACGCATAATTTCGCCGCGAGAAATGCCTGGTAGTTCTGCGTGTGGAAGTTGATGGCCTTCTTCATCTGTCATTTCATTTTCAATTAGAATGCCTTTTGCCTTCCATTCATCATACATTTCTGTACCAGGATAAGCATGAGCAATAGAAACTTGAATAGTTTCACAATCAATTTCTTTAGCAAATTTTATTGTTTTTTCTACAGTCTCAGCAGTTTCACCAGGTAAACCAAGAATAAAGTCTCCATGAACAACAATTCCTAGTTTCTTACAGTTTTTCATAAAATTGCGAGCCATTTCAACTGTAGTGCCTTTTTTGATATTTTTTAAGATCTGATCATCACCAGATTCAAAACCTACAATTAAGAGACGACAGCCTGCTTCTTTCATAGCTTTGAGGGTTTCATAATCAGTATGCACACGAGAAGTACAAGACCAAGTAAATTTCAAAGGCTTAAATTTTTCACAAATTTCTAGCACTCTTGATTTACGCCAAGCAAAGGTATCATCGTCAAAGAAAATTTCTTTCATTTGAGGAAAAAGCTTTAATGCTCGTTTGACTTCTTCTACTACATTATCACTGCTACGAGTGCGCCAAGGATGACCGCTCATAGTTTGGGGCCACAAACAGAAGGTACAAAGAGCAGGACAACCGCGTTCTGTATAAAAAGCAACATAGGGATGAAGTAAAAATGGGACATTATATTTAGTAATATCCATATCACGAGCATAAATTTCTGAAGCAAAGGGAAGTTCATCTAGGTTATGTAATGGGGGACGATCAGGATTATGGACTATTTTCCCATCTTCAAGATAACTAACCCCACCTATCTCTTTTAGGGGTTTACCAGCAGCAAATTCTGTTACACTAAAATCAAATTCTTTGCGACAAACAAAGTCAATGGCTTGAGAAGCTCGCAAGGTTTCTTCTGGCCTAACTGTTACATGTGGGCCAACAAATGTAATTTTTTGATCTGGTTTATTAGCCTTCATCAATTCTGCCATACGAATATCATTATGAATTCCTGGTGTACTAGTAAAAACTACAACAAAATCATATTCTTTGGCGATTTCTAAAGTCTCTTTCATACTTACACCATGTGGAGGTGCGTCTAGCAAGCGTGAATTAGGAATCATTCCTGCAGGATAAGCTAACCAAACTGGATACCAGAATGAAGCTATTTCCCTAGTAGCAGGCCAGCGCGAGCTTGCCCCACCATCAAAATTTTCAAACGAAGGCGGATTAAGTAACAAAGTTTTCATAGGTCTCCTTACTATTGCATTTCACCTAGCTTGTTAGAAAAACTTTTCCTACCCAACTTGACTTGGGTATAATCAAGCTATTATTAATAATCTTCTATGAATTTCAGATTATAAAAGAGGCTGAGAAAAATGCTTTTTGCTAAACAAGTTATTATTTTTCTGTTGGCTTTCGCAGTTATTTTAGGCGCTAGCTTAGGAAAAGGACAAGCCAGTTCCCCGTCTTCTCCACAAGAACTCTTACAAATGATTAATCAACGTTTTTCCACATTAAAAGATTACCAATGTCAGGTGGTAAGTACTAATTATAAAACTGGTAAAGCCAAACAAGATGGGCATAAATACTTTTTTAAAAAACCTCATCTAATTCGCTTAGAAGTTAACATTGGCAAAGATAAAGGCTCAGTAGCTGTTTATAATAAATCAGGCAAAGTACGCGCTCATGCAGGTGGACTATTAAGCATTTTCACTATTACCATGGAACCAACTGACAAACGCCTACAAGATGGTGATGGTAGTACTTTTATTGATAGCCATTTAGGGGGAACTATTAAAGATATTGAAAAAGCCCTTGCTAGTGGTAAAGCAACAATAACAATTGCTCAAGGTAACCATTATCAACTACAAATTGAACGTAGTAACCGAAAAGATATAATTTTTATTGATAGTCAATTGTTAATGCCTATTACCTGGGATACTTACCAAGATGGAAAATTATCATCCAAAACAGAATGGAAAAACTTGCAGATAGATGCAGGTGTAGCAGAAAATTTATTTTCTTTATAAATTGAAAAATTTATTTTTGTTGTAATTAAATTACTTCTCCTATTTAAACTGCCTAGCAAAAATAATCAATAAAGAAAAATTTTTGCTATAGTAGAATTATTAGTTTTAGAGTAATATCCATAGTACTAAGTAATAATCGCTAAGAAAGCAGTTAAGGTGAGTAAAGCTACTATTTCTAATTTAAAAATTTCTGCTCAAGAAATAACAGATGCACTTAATGGGCTAGTAAAAGATTTTTTACCTCCATCAACTTTTATACTTAGTCTGCTTTATATTGGTTTTGCTATTGGTCATATTTTTTTTGTTTCTCCTCCATTTAATTTAGTAATGTGTTTTATAGCAAGCTTTACTGCTATTATTTTATTTAGCCTTGCTATCACCTTACGTAAATACTCTATTGCATTAAACCTAGCTCATCCTATTTGTACTTTTATTGCAATGTTAATAATAATCAATAGCTTTTTTCATATGTATTTGCTTGGTGAGCCCAAACATAGTACTAATTTTATGTTGTTAATTATTGGATTAGGAAGCATTTATCTATCTTT
>Ga0075163_10011848_pt1 | contig 11355 bp, 3 predicted proteins | sample JI1023141ADNA_FD_71478 | JGI IMG/M metagenome (GOLD analysis project Ga0075163, IMG submission 71478) | Wastewater effluent complex algal communities from Wisconsin, to seasonally profile nutrient transformation and Carbon sequestration -... | ecosystem: Engineered > WWTP > Effluent > Algae... | reverse complement strand
TGCCGCGTTTACCCGTAACCGGCGTGACCGTAACCGGAGTCGCGAGAGCGATTGAAACGAAGGCCAGAAACAGGGACACACTTGAAAGAAATCGCATGGTCCGATTCCGCCAAAGGCGGCGGAGTTTGCGAGCTTCTTGACGCCGCCCGCTCATCACGCGGCGGCGGAAGCGTGGGAAGGAAAGATGCGCCTACCGCATGTGCGGGAGGTCACGGTCGGAAACGTGACCGTCGGTGGGCGAAATGAAACGGCCCGGTCGCACGAGACGGCCGGGCCGGAGAGGCGAAGCGTGGAGAGCCGCGGCGCGAACAGTGTTAGAATTTCTTCGTGAGCTGGAGGGACCAACTGAGGCCGCGGGCCATGAGGTTGTATTGCGACGGATCGTAGCCGCGGGAATCGCTGGAGAGCGGCGGCTTTGAGTTGAAGAGGTTCACGATACCGAAGCGGATGTTCGTGTTGTTGAGATAACGGTTTTGCGCAGAGACACGGTAGGTCACGAAGGTATTGTAGGTGATCGAATCGTGCACGACGTAGCGGTAGGAGTAGGCGCCGTTGTTAAAGAGCGGCTGGATGTAGGTCGGGTTGCCGAGGCTGTCCCACGTAGCCTGCGTGGTGGTGGCACCGCTGTCGGTGTAGCTGCCGATATAATAGGCGCCGAGCCCCGCGCCCCAGGCGTTGCGGCGCCAGCTCACGTTGATCGAGCCACGCCATTTCGCGTTACCGTTGGTCCAGCGCTGCTCGGTGCGGGCCGAGCCGGCGGCAGTGTAGGAGTGGAAATCGTTCAGGTAGGTCCAATTGGTATTGAGGGTGATGTTGCCGAGCGCGAGGCGCGGCAGACGGTAGCTCACGTCGAAATCGAAGCCATTCACGAACTCCTCGGACTTGTTGAAATACGAGGTCAGGATACGGTCGATGGCGCCGACGGTGGCGCGCTGGTTGCCGGGGGTGCGCGTGGCGTTGTAGGCGGCGAAGGCGGCGGTGTCGGCGGCCGTTACGGGGAGGCGCACGACGGACGGGTCGCCTTGGTAGGCGGCGGTGCCGGAGCCGAGGTTGATCGCGCCGATGGCGGTGCCGGCGGCAAGCGCGGCTTGCGTGGCGGCCTGGAGCGCAGCGGTGTCATCCGGGATACCGCCACCGGAGGAGATGATGTTTTTGTGGCGGATTTCCCAGTAATCGACGCCGATGGAGAGGCCCTTGATGCGCGGGACTTCGACGACGATACCGGCGGACTTGCCGGTGGAGAGTTCGGGGGCGAGGTTGGGATTACCCGAGGCAACGCTGCGGCGGTTCGACGGGCCGTCGGTGCTAAGGCCGGTGACTGCGCTGCGGTAGGTATCGGTGCTGCCGGTGACCGTGCGGATGAGCGTGCCGGTGAAGAGCTGGGCGAGATTGGGAGCGTGGAAGCCTTGGTTGTAGGAAGCGCGCACCATCGCCCAGGGGGCCGGACGCCAGTTGACGCCATACTTGGGCTTCGTGGTGCTGCCGAAATCGGTGTAGCTCTCGTAGCGGGCCGAAGCGGTGAGCTCGAGGGAGTGCACGAGCGGCAGCGTGAATTTACCGCCGACGAGCGGAACGGCGGTCTCAAGGTAGGCACCGGCGACGTGACGGTTGCCGTGGGTGTCGGAGTTGGGCGAGAAACCGAGGAAGTCGTTGGATACGGGGTCGAGGCCGGAGCCGGCGGGATTCAGGCCGGCGAACGGAGGACGGTAGTCATCGTAGGCTTCGTAGCGGAACTCGCCGCCGAAGGCCGCGCCGATGCTGTTGCCACCCCAGATGGGAAACACGTCGCCACTGGCGCGGAAATCGCCGCTGCCGAGTTTGGTAATGCCGCTGCGGATGAACGAAGAACGGAAGGTGGAGGTAACGCTTTCGGGATTCTTGAAATCGCCGGTGACGGAGAGCGTGCCGTTTTGCACGGCGAAGGTGCGGGTGAAGGGGTTGAACGCTTTCGCGGGATCAGTCTGGTTGATCGCGGCGATGAGGAGGCTCTTCCGGGAAGGGCCTTCTTCGTTCTCGATCACACGACCGGTGGACCAGAGCAGCGCGGATTCCCAAGTCCAAGTATTGAAGAGTTTGCCGCGCAGGCCGGCGACGCCTCGGTAAACCGAGGTGTCGACCCAATCGGTGCGGGTGGCGAGGTCGGTAAGGCGTTTGTTGGTGATCGAGACGGCGGAGGGAGTCCCCGTGAGGCGTGGGGTGCCGTCGGTATTGGGCGCGCCGGTGGTGGACCAGTAGCGGTTGCCGAAAGGATTGTAGGGGTTGGTCACCGGAACGATTATGAAACCATCGGTGCTTTGGGTGATGCCGTCGGGCTCGCGGTAAGTAACGGAGTGCGCGCGGTAGAGGCTGGCTTCGACGAACGCGGTCAGCCGGTTGGTGAGATCATATTCGGCGCTGGCGAAAGCGTTGGTGCGTTTGGAGGCGGGCTGGATGACGCGATAGGCGTTGTTGTTCCAATAGTAGTCATGGGTGACACCGGCACGGCTGGGTGTGGCCGTCAGAAACGACACGCCACCGGTGGCGTTGGGCGCCAGAAAGAACGCGCCACTCGTCGCAGCGAGGGTCGCCGAAACACCCGCCGGACGCGCACCGGCGAACGTGCTCACGCCTCCGAATTCATTGGTGCCGGTGACGGTGCCGAGGAGGTAGTTGCCGAATTCGGTGGTGGCGGAGCGTAGATTGAAGGTTGTGTTCGTCGAAACGTTCCACGGGGCGGGTGCGCGGTAGCTATTGTCGGCCTCAGCGGAGAACGCGCGGTCGCGGGCATACATCGCCTCACGGGTGTAGTAGTCGGCGGTGAACATCGCGCGGCCCTTGCCGCCGGCGAACTCGAGGCCATGTGTAAGTGTGGTGCGGGTCTCTTCGCCGTCGTGGTATTTCGTCTGGCCGTAGCGGAAAGCGAGTTCGGTGCCACGGAAATTTTTATTGGTAGTGAAATTAACCACACCGGCGACGGCATCGGTGCCGTAGACGGAGGACGCGCCGTCGCGGAGAATCTCGACGCGCGAGAGGCCGCGGTTGGGAAGCTGGTTGACGTTGGTCGAGAGCGTCGGGACACCCGCCTCGCTCTGGCTGATCGGGTGCGGGACGAGGCGACGGCCATTGAGCAGCATGAGGGTGTTGCTCGACGGAATACCGCGGAGAGAGATCGAGGCATTGTCACCGCGGGCGGTCGCTCCGAGGGTCGCGGATTCGTTACCGGGGAGGCCGGTGACTTGTGGCAATGACGTAAGAAGATCGGCGGGTTGGGAGGCGTCACGGAGCTCCATTTCGGGAGTGCCAAGAACGGTCACGGGCAGGGATTTCTCAACGTCGAGGCGTCTGATATTCGAACCGGTGACAGAAAATGCTTCGAGCTTGATAGTCTCGTCAGTTGGAACGGGGCGAACAGGGGCAGCAGCGGTTTGCGCAAGCACCGAAGCGGTGAAAAAAAATGCTCCGGCGGTCGCCGCGGTGAGGTAGCGGTATTGGTTCATGTTGATTAGGATCGGTGATGGTTTACGGGGTCGTTCTTCTCAAATAGAAAATCAAAATTGCTGATCGAAATCGCGAAGTGTGGAATCCGTTTCTGCATCCTTCTTCGAGTAAGTTCGCGCAAAAAAAAGGGGCGGCCGGCGTGAGCCGACCGCCCCTTTGAGGCGTAATGACTATATCAACAACTAATTAGGGATTCGGCCCCTTGTAGGAGCTGGCGCCCAAATTCGTGGGATCGATGCTGTTCAAGTTACCGGCCTTGCTCAGGGCGCTGAGATCAACCGCACCGAGGGCGCGGAAGGTCAGGCCAGGACCAGTGGCGGACGCACCGTTCACGAAGATAGGATTCGTGATGGTGATCGAGCCGCTCGCATTCAGATCCAGCTTCTTCTGGAAGGTGCCGCCACCGGAACCGGAGGTAACGATATTACCCGAGCTCGTCAGCGAGACGTCACCAGAGGCGACGCTACCGGCGAGGAGGTTCAAGGTTGCATTCTCGACGATCGTGACAGCGCCGGAGAGGAAACGAATCGCACCGAGCGAAGCAGTCGAGCTGCCGATGTTAACCTTGGAGCCAACAGTCGTGGTGGTGTCGAAGACGACATTGCCCGAAACCGTAAGCGTGCCGGGGCTGTCCTTGATCTCACCGGTGCCACCAGCGGTGTTATTCTTCAGGGTAAGGGATCCACCGATGGTGGAGTTACCATTGAGAACGGTAACGGCGTTGCTGTCCTGAATGGAGACGTTACCGACCGTGGTGACTTGGATACCTGCGGCGCCGAAGTTATTCGTCGTGCCGAAGAGGGTAACACCATCAGCCGCAGCCGTGAGCGTGCTAGCGCCGCCGACGGTGATGCCTGCCGCGCCAGTTTGGACGATACCAGCATTCTGGGAGATCGCAGCAAGCTTACCAGCACCAGTGTTAACCGATACCAAGTTGAGCGTGCCAGCTTCCGTGATAGCGACATCTGAACCGCCGCTGGCGAGGGTCACTCCACCGAAGTTATTTCCGGTGTTTGCGAGGGTGATCGCACCCGCCGCGCTCGTGAAGCTCGAAGCACCGTAAGCCTTAACGGTCGTGCCCGTGGCTTGGGTGATCGTCTTGGCAGCAGCGCCCGAGGAATTAACCGTCAGGGTGCCAGCCGAGACGGCGACATTACCGAGGACGATGTTGTTGGCTTGGGTAATGGTTGAATTACCAGAAGCAGACAGTGTAACGGGAGTCCCGATTGCATTTGTGCCAGCAGGATCAAGCAAGGAAACCGAACCAGCATTGGCTGTAAAGGTAACGGAGTTGCTTCCGGTAGGATTGGGAACGCTGATGCTACCCAACACGGCAGCAACCGCAGGAGGCCCAACGACTGCCGGGATATTGGTCTGCGTAATATCACCACCGGTGCTAACAACCGTCAGGCTACCAGGGGTTGGCGCAGCACCCGTCGTCGAATTTGCGGCCGTTACAGCATTCGAGTTGATTACAACGCGATTGAGGTTTGCGGTGCCACCTTCGGTGTAGGTGATATTCATCGAAGACGAGGGAATGAACTGCGCGAGTTGGGCAACACCACCGGTTGTCGTGAGACTAACTGCACCAAGGCTATGACCAGCATTCGTAATCGAAATGCTGTTATCGGACGTGAAACTGGCAGGTCCAAAGATTTTCATGTTTGGTGCTGAGTCCACAATACCAGCGGAGGCACCCTTGGAAACGAAGGTAGCGGAGCCCGTGCCGCCGAGCGAGATACCGGAACCCAACGTGAGAACACCGTTGTTCGCCGTGACGCTGATCGCGCTGGTGTTAGCACCAGTCGTGACGATGTTTTGGAGGGTGAGGGCATTCGGATCAACAATTGTGACACTGTTGGGAGCGTTGAAGCTCAACACACCGAAGTCGCCGCCAGCTGCCGTCGCAACATTCAGAGTGCTCGCGGCACCCAGAACGGTGATTGAGGTCGTGCCCGTGGCAGCTTTGCCATTCACGCCGGTGGAGCCGGCGATGACGCTTGTATTCACCGAGTTGGTCACAGTCACATCCTTGGCATTACCGATAACCAAGTTACCGGTGATGGCATTGCCAGCGTTGCTCAAGGTAACATTGCCGGGATTGAAGATGGAGTTCGCGGCGAAGACAGCGTTACCGCCGAATTGCGTCACGAAACCAGCGTTGCCACCGTTGATCTTCAAGGCACCCGTGTTAACGATGTCGGAGGACAAGCTGCGAGCGTCCAACGAACCAGCGGTGATCGTGCCGAGATTCAGAGTTTGATTCTCGTAGACGCTGAGGATACCGGACCCGATATCGCCATTGATCTGACCGTAGGTGTAGTTGGCGGCATTACCGAAGATATTGCTACCCAAGGTGACGTTGTTGTTGTTCAAGGTCGTAACAGACACATTACCGAAGATCGCGACTGCGTTGGCGTTCGTCGTGATAGCTCCGGTGTTGGCAGCGTTAGTCATCTTGAGCGTCAGCGTCGAACCAAACCGAAGCGTGTCGGTAGAGGCAGCACCGATCATGATGTCGGCGGCGGCTCCAGCCGCGCCGGAGGTGATGGTGACGGGCGCAGTCGTGCTGGTGGCAGTGCCAAGCGTAATGGCATTAGCATCGGTGAGGCTGAAGCCACCAGTGCTGCTGGCTCCACCGATCAGAACGACATTGCCGAAGTCATTGGTCAGCGTGTTCAGCGTGATATCGCCGGCCGCATTCAGCGTAGTCTTCGAAGTGGAAGTGATCGCCGCAGATTGAGTGATCGAACCACCGGTCGAGGTAACAACCAGGGTGGGAACGGTGATCGTGTTGGCGGCATTGTTCGCGCCGAGGTTGATGCTGCCGCCGCTGGTGATGGTGAAGTTTGCCGACGTGGCCGACTTAACAATCGTTCCATTCGTCGTCACCGAACCAGAGAGGGAAGGAGCGGAGAGCGTAGCTGCGGCGGTGCCGGACGAGATCGCACCGGTAGAGAGGCTGCCGGTCGACGCGGTGAGGGTGAGACCGGAATTACCGATCGAAACTGCACCGACGGTGACAGAACCACCAGAGATCGAAACCGTGTTGCCGGCAGTGATCGCACCGGTGGAGACGGATCCGTTGGCGGCCGTCAGCGTCAAGGTCTGGGAGCTGATGGTCGTCGTCGTGATGCTACCCGCGGTCGCCGTAGCCGTGAGGCTGCTGGCTGCGGTGATCGCACCTAGGCTCAGATTGCCAGTGCTAGACGTGACAGTCATGTTGGTGTTTTGACCAGCATTTGAACGGGTGGTGATGCCACCAAGGGTGATATCGCCCGAAGCGGTGATGCTGCCAGCGCCACCGACGCCATCGGTCGTGGTTCCAGAAGTAGCCAAGCCAGTCACGGAAATCGTGCCAGCGGGGGCAGCAAGCGTGAGCGTGCTGGTCGTGAGCGCGGGCGTAACGGCAAGTTTACCACCGCTGCTCGTGAGCGAGATGGAACGAGAATTCGAAATGGTTCCGGCTCCGGCTCCTGCGGGGCCAGCAAGAACGGTGAGGTCACCAGACGTCGAGACAGTGAGCGTGCTCGCCGAACTGATGTTGCTGAAGGTAAGATTACCAGAACCCGTGATGGTGACACCGCGAGCAATGACGTCGATATTACCACCCGCCGTAACCGTGCCGGCTGCGGCAAGGTCGTTACCGGTGCCAATTTGGACGGTAAGCGTTCCGGCTGCATTCGTAGCACCCAGAGCGAGACCGCTGGTCTCAATGATCGAGATATTGTTACCACTCGAGCCAACAGTGAGGAAGTTGGTGTTTCCGAGGGTGATGTTGCCTGCGCTGGTGCCGGTTCCGGCATTGAGCGTGACGACCGTTCCGGTTTGGCTGGCGTTGAAAAGACCTTCGCCGATTTGGCGAATGTTGCCGTTCGTCGCGCCAGTCGTGTTGATCGAGACCATCGCCGGCGTGGTGGCGGCGAGTGTAGGAGATACGGCCAAGGAAGTGGGAGCAACCAAGCTCACCGTCGGATTGGATGTATACCCGGTTCCGGCGTTGGTGATCGTGATTCCCGTAACAACGCCATTGGTCAGCACTGCTGTGGCAGTGGCTCCGGTGCCGCCGCCGCCGGAGAACGAAACCGCCGGGGGAGTAGTGCCGTAGGTGGAACCACCAAGCACTGGAGTAACAGCTGTGAGAGAGCCACCTGCCTGCGTAGCGGTCGCAGTTGCGCGAATGCCGCCAGCCAAGCTAACGCTACCACCGTTGGTGGTGATGTTGAGGCCGCCGCCCTGCGCCGTAGCGCCGACGGGGTTAATGCTAACTTGGCCAGTGGAGCCAAAAGACACGTTCACGCCAGTGGTGGCAGCATCTGCTACAGGGTTCGCACCGGTGAGGGGGAACGCCGTGGGCCCGGAGGCACGCACGTAGAGATTGCCGAAGAACTTACCACCTTGGACGTTCACTGCGTTGCCGGCGAGATAGATATTATTGCCGGGACCAACCGCTTGGATGGTCGCAACATCAGTGCCACTGGTCGTGCCAGTGCCCTCGACGATAACATTGCTCGTCGAAGATCCAGCGAAGCTCAGCGATCCATTGATGCTGAAAAAACCGCTCGGCTCGGCCACAGTGCTGGCGTAGAAGCCGCCCGTGTTAATCTGAGCCGTCTTGCTGATGACAATACCAGCAGGATTCAGCACGTAAACGTTACCGTTGGAAATAAGACTGCCACTGATCGTGGAAGCCACATTGCCGGAAACACTGTTCAGCACCGAAGAGGTTGCCGACGGAAGGAAGTAATTGATGACATCACCCGCATTAATGGCGCTGGTCCCAGAGCCGAAGGCCTGCCAAGTAAGGATTGCCTTGTCGGGAGATGTGATGTTCAGGGTCGTTCCGACCTGCTGAACCGTAACGCCAGAAGACGTGGTGAGATTTGGAGTGTTGTGGTCGGGCAACGCCCAGAGGGGAGCAGGCAAAGTGGCCAGCGGACCCGCTACAAGGGCGGTCAAGAGCAACTTCCGCAGAGAGAAGTTGTTATTCAGTTTATTATTCATGGGTTGAGACTAGTGTTGTTGAACGAATACGAGATTACGCCATTCCACGGTCAAGAAGTGAAAGCCCACAGGTGTTGGCAAGCACAAACTCCGGCAGCGGAATCCCTTGACCCTAGAGGACGAGGAGTTCGGTTGCCTTTGCTGTATGCTTGATTGGGTCCGATGGACATCACTTTGATCGCGCCCAATCTGCATGTTGCATGCCACGAACAACAATATTCAGCATCGATATGAATCACAATTATTTATGCGACTTTGGAGTGACTAAAAGCCAATCGTTCCCGCGCCAGATTTCACATTTGCTCCTTAGATCTGAGGAAAATTCACCAAAATAGGTCGACCGACAATTAGATATTCTTCGGTTTCATGGCGACGCTTGTTCGAAAAGAGGAAACAGGGCCGCGCCCAAGAACCGAGGCCCGTTGACGCCGATTGACCAAAGGTTGCCTCTCAGAGGCGACGGTGGCTCGGACGCGATCTGGTATTTCGCCACCGGATCAAACAACCCACGAATTCATGTTATTTTCCGAAGACTTTAATTCCCCCCCTGTAATCGTCATGACGTAACCGAGAATCACACTTCATTCAGCCGGGTCAGCGGCCAACGTTCCACGATCAACTTGTAAACTAGTTGGAACCCAATCATGCCTCCAACCCTCTGACTTCCGTCATGCCAATTCGATTCCTATTCATTTTCGGGTTATTTCTGTCCGGCGTTGCAGTCTGCATCTCGGCCGATGCAAATCCACCGGTCTTTCGGTTGGCCAAACTGATCATCGCTGACAGCGAGAGCAAGGCGGCTAACCTGCCAAAAGACAGCGGAGGCGACAATCCTGTGTTTGTGGATGGGGTGCCGGTGCTTGCCGGGGAGAGCTTCCATCGGGCGATGGCTCCATTTTTTGGGAAACCGATTTCCGGTGAGCTATTAAATGAAATTGCCAACGCAATAGCCGCCTACTCCAGGGCAAATGATCGCTTGATCATTAAGGTAACCCCTCCCAACCAAGATATTTCCGCCGGAGTTTTCCGCCTAGCGGTTGTGGTCGGGCGCTACAACGAACTTCAATTCAAAGGGAATCGCTGGTTCAGCAGCAAACTGCTTGAAGAGAAACTCGGCATCCATCCGGGCGACGAGGTCCGGATTTCCACGCTTGAAGAGGGGGTAAAATGGGCAAACGCCAATCCGTTTAGGCAGGTCAAAGTCTTGATCAATGATCTCGCCCATCTCCCTGGAAAAGCCGACCTCATCATCGGCGTCGAAGAGCGCATCCCTCTCCGTTTCACGGCATCCTACGACAACAGCGGCAACACCATTCTGGGAGACAATCATTACACCGGCGCACTTCAATTTGGCAACCTCTGGGGCCGCGACCACCAAGGATCTTACCAATACACCACCACGGATCAGCGCAAACTGTTCCAAAGCCACTCAGTGGACTACCACATCCCGCTTCCGTGGCGCCACTATGTGCATATGAATGCCGGCTACCTCGTCGTGAAGCCAACGTTTGGCGCCGGCGGAGCCTTCACCCAAACTGGCAAAAATATCGTCGCCAACGTGCGCTACAGCGTGCCTCTCCGCGGCGGCGAAAGCCCGATCGAGTTTTCAGCCGGCATCGATTTCAAGCAGGGCGACAACAACCTCGCCTACGGTGGCACCACCCTCCTGAACAACACCACCGACACGTTTCAACTTACCACCGCTCTTTCGATGGTGCGCCGCGACCGCCGCGGCGCTTGGCTTTTTGGCCTCAACGTCGATGCCAGCCCCGGTAACGTAAACTCCCGAAATACCGACGCCGCGTTCTCAAGCTCACGCTACAACACCAAGGCCCGCTACGCGACCGGCACCCTGTCGGTGCAACGGATGCTCAACCTGGAGCGCGACTGGAGCCTTTTTTCTCGTGCCATCGCCAAAGTCGCTACCGCCAACGTTCCCGGCAGTGAACAACTCTCAATCGGCGGTTCATCGACTGTGCGCGGCTTCGACGAACGTATCTATACCGGCGACCAGGGCTTCGTTTTCAGCAACGATCTGCAAACGCCGGCCTTCCGGACATCCTTGCCGTTCCTCGGAAAAAATCGTGCGCCGCTCGAAACCCGTTTCGTCGCCTTCTACGACGCAGCCCAAGTCTTCTACAAAAATCGCGACCCTAACGACGCCCGCTTCACCCCATTGGCCAGCACCGGCCTCGGTGTCCGCATTACTCTTCCCGTCAACTTCACGTTGAGTGCCGACTACGGCTGGCAGATCACTCATCTTGCTTACGACACTCCGCAGCATTCGCGCGGCCACATAAAAGTCGTGCTCGCATTTTAGTTTTCGGCCCGGCACAGCCTGCCTGTGCGCATACACTTGGGGCATCATTTTTACGGCGCCGGCAACCTTGGCGACGACTTCATGCTCGCCGGATTCCTCTCGGCCATGCGCACCCTGGCGCCGTCGGCGACCTTCACTTGTTGCGTGCCATTTGCGCTCGATCCACTTCGCCAGCGCTTCCCCTCCATCACGTGGTTACCTTGTGACGAACCCACCCGCGCCGGCTGCGTCGCCGCGTGCGACGTCTGGCTCGGCCTCGGCGGTTCCCCTTTTCAACATTCACTTTCCCGGTGGTTCATTGACCACCTGCTGTCCGAGGCTGCCCTGTGTCAGCGCTCCGGCAAACCGATGTTTTTCCTCGGTATCGGCATCCAAACCGCCACCGAGCTCGCCAATCCCGATGTGCGCCACATCTGCTCGCATGCGTCCGCGATCTGGACGCGCGACCCGGCTTCGGCCGAGCGTCTGGCAACCGTCGGCTCCACTCTGCCCGTTGCCTGCGCCGCGGATCTCGCGCACGTATTTTTTCGCGAAACCCCGCCACCGCCCCCTCA
>Ga0075163_10011847_pt1 | contig 11355 bp, 10 predicted proteins | sample JI1023141ADNA_FD_71478 | JGI IMG/M metagenome (GOLD analysis project Ga0075163, IMG submission 71478) | Wastewater effluent complex algal communities from Wisconsin, to seasonally profile nutrient transformation and Carbon sequestration -... | ecosystem: Engineered > WWTP > Effluent > Algae... | reverse complement strand
GCTGCGGGAGCGGGCTGCGCGGCTGGATCAAGGCGGCCTGGCGGTAGGCCTCGACGGCGTCGAAGGGGCGCTTCTGGCGCTGCTCGTCGAGGACGGCGACCTCCAGCCAGAGGGCGTAGCGGCGGGCGTCGTCGGGCTCGCGGCCGATGAGGCTGATCAAGGTGCGCCGCGCCTCGTCGTAGCGGCTGGCCTTCTCCTGCAAGCGGTAGCGGGCGCGCAGGGCCTCGGGGCTCGTCGCGTCGCTCGCGAGGGCGCGATCGACCAGGGCCAAGGCGCGCTCGCGGTCGCCCAGGCGGTCGGCCATGACCTCGGCGGCGCGGAGGAGCAGGGCGCGCTGGAGGGCGGGATCGCGGGTGAGATCGGCCTCGGCTTGCAGGGCGCGGGAGAGCTTGCGCGCGTCGCCGGCGCGCTCGGCGCTGCGCTGGAGGGCGAGGATGGCCGAGCGTCGCTCGGGGGCGAGCTCGAGGATTTTTTCGATCTCGATGATCGCGCGGGCAGGCTGCCCGAGCTCGTCCTCCCAGATCGAGGCGAGCTTCTCGAGGAGGCCGATCTTGCGCTCGGGATCGGCCTCGGCCTCGGCGGCCTGGCGGTAGAGATCGAGGCGCGCGCGCACGCCGCGGCCGTCGCTCTCGGGGTCGCGCGCGGGGGGCGAGAGCAGCGCGCTGAGGGCGTCGAAGACGGCGGCGTTGCCCGGGTCGATGGACCACGCGGCGCGCAGGTGGGCGATGGCCTCGTCGCGGCGGCGGAGCTGGCGCTCGGCGATGTCCGAGGCGCGGAGGAGGGCGGCGGCCTGGACCTTCGGGGTGCGCGCGGCGTGCGCTTCCTTGAGCCAGGTGCGGACGCGGACCTCGTGGCGGCCGAGGCGGTGGAGGATGCGATCGAGGCGGTCGCGGGTGAGGGTGTCGTCGGGGGCGAGCTCGAGGGCGCGCTCGGCGTGGAAGGCGGCCTCGTCGGCGCGGCCCAGGCTGTCGAGGATCTCCGAGAGGCGCACGTGCTCGTGGGCGATCTGCTCGGGATCGGTGAGCAGGCCGAGGCGCTTCTGGCGGACGGCGCTGGCGGTCTCGAGATCGGCTCGGCCTTCGAGGAGGTGGATGAGCTCGGCGAGGATGCGGCCGCTGGTGGGTGTGCCGAGCGGCGCGCGGGCCGAGGCGCGGGTGAGGTGATGGATGGCCTCGACGGTGAAGGAGAGGCGCTGGCCGCGGATGTCCTCGCCCGTGGCGCCGAAGCCGAGCTTGTCGACGAGGACGCGGGACGCGGCGTAGAGCAGGCGCGAGGCGCGATCGTCGTCGCGCTCGTGCTCGGCCTCGACGGCGAGCGACGCGGCGAGCTTGGCGGTCTGCTGGTGGCGGACGAGGTGGCGGGTGAGGGCGTCGCGCACCGGGCCGGGCGCGGGCTCGAAGGAGACGGCGCGCTCGAGGGCGACGAGCGCCTTCTCGTGATGGCCGAGGCGGCGATCGAGGACGGCGGCGCGCTCGACGAGGATCCACGCGGCGAGGTGCGCGTCGCCGCCGCTGCGGGTGTCGGTCTCGAGGGGAGGCGCGTAGGCCTCGGCGAGGCGCTCGAGGTGCAAGGCCAGCTCACCGGCGAGGCTGCGATCGGCGCTCTGGGCGAGCTCGCGGCGCAGCACCGCCTCCAGGCCGCGCAGGGAAGCGGCGTGGCGCGGGGCGAGGCGGAGGGCCTCGGCGAAGGCGAGGCGGCTCTCGACCATGTGCCCGAGCGCGGCCTCGATGCGGGCGCGCTCGGCGAGGAGATCGGCCTTCGGCGCGGCGCCCTCGGTGAGGGCGATCTCGTCGGCGAGGACGGCGAGCGCGCGGGGCATCTCGGCGCGCCCTTCGAGGAGGCGGCGGATGCGCGGCAGCGCGGGCGGGAGGGTGCGCACCAGGGCGTGCGCGGCGTCGAAGGCGGCGCGGGCGGCGACGCGATCCTGCGAGACGCGCTCCTCGTAGACGCCGAGCTCGACGAGCGCGCGCGCCGCGGCGATCGGGTCCGCCTCGCGCAGGCGAGAGGCGCGCAGCTCGAGCTGCGCCGAGAGCGTGAGGGGCGTGGCGAGCGTCGGCGGATCGGCGATGGGCGCGGGCTCGCGGGCGCGTGGAGGCGCGGGCTCCGGAGCGCGCGTGCGCGGCGTGGGCGGCGGCCCGGGCAGCGTCGTCGCGGGCACGGCTGACGCAGCGACAGCCGGCGCGGGCGGGCTCACCAGAGGCGGCGTGGGCATCGACGAGATCGCGACGGGCGCGCCGATGGGGAGCGTCTCCACGCGAGGAAGGGAGGGGCCGATCGCGACGCTCGCCGGGAAGGTGCCGCTCGGCTTGCGAGGCGGCGGAGGCGGCCCGAAGCGAGGCGAGGAGGCGGGGATCGTGGGCGCGGCCTTGGTGGCGCCCGCAGGCGCGGCTGGCAGCGGTGGAGGCTGCGCGGGCCTGGGCGCGACCGCGCCGAGGACGGGCGCGGGCGTGCCGCCGATCAGGGTGTTCTTGCGCGGCGGTGGTGGTCGCGGCGCGCCGGCTGCTTCGTCACCGCGCGGGCCTTCGCCGGTGGGGCTCGCGCCGCTCGGCCCCGGCGGAGCGCCGCCCGGTCCCGCCCCGCTGCGATCGTTCGGATCCGGCACGCGCCGATGCTACACCGGAAGCCCTGGATCAGAACGCATAGCTTGCGACCACGCGTCTCCGGGAAGGCCGGCGCTCTGCCGGAGAGCCCGCTAGGATCACCCCGTGTCCGATCCCGCGGTCGACGAGCTCTGGGCCAGGGTCAGCGCCTCGTTTCAGGACGAGAAGGCCCACGCGGCCTTCGTGGAAGTGTGCCGCGTGCGCGACGCGCTGCCCGACGCAGCGGCGCGCTACCGCGAGGCGCGCGACGCGAGCGACGACGAGGTCACGCGGGCGCTGCTGGAGAAGCGCCTCGAGGGGATCGCCCTGCTGGCGATGATGGATCTCGCCGCGTCACGCAGCGCGGAGCCCCCGCGGGAGCTGCAGGTGGCCCACCGGGTCCTGCGCTGGGCGGTGTTGCTCTTCTTCCTGGGCGCCCTGGTGGTGCTGGGCCTGGTGCTGGCGAAGTGAGCGCCGCGCGCCCACGATCGTCTCCCTGGATTTGCGCCGGGAATCGTGGGCACCATGCTCCGCGAGCGGCAGATGAAACCAGCGGGAAAGCGGCGGCGGAGCGGGGCCCTCGAGCCCCTCGGCTTCGTGCTGCGTCGCGACACCGACCTCCGGGTGCCGGCGTCGATCGAGGCCTCGCCCATCGCCTATCGGGACTGGGAGGCGGCGGTCGGCACGCGCATCGCGGCGCGGGCCCGGCCCATTCGCCTGGAGCGCGGCGTGCTGCTCATTCGCACCGCCACGGCCACCTGGGCGCAAGAGCTCTCCATGCTCTCCGACGCGATCATCGCCCAGCTGCGCGGGCGCTCCGCGCCGGTGGACGCGCTGCGCTTCCGTGTCGGCCAGGTCGACGCGCCGGAGCGCCCGCCCGCGCGCGACGAGGTGCGCACCTCGCCCCCGGAGGTCCCGCTCCCCCCGGCGCTCGCGCAGGAGGTGGCGCGCGTCGAGGACGTCGAGCTGCGCGAGGTGATCGCCCGGGCCGCGGCGAAGAACCTCGGCTGGCAGGCGATGAACGACGCGCAGGAGGCGCGGGTGGTGAAGGCGCGATCGAAGCGCGAGCCGCCTCCCGAGGAGCGGGCCCGACCGCCGCGCAAGGCTGCGGAGAGAGCGCCCGAGCGCGCTACTTCAGCGCCACCAGCCGCTCCAGCCCCTCGAGCCGCTGGATCAGGAACTTCTGCGCCGGCCCCAGGGACGAAGCCATCCCCCGCAGGTCGCCGAGGTAAGCCCTGAGCAGCGCCAGATCGAGCGTCTTGACCTTGCGCACCACCGTGTAGAGCTCGTCGAGGATCTGCGCGGGCAGCGGGCGCTTCAGGCAGCGATAGAGCTCGAACACGTAGTCCACCCACAGCCCGCGCGTCGTCGCGCCGGCGAGGCGCGCGGCGTATTTCGCGGCGGACTCGGCGATCGAAGGCTCGACCGCCCCGCCCTCGCGCGCGCGGTTGAGCACGTCGAGCAGCAGCGATTGCAGGATGCGCTCGGCCTCCTCGGCGCGGCCCAGCGCGAGCGCTTTGTCCGCCACGCCGCCGAGCAGCTGAAAGGACTGCATGCTGCGCGAGGCCTCGGCGACGGGGGGATCGCTCGCCCGATCGCTGCCTGGCGCCGAGCCCGGGCTGCTGCTGGCCTCGGCCACGGCGGCGCGGAGATCGACCACGTAGGCTGCGCCGAGCGTCTGCGTCGCGCGGCGGTAGACCTCGTCGTTCGCGGCGGTGGCGAGCGGGTGTGGCTCGTCGGCGCCCTGGATGAGCATCTCCTGGCTGCCGATGCTCACCTTGTCGCCGGAGCTGAGCTCGCGCTCGCCGTCGATCTTCGTGCCGTTGACGAGCACGCCGTTGCGGCTCCCGAGGTCCTGCACCGAGAGGCCGCTCACGCGCACCCGGATCGTCGCGTGCCTCCGCGACACGAGCGGATCGTCGAGCGAGAGCTGGCAGTCGGTGCTGCGCCCGATCACGAAGTCCCCGATGGGGAGCTCGAGATCATGGGCCTGGTAGCGCAGGCGATAGGGCATCAGGCAAGTCTCCTCGACGCTCGTCGCATCCCCGCCTCAGGGCGCCCAGCGCTCGAAGCCCTCGATCCGCTGCTGGACGAAGCGTTCCGCAGGCCCGAAGCCATGTGCGATCTCCCGGAGACAGGTAAGGTACGCTCGGAGCATGACCCGGTCGATACTCTTGACCTTTCGCATCACGGCGTAAAGCTCATCGACGAGTCGGCCTGGCATCAGGGCGCGGAGCGTAGCGTAGAGCTCGAACACATAGGTGACCCAGGTGCCCTTCCCGGTGCCCGCGGCGAGCCGGGCCGCGTAGAACGCCGCTTTCTCGGCGAATTCAGCCGGGAGCTCCTTCCGCTGGGCCTTGAGCAGGGCCTCGGCCAGGGCCCGCTGGAGGATGCGCTCCGCCTCGTCGGCCCGCCCGAGGGCCAGGGCCTTGTCGGCCAGGCCGCCGATCAAGCTCAGGGCGTGGACCCGCTTGTCGGGCTCGACCGCGACGACCGGGACGGCCACGACGCCGGTGGGCGGGTCGAGCTCGTCGTCCCCTGTGGTGGTCGGGCTGAGGTCGGGGATGCGGATGTCCTGCATCGTGGCGCTGAGCGGGTGGCGCGCGACGCTCGCCGGCACCGACGGCACGTCGCCGACGCCGGAGAGGAAGATCTCCTGGCTGCCGATGCGCACCGTGTCCCCGTCGCCCACGCGGCAGCGCCCCTCCACGCGCGCGCCGTTGTGGAACACGCCGTTCCTGCTCCCGAGGTCCTCGATGAAGACGCCGTCGGGCTGCACGCTGAGCACGGCGTGCTTGCGGGAGACGAGCGGATCATCCAGGGAGAGCTGGCAATCCGACGTGCGACCGATGAGAAACTGGCCCATCGGTACCTCGAGATCGTGCGCCAGGTAGCGCAACCGCACGGGCATGATCGAGCAATACCAATCGCGTCACAGGGCGTCAAAGGCGCGACGACCTCATCGTGCGGTCGCGATCAGCCGTGGATGGAGAAAATCCGCAGGAGGAAGACGAGCGTGCGTGGATGGGCCACCAATCCATACACCTTGAGATCGCCCCTGGCGAAGAGGCGCAGGAGGTAGGTGCCTGTGCTCCGACCCTCCCGGGTGAAGGGGCCGAAGGCGGGCAGGTGCCCGATCTCGGTGATCGGCGTGTCGGAGAGGCGGCGGAGGGCCGCGAGATCCGCGCAGATCGTCAACGAAGGGATACCGACGGTACCATCGTGGATGGTGAGGCGACCATGATCGAAGCGCAGGGTGAGGGACTCGCCCAGGTCCTGGGCGACCAGGAGGATCGACCCGCGGAGGGCGCGGAAATCGGCCTGTTTGTGCGGCCGATCGACGAGGTTCTGGCGGAGGTGCTCGGCGAGCTCCACCGCCACCGGGTTGTCCTCCGCGCCGGGGGCGAGGTCGATGATCGCGTCCACGCGGGGAAGGTTACACCGTGAGGGCGATGGCGCTCGACACGTTGGGCGAGCGGCGCAGCTCGTCGAGCACCGAGACGGGGATGGCGCTGTCGAGGTTCCACACCGACACGGCCCCCGCGCCCCCGGCCACGCCGAGGTGGACGCGGGAGATGTTGACGCCCGCGTTCCCGAGCGTGGTGCCGAGGAAGCCGATGACGCCGGGCTTGTCGAGGTTGGTGACCACGAGCGTGTGACCGCCGAGCGGCGCCTCGATCTCGAAGTCCCGCCATTTCACCAGCCGAGGCCCGCCGTCCGCGCCGAGCGTCCCCTCGGCCGTGGCGATGGAGCCGTCGGCGCTGTGCACGCGCAGCACGACGAGCGACGCGTATTTGCCCCGCGGCGCCGCGGTGCGCAGCTCGCGCACGGCGATGCCCCGATCCGCCGCGACGTGCGGCGCGGAGACCTGGTTGACCGGCGCGTCGAGGAAGCGATGGAGGAAGCCCGCGACCGCGCAGGAGGCGATGGCCTTCACGCTGAGCTCCGCCGGCTCGCCCACGCACTCGACCTCGATGGCCTTCGGCGCGAGCGTCGTCTCCACCTGGGCCACGAATTTCCCGATCTTGTCGGCGAGCTCGAGGTAAGGCGCGAGCTTCTCCGCCACCTCGCTGCTGACGGAGGGCACGTTGACGGCGTTCTTCGTCGCGCCGCTGCCGAGGTACTCGACCACCTGCTCGGCGATCTCCAGGGCCACCCGATCCTGCGCCTCCTTCGTCGACGCGCCGAGGTGCGGGGTGACGATCACCCGCTCGTGCAAGAGGATCGGCAGATCCTTGGGCGGCGGCTCCTCCTCGAAGACATCGAGGGCCACGCCGCCGATCTGCCCGCTGCCGAGCCCCTCCAGCAGCGCCGCGTCCTCGTAGATCCCGCCGCGCGCGGCGTTGATCAGCAGCACGCCCTTCTTCAGCTTCGGGAGCATCGCGAGGTTCACCAGGCCGCGCGTCGCCGCGTTGAGCGGGGTGTGCACGGTGATGGCGTCGGCGCGCTCCCAGATGGTCTCGATGCTCGTGAGCTCGATGCCGAGGGCCGCGGCGCGGTCGGCGGTGAGCACGGGATCGAAGCCGATCACGTGCATCTTCAGCCCCTTGGCCCGGTCGGCCACGATGCGACCGATGTTGCCGAGGCCGATCACGCCCAGCGTCTTGCCCGCCAGCTCGCGCCCCTCGAACTTCTTCTTCTCCCATTTACCGGCCTTCATCGACTGGCTGGCCTGGGGGATCATCCGCGCGAGCGACATCAGGAGCGCGATGGCGTGCTCGGCGGTGGTGACGGCGTTGCCCGTCGGGGTGTTCATCACCACGATGCCCCGCTTCGAGGCGGCGGGTACGTCAACGTTGTCAACGCCGATGCCGGCGCGGCCGATGACCCGCAGCCGATCGGCGCAGTCGAGCACCTTGGCGGTGACCTTCGATCCCGATCGGATCACCAGCGCGTCGGCGCCGACGACGGCGGCGGCGAGCGCGGCCTCGTCGAGGCCGGGGCGATAGTCGACGGTGAGGTCCCTCCCGCTGCGGAGGATCGCGAGGCCCTGCTCGCTGAGGGCGTCGGAGACGAGGACACGAGGCATGAAGGCTCCTGGAGGCTGGGGGCAGATCGCGGTGAAGGGGCGGGCGCGGGGCCGCCCTCGATCAAGTCTTGGCGAGCTTGGCGCGCACGCGGGCGTCGGCTTCGCTCACGTTCCGCGACTGCTCCTCGCGGAAGGCCTCGAGGCGGGCGGCGACGTTCGGGTCGGTGGACGAGAGGATGGCGGCGGCGAAGAAGCCGGCGTTGCGCGCGCCGCCGATCCCCACCGAGGCGATGGGCACGCCGCCCGGCATCTGCACCGCGGAGAGCAGCGCGTCGACGCCGCCGAGGGTGCCGGTGACGATGGGCACGGCGACCACGGGCAGGGTGGTGTGCGCGGCGATGACGCCGGCGAGGTGCGCGGCCCCGCCGGCGGCGGCGAGGATCACCCCGAAGCCTTTTTCCCGGGCGCCGCGGGCCATGGCCACCACGCGATCCGGCGAGCGATGGGCCGAGGCCACCGCGACCTCGTAGCCGACGCCGAGGCTCTCCAGCACCTTCCATGCGGGGGTGATCTGCTCGAGATCGCTGTCCGAGCCCATGACGATGAGGACCGAGAGGGCCATGTTCATTCTCCTGGTGCGGGTGGTGCGAGGCGCGCTCCGGCTGGTAGCCCCCACGCCTCGGCGAATCAAGGCCCGGGCGCGCCGGGCCCCCGACGCGGGCTCACTCCAGGCCGATGTCGCGCCGGTAGTGCATGCCCTCGAAGTCGATGCGCTCCACGGCGCGGTACGCCCGCTCGCGCGCCTGCGAAAGCGAGCTGCCGCTGGCCGTCACCGCCAGGACCCGGCCGCCCGCGGTGAGCACCAGCCCGTTCTGCGCGCTGGTCCCCGCGTGGTGGACGACCACGCCCTCGACCATCGCGGCCTCGTCCAGGCCGTAGATCACGTCGCCCGTGCGCGGCGCCGCGGGGTAGCCGTGGGCCGCGAGGATCACCGTGAGCGCGTGCCTCCCCGGGGGGAGCTGGATGGCGCTCGCGTCGAGCTCTCCGCGCGCCGCCGATTCGCAGAGCGCGTAGAGGTCGCCGTCGACGAGGGCCATCAGCGCCTCGCACTCCGGGTCGCCGAAGCGCACGTTGTGCTCGAGCAGCATGGGCTCGCCGGCGGGGGTGATCATCAGCCCCGCGAAGAGCACGCCGCGGAAGGGCCGGCCCTCGGCGCTCATCCCCTCGATGGTCGGGCGGAGGATCTCCCGCTCCACGCGCGCCATCAGCTCCGGCGACAGGCTGCGGCTCGGGGCGAAGGCGCCCATGCCGCCGGTGTTCGGCCCGCGATCGCCGTCGCCGACGCGCTTGTGATCGCGCGCGGGGGGCAGCACGAGCAGCCGCTCACCGTCGCTCATCGCCAGCACGCTCACCTCCTCGCCGGCGAGGGCCTCCTCGATGATCACCGTGGCCCCGGCCGACCCGAAGCGCCTCTCCACCAGCATCCCGTGCGCGGCCTGGAGCGCCTCCTCGTTGGTCGAGGCCACGACCACGCCCTTGCCGGCGCAGAGCCCGTCGGCCTTGATCACGATGGGCGCGCCCCGCCTTCGGATCACCTGCTCGGCCTCGGCGTAGTCGTTGACGATGGAGTACGCCGCGGTCGGGATGCCGAAGCGGGTGGCGAAGCGCTTGAGGAAAGCCTTCGATCCTTCGAGCACCGCGGCGTCGCGCGTGGGCCCGAAGGCGAGGATCCCGGCGTCGGTGAGGGTGTCGACCACGCCCTCGCAGAGCGGGGCCTCGGGGCCGACCACCACCAGATCGGCGGCCACCTCGCGGCAGAGCTCGAGCACCGAGACGGGGCTCAGGCCGGCGCTCGGGCGGGCGCTGCGGATCGGCGCGGTGGTGGCCGTCGCCTCGGCGTGGGTACCGGCGTTGCCGGGGGCGACGATCACCTCGGCCACCTGCGGGGAGCGGGCGAGGGCGCGGGCGAGGGCGTGCTCGCGCGCGCCGGAGCCGAGCACCAGGGCGCGGCGGCCGGCGCGACGATCGGCGGGAGGAGGCTCAGCGCGTGAGCCGGTCAGTGGCGAGGTCACGAGGCGGCGCTACCACGCTGGCCAGAGGCGGGCGATGGGAAAGCGCCGCAGAGGCGCGCCTCGCGCGGCGCGGGCCGTGGTAGTCCGGCGACCCGACGCGCTGCACGCGGCGCGGTGATCGACGACAAAGAACACGTGGAACAGCACGTGGAACTGCACCTGGAAGAGGAGCGAGAGGCGACCATGCACCGAGGTTCGTGGGACGAGTACTTCATGCGCATCGCCGTGGAGGTCGCCTCGCGCGCGACCTGCGATCGCAAGCACGTGGGCGCGGTGATCGTGCGCGACAAGAGCATCCTGGCGACAGGCTACAACGGCTCGATCCGCGGTCTCGGCCACTGCAACGAGCAGGGCCACCTGATGGAGGACGGCCACTGCGTGCGCACCATCCACGCCGAGGCCAACGCCATCATCCAGGCGGCCCGCAACGGCGTGCGCATCGACGGCGCCACCGTCTACGTGACGGCCTCCCCCTGCTGGGGCTGCTTCAAGATGATCGCCAACGCCGGCATCCAGCGCATCGTCTTCGGCGAGTTCTACCGGGACGAGCGCATCTTCCGCTTCGCCACCGAGCTGGGCATCGAGCTGGCCCCGCTCACCCCGTCCCCCGCGCCGCCTGCGCCTTGAAGCGACGAGCAGGCGACAAAAAAGGAAAGGGCCCGTCACACCCGCTCTCCGCTACCGTTGCTCCCTTCCGGGCCTGGCGGGGTTCACGGCGCGCTGTCGACGGACCCATGAAGGTAGCCGGCTTTCGCCGAACGACCTGACGCCTGCTTCGTAGCCCAGCCTCTCCTCGCTGTCGAGCGCGTCGTGCGGCGCTCCCGGCGAGGCGCTCTTTCCTCCGCTTGTTTTCACCCGGCGCCCTCGTAGGCTAGACCTCGATTCGAGCTGCCTCGTGGATCCGCTCTCCGAAGAACCGACCCCGGCCCGCCTGACCCGCGCCATGCTCTTCGTGGCCTCGGCGGCCATCGCGGCGGCCGCGCTGCGCCTGAGCTGGTACAAGCCCTGGATCGCGGCCTCCCTCCTCGGCGGCGTCGTGGCCCTCGTCGCCACGCGCTGGTTTTCCCGCCGCAGGCTCCGCTCCCTCCTCCGCTCCGGGGACGTGCACGGCGTCCTCGAGCGCTGGTCCTCGGCGCTCGGCCGCATCCCGCACCCGGGCACCATGGCCCCGCTGATGACGGCCACCGCCTTCGCCGCCAACGGCTGGGTCCACCAGGCCCGCGAGGCCATGGCCGCCGCCGAGCGCGGGCCCGCGTGGGAGGCCGCCCTCGAGCACCGCCTCTTCCTCGACACGCTCCTCCTCGCCTTCGAGGGCGATCGCGACGGCGCCCTCGAGCAGGCCGACCGCCTCGGCCGCCTCCCGCTCCCCCCGGCCGGCGAGGCCGTGCAGGGCCGCGTGCTCATGCTCCGCGTCGCCGCCGCCGCCCTGGCCCGCGCCTTCGCCCGGCAGAGCAACCCGGGCGATCGCCAGGTCCTGGAGCAGGCCAGCGAGTCGAGCCCCCTGGTCTTCTGGGCCATGCGCTACGCCGCGGCGGTGGTCGCCGTCGATCAGGGCGAGCACCTCCGCGCCCTCGCGCTCCTCGCGCGCGCCCCCCGCTGGCCGGAGGAGTCCACCTTCCGCGCCTTCCACGACGAGATCCTCCGCCAGATCGCCGCGCCCGCGCCGATCGTTTGAGCTCCAACGATCGGCCGATGAAGCGGGCGACCCCGGTCCTGGTGCTCCTCGCCGCCTGCG
>Ga0075163_10011844_pt1 | contig 11356 bp, 7 predicted proteins | sample JI1023141ADNA_FD_71478 | JGI IMG/M metagenome (GOLD analysis project Ga0075163, IMG submission 71478) | Wastewater effluent complex algal communities from Wisconsin, to seasonally profile nutrient transformation and Carbon sequestration -... | ecosystem: Engineered > WWTP > Effluent > Algae... | reverse complement strand
TTCGTTCACATAAGTAAATTGGCCATTTTGATCTGTTGTATAAATAATATCTTTAGCGTTCTCAACAATATGCTTGAACTCTCTTTCTTTTTCTTGCTTTTCAGTGATATCTGTTCCAATAGCTATGGTTGTTCCGTTCGGTAAACGGTTATTATCCCATTGAATCCAAATACGATCCTTTGATTTTGTTTCCAGTAATACTTTTGAGGTTTTCTCGATCGTTCCTTTTACAAGTTTTTGTTTTATGTCTTTTTCACCCTCAACCAATCGTCGCACTTTCCACCAGCCATCTCCCAGCACTTCACTATCTGTATAGCCAAGCGACTCTTTAAAAGTATTATTTACAAATATGATCTCTCCTTTGGCATTTGAAACAATTACAATGGCCTTTGTAGTATTTAAAATGGTTTCCGAAAAAGAAAAGCGTTGATTATTCTTAATGAATAGTAATAGCGATACAAACATTAAACAACACACAGCGAATAAGAACAAATAAGGATGTAGGTGTGGTGTTTTAACCAAAAAGGCTATGCTAAAATTAGCGGCAGTGATTAAAATAGAAAAGAAAAGAAAATTGCGAATAGAGTTAATGAACGATGTACTAACCGATAAAAGAATGATGATTCCAATAGCATAGTACCAAGTAAGATCTGTGCGATACAAACAAAACAATACACTTAAACATAATAACCCGTATGTAATTAATACAAGGTTCTTGATCGTAGTTAGTTTGTTTTTCTTTATGAATGTAAAAATGAAAAGTGCAAAGGTGAGTCCGCCATTAGCCGCCAATACCCAAAGGTCATCTTTATGTTGGCTAGGCTCAATAAACATTCTAAAAAGTGCGGATACAGGTAAACCAATTGACGCAAACACTAAAGTGATCCTTATAAGATTGATGTGCAGAAACGGTTCGGTTTTATTATAATCGTCTAAACTGCCCTTTTCTTTAACTAAGAAATAGATAACGGTGCCAAAAAAGAAGAGATAAAAAGCAATTAAGCCTGTTAAAAGCCAAACTTGGTTATGTAGGATAGTGTCCGGAACCATGAATATTCCTCTAATTTACCCTAAAAAACATACAAATCAAGGTCTTTGGGTTATTAAAAGTCTGCTTTTAATATCTTTTTTTAATACACTGAACACTAAGGGTTTAATTTGCAATATTTAAACCTAATTTATGGGCATATCTACTAATGTTAAATTATATGTAGCCGGCTTAATGCTTGTGCTGCTGCAATGCAATGTTTACGGGCAAAGCAAGGGTACTATGGTGGAAAATGCGCAAGCGTTTTTTGATGCTAAAGACTATGCAAAAGCCTATGATGCTTATGATAAACTTAATGACAAATATCCTAAAGACATTGATTTTAAATTTAAGCTCGGGCTTTGTTGTTTAAACTATGTTGAGAAAAAGGCGCGCGCCGTAGAGGTTTTTGAGGGTCTCAAAACAGAGATAAAGGAACCTTCAGCTGCTTTTTATTTGGGCAAAGCTTATCATATGAACTATAAGTTCGATAAAGCAATTAAAGAATTAGAGGAATTCAAGTTAGCCAATAAAAATTCCAGCAAAGATGAAAAGGCAATGGGTGCCGAGGCTGACATTCTCATTAGAAATTGTAATGCAGCCAAAAATCTTATAGAAGGCAAGATAGTGGCTAAGTTTAAAAATTTGAGTACCGTTAATACCGAAGAAGATGAATATGGCCCTGCTATTACAACAGATGAAGGAGTGATGGTATTTACATATAAAGGTAAAAAAAGCGTAGGAGGTAAAGTAAATAGTCAGCTCCAGCCCGACGAAGTAGAGGGCGAGTATCATGAAGACGTTTATGTAACGGTGATGGGTCCCGATTCAACTTGGGGAGTGCCACAATCGGTTGCCGAGATAAATACCAATGGACACGATGCCGCTATTTCAATTTCGCCAGACGGCCGTTACATATTTATGTTTCAAAGTAGCGAAACAAATAATGGAGATATTTATATGAGCGTTTTAACCGGTACAACTTTTTCTAAACCCGAACCTTTAAATGAGAATGTGAACTCACAAGCATGGGAAGGTAGTTGTTCTATTTCAGCCGATGGACAAGTATTGTATTTTTCAAGTGAGCGCCCTGGTGGAAAAGGTGGTCGTGATATTTGGGCGAGCGTAAAAATAAATGGTGATTGGGGACCAGCCATAAATCTAGGACCAAAGATAAATACAGAATTTGATGATGACGCACCTTTTATTCATCCTGATGGAATTACATTGTTCTTTAGTTCAAAAGGCCATAATAGTATTGGCGGGTATGATATCATGTTCTCGTATTTCAGAGAAGACTCATGGACCGAACCAAAAAGCATGGGTATGCCATTAAACACTACTGAAGATGATCTTTATTATGTGATCAACTCCAAAGGAGATAAAGGATACTTTAGTAGTAATCGCCCTGCAGGGGAAGGTGGAAAAGGTGGTGAAGATATTTACACCGTGCAACCCGGAATTTTGGGCGATAGACCTATTGTAGCCGTATTAAAAGGTATTGTTTATGGAAACGATAAACCTATTGAGGCAATGATAGAAGTAACAAAAAATAAGGATGGAAAATTGATTGGACCATATTATTCTAATAATGTTACAGGAAAATACTTATTGGCCATTAGTCCCGGATCTACCTACCGCATAAAAATAAATGCCGAAGGTTTTGAATCTGTGATAGAAGATATTGATATTGCAACACTTGATAAATTCCTTGAAATAAAAAAAGATTTCTATTTGTACCCTCCGGGAACAAAAACTACGGCAGTAACACCAACCGTTGCCGTGGTTACACCAACCGTAACAGAAACACCAACTGTGGCTGTTGTAACAAATGAACCTTGCTCTGTAAGCAATCTTCCTGATCTTTCACCAATAAAAGGAAAGTCCTTAAATGACCCTTCTGTATATGCACAAATGCTTCAATTAGCAGGCGAGTATTGTGCCAGCGGATTGGTTTTCAAAGTTCAAATAGGAGCCTATCGCAAGCCACAAAATTTTAAATACAAAAATTTGCAAGAGTTTGGTAAGGTGGAAGTAAATGATTACCCTGATGGCATTACACGTTTTACGCAACAAGAGTTCACTACAGTTAATAAAGCTGAGGTATTGCGTCAAAAGGTAATTGGCAAAGGGCAAAAAGATGCTTGGATAGTAGCCTTTGTAAATGGTAAGCGTTATACCCTTGAGGAATTGATCAATTTGGATTTTTTAAGCAAGAGTATCAATTAAAGATACTTCTTTAAAATCTCATCCGCCTTTTTAGAAACAACTGCATCTACAATTAATTCCGGTGCATGATGAGGTTTTTTACGCGCATCAATAATAAATGCACCATTACATCCCCAATGTTTATTTTCGCTGAACTCATCCACCCCATATATATCGTGTGATGGATTAGAACGCGTATAAGTGATCCAGAGATAATCTTGGACGATATCTTTCCCAAACTCAAAGGTGTCGTGTAATACAATTTGTACAATGCCTTCTAACTCCGAAATTGTTTTAATGTCTTTGCATAATTCTGCAATTTCAAGTTTGGCTTTTTTATGATCAGTAAACGCATTAAAACTCATCATCACAACGCCCGGCATAATGAGCCTAGAGTTTTTTAATTGTGAAGGTAATGAAGTAGCCAAGGTTCTTAATTTTTCTCCGTATGCCGCCAACACCAATTTACTTCCTTCGTTAATGCTATCACCGCTGTAATCTAAAGTATCAATACTTGTTTTAGTGTAAAAATGAAGATCACGACGAAGATCAATTCGCTCAAAGATATGCGTGAGAAATTTCTCTATGTTATGACAATCTAAATTATCGCCAGCACTAATGAATAAATATTTCGCTAAACTTAATTGTCCTGTTCCTAAAATCCTGTTGGCTTGCGTTAATAATTCAGCAGGACGTTTACTTTGTAAATAAGGCGTATAGCGTTCGCTTCCTACTGCCAATAATAAAGGATGAACTCCTGCAGCATCCACCGCATGCACCTCTTTAACTCCCGGAATTTCTTTTGGAATTGCACTTCCACTTAATTCATGTATCAGTGCGCCAAAAGCGGTATCCTCTTGTGGGGGACGACCAACAACTGTAAAAGGCCAAATAGCATTTTCTTTTGCATACACTTTATGAACGCGCATTAACGGAAAGTCATGCGTTAAACTGTAATATCCTAAATGATCTCCAAACGGACCTTCAGGTTTATTTTCGTTAGGATGAACTTCACCGGTAATTACAAAATCAGCGTCTAACGAAATGCAAAATCCATCTTCATGCGCGTATCTAAATCGTCTTCCGCCTAAGGCGCCTGCAAAGGTTAATTCACTAATTCCTTCAGGTAAAGGCATCACGGCTGCTAAGCTATGCGAGGGCGGACCACCAACAAAAATGCTCACCTTTAAAGGCTTACCCGCTTTATTACTTTTTGTTTGGTGAACACCAATTCCTCTGTGCAATTGATAATGCAAACCAATTTCTTTATTCAATTCGTAATTATTTCCACTCAACTGAATGCGATACATTCCTAAATTAGAATCCATCACTCCGGGTTTGTCAATGTCTTCGCTGTATACTTGTGGTAATGTTACAAAAGCACCACCATCTTTTGGCCAATGTTTTATTAAAGGAAGATCTTCAATTTTTATTTCTTTAAATCCTGCTGAAGAAAATGATGCTTTTTTTGGTAAAGCTTTTAATCCCGCAATTCCCGTAGATAAATATTTGAAAGGACTTTTTAACGCTTTCATTGGATCATTACGCAACTTCACTAATTCTTGCATCACTTCAAATCTGTCTCTGAACATGAATTTGCTGCGCTCTAATGTTCCAAACAAATTACTTATCGCTTGGTATTTACTTCCTTTTACTTTTTCAAATAGAACGGCTTTTCCTTTGGCCTCAAATACTTTTAAATGTATGGTAGCCATTTCTAAATTCGGATCTACTTCTTCCTTAATGCGAATTAAATGACCGTTCTTTTCAAGATCATTAATGCATTCTAATAAAGAGGAATAGCCCATGATGTAAAGGTAGCGTTTTTTAAGTAAGATGTAAGATGTAAAATGGCAGAAGATCGGCCCATTTGCCATCTTCCCTTTTACATCTTACATAATAGACTATCTTTGCCCAATGCCAGATCGCTACTTTATCATTTACAAACCCTACAAAATGGTTTCGCAGTTTATTAGTCCTGATAATGTGAATTTATTAGGCGATCTGGATTTTGATTTTCCTGAAGGAACTCACGCTATTGGAAGATTAGATAATAACTCAGAAGGATTATTGATCTTAACCACTAATAAAAAAGTAACGCGTTTGTTGTTTCAATCCGAAATTCCCCATATAAGAACGTATTTAGTGCAAGTTGAAAAAGTGGTTTCACCCGAAGCATTATATAAATTGCGAAACGGTATTTCAATTCGCATCACCGGCGACGAATATTATACAACTGCCAAGTGCGATGTGGATATTGTAACAAGACCCGATAATTTACCTCCGCGCGATCACGAATTTAGGGCCGATCTTCCGCAAACTTGGTTGCGTATGACTCTCACCGAAGGTAAATTCCATCAAATTCGTAAAATGGTGTCTTCTGTGTATCACGATTGTAAACGTTTGATCCGAATTTCTATTGAGGGACTTGAACTGGGCGATATGCAACCTGGACAAGTACGCGAAATTGAGGAAGGGGAATTTTTTAGGCTTCTAAAAATTGAGGAGTATCAATAATACAACAAAATCCATAGGAACCTAGTATTGTTCGCTTCTCACCATTTCTGTTGATAAATCAGGTTTTTAGGCCCCTTTGGTACAATTATATTTGCTCAGAGAGAAAACACTATGAGCGACGTAAAACTATTTTTTAAAATTGCGGATGAATTAAACATCACCACGCAACAAGTAAAAGCTACTGTACAATTATTAGATGAAGGAGGAACTGTTCCTTTTATTTCGCGTTATCGGAAAGAGATGACCGGAAGTTTGGATGAGGTGCAGATCATGAGCATTAAAACCGAGATCGAACGCTTACGACAATTGGAAGTAAGACGCGAAAGCATTTTAAAATCAATTGAATCACAAGGGAAATTAACAGAAGAATTAAAAGAGAAAATTTTAGAAGCGGAAACGCTTTCAAAATTGGAAGACCTGTATCTGCCTTACAAACCAAAACGCCGAACCAAAGCAACCATTGCAAAAGAAAAAGGTTTGGAACCTTTAGCGCTTTTTATTTTAGAACAAAAAAATCAAAGTGCGTTTGAAGAGGCTTTGAAATTTGTGAATGCAGAAAAAGAAGTTGAAAATCCTGAAGAAGCATTGCAAGGCGCTCGTGATATTATTTCGGAGATCATGAGTGAGGATGCCATTATTCGTGATACTATTCGTGAGCAATTCAAAAAAACGGCTATCATAAAAAGCAAAGTAATAAAAGGTAAAGAAGAAGCCGCCCAAAAATTTGAAGATTATTTTGAATGGGAAGAACCCTTGGCAAATTGTCCGAGTCATCGTATGTTAGCCATGCGCCGCGGCGAAAAGGAAGATTTTTTAATTATTGATATTGTAATTGACGAAGAGAATGCGCTGAATACCATCGAGAAAAAAATGATCACCTCTCGCGGCGAATGTGCCGAGCAAATTAAAGAGGCTATTGTTGATGGTTATAAACGTTTATTGGCACCAAGCATTGAAGCCGAAACACGTTTGTTCACCAAACAACAGGCCGATGAAAAAGCTATACAAGTGTTTGCCGATAATTTACGTGAGTTATTGCTGTCATCACCATTAGGACAAAAAGCTATTTTAGCACTCGACCCGGGTTTTAGAAGCGGATGTAAAATGGTGGCCTTAAATGCGCAGGGAAAATTATTAGAAGAAACGGTTATTTATCCGCATGAACCTCAACGCAAAGTTACCGAAGCCGAAAATTTGGTATTGGCATTTTGTGCCAAACATAATTTAGAAGCCATTGCTATTGGTAACGGAACTGCATCGCGCGAAACAGAACAGTTTATACGTAACATTGATGTCCTTCCAAAAACCATTCCTGTGATCATGGTAAACGAAGCAGGAGCCTCTGTATATTCGGCATCAGATGTTGCCCGCGAAGAATTTCCAAACTATGATCTTACAGTGCGTGGCGCTGTTTCTATTGGTCGCCGTTTAACTGATCCATTAGCTGAACTAGTAAAAATAGATCCAAAAGCTATTGGTGTTGGACAATATCAACATGATGTAGATCAAAATTTATTAAAAGATAAATTAGATGATGTGGTTGCGAGTTGTGTAAATGGAGTAGGTGTGGAGTTGAATACTGCTTCAAAACAACTATTGGCTTATGTTTCAGGCATAGGCCCAACATTAGCGCAAAACATTGTAGAATACCGCAACGAACACGGTGCATTTAAGTCGCGCAAAGAAATAATGAAAGTGCCTCGCATGGGCGATAAGGTATTTGAACAATGCGCAGGGTTTTTACGTATTCGCGATGGCGTTCATCCTTTAGATAAAAGTTCGGTGCATCCCGAGAGTTATCATATTGTAGAAAAAATGGCTAGCGATCTGAATTGCGGAATTGATGATCTGATAAAAGAGAAGGAGCTTCGTAAAAAAATTCAGCTCACCAATTACGTAACCGAAACTGTTGGTTTACCTACACTAAAAGATATTGTAAATGAATTAGAAAAACCAGGTCGCGATCCTCGTAAGAGTTTCGAGATCTTTAGTTTTGATGAAAGCGTTCACGAAATTTCAGACTTGCGCGAAGGCATGCGCTTACCGGGCATTGTAACCAACGTAACCAATTTTGGCGCTTTTGTTGATGTAGGAGTTCATCAAGATGGATTAGTTCACATCTCTCAATTGAGCGATACTTTTGTTGACGACCCAAGTAAAATTGTAAAAGTGGGACAAAAAGTTTGGGTAAATGTTACCGAGGTTGATGTTAAACGCAAACGCATTGCTCTCTCCATGAAAGGCGAAGGAAATGTTACAGCAGCAAAAGCCAAAGAAGTAAAAAAGGAGGAAGCAAGTTATGATCCTAATGATATGAAGTCAGCATTAGCGGCGTTGAAGGGGAAATTCGGGAAATAAAGTCCCATAGGGACGCTATGTCGGTAGAAAAGATAATAAGAGAATAGTAAAGCCCCGTAGGGGCGACATGTTGGTTCTGTATTTATTTAATTTGGGCGTGCCGGCGAGGCTCACCTCAAAATAAGCTGGAAGTTCGCTCGCCGTCGCGCTTTTCGCTACAAGCCTGCTTGTTCTTTGCAATGTTTGTAGGGCTCCGGTAGCTTCTAAAGTCGCTTCCTCGCCCAACAAACATTTTGCAAAGTCCAGCGCAGGGCTTTTCGCTACAATCGCTCACGCGGCAGTACGGTTAAAAAAAGCAGCCCCGTAGGGGCGACATATTGGTTCCCGTCCTAGATGTGCGCTACAAAAATTCCGTATATTAGTTGTACCAAAATCTAAAAGCCCAATGGCAGAATACGGCCTCATAGGAAAAAACCTCTCCCATTCGTTTTCGAAAGCGTATTTCGAAAAAAAATTCAAGGAATTGGGTTTGGATTATTTGGAGTATGCCAATTTTGAATTAGAGAACATTGAAGACATTAAACAAGTTTTAGCGCGTAACCCTGAGCTCCGAGGTTTTAATGTTACCATTCCTTACAAAGAAAGCATCATTCCGTTTTTAGATGAGTTAAGTCCTGAAGCAAGAGGGATTGCCGCCGTAAATTGCGTAAAAATTACCAACGGAAAATTAATAGGACATAATACCGATGCCTACGGTTTTGCTAGTAGCATAAAACCATTTTTAGAACCTCAACATAGCCGCGCTTTAATTTTGGGAACAGGCGGCGCTTCAAAAGCGGTAGTATTTGTATTACGAAGATTAAACGTAGAAGTTTTTTTTGCAAGCACCAGCAAAAAACGCCAGGGTACATTTCCTTACGAAGCTTTGAATGAACGTTTGTTTAACGCCTGTAAATTTATTATTAATACAACACCGGTTGGTACATTTCCCAATGTGAATGAGTGCCCTAATATTCCATACGAATGCATCACTTCACAACATTTGGTTTACGATCTTATTTATAACCCCGAAGAAACGTTGTTTTTACAAAAAGCAAAAGCTCAAGGCGCAACTACCATAAATGGTTTAAGCATGTTGCAATTACAAGCCGAGAAGAGTTGGGAGATCTGGAATTTTTAGGGGGGTGCTAAATTCTGTTATAGGTTGTTATTTTTCTTCTGTGTTCTCATCTGATGAATTTTCTGTTGATGTATTTATCCCTTCTTCCAGTTGAATTCTTCTTGATCTTTTATCAAGTTGTTTTCCGAGCTTTGTTAAGGTCCAGTATAAAGACTTATCACTAATAGCATGTTTCTTTTTTGAAGGTTCGACAAGATCTAAGGCTACGAAATCGGCAATCAAGTGTTCAGTTTTAATCTTTCCAAAAGGCCAAAATTTATAATATTTGGTACTCACAATTGAATAAGCAATGTTGTCGGCTATTCCTTCGGTTGTATTTTCAAGAATCAAGTTAGGCGCCGCAGCTAAGAACAGTTGAAGCAAAGTGCGTTTGTGTTTACCTGCTCCGTCAAATGAAGCATTTTCTCTAATTGAAAGAGTTCGTTCATTTGAGTTTAATATATTTAAAACTTCTCTTACTTCATCTACTGCTTCTTGCTGTTTGTTTTTTAGTTCCTGATTTTCAATTCTTAATTTTGAGTTTTCTGAACTTAATCTCGTTATTTCTTTTGTTATTTCTGGACTGACAATTTCATCCGCTCGCGCCCATCCAATTCTGGGATTAATACTCATAGCTTTAATCAGGGAAATTGAAATTTTCCCATGTAAATCTTCTTTCGAATTCCAGAATTGAACAAGCTTTGACTTTACCTTTGCTTTAAATTTAACTAGCTTGTTTTTTTTCTTATTTTCTTTGTCAATCCTATCTGCTGGCCAAGACGCCTTATCATCTATAACAAATCCTAAAGTTGGAACTCCACAGGATTTAGCATAATCGAATTCTTTTTCAGTATAGCTTATGCCTTCAGGTGTTTCTGAACCGTATCTGTGTCCTACAATAATAACATAGTAATCAGTTGCTTCAATTTGTCTTGCAATTAATTGCCATTGTTCTTCATCTGCAGCACTAAACATTTCCATGCCAACTGGAATGTGGCCCATCTCAAGAATAGCTTTTATTGCCTGATCTCTTTCTTCTTTTAAGTCCTCGTAAGTTGAGCTTACAAAGATTTGATATTTTTTATCCATACAGTTTTATTTTAATAACTTATAACTCGCTTAGGCGTGTAGTTTAGCTGGCTTATCAAATTTACTAAATAAAAACCATCGGCCAACGGGTCGGCCAAACGTACTCTTAATAAATGATAAAGCCATTTTGATTATCAAAATTATACCGATATTTGTTATGTCATGAGAGACGTTATTTGGACCATCATCATCATTTGGGTTGTTTACAAAATTGTAGGCATGTTTAGAGGCGCGAGCTTAAAAAAAACCGTTATCTATAACAAATACGAAACGCATAATCATAACCAGTCTACCAGGCCCGAGGGCAGTGTTACAGTAGAATCCGATCCAAAGCAAAATAAATCTCCTAAGTCAAATTCTACCGATGGGGAATATGTTGATTTTGAGGAGATAAAATAGTCAGCATTTTTTTACCAGAATTTTCGGAGGGCTTCCCGCGCCCGCGATTGAACGGAAAGCCCGACGCAAAATTTTGCAAAGTGTTTGTTGGGCGAGGAAGCGACTTTAGAAGCTACCGGAGCCCTACAAACACTGCAAAATTTAAGCCGGCTTGGAGAGAAAGCGCGATAAGGCGCCCAAATAATAATAATTTAAGATCAATATTTGGGGCATCTAAATAGTGTTTAAATTCTCTTAGTACCGAACCTTTTCCGTAAATTTGCCCAAATTAAATTTATATGGCTAGCGATAATTTTCAAGCACACGATTATTACTTAATGGACGAACTATTAAGCGATGAACATAAATTGATCCGTGAAACCGCCCGCGCTTGGGTAAAAAAGGAAGTAACGCCAATTGTGGAAGAGGCTTGTCAAACAACAAAATTTCCAAAACAATGGATCAAAGGTTTAGCCGAAATTGGCGCGTTTGGTCCGTATATTCCTGCAGAGTATGGCGGTCCGGGTTTAGATCAAATCTCTTATGGCCTAATTATGCAAGAGTTAGAAAGAGGCGATAGCGGTTTGCGTTCTACGGCATCGGTACAAAGCAGTTTAGTGATGTATCCAATTTATGCTTACGGTAGCGAAGAGCAAAAAAAGAAATACCTTCCAAAATTA
>Ga0075163_10011841_pt1 | contig 11357 bp, 8 predicted proteins | sample JI1023141ADNA_FD_71478 | JGI IMG/M metagenome (GOLD analysis project Ga0075163, IMG submission 71478) | Wastewater effluent complex algal communities from Wisconsin, to seasonally profile nutrient transformation and Carbon sequestration -... | ecosystem: Engineered > WWTP > Effluent > Algae... | reverse complement strand
CCGGTGCTGTCACCTGCCGATCGTCCACCGCGATGATGCGTGCGGCGCCCTGCGCGGCGGCGGTGCGGGCCATCGACAGCCCTTCCTTACCGAGCCCCCAGATGCCGACGACCCGACCGGTCAGCTCACCCATCGATCGGCTTCGTATCGAGCAGGTTGGCGTAACGCTCGGGCACATGATGCGCGGCCGGCGACGGGTCCGGATTGACCGCCACTGCCGCCAGTTGCACGCGCCGGCCGGCGAATTCGTCGACCAGCGGCAGGCCTTGCCACTGCGGGTCGTCGATCACCGCGAGCATCGACTCGGCGGCCTCGTAGTACTCCCCCACGCACTCGAACGGCTTGTGCACCCCGAGACCGAGGATATCGGCCATGCCGTCCCGGTTACCGGTGTCGGCGAACAGATTGCCCCCGAAGATCTTCTCGCAGGTGGCCCGGCCCAGCCGCGGCGCCAGCAGCACGAAGACGAACTGGCATTTCGGGCAGTGTCCGCACCAGGAACTGGCGCGCCGGCTCGGGTCCAATGCGAACAGCCGGTTACAGCTGGTGAAGACGCCGAAGTACTCGGGGCTGGTGGCGAACCGGTCGGCGATCTGCGATTCCGACAGCCCGCGCAACAGGGAGAAATAGCGGTCCGGGTTGAATCCGAGCTGCGCCAGGGTGTCTCGTAGCAGCGTCTCGTACGCCAGGCTCTTGGACCACTGGTGGTTGATATCGCGGCCGAGCCACTCGATATTGCCGACATTGGAGGATCGCTCGTTGGACAACACCACCGGCCCGAATCCGCGGGCGTCGGCGACCATCAACCCGATCACGCTGTTGATGGCGGTCACCGGCACGTGCCCGTTGTAGGCACCCTCGGCGTTGGCCTGGATGAGCCTGCGGTCGATGCTCCGCCGGACGTGCACACTGTCCAGTCCGCTGACCTCGATGCACCGGTCGATGGGGTCATACCGGTTGACGCTGAACAACATCGGTGCCACGCCGTGATGGCGGAAGGCCTCGATGGTGACCACCGAGTCCTTGCCGCCGCCGACGGGTACCAGCGGGGTCGCCGCCGGATCCCAGTCGTCGCGCGGGTCGGGTGTCGCGGTCGCCGCCGGACCGTCGATCTCGGGTGTCAGGGCGCCCGGCAGCTGGTTGGTGTAGGCGAACTCGCCGAGCCCACCCTCGATCAACGCGCTCAAGTACGTCTTCTCGAAATCATGAGTGGGGAAGGCGATCTCGACCTTCGGCGGCGCGGCCGCCTTGTAGTAGCTCAGCGAGCAGGTGAGCGCGAGCAGCCGGGTCAACCGCGGATCCGGCTCGGTGTCGGTGTCACCGAAATCGATCACCTCGGTGAAGCTGACGGGATCCGGCCCGCGCAGCGTGTAGTTCAGTTCGAGCCGGCCGCCGGCCCAGTCGTGGCCGTCGATCACCAGCGCGTCGAAGGTTCGCGGCTGGAAGGGTGTACTCATGCCGGCACCATCTCGAAACGACGGTCGCCGATGGCGTTCACGGGGTGGGTCTCGAAACGCGGTGACACCCACCACGCCCGGGTCGCGACGGAGATCGGGACCGGCGCATCCGAATACGTCACCGCGGGCAGTAGGCCGGCCTCGCGCGCCAGCTCCAGCCGGTCGGCCCCGGCGCCCACCATGCCGTCTGCGGTGTCGACGAGCAGTGCCCCCAGGCGTGGTGGATACACCAGGTCGCCGTCGACGCGGACCTCGTCGGCATGACCGCCGGCGCGCAGTTCGCGTTCGGTGAGATCGGACTCGGCATGGCTGCTGGTACGGGCGGCCATCCGGCGCCAGTGCGGCACCGTGGCGGTCTGCGGGTCCGGTGTCACGGTCAGCGCCACGGGTTCGGGCCGGACGGGCTCGATCACCGACGCCGATACCAGGAATTCGGACCGGCCGTCGAGTTCGACGACCGAGATGCGCGCCGCCAGGGTGATCGGTCCGTGCCGCCGCTGCGCCTCGGTCACGAGGTTCTGCAAAGTCTCATGCAGCACGCTGACCGGCGGGATGGCGACACCGAAGAAGCGCGCGGCCTCTTCCAGTCGCCGCCAGATCAGTCCGGCACCTGGGGCTCGGCCGCTGACCAGCGGTGCGGTGAGCGTCGGATGGGTGCCCAGAGCCGCGACCAGGGCGGGTGCTGTGACGAGTGGCGCGTCGCCTTCGGTGATGCCACCGGCCGACGTCGACACGAATTCCAAGGTACTCATCGACTCGCCGATCCTACCGCAGTCAGCAGCGGCGATACTGATGCGATGGGGATGGCGCAGGCGCGGATCGCGCGGCTGACCGAGACGGACTGGCGGGCCTTCGCCGGGGTGCGGCTGCGTGCACTCACCGACTCGCTGGGCGCCGAGGACCCCCAGTACCGGTACGAGTCCACGTTCACCGCGGCGCAGTGGCGGCGCAGGCTGCGGGCGCACGCCCAGTTCGCTGCGGTGGTCGGCAACCGGCCGGTCGGCCTGATCGCCGCGCAACGCCAGAGCTCGGAATCGGTGTATCTGTACTCGCTGTGGCTGGATCCCGAGGCGCGTGGGCGCGGGCTGGGCCGCACCCTGGTCGCGGAGGCGGTGGGCTGGGCCCGCAGTCAGCGGGTGCGGCGGGTGACGCTGCGTGTGCACGTCGGCAACGAGGCGGCGCGCGCGGTCTATGACAGTCTCGGGTTCACCGTCAGTGCCGGCGAAAGCGGCGACACCGGCGATGAGATCACGATGACGCTGAATGTGAATTGAGGTCGGGCCGGTAGCGGTCCATGAGCGCGCGCAGCCGATCCATCGCCTGCACGGCGCGGTCCTTGTCGACCGCCTGGATCGCCATGATGGCCGTGTACTCGTCGTCGGGCAGGTCCACTCTGGCCCATCGCGCCCCCACCGGGAATGACACGTCCACCACCTCGGACCACGGGATCAGCTTGTAGGCCAGCGCATTTCGTACCGCGATGCCCGCGGCGCCGGCGCGTAACCGGGGACGGGCCAGCAGCAGGGTGACCGCGGCGATGGTGATCCCGACCAGGGCGATGCCGACCTGGTCAGCGGTGCGGAACACCACCCCGCTGGAACCGACCTTCAGCAGAAACCCGACACCGATATGGGCCGCCGCAATCAGGAAGGCCGTCGCGTAGACGAAGTACGGCGTCAGGTGTGGCCGGACCTCCAGCTCCCACTCGTCGGAGCTCATGACGCCAGGTCGCGCAGGACCAATGCCGTCGACAGGGCCGCGGCGGCGGCCTGGGCACCCTTGTCCTCGCTGGAGTTCGGCAGTCCCGCCCTGGCCAGCGCCTGTTGCTCGGTGTTGGTGGTGAGCACCCCGTTGGCCACCGGTGTCCCAAGATCCAGCGACACCCGGGTCAGCCCCTGGGTGACCGCATCACAGACGTAGTCGAAATGCGGTGTCTCACCGCGGATCACCACACCGAGTGCCACCACCGCGTCGCATTTGCGCGCCAGTGCCTGCGCGACCACCGGGATCTCGATCGCGCCGTGCACACGCACCACCACCGGTTCGGTCACCCCGAGTTGCCCGGCCGCGCGCAGCGCCCCCTCGAGCAGGGCGTCACAGATGGTGGCGTGCCAGGTGCTCACCACGATGCCCAGCGACACCGAGGAGGCGTCCACATCGGGCAGCTCGGGAATCGCGCCGGTGTGTCCGCTCACAGCACACCGCCCGGATGCGCCTCGTCATAGTCGTCGAGACCGACCAGATCGTGGCCCATCCGGTCCCGCTTGGTCATCAGGTAGCGGATATTCTCGGCATTGGCCCGCACGGGCAGGGGAACCCGCTCGGTGATGTGCAGACCGTAGCCGTCCAGCCCGACCCGCTTGGCCGGATTGTTGGTCAGCAGCCGCATCGAGCGCACCCCGAGGTCGACCAGGATCTGCGCGCCGATCCCGTAATCGCGCGAATCGGCGGGTAAACCGAGTTCGAGATTGGCGTCCACGGTGTCCGCACCCGCATCCTGCAGCTGATAGGCCTGCAGTTTGTGCAGCAGACCGATCCCCCGGCCCTCGTGCCCGCGCATGTACAGCACGATGCCGCGGCCCTCCTGGGCCACCATGGCCATGGCGGCGTCCAGCTGCGGACCGCAGTCACAGCGGCGGGAGCCGAACACATCGCCGGTGAGGCATTCGGAGTGCACCCGGACCAGCACATCGTGGCCGTCGAACTCCGGGCCGGAGATATCCCCGCGCACCAGGGCCACGTGTTCGACGTCCTCATAGATCGAGGTGTAGCCGACCGCCCGGAACTCGCCGTGCCGGGTCGGGATGCGGGCCTCGGCGATCCGCTCGATGTGCTTCTCGTGCTTACGGCGCCACTCGATGAGATCGGCGATGGAAATGAGGGCGAGGTCATGGTCATCGGCGAAGACCCGCAGCTCATCGGTCTGCGCCATGGCGCCTTCGTCCTTCTGGCTGACGATCTCGCAGATGGCGCCCGCCGGCTGCAGGCCGGCCAGGCGGGCCAGGTCCACGGCGGCCTCGGTGTGCCCGGGGCGGCGCAGCACGCCGCCGTCCTTGGCGCGCAGCGGCACCACGTGGCCGGGTTTGGTGAAGTCGTCGGCGACGGCGGCCGGGTCGGCGAGCGCCCGCATGGTGGTGGCGCGGTCCGAGGCCGAGATGCCGGTGCCGACACCCTTCTTGGCGTCGACGGTCACCGTGTAGGCGGTGCCGTGTTTGTCCTGGTTGACCGCATACATCGGGAGCAGACCGAGCCGGTCACAGACGGCGCCGTCCAGCGGCACACACAGATAGCCGGAGGTGTAGCGGACCATGAAGGCGACCAGCTCGGGGGTGGCCTTTTCGGCCGCGAAGATCAGATCGCCCTCGTTCTCGCGGTCCTCATCGTCGATGACCACGACGGCCTTGCCCGCCGCGATGTCGGCCACCGCCCGTTCGACGGAATCCAGCCTTGTCATCTTGTGCCACCTTCATCAGATTCGTGAGCGTCGGCCGGCACGCACGCGCGGGTGGACCGACTTACATCAGTATGAACCACGGGCCCTGAACAGTTATTGCCCGCCGGTCCCGGACGGGACCAGCGGGCAATCTGCCCGGTGTGCCGTGCGATCTAGAACACGTACTCCGCGGTGACGCAGGCCGGGGTCCCGTCGGGCTTGCGGTGGCCGTCGTAGAAGGTGATCGTGAACGCCTCGGTGGGGTACCAGGTTCCCGTCCGCGCCGCGGTCGATTCGTAGTGCACGGTGATCGCGCCGACCCGGTTGCGGCCCACCGACACCACCCCGGTCGGGTTGCGTTGGGTGATGCAGAACGTGATGTCGTCACCGTCGACGTCCACGACGCTGGTGGTCCAGTCGCCGGTCGCGAGGCCACGGGTGCGGCCGCTGCCGCCAGTGGTGCCCTGGGTGGGAGTGTTGTTGTACGGGTGCAGAGTCACCGTCACGAGCACGGGGACGGAAACACCGTCGGCGCCCTGCCCGAGGACGCAGAAGGTGTCCATCTTGTCCGCGGCCAGCGCGTCCACCGCGGCGGCGCGGTGACCCACCCCCAGGTTCTGCGCGCTGGAGTAGGTGAACGTGCCGTCCTCGGCGATCGTGGCCGAACTGCCCTTCGTGGTCAGCACGGTGCCGCAGGTGAAGCGTTCGACACCGGCCGCGGCGATCATGCCTCGGGTGCTCTGATCGCCCATTCCGTTGATCCCCGACTCGAACACCACCACCGTGGCCTGCACCGGGGACGTGGTGGCCAGCGGCGGCGACACCCGCACGTCGGCGGCGGTGATCGACCGGCCGTACCCGTCGGTGCCGATGATCGTGAAGCTGTCGGCGGCGGTGATGCCGTGGCCGAGCCCGGGTGTGCGGGTGTAGACGTAGTTGCCGTTGCGGTCCACCGTGACGGTGCCCTTGCGGGGCGCGGTGCCCACGCTGAACGACAACGGACCGTCCTCGCTGACCGCCAGCCTGCCGCACTGCACATTCGGCGCCGTGCGCACGGTCTGCACCCCGATCGTCAGATTCGCCAGCGGGTTGACGGTGACGTCGGCCGAACCGCCCCGCGAGTTGGTGACCGTCACCACGAAGGTGTCGGTGTCCAGACCCGGGATGGTGGCCTGCGACACCGTGGGGATGAAGACGAACTGGCCGCTCGCCGTGTCGAGTTGGACCAGCCCGCCCTTGCGTGTGTACGCGGATTCCTCGGTGGAGCCGGCCGGGTTCGCGGCGTTGGCCAGGCTGTACTTCAGGGTGCCGCCGTCGCGGGCGGTGCCCTCGATGTACCCGGTGACGACACCGTCGGCGTCCGGCAACCGCAGGATCGGCGTCCCGACCGGCGGCAGGTCGACGGCGAGGATCTGCACCGCCACCGGCACATCGGTCGAACCGCCGTACAGGTCGGTGACGGTGACCGTGAAGGTGTCGACCCGGTCGTCAGGATCGGCACTCGCCGCAGCCAGCCGCCGGGCCTGATCCGACGGGGTGTAGCTGAACCGACCCGACAGCGCCCCCACCGACACCAGACCACCCTTGACCGTGGTGAACAGCACCGGCCCGTAACTGAGCGCGCCGGTGTTGCGGCTGATCACCGCACCGGACACGGTCCCGTTGGGCCGCTTCGGATCACCGACCTCGGCGGCCGCGGTGGGCGGGGTGTCCGCGTGCACCACCATGTCCACCGCGTGCGAACTCGTGGAGAACGTGGTCGGGCTGGTGACGTGGACACCGGCTTCGGACCCAAGGCTCACCGCCATCGACGAGTCGAAGCTGCGGCGGTGAAGATCATCGATGGTGATGTGCGGATCTCCTTCTGGTGAACGGGATTCGGGTCAGTACGTGTAGGTGCGGTCGGTGTGCGACCCGCTGGAATCGGTCACCCGCAGCACCACGGACCCGGCCGGGCCCTTGTTGAAGAAGCTGCCGCCCGAGGACGTGAAGGTCAACGTGTGCTCACCGAGCGGTCCGACCGCGAGCGAGGAGGTGCCACCCGATGTCGACTGGATGCGCACCGTGGATCCGCCCTCGACGTGGATCGGGTGCCACTGCACCTCCTTGGCCCCACCGAGAAGGGTGTTGGATTTCACACCCTCCGACGGCGGGACGACCCGGTCGGCCGATACCGGTTCGGCGGCAGCACTATCGGCGATGACGTCGACGACGACATGCACCTCGACCCGGGTGCCGTGGGCGGCGGCGTGCAGCGTGAAGGCGTCGACCGTGTCGGGGTGATGCGAACGCGCACGCGCCACCTGCCGGGCCGCCGGCGACGGGGTGTAGGTGAAGTCCCCGGTCCGGGGGTCCACCACGACCAGGCCACCCGTGGCGGTGCCGATGCGCTCCGGCCCGAACCGCACCGTGCGGTCGCCGCGGTCCACGATCCGCACCGTCCCGCGCACCACACCCGTGCGCGGATCCGGGGCGCCGATTTCGACCCACGGCTGCACGGCGGTCCGGATCTCGTCGGCACGCGCCAGATCATCGATCGTCACGGTGCGAATCCTTCTGCGTACGTGGCCGTCTCGCTCGCTCGTGTTACCAGGTCTTCGTGACGGACGCCGGCGTGCTGGTGACCACACCGTTGTTCGTCACGTAGTAGCCGTCGGTGACGGTGAGCCGGCTTCCGCTCCACAGCGTGCTGGTGTACAGGCCCCGCCCGCCGAAGGTGAAGCTGGACCCGTTGTGGCTGAAGGTCAGCGAGTCGCCGTCGTCGTCGTCGACGTTGATCGCGCTTACCGTGCCCAAGAACATGTTGCCGCCGGAGATGGTGGGCGTCTTGTTGATCGCGTAGATCGCCACCGACACCGAGTAGCTGGTGCTGCCACCGAACCCGTCCACCGCGGTGGCCGTGAAGGAATCGGCGACCGCGCTACCGCTTGCGCCGATCTTGGCCGCCCCGTGGTAGTACGAGTAGCCCTCGTTGATGGTGTAGGTGAAGGTGCCGTCGGCGTTGACCGCGACCGTGCCGCCGTTGGCGGTGGAGAACGACCCCGCCGTGAAGCTCACGGCGTCCCCGTCGGCGTCGGTGGCCTTCAACTTCCCGGTGGTGGTCTGCTTCAGGGTGCCGATGCCCAGGATTCGGTTGTCCTCGATCGACGACCCGGTGAAGTTCGTGCTGCCGGCCACCGGTGCGACGTTGGTCACCGTCGGGGTGACGTTCACTGTCGCGATGATCACCGAATTGCCGTTGGCGTCGGTGGCCCGGATGGTGAAGCTGTCCCCCGGCGTCTGGGTATGCCCCAGTGCCCCGTTGCGGGTGTAGGTGAACCCGCCGGTGGACGTCACCGTGACCGTGCCCTTGGTGCCCTGGCTGCCGACGGTGTAGGTCAGCCCGGTGTTGCCGGCCGTATTGAGCTGTCCGGTAACCACATTCGGCGTCGAGGTGTTCACATTGGTGGTCGGGGACGGTGTGCTGAGCCCGGTCAGGCTGACCGTGGCCGTCGAGACGCCGCCGTGGCCGTCGTTGACCTGGACCTGGAACGAGTCGGTGCTCTGGCCCGCGGTCGGGATATAGGTGAAGGAGTTGCCGCTGAACCGGATGATGCCGCCGTTGGCGGTGGAGGCCGTCCCGTTGGTCCCGCCGATCAGGGTGTAGGTCAGCGAGTCGTCGTCATCGTCGGAACCGGTGATGGTGCCGCGCACCACGCCCAGGGCGTCGGTGGTCTTACCGCCGACCGACACGCTCGACGACGGTGCGTCGTTGAGCTTCTCGATCGGAATCGAGACCACGATGGTGGAACTGGCGCCGAAGGAGTCGGTGACCGTGATGCTGAAGGTGTCGTTGACGGCGTTGCCGGTGGCCCCGGTGGCCGCCGCGTCGTGGTAATAGGACCGGAACTTGCCGATCCGGTAGGTGAACGATCCGTCCTCGGACACGTACACCAGGCCGCCGTTGGTGGTCGACTTGCCCAACGGTGTCGTCTGGTAGCTCAGCGCGTCGCCGTCGGCGTCGACGGCGTTGATGTTGCCCTTGGATTCCTGCCAGTACACGCCCAGCACATTGGTCACGTCGGACTCGGTGATGGCGGTGCTTCCCGGCGCCGGCGCGGCATTGGAGATGACCGGTGTGACCGTGACGGTGGCGACCGTGATGGTCAGGCCGTAGGCCGTGCCGATGATGTCGAAGGTGTCACTGGTGCCACCGACATGCCCGGTGGAGGTCCGGGTGTAGGTGTAGTTCACGCCGTCGAACGTCACGGTGCCATGGCCCGCGCCGGTCCCGGTGAACGAGCTGAACAGCCCGTTGTTGCCCGACGAGCCCAGGCTGACCGAACCGGTCACCACGCCGGGTGCCCCGTTGTTGGTCGTCACGGTGACGTTGTCCAGCGACGGGGTCGGCGCGATGACCGCGCCCAGGCCGACGAGGACGTTCGTGGTCCCGCCGCGGCCGTCGTCGACCGTGACGCTGAACGAGTCGTAGTAGCCGAGTGCACCGCCCAGGCGCGGGATGTAGACGTAGCTGCCGTCCGCATTGACGTGCGCGATACCGCCGCCGTCGGTGTAGGCCGTGCTGGCGCCGTTGGAGCCGGTGATCGAGTAGCTCAGCGGATCGCTGTCGAGGTTGATCACACCGGTGATGTGGCCGCGCACCACACCGTTGCTGTCGGCGATGATGTTGGACGCCACACCGCCGGCCGGCGGCAGGTTCCACTGCGGGATGGTCACGGAGACCAGCACGTCGACGCTGGCGCCGGCGGGATCGGTGACCGTGATGGTGAAGGTGTCGATCTTGTCGGCGGCCGACGCCCCGCTGGCACTGGCGGCGTTGCGGGCCTCGATCGAGGCGGTGTAGACGTAGTCGCCGGTCAGGGCGCTCACCACGACAGAACCCTTGTCGGTGGTGATGATGAGCGGCGTGTAGGTGTGGATGAGGTCGTCATCGGTGGTGACGATCGAGCCGGTCACCGTGCCGAGAAGGCTGCTGCCCCCGGTGTTCTGGTAGGTCGCCGACGGGGTCTGGTTGACCTGGGTCGACAAGTTGACCAGGAAGGTTGCACTGTCGCCGGAGAGCAGCCCGCCGTCCCATGCGGTGATGGTGACCAGATCGGTGGTGATGGCCAGCGGCAGCGACGCGGCATGTGGGTTGTACGGCGTGTAGGTGAAGGTGTAGGTCACCCCGTCCGCCGCGGGTGTCGGGTCCACCGCGATGGTGCCCAGCAGGCCGGCGCTGGTGAAGGTCAGGGTGTCACCGTTGTCGTCACGGACCTTGAACGTACCGGTCAGCACCCCGGTGGTGTGGTCGGTGTGGGTGATGGTCGGGGTCGACTCGAACACCGGCGCCACGTTGATCTGGGCGATGGTGACCGTGATGGTGACCTCGGTGGTACTGCCGTGCAGGTCGTTCACGGACAGGGTGAACGTGTCGGTACCGCCCTGTGCCCGGATCGACAGTGACGGCACGTAGGTGTAGGTGTGGCCGATGACCGTCACCAGACCACCGCGGGTGCTGAGACCGGTCGGCGCGACCACCACCAGGTCGCCGTCCGGGTCGTCGACGTCCAGCGAGCCGGTGATGGAACCCAGGATCGGCTCGGTGACCGTGTCCGAATTGACGGTGACGGTGGGCGCCCCGTTGGCGCCGACGATGTCGACGGTGACGACGGTCGGCAGCAGCGTGATGCCCCCGCGACCGTCGTTGGCCCAGATGCTGACGATGTCGGTCTTCGCCCCGAGCAGGGTGGTCGCCAGGTGCCGGGCGGTGTCGCTGGGGGTGTAGGTGAACGTGCCGTCCTCGTTGCGGGTGACGGTGCCGAACAGCGCGGTGCCGGTGTAGGTCAGCGGATCGCCGTCAGGGTCGGTGGCCTCGGCCACGATGGTGACCTTGCCGGAGTTACCGTCGGTGCCCGTCACGGTGGCCTGGCCGGGCCCGTTGAAGACCGGCAGATTGTTGATGCCCAGGCCCGGGTAGTGGAACGACACGGTGTAGAACGCGTCGTTGCCTTCCGGGTTGATCGGGTGCTCCAGCATGCCCAGACTGTCGTTCACCCGGACGGTGAAGGTGACGTCGGTGCCGTTGTTCAGATCGTCCAGCGATGTCGGGATGAAGCTGAAGGTGCCATCCGGGCTCATGGTGACCAGGCCGTTGCTGGGCTGGCCGTTCAGGTCGACGGAGTAGATGAGCGGATCGCCGTCCGGGTCGGTGCTCTTGAGCTTCCAGGTCAGCGGCAGCGGGCCGGCCGAGACGGTGGGTTCACCCGGCAGGTGGTTGGTGGCCAGCCGCTCGTAGCGGGCGTAGGCGGCCGTCACGAGCACCAGGGCTCCGAAGGTGAACGGCGTCGGTTGCCCGTTCCAGTAGGTGCCCTGCAGACCTGCATAGAGGGTCATCACCCAACCGGCGGCGACCTGGGTCGGGTTGAGGATCGGGTCGGACTCGTACGCCGGGAACACCTGATCGACCCACTTGGCGAGGCCGGTGA
>Ga0075163_10011840_pt1 | contig 11357 bp, 5 predicted proteins | sample JI1023141ADNA_FD_71478 | JGI IMG/M metagenome (GOLD analysis project Ga0075163, IMG submission 71478) | Wastewater effluent complex algal communities from Wisconsin, to seasonally profile nutrient transformation and Carbon sequestration -... | ecosystem: Engineered > WWTP > Effluent > Algae... | reverse complement strand
GCTACTGCCGCCGCAGCGTCATCTCGATCGGACTCTCGTCGCCCTGCCGGAACGTAACCGTCGTCGTGCACGTCCACCCGAGATCGCCCTTGGCCAGGACTTCGAACGAGCCCGGCATCATGTAGGCGAGGAACTCGACCGTGGCCTCGCCGGTGCGGCTCTGGCTCGAGGTCCATTCGTGGGGTTCGCCTGGCTTGTGCAGCGCGAGGGATACGAACGTGCCTGCTTCGGTGGGGGCGTGGACGACGATGCGGCGGGGTATGCCGGTGACGAGCTGGATGTCCTGCACGAGCTCGTGGTCCGGGTGCACTTCGATGGCGACCTGTACGGGGGCCACGCCGGTGCCCTGGATGTGCAGGGTCTGTTTGCCCGGGGGAATGCCCTCGATGCGGTAGTTGCCGGCCGTGTATTCGGCCGTGAGCCGGCTGTTGGCCGTCAGGATGTAGATCTCGAGCTGCTCCGGCGCGCGACCGTCGGGGCCGAGGATGGTGCCGTGCACGGCGGCGGCGGCGCCGAGGGGGATCATGCCGAGGTCCAGGTCCGCCGCGACCTCGATGCTAAGGCCCTGTTGCGCGTGGCGGACGAAGCCGGTGTGGTCGACGTAGAAATCGACGCGGCCGGGCGGCACTCGTTCGATGCGGAACCTGCCGTCCTGGTCCGCTTCGAGGCGCGCAAACTGGCGCATTTCGTGATGCCAGATCGAGACCGTGGCCGGCAGGGCGAGGCCCTGCGAACTCTGCACGAGACCTCGTACCGTGGCGGTGCGCGCGTTGGGGTCGACGACGATGCGCAGCGGGGCGGACTTCGGCGGCACCGCGGGCAGGCTCGCCGACGGGAACGACATCGCCGGTTGGTTTGGTGCGTGGACGAGCACCTGCACGGATTCGACGGGTTGCACGTGGAGCGCAAACTGGCCGTCTTCGGTCGTGATCGTATGGCTGGTCGCGCGCGAACCTTGCACGGCGGTGACCCGCCAGCGGGCGAGGGGCCGGCCATCGGGGTCGACGACGGTGCCGCGCAGCGCGCCGCGGTTCTCGGCCCCGAGCACGGCGGTCCACTGCGCGATCTCCCCGCTCGTGAGGTCGAAGCGGGCGGCTGCGGTGCGGGCGGTGGTGTTCGGGCTGCGGGGTTCGGTGGCGCGGATGTCGGTCGGGCCAGGCCCGAGGTCGCGCAGTTGGAAGGTCCCTTCGGCGTCGGTCGTCACAGCTTCGCTTTCGAACGTGTTGGCGCTGCCCGTAAAAACGCGCACGCCGGCGACTGGCGTACCTTCGAGGTCCCGCACGCTGCCGTGAATCTCGGCCGGTGCCGGCATGGAGATGCGCAGGTCGGCGGTCTCGCCGATCTCGAGTTGGATCGTGCCGGTGGTCGTGCCGTGGCCGGGGGCGCGCACGGCCCATTGGTTGTCACCGGGCAGCAGATTCTGCACGGCGAAGCGCCCATCGGGTGCCGTGCGCGCGCGTTGCGGCGGCGCCTTCAGCTCGCCGCCCGGGGCCTTGCCGCTTGGACGGAACTCGAGCACCGCATCGCGAACGGGTGCACCTTCGGCATCCGTGATCAGGCCGGTGATGCGCGCCTGTGTGGTCATCAAGCGCAGTTGCACGGTGTTGCCGCGGGCCGGCTTGTTGCGATCACGTTCGGCGGCCACAAAGACCGTGGCGGATGGCGAGAAATCGCGGTGCAGCGCCGCGATCACCGCGGCTCCGGCGAGGCCGACCGAGAAGCTGCCGTCGGCGCGACTGCGGCCGATGCGCAGGCACCCGGGCAGGTCGTAGCTGCGGCGGTCTTCCCACGGTACGAGCACGATTTCGGCGTCGGCGATGCCCTGGCCGCTGGCGTCTTCGACCGTGCCCTCGACGAGGCAGCGCGGTTGCATGCGCAGTTCGATGCGGTGGCTTGGGCTGCCGTCGAGCACAACGCGCGATTCGCCGCCGAGCGCGCACCAGGCGGTCAGGGTTGGGGCCGTGTCAGGTGCTGCCCCCGCAGGGCCCGTTCCCGCAGGAACCGTAAACCGCGAGATGCCATTCTGGTCCGTGGTGCCAACTCGCGAGAACGCCGGGGTCCCAACCGTTCCTAAGATCGACACCCCGACGGCAACGTCCGCCAGGGGTTGTTCGTTCGCGCCTGGACCGTTGGCGCCGAGCACAACCACCTCGATTGCCGAGAGAGCATCCTTCGCCCTATCGGCCGAGGGCACGTCGGCCGACGGCGTGTCGGCCTGTTTGCGCACGACCGCGTCGACGGGGTTGTTGGCTGGCAACTCGGCCGTTTCCGGAGCCATCGAACCGGTGATGGCCCGCGCCGGAACGAGCGGTGTCATCGGCACGGAATCGGGGCCCTGTTGCGCCCATAGCCATACTCCAATCGTGGCGCAGAGCACCGCGACGAGTACAAGCAGCAAGGATCGTTGGGTAGGCTGACTCACTCATTGCTCCCTACGCGCGTGATTGGCGCGTGGGCCTCAGATTCTCGCGCCGGAGCTCCATTCCGCCAGGAACCGGCGCCGCATGGTGCGGTTTGGCACCCGTTCGGCGATCGAACGCAGCAGCGAACGAGCCGAGGCGGGGCGATCCAGCAGCACGAGCGCCCGCAGGTGCAAGGAGAACGGCAGGTCCGCGTTGGCGAGCAGGTCTTCGACTTCCTGCAGCGCGTCGGCGGGCAACGTTTCGTGGGCCGCCCGGGCCAGCAGCCAGTTGGTCCGCACCGAGGCGAGTTCGAGCTCCTGGACGAGGGCCTGCAGTTCCGGGTCTTCGTCGCCAAGGCGCAGCAGGTAGGCGCGCGCCATCGCTTCGCCGAGGCGGTCGCCGCCGGCCACCGAGAGGGCCGCGGCTTCGCGGAAGGTCTCGCGCGCTTCGGTTTCGCGCCGGCGCCAGAACTGCCGCTCGCCGAGAAACAGCGTCGCGCGGCCACCGTAGCTGGGCAGCGAGAGGCGTTCGGCTTCTTCGCGGGCAAAGCGCAGGTCCTGCGCGGCTTCTTCGTCGCCGAGCACGGCGCGGATCTGGCCGCGGTAGAGGTGCAGGCGCAGGCGAACGCGCGGCAGGTGGCGAGCAACTGGCTCCTGTTCGACGCGTTGCAGCGTCTTCAGGGCCGTCGGGTAGTGATGCTGGAGCGCTTCCATGCGCGCGAGGTCGATGCGCAGGTGGCAACGCAGGTCCGCCTGGTCCTCCGGCAGGCGCACCAGGGCCGCCTTCTGCTGGCGCAGGCCCTCGGTCGCCTGGCCGCGGTAGAGCAGGATGCGGCCGTGCAAGCCGTGGGCCTGGGCGGCGATCGCCGCGGCGGACGGTTCGTGGCGTTGGTCGAGGTCGTCGTGCACGGATTCGAGCAGCGCGATCGCCGACAACAGGCGGCCGCTGTCGAGTTCGCGGGCGGCGAGGCCGGTGCGGGCCGCGGCCGAGGACTCGACGTCGCCCAGTTGCCGGGCCAGTGCCTCGGCTTCGCGGAACGTGCGCAACGCCGCGTCGAGCTGGCCGGCGTTGACGCGGGCGCGCGCCGCGAGCAGCAGGAAGCGCACGCGGCGTTGGGCGTTGGCCTCGGTGTTCTCGACGTGGTTCCAGTGCACCGAGAGGCGGCCGACCACGCGCATCGCCGTCCGCCGCGAGCCCGCGCGCACCCGTTCGTCGAGGCCGTCGAGCAGTGGATCGAGGCAGCCCTGATGGTCGAGCGCCTGCGAACGTTGCATGCCGATTTCGAGCCGGCTGCGGCCGCGGCGTTCGAACATCGCGGCGGCCTGCAGGTGCAGGTCGCGGCGTTGTTCGGCGGGAATGCGGCTGAGCAGCGCCTTCTGGAAGTCGCGATGGCGGAATACGACTTCACCACCCTGCGCGCGCACGATGCGGCCGCGGAACAGGGAAAGCGTCTCCAGCACGGCGAGTTCGGGGCTGCCGATGAGTTCGGCCAGCTCGGCGAGCGAGCAGCGGTCGCCGAGCACGGCGGCGGCCGACAGCACGTGGCGCTGGGCGGGTTCGAAGCTGGCGACGCGGTGGTGGAAACGGGCCAGGTGGCCGGGGGCGGGGCGCGGCTCGGCGAGCGGTGACAGGCTGTGGTAATCGCCTGCGCGACCCTGGAGCAGACCTTCCTGGGCCAGGTGGTCAAGCGCTTCGAACAGGTTGCCGGGCAGGCCGCTCAGCACCTGGAAGGCGCCCTGCAGGAACTCGTCGGCTACACCCCCGTCACTGGAGCCGGCCTCACTGACCCCACCGTCGCGGAAGAGGGCCTGCCCGAAGCTCACGAAGTCGCGTTCGTCGAGGCCGGGCAGGTCGATGCGCTGGCTCGCTTCGATCGGCGCGCCGTCGACGCCCGCCGACAGCAGCAGGAGCAGGTGGCGGCGGCCGCAGGCTGAGGCGAGGCGATTCAGCACGAGGCGCCCGCTGGTGTCGAGGTTCTCGGCGTGGTCGATGCGCAACACGAGCACGCGCCCCTTGCGCGGCAACTGCAGCAGGGCCGAAGCGAGGCGGTCGGCGCGCACTTCGGGGGGCTCTGTGCTGTGGCCGAGCGTCACCAGAGCCAGGGCCTCGGCATCGGCGTCACTCTGTTGCAGCAGGGTTCTCGCGCCGTTGGCGGCGCGCGCCTGGGCATTGGGCGAATCACGATCGTCACCGCGCAGCAACCAGTCGACGAGCGAACTCGCGAACGGCTCGCCGTGGCCTAGGCCACTATCTGCGTCGCCGCCGAGGTAGAGCGGTGGTTCTTCGCTCTCGAGCCAGCGCAGCATCGCTTCGTCGAGCAGTCGCCGTCGGCCGATGCCCTGCGGGCCCGCCACGACGACGGCGCCACCGCGGCCATGGCGGGCGCGTTCGAGTTGTCGATCGAGGATCGCGAGCTCCGCCTCGCGCCCGAAAAACGGCGTCTCGGCGGGCCGCCGCATGCGCGTGAGGCGGCGGCTGCTAGCGAGTGCGGGAGCCTTCGCTTCATGCCGGCGCCAGTACTCGGAGTGTTCCCCCTGCTCAAGCAACCGATGCAGTTCGGCGGCATCGCGCGGCCGCTGGTCGGGGTCCTTCTGCAGCAGGTCGAGCAGCACCTGTTCGAGGAACGGCGAGATGCGGGCGCGCAGGTGCGATGGCCGCGGCGGTTGCCGGTGCAGGTGCGCATGCATCATCTCGTCGCCCGACGTGAACTTGGCGAACGGATGCCGGCCCGTGGTCACCTCAAACAGCACGATGCCGAGCGAGTAGAGGTCGCTCTTTGGTCCCGTTGGGTCGCCGCGCAGCGTCTCGGGCGCCGCGTAGGCGACGCTGCCCGCGAGCCCCTGCCCGCTCGACGAACGGCCGCTCGACGAACTGCCCGAACCGAGGTCGCCGAACGGCCGCGCGAGGCCGAGGTCGACGATCTTCAGGGTGCTGTCGGGCGTCAGGATCAGGTTCTCGGGCTTCACGTCGCGGTGTACGATCCCGCGGCGGTGCAGCGCGTAGAGGCCGCTGGCGGCATCGGCGCCGATGCGGCGGGTCAAGTCCTCGACCGGGCTGCCGCTCCTGGCCACGAAGTCGCGCAGGGTCTTGCCCTGCACGTACTGCATGATCAGGTAGGTGATCGGCAGGCCGAGGATCTCGATCGTCTCGACGCCGTAGATGGCCGCGACGTTGGGGTGGGTGAGCGACTGGCCGAGTTCGCCCTCGGCGAGCAGGCGCGCCCGCGCACGTTCGTCCGCGACGAGTTCCTGGCGCAGGAACTTGATCGCCACTTCGGCCCCCGCCGGCAGCTTCTTGTAGGGGGCATGCAGGCGCGCCCGATAGACGGTGCCCGACGAGCCGCTGCCCAGTTCGGCCAACAGGTCGAAGTGGCCGCCGAGCGCGGAACCTACGCCCAGCGGGGCCTGCAGAGGGGCCTGCAGAGGGGTTGGTTCCTTGGGCAGATCGTCAGCGTTCACCACGGTTGTCTTGTAGCGAGCAAGTGCCTCGGATTCCGCAGGTTCTGCAAGCCCATGCATCGCCCTCTTGGCGCCGCCGGGTTAGGCTCCGCGCGGTGCCCCTGGTCTCGCTCGAACTCGCTGCCGATCCGGCCCCGTTGCCGAGCGCTGCGGTGCAGTTCCTGCAGGCGGCGATGGTGCGCACGGCGGCCTGGTTTGCGCGCCCTGGCGTGGTCGCCGGTGCAGGTTTCCTGCCCAGCGACTACGAACTCGTCTACCGCACGCTGCGCACGTTGCGCGCCGCCGACCGCCATGCACGGACCCTCTGCGAGTGGGGCAGTGGTTTTGGCGCCGTGGCGGGGCTCGCGGCGCAACTCGGTTACGCCGTCTACGGCATCGAGATCGATGCCGAACTCGTCGCGCACTCGCGCGCGCTGCACCAGGACTTCGACCTCGACGTCACGGTCGTGCAGGGCAGTTTCGTGCCTGAGGACTATGCGCGCCGCGAACGACTGTCGGACCTGGACACGCGCACGGTGATGTCGGGGCCGGATGCCTATGCGGAGATGGACATGGCGCTTTCGGACTTCGACATCGTATTTGCCTATCCGTGGCCGACGGAAGAGGAACAGTACCGGGACATGTTCCGAAGGCGGGCCGACTATGGGGCGGTGTTGCTGACCTATTCGAGCGAAGAAGGGGTGCGCGCCTACCGCAAGGTGCCGAAGCGAGGTCTGTAGCTCCTGTGCGCTGTTGCGATTCGGGCCCGGCTGGCCAATGATCCGCACCGACATGCCGATCCGCCTGCACAATTCGCTCAGTCGCACCCTCGAAGAACTGCGTCCGCTCGTCTCGGGCAAGGTGACGATGTACCACTGTGGACCGACGGTCTACAGCTCGCCGCACATCGGCAACTTCCGCAGCTTCCTGTTTGCCGACGTGCTGCGTCGCTTTGTCGAAGACCAGGGGTACCAGGTGGTGCAGGTGATGAACGTCACCGACGTCGGCCACCTGACGCAGGACGACATCGAGAGCGGCGAGGACAAGATGGAGGCCGCGTCGAAGAAGACCGGCAAGACGGCGTGGCAGATCGCCAAGCAGTACGAGGACGAGTTCCACGACTGCCAGCAGAAGCTGCACGTGCGCCTGCCGCACCACATGCCGCGCGCGACCGACTTCATCGCGCAGATGGGTTCGATCATCGACGACCTGCTGCAGAAGGGCGTCGCCTACCAACAGAACGGCAACGTCTACTTCGAGATCGCGAAGTTTCCCGGGTACGGCAAGTTGTCGGGCAAGGTGCTCGATGAACTCGAAGATGGCGCGCGCATCGCCGTCAACGACGAGAAGAAGGACCCGCGCGATTTTGCGCTGTGGAAGACCGACAGCAAACACCAGATGCAGTGGGATGCGCCGTTCCGCGGCGGCGCGCGCGGGTTCCCGGGTTGGCACATCGAGTGCTCGGCGATGTCGATGCACTACCTCGGTCCGCAGATCGACATCCACACGGGTGGCGAGGACAACATGTTCCCGCATCACGAATGCGAGATTGCGCAGACCGAAGCGCACACGGGCAAGCAGTTCGTGGGCATCTGGATGCACGCGCGGCACCTGCTCGTCGACAACACGAAGATGAGCAAGAGCCTCGGCAACTTCTTCACTGTCGCCGACATCCTCGCCAAGGGTTACACGGGCCTCGAACTGCGCTACGGACTCATCCGCGTGCAGTATCGGCAGGCGCTGAACTTCACGCTGAAGGGTCTCGACGAAGCGCGCGCGGCGATCTCGCGCGTGCAGAGTGCGCGCCAGCGGCTCGTTCGCTTCGCGCAGGGACTCGAACGCGCTGGCCGCGAGGACCTGGTGGCGGCAGTGGCGAAGGCCAATGAGCAGTTCACGGCGGCGATGAGCGAGGACCTCAACGTCAGCGAAGCGCTCGCCGCGGTGTTTGACTTCGTCGGTGTCTGTAACAAGACGGAAGTGTCGGTTGCGGGCGCGAAACTGGCCCTTGCTGCCTTCGCACGGTTTGAAGACGTGCTCGGTTGTTTTGGCGACGAACCGAAGGCCGACGCGACCGGCGATGCGCCCGCCGAGCTGCTGGCGCTGTTGGAACAGCGCAAGGCGGCGAAGAAGGCGAAGGACTGGGCGCTCGCGGATTCGCTGCGCGACCAGATTGCGGCGGCGGGCTGGAAGATCGTCGATGCGGCGACGGGCGCGCGGTTGGAGAAGCTGTAGCTAGCGCTCGGAATCGAGCACCTCTCGAACGCGCGCCGCCACCTCTGGGGTCTTCGCTGCGTACTCCGACAACGGTCGCCGACACAAGAGGGCGCGTTCGCGCACCGCGAGCAGCTGGTTGCACGCCGCCGCGCGCACGCCGGCGTCCTCGTCGTCGAGCAGCTCGACGAGCACGCCACAGGCGATCGGGCTCAGCGTACGTTGCTTGGGCACGGAATCGACGAACTGTCGCCGCAGTTCGGCTTCGGCCACCGTGGCGAGCCAGAGCCAGTCCCGGTCAGAGGCTTGCAGGTGGCGGGCGGTCAGGCAGAGCAGGCGATCTCGGTGCACCTGCCAATCGGCGCAGGTGTCGGTCGTGTAGCTGCTCCCCAGGGTCTCGATCGTCGGAAGGAACTCTGGATGAAGGGCGAGGCAGTGCAGGAGCGCACTCGCTCGGCGCAGGTCCTGCCTCAGCAGGAACATGGCTCGCGCGCCAACGGTCGCTGCGGGCACCAGCTCGGGGTTGCTCACCAAAGCGAGTCCACGCTCTCCTTGGCAGAGCAGCAGGTCGAGCACGAGGTCCCGCTGCCCCTGATCGGCGGTGTCCAGCAAGGGGGCCAATACGTCGATGGCTTCTGGGGGCAGATCGCGGAGTTGGGTGAGAGCGTGCAAAGCGAACGATACCGTTCGCGGTTCGGCGAGCAGTGGCAGCAATGCCTCGCTGGGGTCGATGCCGACCGCAGCCCACAGAGATCCCAGCAAGGTACCGAATCCCGCATGTGGGTTGGCACCCGCGACACTGACGAGGTCTGGCACGGCGGCGAGCCAACGGGCGCGCGCGGTCGTGGGGGCTTTACGAAGGTTCTTGAGCACCCGCGGCGGCACGACGCCGCGTCGCATGCCCTTCGCAAGCAGGTCCGGTAGGCAGTAGGCCGTGGCTTGAGCAACGGCCTCTGCCAGGGGGTCGACTCCCTGATCGAACGTTCGTCGGCGCTCGTAGAACGCAGTCATGGCATCATCAATCGAGGCATCGAACTCGCCGCCGAACTCACCTCCGAGCTCCTCCAGGTAACGGGTGATCTCCGGGTTCTTGGTCTCTTCCAGTTCTAGAAGCAGGCGCTTGGCGATGGCGCTGCGCTGGGCGGGCAGCAGTCCCCGGTACTTCATCCCCCAGTACTTCCTGCCGTCGCGACTCGGCGAGGCTACGGGTAGACGGCCGAGTCGGACAAGGAACTCATCCGACGCCGAGTTGACACATCGTATCAGGTCCCGTTCGAGTCGAAGCGCATGTAGCCGCTTGCTCTTCTCGCGGTTTGGGTCGCGTTGGTCCAATGCACCCAGCCCGAAATGGTCCAATTTGCCCAGCACGAACTCACGCTGCCCGGCCGCGAGCAGTGCCTCGGCGATGTCTGTGCGATTGCTGGGGGATTGATTGCTGGAGGACTGAACCCACATCTTGAACAGGTCGGTTGCGGCGAACGAGGCGTCGCGGCCGCAGGCACTCAGCAACGGCAGATACAACCTTCGCCGAGTGTCGTCTGCCTGTTCCCACAACTTCCGAATGACGCTCTGTAGGCGGTAGAGGTCGTTCCCGGTCTCCTGCCAAGGCAGTTCCCTGAGGTAGGAGTGCAGATGGGACACGTGGGAGTCCGTCACCTGACTACCCTTTCGCCATTGTTCGAGCAGTGCTTCGGCGAACGGCGCCATGACCCTTGGCCCGGATGGTTGAGGGGAGATGGCGCACCACAGCGCCGTTTCACGCCGCTCCGTCCGGGCCCGTTCGCGCAGTGCTGTTCGTCCCGCTTCGCTGCGCGCAAGCAGTTCGTAGTGCGCTTTCGAAGTCGGGAACTCGTCGAGCTGCGCCGCCAGGATGGGCACCAGATCCGATGGCGGTGGCTCAGGTGCTCGCTGCAGCAGGGCGGCTGTGGCCACGGGATCCCTCGCGAAGAAGCGCCGGAGCATGCCCGGTGCTCTGAGGCGCGCGAGCTTCTGCATCTGGACCTGGGCTTCTGCGTTCAGGAACGGAAGTTCTGTCGACGCGAGAAGATCTTCCGCCAGGGACGTTGGCCAATCGACCGCGAGGCGGTTGCGCAGCATGGCCCTGATGGCAGTGCGAGTCGACTTTGGCACACCGGCAAGTGCGACAGAAAGATCCTGCTCTTGACTACCTGGGTAGGCCATGTTTGCACCCGGTCCAGGCCGTGACGTGATATCGAGTGCGCGCAACGCGGTGCGGCACAGGATGGCCTCGTCACCCAACAACCATCGCAGGGTCCGTTGCTGCGCTTCGTAGGCGGCGACCAGATCCTGCGTGAGTTGCTTGCCGAGCAGGATCGCGCGCATCACGGCGGGCCGACCATTGTCTTCCAGATACTCGAACTGCGCCTGCTTGCTGCCGCCGTCCTGCAGCGGGAACCAGGCTGGCCAGGGGTCGGCGTTTGCGAGGGCCATGGTCACTGCGGCTTCGTCCGCGAGTCGCCGCAGGCATTGGCGGGCGGCGTCGTTCACGACGGGAACCGGGAAGTGCACGAACGGCGCTACGTACGGAGCCAGGTCGCATGCTTCCGCTTGGAGGTCGCGCGCTGCCAGGCTTCGCAGCGCGTCGAGCATCTGCACGAGCAGCTTGGACTCGGTCGTTGCATACATCGCCTCGGCGAGCAGGCGGCGCGCTCGCGGCGTGCCGCGCACCAGCCATTGGATCGCCGGCCCTGTGGCGTCGGTGGGCAACTGCCCGAGTGTCATCAGGGCCCTCGCGGCTTCAACATCGGTCGGATCTGGCGACGCCGGGCCCTTGCTGCGCAGTTCTTCCAGCGGCATGGGGTTGAAGGGCGTGATGGGACTCTGGGTCACCCCGAACTCCGCAAGGGCTGCCAACGCCAACGCCGCGAACAGGACCTTCCTCTGCGTGGGTTTCATTGTTTCCTGCCACTCTGCTAGCGGCCCTCGACCGGGTTCGCGACCCCGTCTAGTATTCTCGCCGCCCGCTGGGGTTGCATGCGATTGTCAGATGTTATGCAGGTGCCTCTTGTTGTGTCATGAACGAAACACGTCGCGCCAAAGTCGAGCAGGAATGCGCGGCCGCCGAGCAGTCGCTGCGGGCAGATCTGCGGCGCGTGTTGCCGCGTATCGCCCAGCATGGCAACCAGCTGTTCCTCAATTCGGAATGGAACCGTCATAAGATGCCGCTGCGTTATTTCGACAGCGAGAGCGAACCGATCCTGGCGGCTGCCCGCAACTGTGAGCGCCTGCACGCAGCACTCGGATTGCCACTCGAGTCTTCCGCGGCGAACCTGTTCTTTGCGGCGTG
>Ga0075163_10011839_pt1 | contig 11358 bp, 9 predicted proteins | sample JI1023141ADNA_FD_71478 | JGI IMG/M metagenome (GOLD analysis project Ga0075163, IMG submission 71478) | Wastewater effluent complex algal communities from Wisconsin, to seasonally profile nutrient transformation and Carbon sequestration -... | ecosystem: Engineered > WWTP > Effluent > Algae... | reverse complement strand
TTTGCCTCAAGAAGTGTGATAACGGTTGTGTGATGCTGCTTTTCTACCGCATGATTCAATGCAAACATGAAATCAAAGCATCTAGAATGGATCGTATATTCAGCTAAATCGCGTTGTTTAAATTTCAGAAAAAAATTCATGGCCTCGTAAAGGATGTCCGCACTAATGCTATACCTAGAGTTTACTAGAATCTTATACAAATCAACCGCGCCTGCCCCAATCGCTTCTTTTATAAAATCTGTGATCTCATAAGAATGAAATGTTCGACTGGATCTGATGATTGCATCGACTTTCGCGTATTCTTTTTCCCCTATAAGGTGTCTTACTACATACCGCAATAGCGATGCAGTTATCATCCCCTTTCCTTGAATAATCTGCAGAGCTAACTCATAGTTTTCAAGATCCACCGCAGTTTCTAATACTTTGTCAAGATTGAGAGCTAAAGAGGCGGGAGCATTGACAATCTGATTGACCAGATCGTAATTTTTTTCTTCCATCGCCCACTCTAATCCAATTTTCAACCCACGTTCGTCTATAGTTTGGGGCGATCGCAAAATGGCTTTGACTAAATCGTGTTTTTCCTCATAGATAGAAGATAGGAGTTTTCGAGTGATAAATTTAGGATTGCGAAGATTTTCGAAAGCTTGCTTGGCACAGTGATTCACCACTGTTGCAACGATAGATGCAGTAGATACCCTAGACTCTAATGGAAAAAAATTACGAACACATCCTGATACCAGCATATAACCACCCCCAAACACCAGGTAAATAGTAACATGTTTTACAATAAAAAGCGACTGTTTTTCGTAAAATCCGTTAAGAATGAAGAGGTTGAGTGTTCGATAAAAGCTCTAGAAAAGTTCATTGATCAATGAACGCTATCCCTGTCCTTTTGCACAAGGACAGGAATGGTCAATCTTGTCCCTCCAGGGAAGGACAAGAGAGAAAAAAGGTCATTTACCGAAAATATCCAGAAAAATACGACTTTTCAAGGGATGCGTTAAAATTTGACCCCAATTTCGTAGGTAATTGTAGGAATAGGCCCCCACTCTGATTGGTTCGTGACAGGCACTGCTACACAAAAATCCACTTGATGAAAAAATGTTTCGTATTCCTTTCCAACAGTAAAAGAAGGCTTTAGCCACACATCATATTCAAAACTTTTAGAAACCGCAATCCCTGCCCCTGGGCCGTAATAGGCTCGGGCAAAGTCCCAATTTCTGTAATATCCATAATGGGCATATCCTTGGATATAATCCGCTGTTTTTGTATGCGGGATCATTCCTGACAAAATTGGCAAACCGGGCACTGTAGTTGCATTACTCATCCCAACAGGAATATAAGAGACACCTATAGCAAAGTCATCTGTATGGTCTAAATTTTTTATCCGATGCCCTAAAGAGAGACTTGGAGAAGGATATAGGCTAGATGAACCAGCAATATAGTTAAAAGATTTTTTTTCCTTCATTTCGAGAACATTTTCTTGTTCTACAGAAAAAGTTACCTCAGGCGCCGGAAAAGATGTTCCTGCAACCATAAAAAATGAAAAAAACCAGTTACCAAAAATATTCATAAAAACCCTAGATTTATAGTAAACAATGATACGAATATCGTTGCTATAAATCTAGGGTTTTTTGAATCATGTAAACATTTAGCTGGAATACTCGCTTTTTGATAGATGTAAAATAATCTATTCCACAACCTTAACCTTCAAAACAAGAGCGTGTTAAAATTTGACCCCAATTTCATAGGTGATTGTAGGGACAACCGCAGGGACACCATGAGCTATAGCAATTGGGTAAATTGATAGAGCCAAGTCCAATTGACTAAAATAGGTCTCATATTCTCTACCAATAGTATAAGAAGGCTTTAACGACATACAGCAGAGCATAACTGTCGGCATTGCTGATAGCAATGAGGCACCGGGAGTGCTGGTCGCAAATGCTGTCATGAAGAAAGGAACTGCTGTCCCAATTCCTATCCCTCGTCCACGATAGGCTCCTTTAGAACCCCGATCTGTGTAATATCCCCAATGGACATATCCTTGAACAATATGCTCTGGAAGGATAGGAACATAAGATACGCCGATTGAAAAATCACGTGCTTCACCTAAGCTTTTTGTTCGACGCCCGATAGTAAAGCTTGGAGAAGGATATATGCCCGTTGAAGCGGCAACATAAGTAAAAGAATTTTTCTCTTTTGCGTCAAAAACTGTTTCTTCCTTCAAAGGAAATGTTTCTTCCATTGCAGAGAATGAAGACCCTGTAGCCATAAACAGTGAAACAAACAGGCTGCCAAATAAATTCATAAATTCTCCGTGGATATATGATAATTTTTTAAGGTTTTGAAATGGTTTATTGTCCCCTAAAACCTTAGAAAAATGTGCTATTAGAATTTCATCCCAATTTCGTAGGTGATCGTAGGGACAACCGCAGGGAAACCCATAGCTATCAAACCTGGATAAGCTGAAACGGTCAAGTCCAATTGACTAAAATAGGTCTCATACTCTTTACCAATAGTATAAGAAGGCTTTAAACACATGCAAGTAATGAGGACTTCAGGAATTTGTTGTACGGAAGCTCCTGGACTGCCCCATGCATATATTGTGGTGATTAAAGGAAGAGTAACCCCAATTCCTATCCCTGGGCCACGATAGGCTCCTTCAGAACCTCGATCTTTGTAATATCCCCAGCGGGCATATCCTTGAATAAAATGCTCTGGAATTTGAGAAATCTGAGGAATCGAAGGAACATAAGATACGCCAATTGAAAAATCACGTGCTTCACCTAAGCTTTTTGTTCGACGCCCGATAGCAAAACTTGGAGAAGGATATATGCCAGTTGAACCAGCAACATAACTAAAAGATTTTTTCTCTTTTGCATCAAAAACTCTTTCTTCCTTCAAAGGAAACGTTTCTTCGATTGCAGAAAATGAGGACCCTGCAGCCATAAAAAATGAAAAAATCCAGTTGCCAAAAATATTCATAAAAAACCTTCAGAATAATTAATATAATAGAAGATGATATGAATATCGTTGTTATAAATCTAGAGAAATCATCTACATAATTTAGACGTTCAGCAAAAATGGCTGCTTTAGAATATCTGTAAATTGTTAGATTTTAAGACGTTAGTCTTCGGAGCGAGAAAGCTTCGAGTTGTACTTGATACGTCCATGACGGCTCACGTAGAGGGTGTGAATGACGACTTTTTTGACAATTTCAAGCTCTTTGAAAGAGATGTCGGAATCAGAAAATTGATCCATTTTGATCTTTTGCGCCACAAGGCGGTTGACTAGCTCCCCTACATTTTTCTCGTTGATTTCGTCAAGGGAGCGTGAGGCCGCCTCAACTGTATCGCAGATCATCAACACTGCCGCCTCTTTCGTTTGCGGCTTTGGCCCTGGGTAGGTAAAAAGAGTTTTGTCCACAAGGTCGACGTTCCCTTCTCGCGCTTCGATCTCTTTATTGTAAAAATAAGAGACCATCGTAGTCCCGTGATGCTGCTGGATCATCTCGATAATGACTCTCGGGAGTTTATGCTTTTTAGCCAGCTCGACCCCTTCGTGAACATGGGAGATGATCACCATCGCAGATTCGGTTGGAGAGAGAAGCCGATGGACATTGAAGTCGGCGAATTGGTTTTCGGTAAAATAGTTCGGATTAAAAAGTTTTCCAATGTCATGGAATAGAGCAGAGACGCGACAAAGTAGCCCATTGGCGCCGATGGCCAGGCTTGCAGCCTCTGCAAGGATTCCGACCATGAGCGAATGTTGGTAAGTTCCGGGCGCTTCAAAACAAAGACGGCGGATCAGATCGTTGTTTGGATCCATCAACTCCATTAACCGCAGATCGGTCATCACATTGAAGGTCGTTTCAAAGACCGGCAAAATCAGCGCGATCACCATCGCTTCCATCATCACCAAAACAAGCGTTGCTGTCAGATCGTAGATCGTGCTCATTTGTAATATAGAGCCGCTGATCAGATTGGCCCCTAAAATAATCGGCACGCAGATCAACCAAAGAAGCGCGCAGACTTTAAACACTTCCTTACGCTTACTCAATGACTGACTGAAAAAGATCGCCGCAAGACTTGCCACATAATTGATCAACAGAAAGCGACTTTGATCCATCGCCAGGGTAAGGCCCATCACGATTGTTAAGAAAAAGGTCGAAAAAAGGGCGATCTGCTTATTCAAAAGAATAGAAATCAAGATGGCCGCAAATGGGATGATCACCGGAAATCGAAGATATTCCCCAAAAAGCTGCGGGTTCTCAATTAAAAAATACTCAATGATTTTCGCCCCGCCTAATGTGAGGAATGTGATCGTCATGAAAAGGGAAAGACTCAAGGAAGAGTAATATGTGCTTTTATGATACAGCCGAAAGTAACGGGCAATCAAAATCGTTAGCATGGCCGCGATGATCCCGCTCCCCAAAAGAGTGTTCCAGGCGAAAAGATTGCGGCTCTCCCGAATTTGCTTCTTCATCTCAGCCAGCTGCCTTAAGTGGCGATCTGAGACAGTATCCCCTTCCGAGATGATCAAGGCACCGGCCTTGACTGCAGTATTTTTCCCCTCCACAAGCGATTCGATATGGGTCCGAAACTTTCTAAGCTCCTCATAATCGACCTCAATCTCCCATCCTGTAAAGGCAGCATATTGATTGACCACGAGACGAATCGCTTCCTTCGACTTATCAGAAATTGTGGCAAGCTCTTCTTTTAAAAAAATCGACCAAAACTCTGCCGCCAGTTGTGGGCTTTGTGGATCGATCGGCACCTGGACCATTCCCTGACACATGAAGCGCGACTCGCAGGCCTTACGCACGGTCCGCTCATCGGTCAGCCGCACCTTCGCCAATTCTTCTGCAACAAGTTCAATCGTCGCATAAATTTCTTCGAAAGTAGCCGAATTATTCCCGCGCCAGTTCTTATTGCGGATGAAATAGTCCTCAACTTGACTGCGCGCGCGTTTGATCGATTTGGTATCAATTTGGTAAATAGAGCTGATGTCACTTAAGGCTTCTTGTCGTAAAATGAGAGTTGTCTCTTCGTCTGGAAACGAAAAATCGACCTGTGCGACGATGTAGCTAGGTGCCTTGGTCTCAATCTCTAACGCTTCAACGCGCACTTCTCGAAAGTGGATAAAAGCAAAAAGCAATAGAAAAAAGACGGTCGCGATCAGCAGCCGCAATCCGCGCCGATTTTCTTTCAATCCTTCGTTTAAAGAGCGCATCCAGCGACTCATCTGCATGAAAAAAGGTCCTTTTTTTTATTCTATCACCCCTCCCTATAAAAAAGAAGATACCAATAACCTCGAGGAGAAAAATGAAGTTTTTTAAAAAATAGAGCAATCGGGTATACTGAAAAACTATGCAACCGTACCAGCCTATCGCCCGTAAATATCGACCCAAACGATTCAAAGAAGTCTTCGGACAAAAGATCGTTGTCGACACTCTTCAAAATGCGATTAAAGGGGGACGCGTTGGTGCTAATTACCTTTTTTCAGGAACGCGCGGGACCGGAAAGACGACGCTTGCTCGACTTTTTGCCCGGGCAATCAACTGCGAAAATTTAAGTCCTGAGGTCGAGCCTTGCAATACTTGCCACAGCTGCCTACAGATGTTGAATGGCGCTTCGATGGAGCTGATGGAGATCGACGGAGCCTCCAATCGAGGGATCGACGACGTTCGACTGATCAGCGAAGGGGTCGCATTTGCCCCTCCTAAGGGACGCTTTCGGGTCTACCTGATCGATGAAGTCCACATGTTGACCAAAGAGGCGTTCAACGCACTCTTAAAAACGTTGGAAGAGCCCCCCTCTTATGTGAAGTTTTTTTTCGCAACCACAGAACCTCACAAAGTCCCCCTCACCATCCAAAGTCGCTGCCAAAAATTCGATCTTCAAAGGATCTGCCTTGAAGAAATCTGCACCAAACTCGATGAAATCACGAAAGATCAAGGGCTAAAAGCCGAATCTGCGGCTCTTTCGCTCATCGCTGAAACAGCTCAAGGGAGCTTGCGCGACGCCGAGTCCCTTTTAGATCAACTTCTTTGCACCTCCAAAGGCGACTTGACCATCCATATCGTGCGTGAAAGCTTAGGAAAAATCTCCAAAGAGGGCCTTTTCCAGATTGACGAAGCGATTCAGTCACGCTCAATTGATGCTTTGAAAAAAGCTTCTGATCGCCTCTTAATGTCAGGAAAAGAGACGTCACTTCTCATCGAAGATCTCGCCGAACATTTCCGCAATCACCTATTAGCGCTTCAAAAAAGCCTTGATTCAAAAATTTACCACCTAAGTGAGGCAGAGGCTGACCGCTATCAAAGCTTAAGCCTGAATTACTCTCAATCGAACCTTCTCGAAATGCTTGAATTGATCTACCCTTTCTTCCATCAGCCGACGCGCCCCTTCTTATCGCAACAACAATTCGAAACTCTTCTGATCCTTTTGATGAAAAAAGGGCATCAACCGAATATTTCCTCCATTGTAGAGCGGCTCGAAGGGCTCGAAGCAAAAATTCGTTCGGGACAATCGGCCAGACCGGCAATACCTGTAGCGGCACCTGTAACACCTGCAGCGGTAACTGTGACAACAGCGGCACCTATTCCCAAAATAGAAGAACCAGTCGCCACACTCGTCGAACTTGAGGCTATCGCCACTGAATCCCTAAAACCGACCTCGCCTGCCTATTCAGTCTCCCCCGTCTCTTTGGCCCCGTCACCACAGCCTACATTGCCCGAAACTGCTCTGATTCCTGCAAGCGTGCGCCATCAAAACTGGACCCAATTTGCCATCATCGAACTAAACGCAACACTACAATAGAATTAAGGAGTCTTTCATGGGAAGCGGCTTTCTAAAAAAGAAAAAACAGCAACATAACATTTCCGATCAACTCGCACGGCTTAGCGAAGAGCTCAAACTGAAAGAATACACAGGCCACGCTCCTAATCAATTGGTGGAAATCACTTTAACCGGCGACAAATCGCTAAAGAAAATTTCTATCAAAAAAGAGTGTGTCAATGCTGACGATATCGATGGATTGCAAGATCTTATCTGTGCAGCCTTTGATGATGCAGAAAGAAGAATGGAGGCCGAGAATCCTTTAAGCCAGATGAAAGGACTCCCCTTTTAATCAGGCTGAGAGAGAAAAAGCGTCTTGATCTCTTGAGCCGTTTTTACAGCACAAACCTCAGCGGCAAAAAGTGTCGCCTTCTTTAGATCTAAAGAGGCGATACGCCCTTTAATATCTGGGATTTCATGAAATGAACAGGAAAACTCGGTTGCCCCAAGCCCCAAAAGCGCCTTCGTAAAAATCGAATTTGAGACAATTTCACCACAAATACTCACCGGAATTCCAAATTTTTTGGCCCCGATAATCACCTGTTTAATCGTTTTAAACAGATCTGGCTGAAAAAGGCAAAAATCGGGTGAATCACGATGGATCGAGATGAGTTCTTGCGTCAGATCATTCGTCCCAATCGCGATGAAATCAGCAATCGCTAAAATCTCTTCCAGCACATCTTTGGCAAGAGGCGACTCAATCATTGCACCGAGCCTAACCTCTGCTTTCGATTTTAAAGAATCGCGAGCACCTTGGATTTTTTTACGCAAAAGTTGCATCTCTTTTGGATCAGTTACAAACGGAACTAATATATGTAGTGGACCATCCGTTGAAGCTTGAATCAATGACCGAATTTGCAAATCCAAAATCTCACTACGGTAGATTAAATACTGAATCGAGCGCAATTTTTCGGCCCTTTCATCCACATCTTGGAGAAAATTTTTGTCACCACCCAAATCAAATAGACGAAAAACCACTTTATTCGGGGATACCTCTTCCATAATCGATCGATACAATAGAATCTGCCGCTCTTCACAAAAGGCAACCTCTCGATCATGAAGCAAAATAAATTCGGTACGATAAAGGCCAATTCCATTTTTCAACTCATGGGAATACTCTATTCCGTCAAATGTGGAAAAAATCTGTATTTCCACTCCGTCCTTCGTCAAGACGACACTCTTTTTATCAACCTCACCCGCTGTTTTAGCGACACTTTTAAATGCTTCGCTAATCAGATCCAGAGGGGGATGGAAGACAACTTTTGCCACCATCGTATCGAGTAAACTCAGTTGCCCCTGGAAAGCACGCAGTTGTTCAATGTCTTGTACGATCAGATGAGGAATCGAGCGACTTTTCAATACGACGGCCGTGTGAGAAGCATTTGATCCTTGGACCGAAATAAACCCTTTCACCCCTTTCAAGGCCCCTTCTGCCGCCATTGAAGGAGTCACTTCATTGACACAAACAATCGCCCCCTGAAACTCTTGCGGTAACTTTGGCTGAATTCCTAACAAGTGTAATGAAATACGCCTGGCCAAATCCTTGATATCTACAGCCCGTTCTGCAAAAAACGGATTGTTAGATCCTTCAAGAGTTAAAATGACGACACTCAAAGTCTTTTCTAGCGCCGCCTGGGACGAACTTTTCGCAGAAATGATCTCTTCTTGAATTTTTCGAGAAAAAAGAGGGTCTTCAAGGATCGCTAAATGAGCTTCAAAAATTTGCGCCGCTTGTTGATCTTCAAACTCTTGAAATCGTTTCAATAAAATGGACAGCTCTTTCTTGGTGATGCTGATCGCTCGCTCATATTTTTCAACTTCAGCAGCTGCATCGTTCAATCCTTCTTTATTAGAGCGAGCAACCCAATCTGTGTCTTCGTAAAAAAAGAGGGGACCACAAGCGACACCCTTAAGTAAGGTTTTTCCATTAAAAGAAGTCAAAGAGTTCGTCACCATAATTTGCCCCAAGAGTATATCTCACACCTTTTCTTTAGAACAAGTTTTCTTTGATAACGTATCCAACAAACGGACATTAAACTCTTTTGCAGAGTTATAACCGGTCTCTTTTAACCGATGATTCAACACAATCGTCTCCAGCAACAAAACAACATCTCTACCAGGCTTTACAGGCATCACATAGAACGGAATTTTTACATTCAACAATTCGCAATATTTTTCTTCAAGGCCAATTCGATCATAGAAATGGGTGTCATCCCACTGCTCTAACTTCACGATCAGGTCGATTTTTTTTGATTCTGAAATACAAACGGCCCCATACAAATGGGCGACATTGATAATCCCAATCCCTCGGATTTCGAGCAAATGTCTCGTCAGTTCAGGCCCCGTCCCTTCCAAGTAGCCCCCCTTTTTCTTTGAAACCAAGACCACATCATCTGCAATCAACCGATGTCCCCGCTCGATCAATCCAAGTGCCGCCTCACTCTTGCCGACAGAAGAATTCCCTTGGATCAGCAAGCCGATCCCGAACACCTCAACCAAAGTTCCGTGACAGGAAATGGTGGGAGCAAACTCCTCCACCAAAATGACCGTCAAGCGAGTCAATAGATTCATAGTCGAAAGGCTTGAGCGAAACAACGGAATACGCATTTCGTTGCAAATATCGATTAATTCTCTAGGGGGGCGATAGCGGCGCGCGACAAATACGGCAGGCAAGCGTCTACCAAACAACGTTTGGAGCCGCTCCACTCTCTCTTCCGAGGTAATATCGCGCAAATATTCGACCTCGATCTTACCGAAAACCAAAATTCGCCGCTCCGAGCGGTGCTTTAAGTAGCCACACAGGGCAATTCCGGGACGTTCGACCTCGGGAACGATGATCTTTCGCTCCTTTAAGCCGTCGTCGCCTGCAATGAGCTCCAAACTCAACTGATCTTTGTATTTCGCTAAAAGTTCATGAACGGTCAACATGAGATCATCTTGCCAAATGAGCTAAATAATGTCTCTTTCGATTATCAATTTGATGTATAATTCTGTCGACCTCAACAAGCTTAGCTGAAATCGTCTGCTTGGTGAGGTCGGCGAATAATCCACATTTTGATTTAAAATTTATATTCCGTGTGGTAGGGGTTTGTTATGGCTTATCATATTGTTATTATCGGCGGTGGCTTCGCAGGACTCCGTGTCGCAAGTGCGCTCAAACACTCCCCTTGCCAAATCACCTTGATCGACAAAACGAACTCCCATGTTTTTCAGCCTCTGCTTTATCAAGTAGCCACCGCCAGCCTTACCGAATCTTCGATTTCCAAGCCGATCCGCGAGATTTTTAAGAATCAAGAAAATTTGACCGTCCGAATGGGCAACGTAGTCAAGATTGACCGGACCAATAAAGAGCTTACCTTTCATGATGAGAGCGTCATGAATTACGACACCCTAGTGATTGCAACCGGAGCGCGCCACTCCTATTTTGGCAATGCCCATTATGAAGAGTATGCACCCGGTTTAAAGACATTGGAGGATGCTTACAAGATCAAGGAGCGGCTTTTGCTTGCCTTTGAGCGGGCTGAGGCTGCTGAAAATCCCGAAGAGATGATGGAACATCTGGTTTTTGTCATTATCGGGGCAGGTCCGACAGGGGTAGAACTGGCCGGTTCGATCGCTGAATTAAAAAATGTCACCTTAAGAAAAAACTTTCGTCACATCGACCCCAAAAGGGCTCGGGTGATTTTAATTGAGGGATTTCCTGATGTGCTTCCTCCCTATCCAGACTCTTTGAGAAAAAGGGCCCACAAAGATTTGGTCGATTTAGGGGTCGAGGTGCTCACAAATTGCAAAGTAACCAATATCTTTCAAAATGGGGTGGAGACCGAGAAAGGGTTCATTCACGCCGAGGCGATCATCTGGGCTGCAGGAAACGAAGCATCGCCTTTACTCAAGACGCTCGACACCGAACTCGATCGGCAAGGGCGTGTGATTGTCGAACCGAATTGCACGATCAAGGGAGATCCAGATGTCTACGTGATCGGTGATGCGGCCCATTTCAAAGACAAAAATGAGAATCCACTGCCAGCGATTGCTCCGGGCGCCATTCAGATGGGCACTTACGTGGGCAAGCGGATCAAACAGCAGCTCAACGGGAAAAACCCCACTAAACCTTTCTCCTACTTTGATAAAGGCTCCATGGCAACCATTGGAAGCTACAAGGCGGTTGCGATGTTCCGCGGCCTTCAGTTGACCGGTTTTATCGCTTGGCTTGCCTGGCTATTTGTCCATCTCCTTTATGTCATATCGTTTCGTAATCGACTGATGGTAGCCCTCGACTGGACAATTCACTACCTCAGCGGCCGCGCACGCCACAATCGGATCATTGTTAAGCCAATCGACGAGCTCGACAAATAAATTTAAAGTCCCGTATAAAGGGTGGATGAAGGAACCGGCCCTACCGATTGCGGTGGGAATCATCACAGCCCTTACATTAGGCCATCTAAATCCGCTCAATCAATGCTTCGTCATTGTCGCCATCGCGGTGGTTTTTTACGAACAACTCCTTCTTCTATTAGCA
>Ga0075163_10011838_pt1 | contig 11359 bp, 9 predicted proteins | sample JI1023141ADNA_FD_71478 | JGI IMG/M metagenome (GOLD analysis project Ga0075163, IMG submission 71478) | Wastewater effluent complex algal communities from Wisconsin, to seasonally profile nutrient transformation and Carbon sequestration -... | ecosystem: Engineered > WWTP > Effluent > Algae... | reverse complement strand
CTGCGTAAAATTATCAGATCGCTACATCAGCGACCGTTACTTACCAGACAAAGCGATTGATGTGCTGGATGAAGCCGGAGCGCGCGTGCACATCAACAACATTCATGTGCCTGATGAGATCGTTAAGTTCGAAGAGGCGGTAGAAGAAATTAAGAAGGAGAAGAACCGCGTAGTGAAGAGCCAGAAGTATGAAGAGGCTGCACAACTTCGCGACAAGGAGAAAAAACTATTGGAGCAATTAGAACTTGCCAAAACCAAGTGGGAAGAGAAAACCCGTACCGAAAAATACACCGTGAACGAGGAAAACGTTGCCGATGTAATTGGTATGATGACAGGCATTCCTACCAACCGCATTGCACAGAAGGAGAGCAACAAACTCCTGAACATGGGTGAGGAATTGTCTGGTAAAGTTATTGGACAAGAAGAAGCAATTAAAAAATTAACCCGCGCGATTCAACGCACACGCGTAGGCCTAAAAGATCCGAAGAAACCGATTGGTTCTTTTGTGTTCCTCGGCCCGACCGGTGTGGGTAAAACAGAATTAGCGAAGGTATTAGCTACCTACCTCTTCGATAAAGAAGATTCCCTCATTCGCATCGACATGAGTGAATACATGGAGAAATTCTCCGTGTCGCGTTTAGTGGGAGCGCCTCCAGGCTATGTAGGATATGAAGAAGGCGGTCAGCTGACTGAAAAAGTAAGACGAAAACCGTACTCAGTCGTATTGTTAGATGAGATTGAAAAAGCGCATCCGGATGTGTTCAACATTTTGTTACAAGTATTGGATGACGGTATCCTGACTGACGGCTTAGGGCGTAGAGTTGATTTTAGAAACACCATCATCATCATGACTTCCAACATTGGGGTGCGTGACTTGAAAGATTTCGGTGGTGGCATTGGTTTCTCTACCGCTGCGAAGCGCGAGAACGAAGAAGAGGCCATGAAGTCAACCATTCAAAACGCGTTGAAGCGTGCCTTTAGTCCTGAGTTCTTAAATCGTTTAGATGATGTGATTGTCTTTAACTCTCTTCAGAGAGAGCACATTCACAAAATCATTGATCTTATTCTCAAGAAAGTATTCGATCGTATCGCCCAGATTGGGTATAATGTTGAGTTAACCGAGAAGGCAAAAGATTTCTTAGCAGAGAAAGGGTACGACCATCAGTTTGGGGCGAGACCACTACACAGAGCCATCCAGAAATACCTGGAAGATCCAGTAGCGGAAGAAATCTTGCGTGGCGAAATCGAGGAAGGAGGCATCATTGTAGCCGACCACGAAGAAAAAGCCGAGGTGTTGAACATCAAGGTGAAGAAGCCAAAGGCCACTTCAAAAGAAAAATAGTTTACAGGTTCATTTTAAAAAAAGGCGAGCAGTGCTCGCCTTTTTTGTGTCAAGCTCTTCTGTCCATTGATACGAGGCTTTCTATATCATCGTCTTTTACTTTACTCAACATTACTATGCCGATGAGAAGGGGCCAACCAAATAGTATCAGTCTAAAAATCTCTTCAACTACAGTTTTTAAAGTAAACGCTGATGAATGAATAGACTGCTGAAGTACTTCTGCCTCACCCACCAAAGGCAGGCCTGCTAAAAAGTTACTCAGGAAATGAGCTGCTACAAGTATGAGAATGTTTCGGGTCTTCAGGTAGATAACACACATCATAAAGCCCAAACAAATAGTAGCGAATACTTGGTTTAGTACAGATTGTATGGATGGACTTTCTTGTGACCAAAAATTAAACAGGTGAGTACTGCCAAACAATAAACTGGAATACACTACAACTTTTAATACGCCCTTTGGCGAATCAAAATATTTCAGAAGTAGCAGGCCCACTATCAAGCCTCTGAACAGAAACTCCTCAAGAAAAGAGGCACTCAAGGTTTCGGCCGCAAAGAGTGTAAGATCAATTGTTGAAAAGTTCATTTCCTTCAACCCGTAGGATCCTCCAGAGAAAATGATGACGAATAAAAGTAAGGGCAGATAATATGGCCATCGGCTGTAATCCATGTTTATCAGGCCCAGCGGAATGTGCATCTTCGAAATCAAAAAAAGGATATTAAACAACACGAAGCTGTTTATCACCACATCCTCAATCAAATTGGCTTGATACTCCGTAGCATAAGGTAAGATAAAATCGCTTAGCGGAATCTTGTGTAGGAGGAAGACCAATCCGATGGAAAAAAGAGATAGTGAAATTGCGTGTTTCCTCAAGAATGGCATACCAAGTTGAACATATTAAGGTTAAGGGGACGGGTAGACCCATCCCCTTATACTTTACCACTATTTACTCCCAGCCAATTTTGGCTTTGCAATTAGATACACAAACACATCCAAAGCCATCCCAAATCCAATCTGCTATGCAACCGGTGCTGCAAATTTCAACATCGCACTCCAGGGTAGCAACTGGTCCATTCGTTTTCGCATTTGCCTGACTGTTTCTTTTTAGTTCATAACTAAAAGCAAAAGCCTGAAGCTCATTTTGTTTGCGGAATTTCGGAGAAACAATAGGAGTTTCGAGAACGGATCGCAACAACTCATTCTGAATAAAGGGAATTTTGTCATCGTGAACAAATTTCTCAACAGATGTGTAAATGCCATCGTTGGCGACCAAGTCATTGCCTGACCCATTGTCCTCAAACAAATAACCCTCAAATCCAATACTGGTTTTATCCCAGGCCTTCTCAGAGAAATTTGCTAAATACATTTCTCTAACGTATTGAACATTGCTTACGCTCCTGACTCTTGCATCAAATATTGAAATATTCTGCTTAAAGAAATCTGAACTAGACAATTCCAATGTATCCTCCTGATTTGAATAATTATCGGTGCAGGCATCCATTAAAAAGATACTCAAAACAAAAAGTAAAATTTTAAATCTGATTTTCATTGCTCATTAATTTAGGTTAAACTTTTAGTACAAATCAGTTCCTGCAGGAAACCTTGAGCAACTTCAAATCAAAATTCTTTTGTAGAAAAGACCTTACCTTTATTTACCCTACTTTTAGGGTGTGTGTTATACCTTAGAAATAAGGTATTTTGCATTACAAAATTTCAAATACTCCCCTGTATGAAATTACTTTTATGCGATGATGAGAAATTACTGCGTGTCTCTGTAGCGGCCCTCATTAGTAAATGGTGGTGGATTACCAACGTGGATACCGCAGCAAACGGTGAGGAAGTACTCGTAAAACTGCAGCAACGCGAATACAATATTTTGATGCTGGATGTAAATCTCCCCGGTAAAAATGGCGTGGAGATCGCCAAAATTATTCTCCGCGATTACCCTCACATACGAATTGTGATGCTCACCAATCATTCGGGTGAAGCACTGTTGATTGCCTTGCATCGCCTGGGGGTTCACGGCATTGTTTTAAAAGATACTGACTCCGATGAGTTGGAGAAAGCAGTAAGAATTGTATCCAGCGGAGAAACCTATTATTGTGAAGCGGTGGAAAAAACACTTAACCTTTACGGCAAGGATGTAAAAATGGTGCCCTCCATCCATTTCGCACAGCGGCATAAACAAGTACTTGAACTGCTATTGAAGGGAAGTTCTGCAAAAGAAATTGCAGAAGCCTTACACATGAGTTTACATACCGTAAACTCTTATAAAAGAGATATGCTTGAACTTACGCACACGCAAAGCACTAGTGAGTTGCTGGCCTTCGTTTCCAAAAACGGAATAGGTTGGTTATAGCGGCACTATAATTTGAACACACGTTCCTCGTTTTACTTTTATTAATTCAAGCTGGGCCCCTATTCGTTCACAGCGGCTTTGCATGCCGACTAATCCAGAATCTTTTGCCTGTCGCATGTCCTCTGTCCTGAGTCCATAGCCATCGTCACTCACTTCTACAATTAGCTTTTTACTTTCCCAGTCCCACGTCAGTGCAATGTCAATGTGCCAGCACCCTGAGTATTTAAAACTATTATACACTAACTCTTTTACCATCGCCACAACCTCTTTCTCCTTTTCTAACTCAAAACGCTTGGCCCCCGAAAAGCCAGCAAAGCCCACGGTAACTCCGTAAAAACCATCTTTCGACTCGCAGAATTTCTTCAACTCACCGGCAACTCCATTACTGTCCAACTCAAAAGAAGAAAGCTCGCGTACCAGGGTACGCGTATCCTCAATACTTACTTTTAATTCCCTGGAAAGTTGCCAGAGTAGTTGTGTGCCTGCAATACCAAAAGATTCTTGTTTGAAATTTCTGTCGAGTTCAAAAAGCAGCGCAATAAGCTTGTTGCCCACTTCATCGTGTATGACTTTCGAAATGCGATTGCGTTCTTTTAAAACGGCTTTATCAATTTCTTGCTGAACGGCAGCAGCATCCATTCGTTGCGAAAACATTTGCAGCTTTGTTCTGAATTGCTTCCACATTATTTTGTAGAAAACAATACCTGCTATCAGGAAGATAATGAGTATGCCTGCCATTACACCAACGAGTGCCTGATTTTGAGTAGGAATCATAATGATGGTTAAAGATAAAAAACAGACAGGCTATTTTCAACTAACTCCTTTAATGGAGGGAAGAATCAGTTTAAAGGTAGTTCCTTTATCCACTTTGGATTCCACCGAAATACTTCCTTTTAACTTCTCCACTGTTTCCTTAACAATATACAACCCTAAACCTGAACCCTTATTGGTTTCTGTACCCCGGTAAAACATGTTAAAAATAAAAGGCAAGTGCTCGCTCGCGATTCCTATTCCATTATCCACCACTTTAATCGTGGCGGTGGTCTCATCATACCTTACTTCAACTTTTAAAAATCGATTCTCTGCATACGGCCGATGGTATTTGTAGGCATTTGAGATAAGATTGCGCAACACGATGGCTAATCTCTTTTTGTCGCTATAAAAAATTCCCGTTCCATTAACTTCTATACTTTTCTCAATATCCCCTCTTTCGTCCATGTATTTCAATTCATCAACAATCTCTTCGATCATAGACTGAAAATGAATAGGCTCGGTAACCAGATCTGTACGGGAGTTTCTGGAGAAATCAATGATGTCGCGAATAAATCCATCTAGTTTATGAATACTCTTTTCAATAAGAGATAAATACTCCTCTACATTTTTATGCTGATCCATTCTGGCCACGGCAATCAATCCAAGAATGGAGGAGAGAGGAGCACGCAAATCATGCGAGGCGCTGTACACAAAGCGATCTAATTCACTATTTAATTTTTTCAACTCGGTGTTCCTTCTTTCAACAACATAGATCCTCCACCGGTAGAGCACATAGAGTAGTAGAAAAATAATGCAGCCACTCACCAGGTAGAACCAGGCCGTCTGATAAAAGAAAGGTTGTACAATGACAACCTTACTCGCACCAACCATATTCCAGACGCCATCGCTATTACAGGCCAGTGCGCGAAATACGTATGTGCCCGGGGAGAGATTGGTATACTCTGCTTCGCGTTTGCTACCTGCCTCCACCCAATCCTGATCTACCTTATCCAGTTTATACCTGAATTTTATTTTGGAAGGGGCCAGGTAACTGAGCGCTGTGTAGTTAAAAACATAACGTAAGTTTCCGGGTGTTACCACTACTGTATCTCCTTCAAAAACTCCACTGTCGGTGACCAGGTCTGTTACATATACTTTGGGAGGTGTTTTGTTTTCCACAATCTGTTCAGGATAAAAAACAGAAACGCCAGCAATGGTAGGTATCCATAATTTTCCTGTAGAGGAGATTAAGGAACGTGTGGCTCCTGTGCATTCCTTATTCTGCATACCGTCCTGATGATCGTAAAGTTTAACAGCCACCTGTTGATGGGTACCTGCCAAAAATTCATCGAGGGCTTTTCGCTCAATCTTTAATACGCCAAGATTAGTCGTGATCCACACATTTCTATTGTCATCTTCCAGCCAATCAAAGTAGGTCTCTCCTTTGTTTACGGAAGTGAGGTTAATCTTAATAAATTGATTGTTCTTGAATAGAAAGGGGCCAATGTTACTGATGAGCCAGATAGTATTTTCACTATCAATGTGGATATTAAAAATCAATACACCGCCATCATCCGCTGTTAGGTGATGCGTCACACTGCTACCATCCGGTTGTATGATGGTCATTCCCCCGCTATGCGTACCTACATACATATTCCCGGCACGATCTTGCTCAAGCGAAAGAATGTAATTTGATCCTAAACCATTTTCTTTGTTGTACAGTCTTAGCACCTTGTTAAGCGAAGGTGAATATTTTACCAGGCCTCCGGAACGCGAGGCAAACCACAAATTGTTTTGAGGGTCCCGCAAAATTCTTCGCATGTCAAGGGAAGGCATGCCTTGTTTTTCTGTCAGTAGTCTTTCGTTGGCACCTTGCTTGCGAAGAATCCCTTTATACGAAGCGATCCAGAGTATACCATTTTCATCCTCACAGATGTCTCGTATACCCGCATCGCGTAAATCCGTCATAAGCGGCAGTGGTCTCAGCTCTCCCGCTTCGTAAACATCAACGGTGCCCACATCGGTGCCTATATAAAATTGTTTTTTGCTTCCCTCTACAACAATGTTGACGCGCTTGTTGGAGATATTTTGCTTTTCTCCAATGTTCATGATGCCCGTTTCACGCACTTGCAACAGACCATCACGGCCAGTGCTTATCCACAAACTCCCCTCAGCATCGCGTGCAATGGCATTCAGTCGCGAAAAGGGAAATCCGTTTCTTCTGTTCACAAACTCGCGCAGGGTATTGTCGCTGTTTATACGTGCTAATCCATTTTCTGTAGCAATCCATTTTCTATTTAGTTCATCAATGCTAAGGTCGTTGACCGGAACATTTCGGAGGAACTCTTCCGTTTCTACTTTCCCTTGGCGTAACACATTAAGTCCATCGGTGGTACCGATCAACACCTCATTGGTTTTGCTGACCGCCACCGTATTAATAGTGTTGCTGAGCAAGCCATTTTTCTCTGTGTAATAATCAAACCGTGAACCATCATACAAAACCAATCCATTGCCATCTGTGGCCAGCCAAAGTTTACCACTTTCATCTTTGGCCATATCGAGAATGCTGATGGCATCCAGTTGAGCGTCTGAAATTTTTTCGAGATGGTGTGATGGACTTAAGCGATAGAGGCCTTCGTTATTGGATCCAATGAACACGGTGCCATCTTCCTCTATCAACAGCGAACGGACAGATTTTGGAATTTTTGCATTCACCGCTTTCAGCGAAGAAAATTTCTTATTCCGGTAGATTGTAATACCACTGCCTTGGGAAGCAAACCACAAAGTTCCTCTGGAATCTTCATAGACACGATAGAAGGCATCCGTCTCTAAAAAAGGAAGGGTGGAGCGATCGTAAACGATAATGCGCTTACCATCAAAGCGCATAATGCCATTATAGGTGGTGATCCAGATAAAACCCTCTGTAGATTGAATAGCAGAGGTGATGTTATTGGAGATCAAGCCATTCTCTCCAGACCATTGATACACCGACCCCTGAGAGAGCAGTGCCGTAGGTGAAAACGAAGGAGTTTGGGCGCGTACATCAGCATATACCACCACGAAGAGAAGTGCAGACAGAAACAACCATTGCTTCATCGTGTGAAAGATACCTTATTGACAATTCACTTCGCACGGATGTTCTAAAAAATAAGAAGGAATGTAGGCACTAAGCCCCTCCTACCTTCTCTTTACAACGCCTCTCTTGCCTTTAAACTTTCCGCCCTTGTTAAATCCTGCGCTTTTCTTTTTTGTCTCCGGCTCATAGACCGGACCTTCACCCAACTCAGCCGGCAAGGGCAGTTTTGGAATTTCTTGCCCGATCAGACTTTCAATGCTGAAAAATCTTCGCTGATCTCTTTCATTAATAAGGGTGATGGCGGTACCTGTTCGTTCGGCACGAGCCGTGCGTCCCACACGGTGGATGTAATCCTCCGGATCGGGCGGTGCATCGGCATTGATAACCAAATCAATTCCATCCACATCAATACCGCGCGAAAGCACATCGGTACCTATAATGATATTGATTTTTTTGCTTTTAAAAGCGCGCATGATTTCTTCGCGCTCTGCTTGCTCCAGATCGGAGTGAAAAGCACTTGCCTTCAAGCCGGATTTTTGAAACGAACGGTCTAAGGCTTTGGCTCCTTCTTTGGTAGAGCAAAAAATAATCACACTGTTGTACGTATCAGCCGTAAGAATGTGCTTGATCAGTGGCATCTTTTGCGCATCGTACACCACATAGGCTTGTTGTAAAATACCTGCTGCTGGTTTAGAGATGGCGATGTTGATTTCTTTTTGATTGACCAAAATCTTGGTGGCCAATTGCCGGATCTTAGGCGGCATGGTAGCCGAGAACAATAAGGTTTGTCTTTTCTTAGGCAGGTAGTTGATAATTTTTACAATGTCGTCATAGAAACCCATGTCGAGCATGCGATCGGCTTCATCTAAAATTAAATGTTGCAGGTGTGACAGGTCAATAGTACCTGATGCTAATAAGGCAATCAATCGGCCGGGGGTGGCAATGATCATATCTGCTCCTCGCTCAAGCGCACGCTTTTGTTGATCCCAGGTAGCGCCATCGCCTCCACCATACACGGGGATAGAGCTCACACCTGTGAAATACGCAAAGCCTTCGATCTGTTGATCGATCTGTTGTGCTAACTCTCGCGTAGGGGCAATGATGAGTGTATTTAGATGTCGGTGATCGGAGTTGATCATTTTATGCAGCACCGGCAAAATGTAGGCAGCTGTTTTTCCGGTACCCGTTTGGGCACAGGCAATTAAATCGTGCCCTTGTAAAATAAGGGGAATGGCCTGCTCCTGAATAGGGGTAGGCTTGGTGTAGTTCATGGAGTCGAGGCCTTCGGCCAAACGCTCTTCAAAGTTGAAATCGTGGAATGTCACTGGAGTAGTCTAAATCCTAAAATTAATTCTTGCCGGATTTATTCCGGCATCCCTGATTGAAAAATAGAAACATTACAAGGGGATCGCGGGACAAGCCTGCGAAGAAGAGGTTATAAAAATCAAAAGCCCCACTTGTGGCGGGGCTTTCGTGTTTTGTTACTAATATAAAATTAGTTGGCTAAACGAACCTTTACGGCATTTAAGCCTTTCTTACCTTGCTGTACTTCAAAAGTGATAGCATCGTTTTCGCGGATCTCGTCAACTAGACCTGATACGTGAACGAAAAACTCTTCACCTGTTGCTGTTTCCTTAACAAAGCCAAAACCTTTGGTCTGGTTAAAGAACTTTACTGTTCCTTGTTTCATTTGTGATGTGATAATTGTGTTAAAATAATTAAGACCCAAAAATAGGCAGAATTAATCACAATCCTGCCTAAAGTTTTTAAAAGCCTCAAAAGGAGCCGATTACGCGGCTTTTTGAACTGCTTCCAGGTTAATTTCCTTTTGCTTGGTGAGCTTAATAATGCCCAACACATTCAACACTTTAATGACCTGATAGGTAGGGTCAATCTCGTGCCAGCGTATGCCACCAAAGTTGGCGCGTGAGCCATATTTGTGGTGATTGTTGTGATAGCTTTCTCCCATCATTAAAACATCAGTAGGCAGGAAGTTGCGTGAAGTGTCTCCCACTTCAAAATTGCGATAGCCATACTTGTGCGCAAACCAGTTAATAATGGCACCGTGAATTGGGCTCATTAAAAATTGCAAAGGCAACAAGAGCCATAACCACCATTGTGTAGCGAACATCACGTACATAGAGGTATACACTAAGCCCCAGAAAATACGTGACGGCCATGAGCGGGCAAACTTATCAAAGGCTTCCCAATTAGGCACCCCTTCTGTAAAGCGTGTATCGGGAATAAACTTCTTGTTCGCGATATCAGAATAAATCGTTTTGGTCTTCCACATCATGTTCCAGATGGTCTCATCATACTTGGGAGAGTGTGGATCGTTTTCAGTATCCGCATACGCATGGTGCATGCGGTGCATGACGCCATAGCCATAAGGGCTTAAATAATTGGACCCTTGGAATATCCAGGTCAATACGTAGAAAATCTTTTCAGTGGTCTTGTTCATCGTAAAAGCCTTGTGGGAGGCATAGCGATGCAAGAAGAAGGTTTGGAAAAACAGCGACAAATACCAATGTGCTGCGAAAAAGGTGAAAATTACGGCCATTCTGTAGGAATAGGTTAAGTGTTAAACAAATCACGCATGACACTAAGTGCCTGAATGAACCTGTAAGACAAGCGAGGGGTAGATTTGTGACAGAAGCGTGAAAGAATTTTAAAATTTCTTTCGAAGGGTGGTAGAAATGTCCTTTTTGAGCTGATCTATAAAGTCGGAGGCGTTGTTCAGATCACAGGCATTTTTGAAGCTTTCCATCATTTTGGCTGTATCCGGAAGGTCAAAATGCATTTTAGACGTCTCTTCGTTTAACTTTTTCTTGGCGCGGCTTAATAACTGACGGCAGTGATCCTTCTTCTTATCCAACGCCACTTGTAGCGAATCGTAATCAAAATCAAAAACCTCTTTTAACAAGAAGGCAGCTCGTTCCAGCGGCTCCAATTTGGTGTTTAAGACCGTAAACGCCACTTTCAGGTTTACCTCCTCATCTAGCTTTGAGAGGTTTGTTTCTTTTGTTTTCTGTAAAAACTCCGGTAAGTGAAAAGACTCAAGGTATTCTGTTTTCTTCCTCTTTAAGGAATTGAGATGATTCAGGCAGTTATTGGTAACTGCTTTTATCAAATACGCCTTCGTGTTTTCAATTTTTTGCTGATCGATGCTCAGCCATTTTAGAAAAGTCTCCTGAACAATATCTTCCGCATCGGCTTTACAGCGCACCAAATTGTAGGCAATGGTGTGCAGCATTGGTTGATACAAGGCTATGGTTTGTGCGGGATTCAACTCCACAAAGATACGGCTTATTCGACTCTTTACTTAGATAATTTTTAATGCTTTTTAGGCCAGATTCGGCAAAAAGTCACTTAATCCTACCTGAATTAAGAATTAATCCAAGTCTGTGTTCGTTTTACCAATTAAGAAGCGATTTTTGTAAGGCGAAACCATTCAGAAATGACAGACGTAAGCATGACCCCCGAGGTACGAAACAAGCCTAACCTCAAGCAAGAAATTGCCTTTGCTCTTGTACACTTATTGCCCTTAGCTGCCCTTTACACAGGTGCCACTCTTTTCGATTGGATTGTGTGTGGCGTGCTTTATTTCATTCGCATGTTTTGGGTAACGGGGGGCTACCATCGCTACTTCGCGCACAAATCGTATAAAACCTCCCGTTGGTTTCAGTTTATCATTGCTTTTATGTCGCAGACTACGGCACAAAAAGGTGCACTCTGGTGGGCTGCCCATCACCGTCATCACCATCGTCACAGCGATACTCCGGCCGATCCGCACTCTATGAAAATTTATGGCTTCTGGTATTCGCACATTGG
>Ga0075163_10011837_pt1 | contig 11359 bp, 10 predicted proteins | sample JI1023141ADNA_FD_71478 | JGI IMG/M metagenome (GOLD analysis project Ga0075163, IMG submission 71478) | Wastewater effluent complex algal communities from Wisconsin, to seasonally profile nutrient transformation and Carbon sequestration -... | ecosystem: Engineered > WWTP > Effluent > Algae... | reverse complement strand
CTCGCGGACTGCTGGCAGTGCCTGCGCCAGGATGGGGCGCTACAGAGCGCGATCAGCGCCATCGAGGCGCGCGTCCACACCGTCCGTTAGCGGCGCCATGGGCCCGAGGTCAGCGAGCTCGGCGCACTGCGCAGGCCCCGCGACTGTGGCGAAGGTCAGCACAAAGCACGCGCCCGGCTGGCTGTTCGGGGGCGCCTCCAGCGCCAGCGAGGCGCCCACCGAGTGCGCCAGCTCGCGGGCAATCGCGAGACCAAGTCCGAAGCCGGTGCTCTCGCCGCGAACGCGATCGCTGCGATAAAAGCGGTCGAAGATCCGCCCGCGCTCTGCGGCGGAGATGCCGGGCCCGGAGTCCGTGATCCGCACCTGCGCCGCCGCAGAGTCGACGGTCAAGCGCACATCGATCGCACCGCCGGCCGGCGTAAACTTGCAGGCATTGTCGAGCAGGTTGACCAGGATGCGACGCACTGGCATTGAATCGGCGAGGATCGTGCAGCTGCGATCCGCATGCAGGCGCAGGCTCAGCGCGCGATCGAGCGCAACCGGCTCAAAGACATCGATTGCGTGGCGCAGCAGCTCGCCCAGATCGATGCGCTGCCCCACGGGCTTGAGACCTCCCGCATCGGCCCGCGCCAGCATCAGCAGCCCGTCGACCAGCCGCTGCAGCTGACCGAGCTCCTCCAGGGACTCTTCCAGCGTGGTGCGCAGCGTATGCACATCGCGCGGATGGCGCAGGCAGATCTCGATCCGCGCCATGAGCGCTGCCAGCGGCGTGCGCAGCTCGTGCGCGGCGTCGGATGTGAAGCGGCGCAGCCCACCGATGGCGCGCTCCATGCGCGCGAGCATGCCGTTGAGCGCCTGCGCCAGCTGTTCGATCTCGGCGCCCGAGTTGGGAATCACATCGATGCGCGCATCCAGATGGTCGATCTCAAGCTCGCGCGCCACCCGGATCACCTCTTCCAGCGAGCGGAATGCGCGCCGGGCCAGCAGCATGCTGCCGACCACCGCCAGCCCGATTGCCAGCGGCAGCGCGATCGCCAGCGCGATCCCCAGACGTCGCCGCGAGTCCGCCAGCTCGTGCTCCTTTTCGGCAATCGGCTCGTCCTCTTCGGCCTCCACCGACACCGCGATTGCATACATGCTGCCGCCAAATGCCAGCAGCACGCAGGTCATGGCCACAGCCAGAAACAGCGCCAGGCGCGCGCGCAGCGTCGTCAGGGTCTTAAACTTCGGCAGTGCTCTCATCGCCCACGCGATATCCGACGCCGCGGATGGTCTGGATGATCGAAGGCGTCGCGGGGGCATCCAGCTTGCGCCGCAGCTGCGCGATGTGCACATCGACAAGGTTCGTGCCGGGATCGAAGTCGTAGCCCCATACGCGCTGAAGCAGCGTCGTGCGGCTGACGACCTGGCCGCGATGGCGCACCAGAAACTCCAGCAGCGCGAACTGAAGACGCGAGACATTGATGATCTCACCCGCGAGCCGAACCTGATGCGCCTGTGGATCCAGCTCCAGCTCGCCCGCGCGCAGTTTTCCGTCGAGCTGCGCGGTTCCGCGCCGGACCAGGACCCGCAGTCGCGCCAGCAGCTCGGCAAATGCAAACGGCTTGGTCAGGTAGTCATCGGCGCCCTGATTGAGCCCCGTCACCCGATCCGCGACCGCGTCGCGGGCCGTCAGGATCAGGATCGGCGTCGCAATGTTGGCCGCGCGCGCCTGCGTCAGCACATCAAAGCCGCTGATATCGGGCAGCTGCAAGTCCAGGATGCAGACATCGTGCAGCCGGCGCTGTAGCTCCAGGAGCGCGGGCCGCCCGGCGGTGGCGACCTGAACCTGCATTCCCTCCTCGGTCAGCCCGGTGCTGATCGAGCGAGCGAGGCGCGGATCATCTTCGACAAGAAGCACTCGCATGGCTAGCTCGCCTGCGCGCAACAGCGCACCTGGGTCAAACAATCGCATCTCATGGAGAGCCATCCTAGCGCAGCGGCGCGGGGGGATTCGCGCGCATCCTCAGGTTTCATGAAACCTTAATCTGCCGTCGGAGATCGAGCGTGCAGGATCCAACGGAGTGCACTGCGCACCGTATTGGAGCAAGTAAATGGATGCCTGTCCCCGGCCCTGGCAAGACTCTCTTCGCGAGCAGCTGAATACCCAAGTCTGGATCAAAGGAGCGGTGAACTATGATGAAGATCTCCACTTCTCGACCTATTATCTGCGCGCTTCCGAAGCGCGGGCCACTGGGCGGCTCTATCCGGGTTACTCGACGGTAGTCGCGTTTTACGAAGGCTTTACCGAGACCTACTATCTGCTGCGCGAGGAGTGCCGCAGCAGCGCAGCTGCGATCGTGAAAAAGGCGCTGGCGCGACCGACTTGGCTGCCGCGCGTGCTGCGCGAGATCGAGCACCGCTCGGACCAGCTTCAGCGCATCTTCCCTGCGAAGATGTGCCCGTCCTGGCTGGCCAGGCAGTCGCGCGAAGCGCTGATCTCGCTGTACCTGCGGCATGATAGGGCCAATCGCGTCCTGTACCGGTATGCGCGCCTGCCCGAAGCGCTGGATCGCGGCGTGAACTATTTCACCGATTATCTGATGTCGCACCTCCAGCTGCGCGGCCTGTCGGCAGCGACGGCAGCCGAGGCGTTTGCGACCATCTCCGCGCCCAGTGTGCCGAGCGTCCTGGCGCAGGAGATCACAGAGTTTGACAGCCTGGTTGCGCTGGCCCGCCAGAGCGAGCGCGAGCTCTTGCCGCTGGTCAGAGAGCGGGTGCGCGATCCCGGCCGCTCCAGGATGAGCCTCTCGCCCGAGCTGCTCAAGCGCCTGGATCTGCATCGCCAGAAGTGGCAGTTCCTGCCCTACCATGGCTATGGACGGCGGCAGCTCGCGACGCTGGGTGAGTACATCGCCCGCCTTTTGGATCAGCTGCGCAGTCCGGGCTCGCTGACCGACAGCAGCGGCATGGCAGTGCATGGGCACGTGGTCGAGCGCAAGCGCGACGAGCTCTTGCAGCAGCTTGAGATCGATCCCGCCCACGCGGCGCTGTTTCGCGTCTATCCCGAGATCGGCGCAGCCAAGCTCTACCGTCGGTACGCGCAGCTTAAGAACTTCTACTTTCTGGATATGCTGCTGGCCGAGATTGCGCAGCGCCTGCATGTCAGCGAGTGGACGGTCCGCTGCATGCTGCCCGAGGAGATCAGCGCCTCGCTGAAGGCTGGCCGCATTCTCGATGACACGGTGCGCGAGCGGCTCGGCGGCTGCATGTACGTGTCGGTGCGCGGGCAGGAGCATGTGGCTGGAAGCAAGCAGGCCGCCGAGCTTCGCGAACTCATGCAAAACAGCATCGGCCGCAGCGCATCACCCGATGCACTGAAGGGCATCGTCGCTTCGCGCGGCAAGGTCGCGGGACCCTGCAGGGTGGTGATCCGCGCCGAAGATGTTCGCGCCGACTTTCCCAAAGGCACCATCCTGGTCAGCGAGTCGACGGATCCGGATCTGGTGCATCTTCTGCGCGCCGCGGGAGGCGTGCTGACCGAGCAGGGCGGCGTCACTTCGCACGCGGCGATCATCTGTCGCGAACTGGGCGTTCCAACCATCATTGGCGTGGAGGGGCTGCTCGATCGCGTGCACGACGGCGACTGGCTGGAGGTGGATGCCGAGCTGGGCGAGATCCGCGTGCTCAAACAGGAGCGGCCGGCACTGCCTGCGCTCGACCCGGCGCCGCAGAGCATCGGCGCCAAGGCGTTCAACCTGGGCGTGGTACGCTCGCTCGGATTTCAGGTTCCGACCTTTGTGGTGCTCGATTACAGCGACGTGCAGCGCATCGCCAGCCAGCCGGCTGATGCCGAAAATCGCCGCCTGGTGCAGCGCGTGCTGAGCGAGCTGGCGCTGCATCCTGGCGATGAGCTGGCCGTGCGCAGCAGCGCGATCCAAGAGGACGCGCAGCAGGGCTCCGCCGCCGGACAATATAGCAGCCTGCTCCGCATCAGCCCCGACCGTCTGAGCGACGCGCTGGCAGAGTTCGTGAAGGTCAACAGCAGCGAGCACAATGTGCGCATCGGCGCGCCCTACTCGGGCTCTGTGATTGTGCAGAAGATGATCGCGGCCGACTGCGCGGGCGTCTGCCTGACCTCGGATGCGCGCACCGGGCACGCCGGCGCCGTGATCATCGAGATGGCGGCCGGCGGCAACAGCGAGATCACCGGCGGCACCATTCGCCCCGATCGCGTCGTCGTGGATCGACGCACCGGCGACATCCTGGACGAGCAGCACGCCGGCTCAGCGCCGTGTGCGCAGGCGCTGGACGTGACCGGCCTAGTCCGCCAGTTCTTGCAGCTTGAGTCTCGCTTCGGCATGCCGCTCGACATCGAGTGGGCCTTGGCCAGCCAGGAGCTGTACATCCTGCAAGCGCGCCCGATTGTTCACAGCCGTGCCCAGTCTGCGGCCGCAGCCGGCGTCGCGACCGCGACCGTTGCTCTGGCCGGCAAAGGGGTCTGAGCATGAGCGCAAGCGCAGAGCCGGCGACCCCAGACGGCTGGCGGGCCTGGCTGGGCATCAATGCCTCCACCGGCGCCCTGCTCGCGGCCATTCTGCTCGTCGGCATGGGCACCGAGCTGTGGTCGCCGCTCATGCCCGAGTACATGTCGGGCCTGGCGGCGCCGGTGTTGCTGATCGCTCTTTATGGATCGGTGAAAGACTTTCTGGAGGCCGTGAACTACTACGTGGGCGGCGTGCTCGCGGCGCACTTCAACTCGCGGCGGGCGCTGATCTTCTTCAATGCGCTGCCGCTGCTCGGGCTGGTCGTGCTGCTCATCTGGCCCAGTCGCTACGCGATCTTCGTTGCCCTGCCCTTCGTCGGCGTCTGGAACAGCATCGCGGGCCCGGCCACGCTGCGCGTCGTCGGCGACACGCTGGCCGAGCATCGCCGCTCTATGGCGTTTTCCCTCCAGTCGATCCAGAAGCGGCTGTCGAGCCTGCTCGCCTATTTCGCCAGCGGCGAGCTGGTGCTCTGGCTGGGACAGGTGCGCGGCGTGCAAGCTGCGCTGATTCTAAGCATCGCGCTGGTCAGCTTGAGCCTGCTCGTTCAGTACCGCTTCATGCGCACCGCGGTGTCGGACAAGGTCCGCGCGCTGCATCGGCCACTGACGCTGCTGCGGCAGCTGGATCCGCAGCTGCATCGGCTGCTCCTGAGCGAGATCTGCGTGCGCTGGTGCGACGCCATGCCGCGCGAGCTCATCATCCTCTTCTGCGTTCCGATCCTCGCTCCACTGCTGCGCAGTGCGCCCGCACAGAGCGCAGCCGAGCTGTCCGCAGTGGCGGTGGCGTTTTATGTAAGCGTGCTGCTGGTGATCATGAACGTGACCAGCCTGCTCCTGTACCTGCCCGTCGGACACTGGGCCAGCCGCGGCGGCGCCGCGAAGAAGCCGTTCATCGGCCTCACCTTTGTGTTCTTCGCGCTGTTTCCGCTGGCGCTTGCGATCTTGGGAAAGGCAGCTGGGCTCTGGGGTCTGGTGCTCGCGTTTGTGCTGGGTGGGATGCGCGAGTTCGGCGAGCCGGCGCGCAAGGCGATGATCACAGAGCTCGTGCCCGTGGATCGGCGCACGCAGGCCATTGGCATCTACTGGGCCGCGCGCTGCCTGGCCATCGCGCCTGCGTCCTTCGTCGGAGGTCTGATCTGGTACTTCGCAGGCCCCGGCGCGATGCTCTATGGAGCCAGTGCATTTGGCGCCTTGGGTGCGGCGCTGTTCTATCTGCGCTTTGCCGGAGCGTCGCCTGCGATAATGACTGAGGAGGCTGCGACTACGGAGCGTTCGCGCCCGTAGCGGGTTGAACGCCCAGAATTCTTGCGCGCTGCGCGCTGATCCACGCCCGCGCCTCTGCTTCGGTTTCCTTGAACACCACGGGCGAAGTGTTGGGCGCGAACAGCCGGAGCGCCGACACAATCAAGGTTGCCGCCGCGCGGCTGACGACGCTGCCGCCAAAGATGGCCGAGCCCGAGGCCTTGAACTTCTTGTTCCACTCGACGATCATCTTGCGCGCTTCGGGATCGGTCCTGCCTGCCTTCGACTGATCCACCAGGGCGAACACGCGGCCAATGCTGTTGAGCAGGTGCCCCATTTCCGCATGCATCTTGATCGCATCGTCGCGCGTATAGTCGCCCTTCTGGATCAGGTAGACGATATCTTCCTCGACGCGAACCTCGTGCGTTCCTACGACCATTGTTCTGACCCGAGCAGACATTCGCCCCCACTTCCTATTTCAAACGTCTGTAATTTTGTCACAAGCGATTCACCCCGCACAACCACGTCGAATTGAGCAGCGAGAAACCGGACTTACCGTGACAGGCGCTGTCATCCCACCTCGCTCCGTCGCAAGCGCAGCCAAAGCGCCGCGGCGAAGCGCGATGGCGGACAGGCAGCAGGCGCGCAAAGTCTTGTTGATGACGGACCCGAGTCGCTGTGCTAGCCTGCCGTCAAGGTGTCGCAATGTTGATGTCGACGTCGACGTCGTTTCGCTCAGCACTCCTGATACTGACCCTCGCGCCGCTTGGCGGCAGCCTGACCGGCTGCCTGGCCCCGATTCCGCTTGAGCCCCAGGTCGTCGCCGACGGCGGAATGATCCTACAAATGTTCACCGGTGATCCAGACTTCGGAAAGCTGGACGCGCTCAGCACCGGCGAGACCTTCCGCTTCCAGATCGACGTGGTCAGCGACAGTGCATCGCTGGCGGGTCGCATCTACACCCAGATCAATGGGACCTGCTGTCAGCTCAACGTTCAGGACTACAACGTCACCCGCTTTCAGCAGAACGCGGATGTCATACCCGCGGCCTCGAACACCGGCGCATACGGCCACTACACCGTCGATTTTCGCCAGCCCATGCAGCCCTGCACGCTGGTCGCTCCGGGCGGAACTGCGTACCTCATCCCGGTGCTGGCATCCCAAGGATTCCGCGAGCAGCCGACGGGCGATGTGCCGCTTCCCGACGGCCTCGGAATCGTGGACCGCAGCCACTCCTGGTCCGTGAAGTGTCCGTAGCGGCTTGAACAGCGCGATAGCCAGCCGAGGAGTCGCACCGCAAGGCGCAGTCTGCTACAAGGTGCGCGGCGCAGGCAGGCTTCCGGAAAGCCTCGCGATCTTGCTACGATAGGCTGCAAGCTCTGTCCTCCAGCTGGCGGCGGGGCCCAAGGTGCAGGCTCCAGGCGAGGTCTCCATGGGTGATGTACACAACCGCGGCAGCAAAGAGCGACCGATGTGGTACTGCCGCTTCATCGATGTGGATGGACGGCGCAAGCACCGGCCGACGCATCAGCCGACCAAGGCGCTGGCCATGCGCTTCGTCGCTGAGGTCGAGGCGCGCATCGCACGCGGCCAGGTCGGAATTCCCGGCGCGGCATCGCCCGAGCGCATGGCCAAGGCGATGACGCTCATCGGGCTGGCGCAGCGCTTCCTGAAAGAGGCGAATCCGCCGACCAAGAATCCGGAGCGCTATCGCTCGTGGCTGCGCTACACGCTGGGCAAGCATGTGCTGCCCGACCTTGGGCTGTTTCCAGTGGCCGGATTGAAGTCGGGTCAGGTGGAGGCGTTCCGCGATCGCAAGCTCGCGAGCGGCTACAAACCAGCGACGGTAAACAGCATGCTCAAGGCCATCTCGGTGCTGTTCATCTGGGCGCGCAAGCAGGGTCTGCACGAGGGCTTGAATCCCACCAGCGGGCTGCGCAAAGCGACCCCGAGTGGGCTCATCGACTACCTCAGCAGCGACGAGGTCTCCAAGCTCCTCAGCCACACCTGCGCCCATGCGCCGGATGTCTACCCGATGCTCGCGACTGCGATCTACACCGGCATGCGCAAAGGTGAGCTGTTTGGCCTGCGCTGGATCGACATTCAGTTTGATCGCAGCATGATCCACGTCGCGCACAGCTATGGAAAAAGTCCCAAGTCGGGCAAGTGGCGGCCGGTGCCGCTGCATCCTGCGCTGGCGCCCATCCTGCGCGACTGGCAAGGGCGCTGTGCGCAGCAAGAGCTGGTGTTTCCGGTTGTGCCCGACGGCGTGCGCGCTCGCGGAAAGCCGCTGCGCATGGGCACTCCCGACGATATGCAGAACATCGAGGAGCTCTTGCAAGCGGCCGGCTGTCACGTGCCGGTGCGCCCGTGGCACGCCCTGCGCCACACCTTTGCCAGCCACTATGTGATGGCCGGTGGGAACCTGCTCGCGCTGCAAAAGATTCTCGGGCACAGCAAGTTCGAGATGACGCAGATCTACAGCCACCTTGCGCCCGACTACATGGCCGGCGAGATCGCGCGCCTCTCATTCGGCCCGGCACCCGTAGCCTCGCCGCCGGCGGCGCCAGCGCCAGCGACAGGCGCCAGGGTTGCGCCCCTCTCATCCCGCCGGCCGCGCGCTGCCTAGCTGCAAGTAGGCGCTTCAGCTGCATTCATTGCAGTGTTTGCGGCACCCATCGTGGTACGATCGATGCGCACTGCCATGCCCATTAAAATCGATCTGGTTGCAGAGCTTCAGACCGCCCTCACTGATCCCGACGTGCGCGCGGTCCTGACTTCCTATATCAAGCAGGCGGTCAAGGATGCCCTGGCCGAGCGCGACACCGACACCTGGCTTGACCATCGCGCGGCGGCGCAGCTCCTCGGCCTGACTGTGCCCGCCTTCGTCGCCAAGCGCCGTCGCTATGCAGAGCTCGATCAGATGAGCGCGGGCAACGGCCGCATGCGCCGCTGGCGACGCGCCGATCTGGAGCACTGGCTGCGCGAACAGGGGCACCGGCGCCGGCGGCGCACAAGCTACGACACTTCCTTTTTCGATAAGGAACCGGAATAGCGTCCTATTTCGCTCGCGCGCAAAGGTGCGCGCACCAGCCGCCGGGCAGAGGTGAGAGAACGTCGCCCTTTTGAGCAGCGCCGACATCCGATATCGTGGTGAGGATGCGACTATCAGCCTCTCTGGATGTCTCGCTGCCTGGGGATGTGGTGCTGCGCGAACCAACATCTTGGGAGCGGGTGCAGCGCCTGTTTCTGCCCAAGAGCATGGCGCCGGAGCTGGCCACCGAAGAGCGCCGGCTGAGCCGCGATGTGGTCAGCCTGACCGAAGGCCTGTGCACTGCGCTGGCCGAGCTCGAAGTAAACGACGCGGTCTACCTGGCTGTGGACGGTGCCGCGGTCTACTACGATGCGATGGGAATTCCCAACGATGCCGAGCGCCTGCTGGAGGCCGCCAAGGCCGACTCCTTTGGCCAGCCTTTCGACGAGGTGCGCGCGGTGTTCACGCAGCGCCGCGAAGGCATCGACTTCCTGTATGAAGCGACGTTTCAGCGGCGCTTTCGCCAGGACTCGCCGGCGGCGACTGTCTCGGTGTGCGGACGCCTGGGCGCCTTGCGACCGCAGCCGGGTGAGTCGGTTGCAGAGGCGCGCACCAGGCTGCATTCACTCCTCGGAGATCCCGAGTTTACGCCGAGCTTGCGCGCATTTTTCGATGACACCGTGGCCCGGCTTCGCGACAGCCTGGCGCGGGCCTTTCCCGACGGACAGACCAGTCGCAGCCCGACCTCGACCTTCGTCGTGCGACCTTCGCGCAAGGCGGTTCGCGAGCTCTCCATGCGCACACTGGCCGATGCGCAGCCGCGCCTGCGGGCGCGACCCGGCTGCTACCATCCGCGCAACCGCTCGCGTCCCTATTACGATCCGTGGGACTGCTATTACGACGATGTGGGCGAGACCTGGGTGGATCTCGCAGTGATCAGCGAGCTGATGCATGCAACGTGGCGACCGGTGGAGTCGCTGTCGCTCGACATCATCGATGCCAGTGAGAACCTGCTCTGCGACGCGCTCTCAGCGACGGCGCACGCCACCGAGTTCACCGGACTCAGCGAGCTTGCCAGCTGGGATTTCTGCCTGCCGCAGTGGGAGCAGGTCAGCCATCTGTTCGCGAGTGCTCCCGATTTATCGATAGCTGGTGATGGCCTCCCCGCTCTGGACACTCCAGAGCTGTTCAGCAGCACGCCGGACGTGGGGCATGGCGGCAGCATCGATCTGAGCCAGGTTGACCTGGGCACCAGCGCCATGGGGGAGATTGGCGATGCGTTCAGCAGCGTCGTCAGCACGATCGGAGATGCCGCATCCGCGGCCATGAGCGCAGCCTCTGACGCCATAAGCTCAGCCTCTGATTACGATCTGGACGACTGAGCTGCGCTGAATCGAGAATCGCCTTCATTTTTCCTTGACCCTCACGCTGCGTGAGGCCTTAAGGATGGAGATGGAGGCGACAATCATGGCTCTCAAGGTGAGCGAAGTTGCGCGACTGGCCGGCGTGAGCGTGCGGACGCTGCACCATTACGATGAGCTTGGGCTCATCCGCCCTTCGGCACGCAGCGCAGCAGGCTACCGGCTCTACGCGCCCGCGGATCTGGAGCGACTCCAGCAGGTCCTGTTCTTCCGAGAGCTCGACTTTCCGCTGGAGGAGATTCAGCGCATCCTGAGCGCGCCGGACTTCGACGTGGCCGTCGCACTGCGCATGCAGCGCCAGCTCTTGAGCGAGCGCCTCGCGCGGGTGGGCTCGCTCATCAAGGCCGTGGACGCAGCCATCACATCTTTAGAAAAAGGAGCGACCATGACAGGCGAACAGAGGTTCGAGGTGTTCGGGGATTTCGATCCCCGAGAGCATGAGGCTGAAGCAGCGGAGCGCTGGGGCGACTCCGCAGCCTTCAAGGAATCGGCGCAGCGCACCAAGCGCTATCAAAAACAGGAGTGGACGCAGATCAAAGAGGAGCTCAACAGCATCTTTTCGGATCTGGCCAGGCTCGCCGCAGCCGGCGGAGCCCCGATGGGAGCGGAGGCCATGGCGATCGCGGAGCGCCACCGCTTGCACGTAACCCGGTGGTTTTATCCGTGCTCTCCGTCCATGCATCGTGGGCTCGGCGAGCTCTACGCAAACGATCCGCGCTTCCAGGCCAACATCGATCGCTATGCCGAGGGGCTCGCAGACTTCGCGCGCCAGGCCTGGCGCGCGAATGCCGACCGCAGCAGCCAAGCGGAATGATCAGGAACTCGCCGCGGCCAACCTCGCCCGTCCACAGAGCTCACCACGGCCCGCGCAAAGAGCACAGGAGCGGGTGGGCGTCGGGTGTGGGCAAATAAGCTCGATGTAGTCCTTTGCCGCTTATCCCGCCGGCTGCAATACTACGCGCCACTCGACCTCCTTGTTTTGAAAGGGCCAGACGCGATGGAATTGCAGATTGCAGGACTCTCCAAGACCTACCCAAACGGCGTGCAGGCGCTTGCCGGGGTGACACTTCATATTTCCACCGGAATGTTCGGACTGCTGGGGCCAAACGGCGCCGGAAAATCGACGCTGATGCGCAC
>Ga0075163_10011836_pt1 | contig 11359 bp, 11 predicted proteins | sample JI1023141ADNA_FD_71478 | JGI IMG/M metagenome (GOLD analysis project Ga0075163, IMG submission 71478) | Wastewater effluent complex algal communities from Wisconsin, to seasonally profile nutrient transformation and Carbon sequestration -... | ecosystem: Engineered > WWTP > Effluent > Algae... | reverse complement strand
CCAATAACTACATAGCCACCGGCTTGGGCTGCTGTTTCGTTTTTGGTTCTCCATGAAAAGTAGTCAGGTTGCTGAACAGAAGGTAATATGGTTGCAAGGCCTTGCAAATGGGTGTTATTTCCTCCAACTGCTCCCAGATAGTATTGACCAACCGGTGCTCCGGTGTTTTGAACCGTAAATGTGATGGGAGCAGTGCCCTGTGTCCAGGTTGGAGTGAAACTTCCAGATTCCCAACCTTCATAAAAGGGTGTGCAGCCCATCATTCTATTGGCATTTACTGTGTTGGAGGTATTTCTGACTTCCTCCCCGGAAACTAAAAAGCCATCTTCATTGTAAACCGCATTTTGGCCCCAACTTATTAAAGAAATTGATAAAAACACCACAATAACTAAGATTCTCATTGATTACATATTAATATTAAGTCAAATATATGTTTTTATTGGCTTCATCATTCATTTATTATTAAGCAATTTGAATATTCTCTTACAAGTTAAATAAATATTTAATATATATCTAAATGATTTATAATATTATATGTCATTAAACATCTATAAACGTCAATATGCATTTAAATTACGCTTAACACCTCCTGGTTTCCACATCTTTGCCTTATCGATCGATGACGACATCATTTTTTTTAACTCACAAAATTTTACGTTATGAACACACTGAAGAACGCAGTACAATTGATCGGTAACCTTGGAAGGGATGTTGAGGTTACTGAATTTTCCTCCGGCAACAAAAAAGCCACGTTTTCACTTGCCACCACCGAAAGTTACAAAAACAACAAAGGTGAATTGGTAAAAAATACGCATTGGCACAATATCATTGCCTGGGGTAAAAATGCAGAACTGATGGCCAAGTCGCTAGCAAAAGGAAGCAAGGTAGCCGTCAATGGCATGCTGAGCTACCGAAGCTTTGAGGACAAAGCAGGACAAGCCCGACAAATTACCGAAATCGTTGTCAGCGAATTTATGAAAATCGGAGACAGCCAAAAAGGTGTTCAGGAAGTCAAGCCGTTTTAAGGCAAATCGTCGGGTCGATTCCTCTGGGAGTCGCCCGACTTTTTTAAGGTGTAAAGCTTATCTCGTTGGCAGCATGGAGGAAGGTAGCTGGTATCGTTGGTAGCAAGAAAGAGGGAGGCATTTCTTGTTGGCAGTAAGAACGAGGGGGGCATTTCTCGTTGGTAGCATGAAGGAGGGTGGCATTTCTTTTGGCAGGAAGAATATGAGTGACTTGTCCCGTAATGCAGCAAGGTGAAGCGCAGCATGTTACAGTGTGCAGTGGGGAGATGTGTGGGGACCCCTTTACATTTTGCCTGTCAAGCGTCCAGGAATTGAGCATGACATTAACCTTTTGACCTGAAAAAATAAGACTACTTTTGTGATTCGAAAATTGACCGTGGATATTCAATCAATATTAAAAACCTATTTCGGATATGACAGCTTCAGGCCCATGCAGGAAGAGGTCATCCAATGGCTGTTGTCCGGCAATGACAGTCTGGTGATCATGCCTACCGGGGGTGGTAAGTCGGTTTGCTTCCAGGTGCCTGCTTTGTACTTACCCAATATGTCGATTGTTGTTTCTCCACTCATTGCACTGATGAAAGACCAGGTAATGGCTTTAAAGGCATTGGGCATTACGGCTGCGGCATACAACAGCCACATGAATACGGATGAGCTAAGACAAATTGAAGGAGACGCCATAGATGGCAAAATCAAACTCTTGTACGTTTCGCCCGAGCGCCTCAACAATGAGCATTTTCACAGTTTTTTGTCAAGGCTCAAGATTGATTTTTTTGCCATTGATGAAGCCCACTGCGTATCCATGTGGGGCAATGATTTCAGACCCGATTATTTATTGGTTTCCAAACTCAGGGACCGGTATCCAACTACTCCTTTCATTGCGTTAACGGCAACGGCAGATACCGCAACACAGGCGGATATTTGTAAGCAGCTCCAGTTAAAATCAAGCAAAACCTTTGTCAGTAGTTTTGAACGAAAAAATATTAAAATTTCTGCCCAGGGCAATCAACAAAGGATGGATACAATCCTCAACCTTTTGAAAAAACATAAAAACGAAAGCAGCATCATTTATTGTACGAGTCGCAAAACGTGTGAAAAGGTGGCTGCGTCATTGCAAGACAAAGGAATAAAGGCTGGTTTTTACCACGCGGGTGTGTCCGCTGACGAAAGAGACAGGGTACAGGAAGCTTTTGTTAGAGATGAAATCCCCGTCATCTGTGCAACCATTGCCTTTGGAATGGGCATCGACAAGAGCAATATTCGTCGGGTAATTCATTACAACATGCCTAAAAACCTGGAAGGTTATTATCAGGAGATTGGTCGCGCGGGTAGAGATGGATTGCCATCAGAGGCCATTCTTTTTTATGGCTTTGCCGATTTAGAGATCCAAAAAGAGTTTATAGCCAATGGAGATGGTAGTGATGCTTACAAAGATGTTCAGAATGCAAAGCTGGACAGGATGTGGGAGTTTTCATCAACGGGCAACTGCAGAACCAACCTCATCCTCAACTACTTTGGAGAGTACCGCAGTCAGGGATGTGGTCATTGTGACAACTGCCTGAAACCAAGGGCTAAATTTGATGGCACCCAGATCGCACAAATGGCACTCTCCGCCATTATCCGGTGCAACGAACAAATACCCATATCCACCACCATTGATATTTTAAGAGGAGCCCATAAAAAAGAGTTGATAGAAAAAAAATATGACAAGATCAAAACCTTTGGTGTAGGTCGCCACCATTCTGCCTTCGAGTGGAAAGGTTATATTACCCAGCTCATCAATCAGGGCTTAATAGCCATCGACTTTACAGCCCACAATCGACTCACCACTACCCCATTATCTGCAACTGTTCTACAAGGAAACATCAAAATAGAATTGCACAAGGAGGTATTTGTTGACCGCACAGAAATACCCAATCCTGTTAAAATTAAACCTACCTATACCTACGACGATCCCGATCCGGATTTGCTCAATAAACTTAAGACCTGGAGATTGCACAAAGCCCGTGAAAGTAAGATGCCACCTTACATCATCCTGCACGACAGCACCCTGGAAGCCATAGCAACTGCACGACCTATGACCATGGACGAATTGGCCACGCTGCCTGGCATAGGGGAACACAAGCTTAAAAAATACGGCGATGAAATTTTGGATGTGGTGATTTTATAGGCAAACCATGTGGGGGTTTCAAAAGTAACAAATAAAAAGCCATACATAATTTTGAAACACCCATAAAAAGAGGGCTATATCCAAATTTTATTCTGGACTAAACAAGTATAACTTAAAAATTAAATTTGGCGTCCCAATCTTGCTACCACCGTGTAAAATTATCTCTGTCGGCGCCACTGCCTCTTTGGATAAAAGAGGTCGAAAAAATAAAGTTGAGGCTAACAGAATTGGATAAATACCTCATCTTTGCCGCCTAAAGTAAATTTGTGACAACGCACCCAACAAAGAGACAGGAACAGGCAAAAATATTAAGGCTTTTTCGCAAAATCCACCGATGGCTGGGTGCCAGTTTGTTTTTAGTATTTTTGCTTATTGCCATTACGGGGCTGCTTTTGGGTTGGAAAAAAAACAGTGGCGGCTTCTTGTTGGCTCCCACCCAAAAAGGATCTTCAACTGATCTCAAAGACTGGCTTCCAATGGATTCCTTGTATCAACTTGCCTGTCAAGGATTAAAGGAAAGAACCTCCCCTCAGGTTTCGCTTGAACTCGACCGGATTGATGTCAGGAAAGACAAGGGAATTGCCAAGTTTGTTTTTTCAGATGGCTATCTGGGCATTCAAATAGATGGGGCAACCGGCAAAATCCTCATGTTGGAAAGAAGAAATGCAGACCTCATCGAAAACATCCATGATGGTTCTATCGTAGATAAATTCCTGGGATGGAAAAGCGGTTTGTTTAAACTCATTTTCACGTCCCTTGCAGGACTCGCCCTACTTGGGTTTACCATTACCGGTTTCTGGCTGTGGTACGGACCGAAGTTGATGAAAAAATGAACCATTGCCTGGTCCTCTTGTTTTTGAAATATGTTAGTAAATAAGGATTCTGATTTAAAGGGAATGAGACAAATCTCAGAGATCGTTGCTCAGACTCTTAAGGCCATGTGTGCCTATGCTGCGCCCGGCATGAGCACCAAAGAATTAGACAATTATGGTGCCGATCTTTTGAAAAGTTTAGGTGCCCGATCAGCACCTATTGTGATGTATAAGTTTCCCGGCACAAGTTGTATCAGCGTTAATAAGGTAATTTGCCACGGTGTACCCTCCGATAAAATTATCTTACAAGAAGGAGATCTTATTAATATTGATGTATCAGCGGAATTTGGTGGGTATTATGGCGACAATGGTTCTTCATTTGTGCTTGGTAAAGATATTCACGGACACCAGGCTATAGTCAACGCATCAGTTGATATCCTCAATGAGGCCATCAGTAAAATTTCAGATGGGGTAAAAATTAACGAAATAGGTGGTTTGATAGAAAAGCGCGCCAAAGACAAAGGGTATAAGGTCATCAAAAACCTGACGGGTCATGGCATTGGACGCAAGTTGCATGAGGCCCCAGGCGAAATACCTAATTACAAAGATCCTTGGAACAATGGAAAATTTAAAGAACACATGGCTGTGGCCATTGAAACCTTTATCACAACCCAATCCAACTATGCCATTACAACCAAGGATGGCTGGACCATGATAGGCAACAAGGGCGGGTTTATGGCACAGCACGAGCACACTGTGGTCGTAACAAAAACACAACCGTTAATATTGACCCAAAACAATGGTATTCCGACGACCATTTGATAAAGAATAAATCAAAATTTCACTTCTGAACTTTGCTACATTGTGACCTTACGCAAAGATTAAAATTGCAGACTTCTCCCTATATTTACTCGAAAATAGTCCATGCCCCAAAAGACAGCTACACAAAGAACCTGCGACAAAGGCCATGTTTATTACAAATCAAGTAATTGCCCTGTGTGTCCAGTTTGTGAGGCAAATAAACCCATCACCTATACCCTATGGCTTGGACTTAGTGCACCTGCCAGGAGAGCGTTGGCATCAAAAGGCATCACCAATGTCAATGTACTTTCCCAATACAGCGAAGAAGAAATTTTAGCATTGCATGGAATGGGCAAATCATCCATTCCCTTGTTAAAAAAGGCCCTCGAAATTGCAGGTAAAGATTTTAACAAAAAGAGTGGGCCAACTAAATAAACTCACAAAAAACTGTTAACATGGGTTCGGGATGAAGTGTGTTACATTCCGATTGTTACTTTAGCAACACAAAACTTTAAACCCATATCATGGCCCACAAGTTAGCAGTGATTTTATTATTGGTGCTTTTTTATAGTGCTTGTTCGACCTCCCGTAATGAAGGAGAGTTGGCTCATTATGTAGGTGACATCTATTTTGATCCCGCACAGGATGACAGAAAGTTCATGCTTTGTGACGACCAGGAAGAAGTGTTTCAATACTTCAACTTTGGCAGAGGTATGCAGATCAAGGGAGAAAAAAAAGCCTTAGACAGATTAATAAAAACTCGGTTTAAAAAGACCAAAACAACTGACAACGGCTATGTGCGGGTTCGATTTGTGGTCAATTGCAAAGGAGAAACAGGTCGTTTCAGACTTCTGGTTTCAGACCTCCAATTCAAAGAGGCCTCCCTCTCAAAGGAATTAACCAGTCAATTGATGGAAATAACAAAAGGTATTAAAGGTTGGCAGATCATCTACCATGAGGGAAAGAACAGAGATTATTACCAGTACCTTACCTTCAAAATTGTAAACGGAGATATAAAAGAAATACTGCCATGAAAGTTGCACTAATCTTAATAACAATTATTCCGGCTATACTTAAGAGTCAGCCCAATTGCGAGGCATTTTTGTACTATGGAGATAGTCTTCGGTACAAAGCCTGCAAGGTAGCAGAAAAAAGAGAGGGTTACTATCAATTTAGCAAAGAGTACCAGACTGCCCTGGATGAAGCCATTGCCATTGACCCCGGCTTTGCCTTTGCGTATGAAGCCAAGTCCACGGCTTATTTAAAAAGCGGGGATTTTGTAAGTTGGATCCGGCTCATGGACAAAGCCGTAGCCCTCAATCCAAAGGAACATCTCTCTTACAGGGGCTGGTGCCGGTATCAATTTTTCAGGGATTATGAAGGTGCAATTCGTGACATTGAAAAGTTGGACAGTCTGAGCAAGTACGATATCGGCCACTCCGTCAATGCGCACTACCATTTGCATGTTGCAAGGGCTCTTTGTTACAAGGCACTGGGTCAAAAGAAAAAAGCCATTGACATAATTGAAAGTCAGCTGGCTCTTTCCGACTATGATCCCGGACTATTTGACTATCTCCATTTAGGAGTATTGTATTTGGAAACAGGAAACTATACAAAGGCAGAAGTTTCTCTTTTAAAACAGCAGGAAATTAATGATCTGGCAGAAAACAGATACTATTTGGGATTGCTATATAAAACAATAAAATTGAAGGAAAAAGCCCTGCATGAATTAGAAATAGCAAAACAAAAATATCAAAAAGAAAGTTGGTTATTTGATCCTTATACACAACCTATGGATAAAATTTATCTGGAAGATATTGACGAGGCCTTATCTTTGTTTGATAAAATGGATAAATGAAGTCACCTCTCTTAATTTTATTGATTAGTGTTCTTACCCTTTTTTATACCCACAGAGCCGCAGCACAGTCGTACAACAAAAATGTTGTACAATTGGAAGAAGACCTTGACTATCTTATCAGCGTGCTTTCTGAGGATTATGTGTACGCCAAAGATAAGGCAGTGGATTGGGACTGCTTACAACGACATTACAAAGCGCAGATAAAAAATATAACTTCAGAGGAAGAGGAAGTTTTGTTGTTTGAATTTCTTTTGGATGAGTTTTATGATAGCCATGTGATTTTAAATACCAACAGAAAAAAATCTTACCGGCTATATGCACCTTTGTATGTCGTCCAGCTAAACCAACAATTTGTAATCCAGTCTGTTTGGGACGAGACCCAGGCTGCCTTTAATTTTAATCTGGTTGGCGCAAGGATACTTACCTTCAATGGAAAAACTGTACAACAATTGATAAATGACTTTCCTGTCAATTGTGTAGATAAAAGTTTACCGGAGGTCAAAGAATGGTTGATCAATAAATCCCTGGCAGGCAGCTACCATGAAAAACGTCTTTTAGAGATCCAGCTCAGCGATGGACAAATCAAGGAAATAGACCTGGATAATTGTAAACCGCAAAAACACACTGCTTTTCTGGATGTAAGTCAACAGGAGGGTCTGGGCATTATCCGCCTTCACAACAGTCTTGGTCAAAATGACCTGGTTGGACAATTTGATAAGGCCCTGGATCAATTGATGGAAACGGAAGGTTTGATTCTCGACTTGCGCAATACAGTGGATGGCGGAAACTCATACGTGGCCAGAGGTATCATGAGCAGATTCATTTCTACCTCTCTGCCGTATCAGCAACATGAATATATGGAGCAATACGGACAAAATCCCAAGGTATTGAGGCAGTGGATGGAGTATGTAGTGCCAAGGGGAAAAACCTATACGGCTCCAATGGTGGTTTTAGTAGGCAGGTGGACAGGCAGCATGGGCGAAGGACTTGCTGTGGGGCTTGATGGTATGGACCGAGCCATGCTGATGGGAAGTGAAATGGAGAGACTGGCCGGTGAGATGCAATACATACCATTTCATAATCGAAATTACGGTTTCAGAATATCCACTGCCAAATTGGCCCATATCGATGGCACACCCAGAGAAAAATATTTGCCACCACACTATGTCCGAGAAGTTGACAATACTGGCCCTGGTTTAATACCCGAGGCCGTTAACTTACTAAAAAAATACATTAAGGATAAAAAGAAATAAACGTGGTCCTTATAATTTTTTCCATTGTATGATACGGGCGGGGCAAACCAAGGCTGCTGCTTTTGCATCATCTTTTTCACCATCCTCTACATTGATGGTATAAAATCCTCTTTTTTCCCTTGCTCCAATGAGGGTGCATTTACCGTCATTGCGGGAAATACGCCACCGGTAGTCAGCAATTTCGACACAGGCATTGCACCCTATGCACTTGGCTCGTTGTTGGGTAATTTGAATCACGCCTGCTCTACCAATTTATACAATTTATCAGAGGGTCTGATTTTTTCACTGAGCGAGATGGTAAAGTGATCACCACTATTGACTGTATCAACGCTAAGGCCTTCCTTCCTGATTTCAGTCACGGTAGCTTCAACATAGCCCGTCGTAGGACCTGTCACTGCCACTGTATCGCCAACAAAAAGAGAATGAGACTCACATTTAAATTCTGCCACACCTGCTTCGTCAAAATACTTAACCCCCTTGGCAATATAAATTTTTCTTTGTGTGGCTTTGGATCCATAAGTTTCTGACCATTCTCCCAGTTTTTTGCCCAGGTAATAGCCATCCCAAAAGCCCCGATTGTAAACCGTGGCCAATTCTTCCATCCATGTTTTCACCTTTTCAGGTGAATAACTTCCATCCTGAATAGACTGGATGGCTTCTTTATAGCATCGGGTAACTTTGAAAACATAATCGGCTGATCTGCCACGACCTTCAATTTTTAGTACCCTAACACCTGCATCCAGGATCTGATCAAGGAAGCCAATGGTACAAAGGTCTTTGGCTGACATAATATACTCGTTGTCGATTTCAAACTCCACGCCTTCGTCTTTGTCCATTACTACATAAGACCTTCTGCAGTTTTGTATACAGGCCCCTCTATTGGCAGAGGCAAAATGGCTGTGAAGACTAAGGTAACATTTACCGGAAACGGCCATACAAAGGGCACCGTGGGCAAAGATTTCAAGTTGGATGGGCTTGCCAGCCGGACCAGTTAATTTATAACGTTCTATTCCTTTTGCAATTTCTGCTACTTGTTTGAGGCTGAGTTCCCTGGCCAGGACCACCACATCAGCAAATTGAGAAAAAAACTCAACAGTTTCTAAGTTAGAAACATTGGCCTGGGTAGAAACATGGAGGGGCATGCCTACTTTTTTACAATAACTCATGGCAGCATGATCAGAAGCTATGACCGCCGTAATACCACTTTCTTTTGCGGCATCAATAATCGATTTCATCAATCTTATATCATGATCGTAAAGGATGGTATTAAGGGTAAGATAGGATTTCACATTGGCTTCCTTTGAAATTGCGGAAATCTGAGGCAAGTCTTCAAGGGTAAAATTATTGCTGGACCTGGCGCGCATATTCAGCTGTTCAACCCCAAAATAGATGGAATTACACCCTGCCTTGATAGCAGCCATCATCGATTCCCAGGAGCCAGCAGGGCTCATCAATTCAATGTTCAGTTCTGTTTCCAAATGCATCTTATAATAGGATTATTGAGTAAGTCGGATAATTGATAAGAAGGTCATAAAAAATCATAACCAATGGCTTTCGCCATTGGCTATGAAAAAAAATTAGCTCGCTGCAGCATAAGCATCTGCAGCATTTCCACGATTATGCCTAAAGAGTGCCTCTTCTTGCCTGCTCTGCTTCAATGCTTTCAAACAGGGCTTTAAAATTACCCTTGCCAAAGGACTTTGCTCCTTTGCGCTGGATGATTTCAAAAAAGAGGGTTGGCCGGTCTTCCACCGGCTTGGTAAAGATTTGTAACAAGTACCCGTCTTCATCGCGGTCTACCATAATGCCCAAAGACTTCAGGATGGCAAGATCTTCTGCAATCTCTCCTACCCTATTGCCTACGGTGTCATAATAAGTGCCGGGAACATGCAGAAATTCTACACCCCGTCTCCTCATTTCAGAAACGGTAAAAACGATGTCGTTGGTAGCAACAGCAATGTGTTGACAGCCCGCACCGCCATAAAAATCAATGTATTCTTCGATTTGGCTTTTTTTCAAACCTTCAGCCGGCTCGTTGATCGGAAATTTAATGCGGCCATTTCCATTGGTCATCACCTTACTCATAAGAGCGGTGTATTGGGTGGATATGTCCTTATCATCAAAAGTAATAAGATTGGCAAAGCCCATGGTGGTTGCATAAAATCTGGCCCATTCATTCATGGTACCCAGTTCTACATTCCCAACCATGTGGTCGATGTATCTTAGGCCGGTAGATCCAGGGTTGTATTCAGATTCCCACTTTTCAAAGCCCGGAAGGAATACCCCTGTATAATCTTTTCTTTCTACAAACATGTGGAGGGTATCACCATAGGTTTTGATGGCCGCTTTGACCACCTTGCCCCACTTGTCAGACATGGTTGTGGGAGCCATCACACCTTCGGCGCCCCTCTTTGTGGTTTCTTCGTAAGCACTGGTGGCATCGTCAACCCACAATGCGATTACCTTTACACCATCACCATGTTTTTTAATGTGTTCCGCAATTTCGCTTTGTGCTTTATAAGGTGTGGTAAGCACAAGTCTGATTTTGTCCTGAACAAGGACATAGGAACAATACTCCCGGTTGCCGGTCTCCAAACCGCAATAAGCGAGCGATTGAAAACCAAAGGCTGTTTTATAAAAATGGGCCGCCTGTTTGGCGTTTCCAACATAAAGTTCGACGTAATCTGTACCATTGATAGGCAGAAAATCCTGGGCCTGCTCAAAAATTTTTTGAGTGCCGTATTCGTAGTCTTTAACTTCAATAAGATTTGCTGTTGACATATTAAAACTATTTAATTAGACATGATTGTTTTCCAACCATGATTTGTAATAATCATTTACTTCTATCTTGAGTGCTTCTTTGGTCACCATAACGGGTTGGAAGGGATCAATCATGACCGCCAGCTCCTGGGTTTCCTTTTTACCAATGCTTCTTTCTATCGCTCCCGGATGTGGGCCGTGAGGTATACCTCCCGGGTGAAGGGTTATTTGCCCCTTGCTAATGTTGTTTCTGCTCATAAAATCACCGTCAACATAATACAACAACTCATCACTATCGATATTGCTGTGGTGGTAAGGTGCAGGAATGGCTTGTGGGTGGTAATCATACAAACGTGGCACAAAAGAGCAAACCACAAAATTTCTACTCTCAAAAGTTTGGTGAACCGGAGGAGGCATGTGGATGCGACCGGTTATGGGTTCAAAATTAAAAATAGAAAATATATACGGATAGTGAAAGCCATCCCAACCTGCAACATCAAAGGGATGGTTGGCATAGACATAGGGAAACATAAATCCCTTCTTTTTGATGAAGATGTCAAATTCGCCTTCCACATCGTGGGTTTGCAGATTGTCGGGTCTTCGTATATCTCTTTCACAGAAGGGGGAATGTTCCAATAGCTGACCAAATTCGTTGCGGTATCTTTTTGGGGTGAAAACCG
>Ga0075163_10011835_pt1 | contig 11360 bp, 21 predicted proteins | sample JI1023141ADNA_FD_71478 | JGI IMG/M metagenome (GOLD analysis project Ga0075163, IMG submission 71478) | Wastewater effluent complex algal communities from Wisconsin, to seasonally profile nutrient transformation and Carbon sequestration -... | ecosystem: Engineered > WWTP > Effluent > Algae... | reverse complement strand
TGAAAGAAGAGAGGCGATTGCTTCGCGCGCACGGCTGATTCGCAAGTTCACGTTCTGTATACGTAAGAGGACTTCGATGCGAATCGAGGTCCTTTTTTATTGAGCGTTTTCATACGCTTCCAGAATAGGCTTGACTGTTGCATCAAAAGCATGCTTCAGTCTTCTTGCGCATTAAGACTCAGTCGAGCAACGCGAGACACCCGGCCCGAAGGGCTCAAGTCCCAACGCCTGATGCTGAAGCCCTCTTTTGGTTTTGGATCGAGTTCATCCTAGGCTAAGCATCAACACCGGCGACTGAGACTCACCCAAGCCTTAGGTGAGTCCGAGATTCTAGATATTTGATTCTATCGCGTGCGCGCGCGAAAAAATTGGGACACGGATCAAAAATGCCCTACGTCAAAATTCCTCGTTTGACGTCAGCAGAGATCGATCAGCTCGAACGCGTGCTGACCTCGCGGGGGTGGAACAAGGCTGCACCCACCAACAAATTCGAGACGCTCAGGATGTATCCGCCCGGCAAGGGCTTCCCCGTCGTCGTCTACTTCTCCAAGAAAGGGCAAAGCTCGCTCCCGGACTGGACGGTCGAGATCGCCCGTGGCTCGCTGATGGGCCTCCTGGAGCCACAAGGAAGCCCGTGGGCGGCCGAGCGCCGGATTGGCAACCGTATCTACCCTGCGGGCCTACTGACCGCTGAGGAGCTGAAAGCTGTCGACAGGCACCATCTCCCGGAAGGGGTGCGGAAAGCCGGGGCTTGACTCAGACCCCCCACTTGAGCGAGCATACTTTCGGCGTCTAATCCCAGCGCCGATACCGGAGACCTTCGTTGATGATCCCCGTGACAACGCGCATTTGCGCGATGGAGAACCCATGGACCTCACACCAGAGGAGGTCCTTCGGGGCCTCGGCGTTACGTGGCGCGGCACCCTTAAGCCCCGTCAAAAAGTCGTCTGCCCGCGCTGCGCGCCGCTCTGCCGCAACAAGCTCGAGACCTGTCTGACCGTCACCCTCGAACGAGACCCCGACAGGGTCGTGCTCTGCTGCCACCGGAGAGACTGCTTCCATGACGAGCCCCTCCATTTCCTCACGAAGGCAGGACGCAGCCGCGGAGCTAACGGACTACCTCGTCGAGAGCCGCTGTCTGAGCAGGAAAACGCTTCGCGATACTGGGTGCAGTATCAAGCTGATGGACAGGCATGGGGCGGCGCTGGTCATACCCTACGAGGATCGGGACGGTAACGTCGCCGACACCCAGCACAAGTACCGGACCAGGACCAAGATGATCTGGTCCGACGCGGGTTTCAAGCCGATCTTCTGGCGCCGCAGCATCCTCAGGAACAGGGCGCTTCAGGAGGATGGCAAAACCCTCATCATCGTCGAGGGCGAGATCGACGCCCTGAGCGTCCTCGAGGCCGGCTACCCCTTCGTGACGTCAGTCCCCAATGGGGCGCCCAAGAAGGTCGCTGAGGCCATTCCAGGTCGCGATGACGACGGTCGCTTCGCCTACATCTACGAGGCCATGGAGGACCTCAGGGGCATCAAGGACATCGTTATCGCCAGCGACGATGATCCGGCCGGATACGCGCTTCGAGACGAGCTGATCAGACGCCTGGGTCAAGCGCGTTGCCGCTGGGTCCAGTACCCCGACAAATGCAAGGACCTGAACGACGTTCTGATGAAGTTCGGTCCGTCGAGAACCATCAGCGTCGCCCACAAGGCGACCGCGGTTCCATTGGCCGGCGTGCATCGGTTCCGCGACTATCCGAAGGCTCCTGATCCGGAGCCATTGTCGGTCGGGAACAGCTTGATCGATGGCATCTTCAAGCCCTACCAGGGCGAGCTGATCGTCGTCACGGGCATTCCCGGCGGCGGTAAGTCCCTCTTCGTGAATTGGGCGATGGCACAACTCGTTGTCAGGCACGGGGTCAAGGTGGGGCTTGGCTCCTATGAGACCTATCCACCGGTGCGGGCGCTGCGCTTTCTCATGGGGGCGTGCGCCGGCAAAGCCTTTGATCTCATGGACTACGACGAGAAGGTCGAGTGGTCGAAGTTTGTCGACGCGAGCTTCATCCTGATCGACAACAAGGGCGACCCGACAGCCGCGCTCAGGGCCGAAGAGAAGTTCAGGACGGTCGATTGGTTTCTTGCGAAATGCCACGACGCCATGCTGCGCTATGGCGCCCAGTGGTTTGTCGTCGATCCGTGGAACGAGCTGGAGCACGCCAAGGGCAGGAACGAGAGCGAGCACGAGTACATCTCGAAGGCGATCCACAAGATGCGGACCTTCTGCGAGATGACCAGGAGCACGATCATCGTAGTGGCACATCCTCGCAAGATGGATCGAGACCACAAGGGGGCGTACCAGATGCCGGGCCTCTACGACATCGCCGGCTCCTCAGCATTCTTCAACCGCGCCGATCACGGTCTCGTCGTGCATCGGGCCGTTCGTAGCTCGCCGAAGGTGATGATTTTCTGCGAGAAAGTACGACATCAGCCGGAGACAGGGGTCGTCGGCGATGTCACCTTGGTCTGGGACCCCCGCCGCATGACGTACACGACAACCACCGGAGACTGATGATGACACAGACAGAGGATATTCACGGCAAGCTCGTCTCGATCGATAAGCTGTCGTTCGACAATCAGAAGGATCGCGACGAGGACGGCGTCGTCAAGGGCGTTACCGGCAGTAACGCCCTTAAGGTCGGCTTCATCATCGAGACGCCTGAGGAGGCCCAGGTCTACTGCGAGACCTTTCAGGCCGAATACTTCGAGGGCAATGATCTCGAGGTCGGCTGCGACGTCTTCCTGCATGGCCATTTCGAGACGGATGCCGAGACCGGCGACCCGACCTTCATCGCAGCCCGCGGCGCGGTGCGGACATGACGATCGAAGAGCTGCTTCGCGAGGAGTGGGACTACGAGAAGATGTCCGCGCGCGTCGAGAAGATCAACTCGCGTTTGCCCGGCGCCGACAAGCACGAAGCTTACAACCATATTCGATCCTACCTCGCGGCCGTCGCGAAGGACCACGGCATCGATTTTCACAAGGAGACCTACGGTGAATAACTGCACATTTTACGGCAATCTCGGGCAGGACCCCGAGAAGAAGGAAGGGAAGAAGGGCGACTTCATCCTCTTCTCGGTGGCCGTCCGGCAGTTCGGCAACGACGAACCACTCTGGGTGCGCTGCGCCTGCTTTCAGGAGGGGCTCGTTGATGTGATCGACAAGTACCTGAGGAAGGGCTCGGCGGTCGTTGTCTCCGGCGAGATCAGCCTCTTCGAGGGCGACAAGACCTCGTCTATCCAGCTCAACGTCCGGAACCTGTCACTCGCCGGCAAGAAGGAGGACGACGATCGCAAGTCCTCGAAATCTTCGAGCCGCTCGCGTGACGATGACGATCGCCCGGCCAAGCGCCGTCGCGATGACGACGATGACGATCGCCGAGAGCGCCGCACAAAGAGCCGTGACGACGATGATGATCGCAAGTCGTCAAAGCGCAGCCGGCGGGACGACGATCTCGATGACGAGATTCCGTTCTAACATAACACAATGACCCTTGCGCGCCGTCCGCGCACGGGCTATATGCTCCCCTGACCTCACTGCTTCTCCGGCGGTGCGTCATTGGGAGACGAGCCGTCGCTTAGGGATGAGCGACAGGCGATGCAGGTGGAGGTCGCTGGGCTCAGCGGCCTCCATTTCCATTTCTAGGGGGTGCCAGGGGCCGCGAGCCTCCCGGACCCTACGCAGATGCCCCGAGACTCCCCGGCCGCCCTGGAGCCTCCCCTGAGGCCCGCACGAGACCATTGCGGTTATACGCAAAGCGTGTCATAGCGAGAACCTATGGAGATAATCGTCGCATGGCTCGATGCTTTCACGCTCTCGAATGAGAGCTGGACGTCCCTCATCGGGCTCTGCCTGACCCTCTTGGCCGCGGCCATGTGGTGCAAGTATCTCCTCTACCCTCGCTTCGTCAGCGAGGGCGACTTCGAGGCGGCGGTGAAGGCATATCTGGCCGCGCTCTCCGTCTACCGGACCGAGCAGACCCGTCTGCTCCAGCTCCGGGGTGAGGCTGATGTTGTTCGACAGCAGATTCGAGCAGCGGGCGGCACGCCATGGACTGGACAGGTTTCGTCGACCTCCTCGCTACCACCTTCAAGGACTTCGACATCCCGCAGGTTATTCAGCGGGCTGTTGTGGGCGGTACGCTCTGCACTCTCGCGTGGATCGCGGTCCAATTCATCATCCGGCCGACCGGCTCCATTGGTTGGTATCGAGCCCGCACCCGAGAGCTTCTACGAGCCCGGCATGACATCGCCGACGCCGTCACAGGCGCCGAGGCCGCGCTCACGGTACTGAAGCAGCAGCTCGTCAGTTTGACCACCCTGAAGGATCAGTTCCGCGCTCTGGAAGGAGCGCGAGCCGTCCCTCCAGCACGGTCCACACCCTCCCTCCGGCCGGTCCAAGTTGCTTCCACGCAACCCCTCCATGAGGAGGAGGACCCAAGCGATCGCTACTCCTGGCGGAGGGAGCGTGGAGGGTAGCTGGAGGCTGGAACCCCAGCAAAATCAAGGGATGGAAGGACTCTGGAGGGACGTGGAGGGAGTCTGGAAGCAGTTTGGAAGGACTCTGGAAGGAATCTGGAGGGAGTCTGGAGGGTGACCTTCCAACCTGGAAGCAACACAAGGAGATGGACCCATGGGGACCTGTAGGATTTTCGAGTACCAGAAGCTGGCGCGGAGCCACGACGGCGTCGATGTCATGATGCCGGAGGGAGGGCTTGTGACCGATAAGCTCGGAACCGCCATAAAGACCATCACCACGGTCGCGATCACCTCGGTCGAGAGCGCCGCTCTGTCGCCGTTGACCAACTTCATCCAGCTCATCTCGGACGCCGCGGCAACCTACTCGGTCTGCCACCGGGGGCCTGGGCAGACGGCGACGCCGAGTGCTGCGACCGCCAACCACCCGCCGCTCGCGGCCAATGTGCTCTCACCGCTCATTGCCGTGCCGCCGAACACCAAGGTCGCCGTCCGGCTCAGCTAAGCGGATCGGCAGCAGCGGCCGGGCGAGGCTCCGGGTGAGCAGGAGCCAGCCGCAGACGAAGCCAACATAGGGCGGCGGGGTAAGCTCGTCCCGGCCGCCCTTCTGGCTTGTGCCGACCCATGTCTTGAGGCGCGCCCGCTTGACGCCGAGCATGAGCGCCAGGGTCTCCTGCGTCAGCTTGAGGTGCTTGAGCGTCTCCAGGATCGCCGCCACGCGGCTGGCCGGCGAGGGAAACGGGTTCCTCAGTCCATAGAGCTGGGTCCAGGCAATCACCCAGACCATCCAGCCCGGCGTCCAGAGCGCGCCCCTGAGATCAATGTCTTTCTCGAGCGTCAAGTAGTGCCCAAGCTTCCACCCAAGTAATTCCGAAGCATCTGCCTCGGATAGACTGAGGTTTTTCCGCCACACTGCAAGCTCTTTTGCACGAACGATCGAGTAATTCATTTGCATTGCGCCTGGACCCTCGGTAGATGTACTGTGCGTCTATTTGTGTGGACGTGACCTTGTCCCAAATCTCCACTCAGGCCCGGCCAGTAACGCCGGGCCTTTTTCTTTGCTCTACTCGATCCCTTCTCGGTTGACCTCGCGCCGGATGAGCTTCTCCACATTCTCGAACTCAAAGACCGGCCCCAGACTGAGGCCGCCGGCTCCGGCGTGATCGATGGAGGGGAAGCTGGCGACATACTGGCTGCCGTCCCAGACGATCGGGCAGGACACCATGGTCGCGTGCCGGCGGTCGTGGACCTGGAGGTCGATGTGGGTCGTGCCGTGGTAGGCAACGCCGTCCCAGAGGATGGTCTTCGGATGGTGGGTCCCGATCAGGGTCTCGAACTGCGTGCCCTTGCAGCGCATGCAGCGGCCGCGGAGGTCGGTGATGAAGTAGCCGATGGTCTGGCATTGCTTGCAGCGCTTGCTGCGGGGGGCCTTGGCGATGGCTTCATAGAGGGTGGGCATATACGTCCTCCGTTTGGGGTTGCAGAAACACAAAAAGGCCGGCTAGGGGATCGCTCCCCCGCCGGCCCTCTTGGTCTTAGGCGGCTGCCTTGTCCAGAACCTTGCCGGCGACAACCTCGAGATCGAGGCGGTCATCGGTGTTCGGGATGGACCGCGCCAGGGCGGTGATGCCCTGAGCGATGTCCCAGGCCGAGCGGGGCTTGTGGCCCTCCTCGACCTCGCAGATGTCGAGCACCTTGCGGGCTCGCTGCTTCGACAGGCCACGGTTCTTGAGGAACTCGATGGCCTCGTCATCATCTGACGCCACCTTGGCAGCCTTCGCCTTCTGCACGCCCTCGATCAGTCCCTTGGCCGAGCCTTCGGCATAAGCCAGGAGAGCCGGTTGCGCCTGATCGACGAATCGCTCGGGCGCGCCCTTCGAGTGGCGGATGTTGATCTCCTCGCGGTGCTCAACACCCCACAAGATGCGGTTGCAGCAGACGGCTCGGAGGTAGAAACCGACGATCTTGAGAGCGCCTTTTCCGACCTCAGAGTTGGTGACGTAGAAGCCCCGGAAGAGAAGGTCCGGCTCTTCCTTGCCGGTGCGCGGATCGGTGAAAGTGCCGACCTGCACAGGGTTCCGATCATCGACCAGGAAGCAGAACAGGTCGCGATCCGAGGCGTAAAGCGTGGTCGTGTCCAGGCTGACCGGCGTATTGGGGTCGTAGACGCCAGTCGACCAGTCCAGGGTCCCAGGGACCTTCCACCGAGTATCGCCGTTTCCGTTGCCGGCGATGCCTTGCAGCGCTTGAACCACCTCGTAGTCAGGGACCCGGCCGTAGTCGGGACCCGTGACGGCGCGCAAGGTGTGCTCACCATTCTTCCGCGAGTAGACTTTCACGTCCTCCACCTCGCGGAGGTGCCTGAGACCGTAGCTGAGGTTGTCAGCGACGATCTGCGACGGCAGCTCCCGGAGATAGGAAGCCGGCGCTTTGGCCAGTGAGCAAAGTTGCCCGAATGCCCAGTGGGTCGAGTTGACCTCGTCCCCATTGGGCAGCCCGAACGACAGGGCGCGGAGGCTTGCCTTGTCGGTGGGCTCGGGCGCCAGAACCTCGATCTTTTTCGACGGACAGATCGTGGTCAGGCTCTCGCTGTACTCCTTCGCCTTGAACTCCCTGAGCGTGCTCAGGCTCAAGAACTTCTGGTCTGCCGGACGGGCAAACCATTGGTGTGAAACCTCCGAAGAGGAGGAGCCGCCGAAGGTGTTGACTTTACGAGCATCAGTCATCGTTTTCTCCATGGCTTAAACAGACTTCCATGCCGTCATGGCTTGGCTCATCAGCACCGAGGGGGCCGCCCTCGATGGACATCAATCCGTTACAAACTGTTACGGGTTGATGTTTCGCCTAGTCGTTGACCGCGACGAGCTTCGGATACGCACCACGAATGACGTGGCTCGACTTCCGCCGCTTGCGCGACTTGCGCGCCGCCGGCCGCTTCACGGTCTCGCGCTTGGGCTTGGGAGCCTTTGCGACGAGCGCGAAGCCGAGGGCCGAGAGAACCTCGATCGTGACGACGCCCAGGAGCACGAGGCCGATCTGGACGTTGGCGCTGGCGAGGGTTCCAAACGAGACCTTCTCGATGAGGGTCGCGGTCGGATCGATGGTGACGGGCTTGGCCGAAGCCAGGACCGCGTCGACATCACGGAGCCGGGCCACGAGCTTGTCGCGCGTGGCGATCCCCGCCTTCTCGGCTTCGAGAACCGCGAGCTGCGGACACCACTTCTGAGAGATGGCGCCGTAGGCCGTGGTTCCCTTCTTGTCGCAAGCGATCGAAGCCGCTACAGTCTTGGAGCCCCTGCCAGGGCTTGCCAGGATTGCAGCGATGTCCGCTTCAATTCGCGAAGCGGATCGAGGTTGCTCCCCGGAAAGCTGGGCCTCGATCCGTTTCTTCTCTGCTGCCGCCGCGTCGTAGGCTTGCGCCTCTGACGTTCGGGCACCCCTCTCAGCATCCTGTGCCGTAGCAAGGAAGCCAAGAGCCGCGGTAAGGGACCATGAGAGAGCCAGGACCCAGGCAAAGCCCAGGGCCAGACGCTTCACGAACCCAGCCCTCACCATCAGGACCGGAAGCCGGCCCTTCAGGACGTCGATTGAAACCGACATGAGGACGAAGATCAGGGCAGAGGCCAGACCGTGGCTCAGGCCCTTGTTCCAGCCAAAGCTGGCATTCATTCCCGCCGACCCCGCCCATAGCGCAAGGGTCGCCAGGAACCAGGGGGATACCCTGGCAAGGCGACGTTTCATGACTTTCTCCGGTGTTGGATACTCTGACGATTGGGCTCATCAGCATGCGCGTGACGCATGGACCAACTCTCAAGGAATCCTTGAAAGTTGGTTTCGCCCTAGTCCTTCGTGAACATAGCGTCGTGCCACTCGTCGACTGCCTTCTTGAGGCGGTCTCGGATCGGCTCGGCAAGATTGCCGTGCTCGATGACGAATGTGATCGCCGAGTGCAGGGTGACGCCCTTCTGGATGAGGGCGTCGAGGCTCTCGACGAAATCGAATTTCACCGCGAGTAGGGGCGGCGGTGACGCCTTCTTCTTTGCCATAGTGGTCTCCTCAGCATGGGCTCAACCCATGGACACGACACGCCTTGCGGCGCATCGTGTTTCGACCTCACTCGTAGATGAACTGCCGATCGACGCGATTGCGCGCCCACCAGCGGATGGCGTTGATGCGCTTACGCTTTGCACCAGCGCGTTTCCAGATGTCGGTCTCGCCGACGCGGGTCCAGAGGACGTACATCACAAGCCCTCCACCGGAACCGATTTCCCGACCCGGCGCTGCTGCTCATTGAAGGCAGCCTCGTAGGTTGGGAAGACGCCGCAGTTCTCGAAGCCGAGGCCCCGGTCCTGCTCGAGGCGCCAGCCGATGGGAAGGCGGATGATGTCGCAGATGGTCTTGATCATAGTCGTTCTCCGGTTGAAGTCTGACGATTGGGCTCATCAGCACGGGACTCACCCGTGGACCGGCAATCGCTCGCCGGTTTCGCCCTAGATCGAAAGCCGCCCGAGAAAGTAGCCGAGCGGGATGGCGACCCCGATGCCAGCCGCCGGCTCGTCCGTGACGTAAATCACGACGATCGGGAGGATGACAGCGAGGGTGCCGAGCAGGATGATCCCGATGATACGCATGGGATCAGATCGCGATCAGGATGATGCCGACAGTCGCGGCGAGGTCGCCGAGGCCAGCGGTGTAGAGTGCGCCTACTCGATCGCTGTTCCGATTGAGGATGGCGACGGGGACGCAGGTGATCGCGGTAGCGAAGCAGGTGTAGGCAAGAGCGGTAAGCATTGGGGTTCTCCGGTAAGGCTCATCAGCATGGGTTGACCCATGGACCGGCTGGAGTGCCGGTTTCGCCTTGTCCGAAGCCGCTCGAAGGACGGGCTCTTTCGAGCCCGGCCGGAGATCACTTTTCCCAAATGACGATGCCATCGCGCTCGACCTTGACCTTGGCCCCTTTCGAGGCTTCGATCTTGCCTTGTGCAATAGCGCTCTTTCGATCCATGGCTTCCCATGAGACCGACTGTCCTGTTTCAGGAACGGTGACTGTGATGGTGATAGGCATGCTGCTCTCCGTGCGGTTGACCGTCCGTCGAGCGACTTCGGTAGTCTATCCGCCTCACGAATGAGACGGTCCGAACCCTGTCGTCGCCATGGCGCCACATATCACTATGCAGGGCCTCGTCGCTTCACCGCCAGTGGGATTAGTCTGGCGTCGGGCCTAGCCTGCTTCCCCTCTCAGGGCTTCGTCGTTCTCCGTGACGAAGAGGCTTGGCGACCGGGTCGGAATAGCGTATATGTATTCCTGTGAGGAATATCTGTCAAGGGGGTCTCGAAAGAATTTTTTATTCCCCCCAGGAATATTCCTAGCAAGAATATAGTAGAGGGCAAGTAGATCATGCCGCCTGCCAAGCAAACCGTTCAGGTCTACCGAGTATTCGATCGTGCCATTGCTAAGCAAATCTACCTTTCACTTGGAGAAGAACGCAGTCTCCGCAAGGTTCAGGATGTATTTCAGGAGAGATACCAGAAACGTCCGCACATGGAGACTTTGCAGCAGGTCTGCGATACTGAGCGCTGGCCCATACTTGCTGCGGATGTAGACGCTCGTGCGCAGCAGGAGATGGTGCCGTCGCTCGCCCAGGAGCTGGCCAAGGAATACATGCAGACCAGCAAGCTCGCTGGGGTGGCCATGACGACGTCACTGGAGGCGGCCAACCATGTGATCGCGAGCGCGGCCAAGGGCATCTCGAAGGCTATGCAGAGCTTGGACACGAGCGAAGAGGGCATGACGCTGGATCAGATTGACGGCATGATCAACGTGGCGGGGAAGCTGGTCTCGATCGCGACGCGCGCCCAGGCGATCCGCAGGAACACGCCCAACAGCCCCGAGGCGGACCCGGACAATGGGCCAGGGAGCAACATGGTGGAGTTGCCCCAGGCGACGCTGGAGAGCCTCCTCAGCCGCGTGCAGAGCCATCTGGAGCGCAAGAAGAGATCGAAGCTGATCGACGTGACGCCAAACAAGCAAGCCGGAGAGGTCTGATGAGAGAACAGGAACATCTGAAGGGTGAGCAGTTCGGACTGTGGACGGTGGTGAGCGATCGCCGGCCGCGGCTCGAACTTGGAGCGAACCGCTACGTCAAGGCGCAGTGCGACTGCGGAACTGTGAGCTGGGTCCAGATCGGTAGCCTGAGGAGCGGCATCTCGTATTCGTGCGGATGCGTGCGGTTCCCATGCGATGGGAGGAAGCGGACGTGACCATCACGCCTGGAAACAAGAAATATCTTGAGGGGTTGACGGGGCAGGATCGCAAGAATGTCGAAGAGACGCTCGAAGCGGCTCAGAACTTTAACCAGCGATTAGGTCGAAAGATCATGGAGCTGTTGCGTAAGGAAACGAGGCGTCAGCATCGCATGCCCGAGGAGCTGGTCGAGGGGTGCGCGGCAACGACGACACTTAGGATTGGCCTGATGTTGACGGCGACGCGGGAGGGTTTCGAGAACCTGCGTCAGGTCCTCGAGGAAGAAGTCCGATACGGGGAAGAATCCTGGAAGCAGGCAGGGCAGATGGTGCGGACAATGGCGAAGACAACGGAGACACCCCAATGACCGATCAAGCCCCGGCAGCGCCCCTGAGCGAGACCCAGACCAAGAAGCTCGATGCGGGAGACGTCTCCCTCCAGCGCCTCTTGCTCAATTGGGTCCAGACGAACGATGCCGCCGACAAGATCACGGTCGGTGATCTCAAGAAGCTGACGATGCTGCTCAGGCAGTTCACGCGCGCCGTCTCGATCGAGCACTACGGCCACGGCTTCAGGGATGG
>Ga0075163_10011834_pt1 | contig 11361 bp, 10 predicted proteins | sample JI1023141ADNA_FD_71478 | JGI IMG/M metagenome (GOLD analysis project Ga0075163, IMG submission 71478) | Wastewater effluent complex algal communities from Wisconsin, to seasonally profile nutrient transformation and Carbon sequestration -... | ecosystem: Engineered > WWTP > Effluent > Algae... | reverse complement strand
ATGACCGACTTCATCTTCATGGTGAAGGATTCGAGCTACATGTTCGTCACCGGCCCCGATGTGGTGAAGACCGTCACCAACGAAGTCGTGACGCAGGACGAACTCGGCGGCGCCATCACCCACACCACCAAGTCGGGCGTTGCCGATCTGGCGTGCGAGGATGATGTCGATGCACTGCTGCGCACGCGCGCCTTCTTCGATTTCCTGCCGCTCAACAACCGCGTCGGCGTGCCGTACCGCCCGAGCAGCGACGATCCCGAGCGCCTTGAAATGAGCCTCGACACGCTGGTGCCGACATCGGCCGCGAAGCCGTATGACATGCACGAACTGATCCGCAAGGTCGCCGACGAGGGCGAGTTCTTCGAAGTCCAGCCGATGCACGCCGGCAACATCATCGTCGGCTTCGCGCGCGTCGAAGGCTCGACCATCGGCATCGTCGCTAACCAGCCGACGGTGCTCGCCGGCTGCCTCGACATCGCCGCGTCGAAAAAGGCCGGGCGCTTCGTGCGCTTCTGCGACGCGTTCAATATTCCGATCGTCACCTTCGTCGATGTCCCGGGCTTTCTGCCCGGCACCGCGCAGGAGCATAACGGCATCATCAAGAACGGCGCCAAGCTGCTGTTCGCCTATGCCGAAGCGACGGTCCCGAAGATCACCGTCATTACCCGCAAGGCCTATGGCGGCGCCTATGACGTGATGGCGTCGAAGCATCTGCGCGGCGACTTGAACTACGCCTGGCCGACCGCCGAAATCGCCGTAATGGGCGCCAAGGGGGCGGTCGAGATCATCTTCCGCTCGGACATCGGCGACAAGGAAGCGATTGCCGAACGCACCAAGGAATATGAAGCGCGCTTCGCCAATCCGTTCGTCGCGGCGAGCATGGGCTTCATCGACGAAGTCATCATGCCGCATTCGACGCGCCGCCGGATTGCGGTCGGCTTACGCAAGCTGCGGACGAAGAAGCTCGAGAACCCGTGGAAGAAGCACGATAATATTCCGCTGTAGGCCAAGCCGGTCGCCGCTAAAGCGGCAATTGATCTTCCAATTGCCGCTTTAGCGGCGGACTCGGCGCAGCGCCCGGCCGGCGGGGCGGCGGCTATCGAGCCGCTGAACCCGTCCGACCCCGGCCTGCGCCGGGGCAGGCTCGTGGCTTTGCCACGACGCCCGCACCCCCAATTTTTTGCCGCCCTTAATCAATTTTCACCATTTAATTCCCCCTAACCGCATGTTACCGATTTGAACGTTCAAAATGCTAGGGGTGGCACAACATGAAATTCTCAATGGCGATCGCGGCAGCCGCGATCGCGCTCACGGCACTTCCCGCAACCGCCGTGCAGGTCTTTTCGACCAGCTATGACATGATCAATGGCGGCGGCCAGACATCGGGCGGCAGCTCGAACTATTGGGACCTCAGCTACAGCGGCAGTGGCGCAGCAAGCGTCGACGGCGCCGCGCTGTCCGGCGGCAGCGGCGACCTGACTGATGGCTATGTGCCCCCGGTCTATTGGTATGCCGTCGAAAGCCCGGCGGGCACCGGCCCCTATGTCGGCTGGAACCAGGTGGGCCAGGCCAACCCGGTCATCACGTTTCACTTCGCGTCGGGCACGACAGTCACCGGCCTCAATGTGTTCGTCGACAACACCACCTTTGGCGGCGTCTGGGCGCCCCAGACGATCCTGATCGACGGCGTCAACACCGCGTTCAGCGCGCCGACCTTCGGCACCATCGGCTGGATCAATTTCACCGGCCTCAACCTGACTGGCAGCAGCCACACGCTCGAACTGCGCCAGTATGCGGGCATGTGGCAATTCGTCGGCGAAGTCACCTTCGACGGCAGCGTCACCGCTGGCGTCCCCGAACCCGCCAGCTGGGCGCTGATGATTGCCGGCTTCGGCATGGTCGGCGGCGCGCTGCGCAGCCGCCGGCGCACCAGCGTCGCCGCCTGAAGCCAGTTCGCTTGAAATCGGCGCGGACGCGGTAACAGCGTCCGCGCCTTTTTCATGCGCGCCATGCCGCGCACTGCACTGACAGGTTGACGCGAACGTCATGAGCGGCTTTGAAGGGCGCGCAAAAGGAGCCTGCCCAGTGTTCGACAAGATCCTCATCGCCAACCGTGGTGAAATCGCCTGCCGTGTCATCAAGACTGCGCGCAAAATGGGCATCAAGACCGTCGCGGTTTATTCCGACGCCGATGCGGCCGCGCTGCATGTCGAAATGGCCGACGAAGCGGTGCGGCTCGGGCCGCCGCCGGCGGCCGAATCGTATCTGCTCGGCGATGCCATCGTGCAGGCGTGCTTGAAGACCGGCGCGCAGGCGGTGCATCCGGGCTACGGCTTCCTGTCCGAACGCGAATGGTTCGCCAGCGCGCTCGCCAAGGAAAATATCGCGTTCATCGGCCCGCCGCCCAAGGCCATCGCAGCGATGGGCGACAAGATCGAATCGAAGAAGCTGGCACAGGCCGCCGGCGTGTCGGTTGTCCCCGGCTTCATCGGTGAAATCGACGACACCGAGCACGCGGTGCGCATCGCCGGCGAAATCGGCTATCCGGTGATGATGAAGGCCTCGGCCGGCGGCGGCGGCAAGGGCATGCGGCTGGCCTGGTCCGAAAAGGACGTGCGCGAAGGCTTCCAGTCGACGCGCAACGAAGGCAAGGCGAGCTTCGGCGATGACCGCGTCTTCATCGAAAAGTTTGTCGAACAGCCGCGCCACATCGAAATCCAGCTGATCGGCGACCAGCACGGCAACACCGTCTATCTGAACGAACGCGACTGCTCGATCCAGCGCCGCCACCAGAAGGTTGTCGAGGAAGCCCCGTCGCCGTTCGTGACGCCCGAAATGCGCAAGGCGATGGGCGAACAGGCTGTCGCGCTGGCCAAGGGCGTCGGCTATTTCAGCGCCGGCACCGTCGAGTTCATCGCCGGCGCCGACCGCAGCTTCTACTTCCTCGAAATGAACACCCGGCTGCAGGTCGAACACCCCGTTACCGAATGCATCACCGGGCTCGACCTCGTCGAATGCATGATCCGCGTGGCAGCGGGTGAACCGCTGGGCTTCACGCAGAAGGACGTCAAGCTCGACGGCTGGGCGATCGAAACGCGCGTCTATGCCGAAGACCCGTATCGCGGCTTCCTGCCGTCGATCGGCCGCCTGTCGCGCTGCGCGCCGCCGGCCGAAGGTGACGGCGTCCGCGTCGATACCGGCGTTGTCGAAGGCGCCGAAATCAGCATGTTCTACGACCCGATGATCGCCAAGCTGATCACCCACGGCGCCACCCGCGCCGAAGCCATCGAAAAGCAGACGATCGCGCTCGACCGCTACCTCGTGCGCGGCGTCGGCAACAACATCGATTTCGTCTCCGCCGTCATGCAGCACGAGCGCTTCCAGGCCGGCGAACAGGTCACCACCGCGTTCATCGCCGAGGAATATCCCGACGGCTTCCACGGCGCCCCCGCGACACCCGAAACCATCGAGGGCCTCGTCGCCGCCGCGGCCGTCATCAACGCCGTCGATACCGAGCGCGCGCAGCTCATCGACGGGCAATTGAACGGCTACGGCGCGCAGTATGGCGAAGACTGGGTCGTCCAGCTCGGCGGCGAAAACCACCCGGTTTCGGTGCTTGCCGCCGGCGATTCGTACGATGTCGCGTTGGGCGACACGACCTTGCGACTGACCACCGAATGGCGCGTCGGCGAGCCTTTGTTCGAAGCGCGCCTCGAAGACGAGGACGGCAACCGCCGCACTATCGTCATCGCCATCGACCGGCTGGCAGCGGGCTTCCGGCTGACGACGCGCGGCGCCAGCCATATCGCGCGCGTGCTGACGCCGCGCAGCGCTGCACTCGCCGCCTACATGATCCCCAAGATCGCGCCCGACATGTCGCGCTACCTGCTGTGCCCGATGCCCGGCCTCGTCATGGCGCTCGGCGTCAAGGCCGGCGACAAGGTCGAAGCCGGCCAGGCACTCGCCACCGTCGAAGCGATGAAGATGGAAAACATCCTGCGCGCCGAGAAGTCGGGGACGATCAAGGAAGTCCGCGCCAGTGTGGGTGAGAGCCTTGCGGTTGACGCGGTGATTCTCGAGTTCGAAGTTTAAAGAGCCTCCGGCGGGCAGGCCGGAGGCCCTTTAACGCGGCGACGGCGGCGTGCCGCCCGTCTCGCACGCAAAGCGGTTGCCCGCCTGCACACAATCGAACGTCTGGCTGGCGCGGCGGTAGCGTAGCGCCGGCGTGCCCGACTGTACCGCCGCCTTGACGTCGGCGACCGAGCGCACGTCCTTGCCATTGACCGTTTCGATCAGGTCGCCGGGGCGCAGGTTGATCAGCCGCAGCGCCGGTGCCGAAGTTGAAATCTCGATGACGACGACGCCCTTTTCGGGGAAGCCGAGCCCAAGTTCCTGGGCGTAAGCCGGCGACAGGTTGGCGATTTTGCTGCCGTTGAGGATGTTGTTGCCGGTGATGACGGTGATGTTGCGCGGCGGGTTTTCGGGCGGCTTCTCCAGCTTTACCGGTACGGTCATCGGCTTGCCGTCGCGGATGATGCCGATGTTGACGGTGCTGCCGACGGCTTCGGTGGCGATTTTGTAGCGCAGCACGCCGGCATTGGCGACGTCGCTGCCGCCCACCGACACCAGCACATCGCCTTCCTTCAGCCCGGCGTCAGCGGCGGGCGAGCCGGGCGCGACATTGGTCAGCAGCACGCCGCGCGGCGTTTCAAAGCCGAGCGCGCGCGCCGTGTCGGGGGTCAGGCCCTCGCCTTCGGCGCCGATCCAGCCGGTGACGAGCTTGCCCGACGGCGCGGCCTTCAGGAACACCCGCACCATGTTCGAGGGGATGGCAAAGCCGATGCCGACCGAATTGCCGGTCTGGCTGGCGATCATCGTGTTGATGCCGATCAAGCGCCCGCGCATGTCGAGCAGCGCGCCGCCCGAGTTGCCGGGGTTGATCGCGGCGTCGGTCTGCAGGAAGAATTGCCGGTCGGAAGCCCCCAGCCCGTTGCGCGCCAGCGCCGAAATGATGCCGTGCGTGACGGTCTGCCCGATGCCGAACGGGTCGCCGATGGCGAGCACGATGTCGCCGACTTCGACAGCGTCCGAATCGGCCAGTTCGACGGTCGGCAACTGTGCGCCCTTGGTGTCGATGCGCAGCACTGCAAGATCGGTGCGCGGATCGGAGAAGACGATCTTTGCCGGATACTCGCGGCGGTCGGCGAGCGACACCAGAATGTCGGTCGCGTCACCGACGACATGGCTGTTGGTGACGATCAGACCGTCGGCATCGACAATGACGCCGGACCCGAGCGAGCGCGCGACGCGCGGCGGCGGCGCAACGCCCGAAAACTGCTGGCGCAGATATTCTTCCATCGTCCGCGGGCCGCTGGCGACCAGCTTGGCGGCGAAGATGTTGACCACCGCCGGCGCAGCGCGCTTGACGACGGGGGCGTACGACAGCTGGATCTGCCCCGGATCGGCCGGTACGACGCGCGTCGCCGCTGGTGCCGCCGTCTGGGCATCCGAAGCGGCGGGGTGCAGGTCGAGCCCGACGAACAGCGCCACCGCAGCAGTCGCGCCCAGCGCGCCGAGCAGCAGCGCGCGGGTCGCGGTCAGCGGTTTGGCGGGGGTGGTGGTCATGCGGCAGTTCCCGTTCGACTATGCGCTTGCGGTGCCGGTTGTTGACCGGCAATGCTGAAGCGAGGCTGAATAGCAGCATATCTGGGGAGTTCGGCATATGAAACTGTGGCACTGCGCCGACGCGCGCTCGTTCCGGCCGCTGTGGGCGCTCGAAGCGCTGGGGCTGGACTATGCGCTCGAGCTGCTGCCGTTCCCGCCGCGCTTCCTCAAGCCCGAGTATCTGCAGACCAACCCACTGGGGACTATTCCGTTTTTCGAGGACGGCGCGACACACATGACCGAATCAGCGGCGATCGTTGAGTATCTGGCGACGCGCTATCGCGGGCAGGGGGCGGTTGACCTCGCCGTCGATGTCGCCGGTCCCGACTATGGCGCCTGGCTCAACTGGCTGCACTATGGCGAGGCGACGCTGACCTTCCCGCAGACCCTGGTGCTGCGCTACACGCGGTTGGAACCCGAAGAACGCCGCCAGCCCAAGGTTGCCGCCGACTATGCGCGCTGGTTCGTCAAGCGCACCGTCGCGGTCGAAAACGCACTGGCGGGCGGCAACGACTGGCTGTGCGCCGGGCGCTTCACCGCCGCCGATATCTCGGTCGGCTATGCGCTGCTGCTGGCGAACACGCTGGGCCTGGGCGATGAACTTGCGCCGGTGGTGCAGGACTATTGGCAGCGCCTCAAATCCGCGCCGGGGTTTGTTGGTGCAAAGGCGGCGCAGCGCGGCGCTTCGGCGATTCCGGCGGTGTAGCGCCGCCGAAATAAACTTCGTCATCCCGGCGCAGGCCGGGACCCAGCTTTCTTTGCGGCGCCCCGAGTTAAGCCAACGGGGTCCCGGATTTGGCCGGGATGACCAGAATATATCGGCGCAGGCCTGCGGCGCTAAAGCTGGCGCACGGCCGTTACGTCAGCTTGCACCAGCGGGCGGTACAGATGCGGAAACAGTGCGCCGCCGCGCGACGGCTCCCAGCGCAGCATTTCGCCGAGTGCGTCGGCGTCGCAGGTCACTTCGACCAGGCCCGCTTCGCCGGCAAAATACTTCTTGCGGGTGACGACGGCCTGCTCGGGCGTCGACAGATGGATGAAGCCGTCACGCACATCGTCCGCCGAGCCGGCGAAGCTGCCTTGCGTTTCGAAGCTCGCCCATTCGGCGGCGCGCAGGAGTTTGACGACAGGACGCACGGGTGGCACTTTCATGACAGTGGCGGGCGGTGTTGCTAAAGCCGGACTTTGCGATGCAGGGCATGGGCCGATCGGGTCAAGCGCAATCAACTGAAGGGCAGGGGGCATTGAACCGACAAGACGACGCCACGGCCGCACCCCCGCGCTGGACGGTGGTGATTCCCTGCTACAACGAGGAAGCCTTCATCGGTGCGACGCTGGCGTCGCTGGCGGCGCAGACCGAGCGTTTCGCGCTGATTGTCGTCGACAATGCCTCGACCGACGCATCGGCTGCGGTGGTGCGCGCCTGGGCGGCGGCGCACCCGCACATTGCAACGCATCTGATCGATGAACCCAAGCCGGGGCAGGTGCACGCGCTACGCGCCGGGCTGCTGGCAGTCACCACCGAACTTGTCGCGGTGTGCGATGCCGATACCGAGTATCCGCCCGCCTATCTGGCGCGTGCGGCGGCGCTGTTCGATGCGCGCGGGCCGGAGACGGTGGCAGTGCTCGCGCATGACGCCGTTGCCGGCGCCGAGGCGACACTGCCGGCGCGGGCGCGGCGCTGGCTCTACTCGAACGTCATCCCTTATCTGCTCAGCGGCCAGGCGCATGCCGGCGGCTATGCGCATTGCTACCGCACCGCCGCGCTGGGCGCCGCAGGGGGCTATGACGCGGCGATCTGGCCCTATGTCGTCAAGGACCATGAACTCGCCCACCGGATGCTCAAGCAGGGCAACATTGCCTATGCGACCGACCATTGGTGCGTGCCCAGCCTGCGCCGTGCCGACCGCAAGGGCGTGCGCTGGACGCTATTCGAACGCATCGTTTACCACGCCACGCCGTTCGCGCTGAAAGACTGGTTTTTCTACGACTTCCTGGCCAAGCGCTTTGTGGGGCGCAAGCAAACCGATGTCGTGCTGCGCCAGCGCGAATGGACGACAAAGGTGCCATAGAGTCGCGGCAATAGTCGTGCAAAATCGCTGCAACAACTGCCGTTGCCGTGGCGTCAAAGGGCGCTTGCTTGCAATTGGCGCCCGAAAGGCGCATATGGCCCGCAGCCGAAATTGCAGGCTTTCGTCAGGCGGCGTTCGCGCACCTCTTTCGTTTACTCAGCAGTCGGTGTCTGCGCGCATTTGGCGTGTGGGCCGTTAAAACTATCTAAGGACGTTTCTACATGGCGATCGGTACCGTCAAATTTTTCAACAGCGCCAAGGGCTATGGCTTTATCGCTCCGGACGGCGCGTCGAAGGACGTTTTCGTCCACGTTTCGGCCGTCGAGCGTTCGGGCCTCAACGGCCTCAACGAAGGCCAGAAGGTCAGCTTCGATGTCGAGAACGACCGTCAGGGTCGCAGCTCGGCGGTCAACCTCGCGCTGGTCTAAGCCGTATGGCAAAAGAAGAAGCGATCAAGATCGAGGGCGTTATTGCGGAAATCCTGCCGGATGGCCGGTTCCGCGTCCGCCTCGAAAACGAACACGAGATCATCGCCTATACGGCGGGCAAGATGCGCAAGAACCGCATCCGCTCGATCGTCGGTGACCGCGTGCACGTCGAAATGACGCCGTATGACCTCGACAAGGGGCGCATCGTCTTCCGTGAGAAGACCGTCAATCCGCCGATGAACCAGCGTCGCTTCTTCCGCCGCTGACGAACAGAAGTTCCGGGGCCACCGTGCCCCGGAACGACTTTCAAATCCAGGAGTTCGCGCGATGTCCAGTTCGAGCCCCAGTTCGAGTCGGAGTGCTGCCGACGATTCCGGCGTAACCGAAATCAACCTCGATACCCCCGATGTGCGCGCCGCCGACTTCCGCATCGTGAAGTTCCGCGAAACCGACTATCGCACCGGCTGCGTGACCAGCCGCGAAGTCGAAGCGCCCGTCATCAACCGTTTCAGCGACCATGTGCTCGTGCGGTTGCCCGATGGTGCCAGCCTGCGCGTCCAGGAAAAGCGCCGCTAAACTGCGTGCGCTGCGGCTGTCGCAGCCGCGACCTCAACCCCAAAATTTGACCGTCATCCCGGCGAAAGCCGGGACCCATCATCGGTTCAGCACGCGCACGCGAAAACGCAGATGGGTCCCGGCTTTCGCCGGGATGACGGTCGCAAGTGATTGAGCGTGGCTTGCCAAATCAGTGAAGCGGCGGGTCGTCGCGCAACGCACTCGACGGCGCCTCCCGCAGCCATACCCCAGACAAGGAAACGCCCGCCGTTCGCTGTTGCGATCCGGCGGGCGTTGGCTACCCTCCCCAGAGTAGAGCGGTTGTGCGGATCGGTGGATAATTTCACCGGCGGCACGGAATTCTTTTACCGGCGCTTTACAAAACCGTCACGGTGGCGGGACAAATTCCCGTTGCCGCGCCGTCATTTGCTGCGCTTGTCAGTCCTTTGCCGATGCGTTAGGGCGAGGTCAATCGCGCAATGTCGAAATCGTGTCGATTTGTCCAACCGCAAACGCCCCGAGTTGTTTTTTTGTCAAAATATTTACAACAGGCGCTCCGCTGCCACCCGGTAGCAGCGTGAGTCCGCAAGACCGCAAGCTTTTTGCCGGCGCGCGGCTGCGGCGTCTGCGCCTGCAACAGGCGCTGACCCAAACGCGCATGGCCGAAGACCTTGGCGTGTCGGTCAGCTACCTCAACCTCATCGAGCGCAACCAGCGACCGCTGACCGCAGCGTTCCTGCTCAAGCTCGCCAGTGTCTATAATTTCGACCTGCGCGAACTGACCGGCGACGATAGCGACGCCGTCGCCGCCGAACTGGCGCGCGTGCTCGCCGACCCGGCACTGACCGGCATCAGCGCCGGCCGCACCGAACTCGCAGAAGTCGCTGCCTCGGCGCCGGGCGTCGCGGCGGCGTTGCTGCGGCTGCATGCGCTGCATGTCAGTGGCGCGGCGAAACAGCAAAGTGCGGCGCCAACGACGGCCGGGCCGGTCGAGCGCGTCCAGCAATTGCTGCGCGATCGCCGCAACCATTTCCCCGAACTCGATGCGGCTTGCGAAGCGCTGGCGGACGACCTGCGGCTGGCGTCGGCCGACCTCAGCGCCGCGATGACCGACCGGCTGCGCGTCCGCCACGGGCTGACGGTGCGCGTGCTGCCCGTTGACGTGATGCCCGACCATTTGCGACGGCTCGATCTGCACGCGCGGCAGTTGCAATTGTCCGAAGGCCTTGATGCCTCGTCGCGGCGCTTTCACATCGCCTGCCAGCTGGCGCTGAGCGAATTGCGCGCCGTCATCGATGCGGCGCTCGTCGGTGCCGACCTTAGCGACGGTGCCGAAGACCGCGCGGGCGTGCGCATCGGCGTGCAGGTGCTGGCGAACTATGCCGCGGCCGCGATCATGATGCCCTATGGCCGCTTCGTCGGCAGCTGCGAGGCGCTGGGTTATGACGTCGAGCTGCTGCAGGCGCGATTCGGCGCCGGCTTCGAACAGGTCGCGCACCGGCTGACGACGTTGCAGCGCCCCGGCGCGCGCGGCGTGCCGTTCTTCCTGATGCGGCTCGACCGCGCCGGCAATGTCTCGAAGCGGCTGTCGGCGTTCAACACACCGCTGGCGCAGCACGGCGGCGGCTGTCCGCTCTGGGCGGTCCACACCGCGTTCGACCGGCCCGGCGCCATCGTGCGTCAGGTTGTCGAAACCGAAGACGGCGGGCGTTTCCTGACGATTGCCCGGACCGTGCGGACTTTCGCGATGCCGTTCGGGTCGACGCGGCCGGAATTTGTCATCGCGCTCGGATGTGAACTGGCGCATGCACGCGCGCTGGTCTATGCGCACGGGCTTGAACTCGACACCACGCCGGCTGTGCCGATCGGTCTGGGGTGCGCGGCGTGTGCGCGCACCGGTTGCCGGCAGCGCAGCATTGCCCCGGCGGGCACGCGGTTGCGGTTCGACGAACGTTCACGCGGGGTTACCCCGTTTCGGTTTGAAGGTTGAAGGAGACACTTGTGGCAGTTGCAGGCGTGACGATTACCGGCGCGATGAAGCCGGGCTATGAAACGATTCTGACCGACGAAGCGCTGCTGTTCGTCGCCAATCTGCACCGCCTGTATGAGCCGACGCGCCAGGCGTTGCTCGGCGCGCGCCAGAATCGCCAGAAATGGTATGACGCCGGCAACCCCATTGATTTCCCGCCGGAAACCTCGGCGGTGCGGCTCGGTGACTGGAAAGTCGCAGGGTCACCCGCCGATCTGCAGGACCGCCGCGTCGAAATCACCGGACCGGTCGACCGCAAGATGGTCATCAACGCGCTCAATTCGGGCGCCAAATGCTATATGGCCTGCTTCGAGGACGCCTCGACCCCGGCCTGGGACATCATGGTCGAAGGCCAGATCAACCTGCGCGATGCCGCCAACGGCTCGATCACCCTTGAAGACAAGGGCAAGACCTACAAACTCAACGACACCACTGCGACGTTGATTGCCCGCCCGCGCGGCTGGCACCTGCCCGAAGCGCATATGGTCGTTGACGGCAAGCCGGTGTCGGGCTCGCTGTTCGATTTCGGGCTGTATTTCTTCCACAATGCCAAGGCGCTGATTGCCAAGGGCTCGGGGCCGTATTTCTATCTGCCGAAGATCGAGCATTATCT
>Ga0075163_10011833_pt1 | contig 11361 bp, 12 predicted proteins | sample JI1023141ADNA_FD_71478 | JGI IMG/M metagenome (GOLD analysis project Ga0075163, IMG submission 71478) | Wastewater effluent complex algal communities from Wisconsin, to seasonally profile nutrient transformation and Carbon sequestration -... | ecosystem: Engineered > WWTP > Effluent > Algae... | reverse complement strand
CAGACCGCCGGCGAGGCCGGCGATCAGTAGCGATGGATGCAAGCCGGTGGCGACGCCGAAGACGGTCAGGCCGAGGGCGCTGGCGATGACGGCGGCAGTTGAGGTGGCTGGTTCAGTCATTACTCATCGCCGAAATAAACATGTTGTCGACTTGCTCGCTGGTAAGCCCGAGCGCCGTAGCAGCAGCGATAAGCGTTGCATCGTCACGTCGCCAGTTTTGCGCCTTGTCGATAAAGGCGCGTTGCGCAAAAGTGCGGGCGGGATCGGTTGCCCATGCTTCGTAGGAAGCGGCTAGGCCGGCCTGGTTGATAGCCAGCAGACCATTCAGGGCGCTGACTGTCGCAACTTTTTCTAAGGCTATCGCAGCAAACCAGTCCGTAACCTCTTGCTGCGTTGCGGAGCGATCACCGGGTAGGCAATCCCCTTCATAAATGTTCCCTGAAGTGTTGATCCACATCACCAAGCCCTCTTAACGATAAATCCAATCTTCCAGTTCGCTACCGTCAAATCCTGAACTGCGCCAGTGGTTTTATTTGGCGCATTTTGTAGAGACCCGGTGCCTAGTGTAAATCCGCACGTTTTTGCGGTAGTCCAGAACAGAGCGCCCTTAAATTGCGACGCATTTGCATCGCTGCCAATCTGGTAAATTCTGTCCCCTACGGCATAGCCGAACTCAGTTGTTTTGCACTCTGCGTAATAGGCTGCGTCAATATCTGCAGTGCCGATGTTGTGGTTGAACGAATATGCGGTCGAGAATGCAAGCGTTACCTGTTCGTTGCGGTAACGGCCCATCAATTGATACCACGTGATCGCCGTGACCACCGCCCCGGCTACTGTGACTTCACCGACAAACACCCGATAGACCTGGGTAGCAGCGGAGCCATTGCCTACCTTCATCGTCGCTTCTTGAATGTTGTAGGTATTCTGGAGATTGGTTGTCGAGTAAGTGCCACCCCATTGATAGACGGGAGCCAGCGTAGTTGATCCAGTTGTCACCACCCCAGCGCTGGTGACGTCGAAGAACAGGTACATCGTCCCGTTGGTGCTTAGGCTGGTCCATGACGGGTTAGTAATCGAGCCGGTATAGTTCGCATCGCCACCAGCCGCCGCAGTCGCCTTGAGCGTGCCTGTGGCAGTCACGGTCGTTGATCCGGTGGAGCCAACAAAAGCAGAGAACCCAGAGGAATCTACCGGGCCAGATAGAACGGTTTGCCGAACAATGGGAGCCGCCGTGGCGAACTGCACGAAATTGGCCGCAGCCACCCCGCCTAACTGACTCGCAGTGGTAGCCGTTGCCGAGTTTCCAGAACATGCCGCTGCCGTGGTTGCGTTTGTCGCCAGTGTCGCCAGTGTCGCCAGATCAGCCAGATTGGCGGTCTGCACTACCTTGCCGCTTCCATCCAGCGTTGCCACGCCAAGTGCAGACGGTGCGCCGCTGATGTCATCCACGGTCCATACCGTGACATCCGCTGCCGTCTTGAGGATGAATTTGTACTCTTTTGCCGGATCAAGCCACAGCAAACACTCACCCCGCGCATCCAGAATAACCGGATTGGTATTGGCAGACCCCATCGCCTGATCCTGCCACGTGGTCGAGGGCGTTAGAGAACCTGCCAAATAGGTGTAGAGTTTGTAACCAACTGCCGGATTGCCGGCTATGTCGAAAAATGCTAGTTTAGGAATGATTGCGATGACGCCGGCCATGATGGTCCTTTGAACGTGTTAAACCCTGCCAGAGAGAGGGCATATGGAATTTACTGATTACATGCTGTGGAAAGCTGCCGTGATTCTTGTGGCAGCTTTTATCTACGGGATTTGGAGAGGTTTAAACGGTCACTGACTACCAAGAACAGGTGCGCTCAAATATCCGCCCTGTTTAATAGCATCAAGTAGCGCGTTTGTTCTTCCGCTAATTACCGGCTTACCCAATACTGCATTCTTTAGCGCATTGCTATTCAGTGCTGCGTTTGTAGCTCTTCCTGCAACCATCGTTCCAACAAGAGCAGGCGCACCAACTACACCGCCAATACCAAGACCCGCCGCCGCCCGTTGTGCTGCGCCGTGCTGGCCTTCTCTCGGCTTGAGGAATTGCGCGGAAATGTCAGCAAGTTCCTGAAGGTCTTTATTGTTGATGTTCTTCATGTTCGCAATGCGAGCAATAGAAACATTACCTTCCGCGCCATTCTGCGCCAGCTTTTCAAGGTCAATCATGTTGCCGTATTGCTGGCGAGTCTTGGCAAATGCTGCCGCCTCGTCTGGGCCAAGGCTTCTATCCAAAGCGCCCATCAATGCTTTTTTCAAATCCTTGGCATAGTAGGCTTCCGGCGTGTTTCGCATGCCGATACGGTCAAGCGTCTTCTTGATGTTGTAAGCGGTTTGTCCATCAATTTGCCCGGTTGCAGCTTTATCAATGATGTCCTGAACCTGCTTGGCGATGATTCCAGCGCCGTCTTTTCCAAGCTCGTTTGATGCCTTATTGGCAGAGTCGGCAAGGTCTTTGACAAATTGCTTATCGACATTAACCGCATTCGATTTCAAAACACGATCAAACTCTGCGCCTAGATCGCCGTTTGCCTTACGAACTGCCATCGTAACATTGTCTGAATCCTGGCCGAATGTGCGACTCAGCGCCCGGTTTAACTGGCTCTGCATCTTGGCTTCTGTTCCGGCGCGACCACTCAAAGGAACGTAGTTAAGCCCCGATGCAATAGCGTTCAATGGCTTGCTGTTCGCCAATCTGTCAGCGGGAACGTCAATGCCAAGCTGACTAGCGCGATCTGCCAATGTAACGATTTCTGGCGATGCTTGAGCGCCCCGGAATGTGCGCCCAACAGCCTGCCCCGCTTTGCCAAGAGCCTTTGCGCCCAACGGCAGAGCGCCGCCTATAGCTGCGCCCGTTACAGCTTCTTGCGGATCAACTAGGCCCGCAGATGCCGCGCCATTGATTGCTCCACCAGCCGCCCGAACACCAAGGTCAGCTACCCCACCGCCCGTAGCCCCTGTTCTAAAACCTCCAGTAGTGATTGCCTGTGTAAGTCTAGGCGCAACACCAGCCGCCCGCAAAGGAGCCGCAACAACGCCGCCGACGCCAGCCGTTCCGGCAATCTCTCCTGCAAGTTTGCCGCCTTGGTAAAGTAGCGAATCCGGTTCAGCGCCCATCGCTTGCAACCCGCCATCCATCGCCGCACGTCGTTCCGGGTTGCTGATGGATTTTGTATTCCCAACCGCCAAGTCGTAAGGCGTCAAAATTGTGGCGCCAATTGATCCCGCCCCGCGCGCTAGCCCTGCGGCAAGGTTGCCGGCCCCTTGCTTGATGTCGCCCAATAGCGAAGGCTTGGTAGCCTCTGGCTGACTGGTTGCCGAGTATGATGGCAACGACTGGATATAAGCCGCCAACTTGGCCGCGCCGGCAGAATCACCTGCTGCATCGGCGTTGCGTAGCGCCTGATAGAGTTGCTCACGGTCGGCCATTATTGCCCCCGTGCTTTTTTAACAAGTCGGCGATGTCGCTAGGCATTCCACCGACAGATGGGTCGGCTGGCTTATTTCCCGATGGCGCATGAAAAGCAGCCGGGCCCGCGCTGTTAATAAAGCCCTGAATTGCTAGTTTTCTATTGGCCGCTTTTTGTTTCACAACATCGTCACCATCTCCCGGTTGCGGAAAATACTGCCGTTTTGCGTTATCAAATTCGCTAGGTGAAATTGCTGCGCCTGATTCTTGGCGCAAGACGGCATTAACAAAATCGCGCTGTGCCTGGATAGCCTTTTGGGTATCTTCCGACATCATCGGATTGACTAGCGTATTTGTAATCCCGGTGCCGCCCGCGAAAAGCGCTCCCGAACGGCTATAGTTTTTGTCAGTCTCAAGCGCAGAAAGTAGCTTGTCTGATTCCTCTGCTCTTGCGCCAAATACTGCTGACTTACCTTGGAATTCTGTTGGCGCTTTTCCTGGCTTTGCTGCGTAGCCTTCTACCGGGCGAATATTTCCGGCCTTGTCCTGCTGCACAAGCATCGGCGTACCATTTGGCCCGGTGACCTCGAAAGGCTTACTCATCGTTGCTAATGTTGCCTCTCTGCCCCGCGCATCCGTCATGTTCTGGCCGCGCATCTGCACGCCGCGATTTAACGCCCCTTCGCTGCGGATGCGCTCATCGATGCGAGCATTGTTCGCCTTCGTTTCGGAAAATTTCTCAGCGTTTAACCTGGTATCAACCTGGTCCTTCGGTGCCATGATCGTGCGCAGCATGTTTAGTTGCCAGTCGCGGAACTTGATTGGGTCAGCATCCTTCGGCATGCCTTGGCGAATCAGTTGCGCGTGTTCTGTACTTACTTCGCCGTTCTTCTCGTGCATCGCCAAACTAGCTAAGGCTTCTTCAGTCGTATTCAGCGCAGCGATGTCTTGTAGCGCCTTTTCTTTCTTCTTGGCGCTCACTTCAAAATCATTCTTTCCGGTAATGGACTGGTCCTTGCCGATTGTGGCGCGTTTCGCTTCTGCTTCAAGCTGGCTCTTCTGCAAGGCTTCGGCTTGCTTGCCAAGCCCCCTTTGTTGCAACAGACGGAGCAAAGCATTCTGATCACCGATCGATTGCTTGTAGGCGTCACGATAGGCAGCATCATCGGTCATCTGCTGCTCGGCCTGTTGTGCGGCAAGTTCCTCAAGCCGACTCTTGCGCCGTTCGGAAACGCCTTCATTGAAAGCATTTGCCGCCTGCATGGGTGCATTGGTATTGAGCAGCCCAAATTGAATTTCACCAGCCATGTTTATTCCTTAACCGTAGTTGCTGGAATTCCAGCCGTTGGTGAAATCTTCAGCGCCATTCGTGCCATTGTAGGTATAGCCCGGCGAACTGCCGCCAGAAGACCCGCCCAAGCTGCCCCAATTGACGCCACCCAATGACTTCGCTAATCCGGTGTAGCCACTAGCGGTGGCATTGGCTGCGGTCAGTGCGGCATTGCCTTGATTGGCCGCATTGGTCATGCCAATATTGCCTACCGAATTGGCGTAGTTGGTGCCAGCGGTCGCTAGCGCATTGTTGGCAGTCTGGCCAACACCCGCAACGGAAGCCAGCCGGTTGAACTGATTAGTCTGGTTCGATTGATATCGGTTATAGGCGTTCTGGTATTCCTGCGACGCTGCACCTTGTGCGTAATTCGTCAGGTCTTTTGCAGCTCGGCCGGAGTACAGACCACCTCTAGCCGCAGCGGATCGTTCCAAGGCTTGCTGGCCTTGCTGAAGGCGGAAAGCGTAACCCGGATCGGCTTCATAGTCGGCCATGCTGAAGTTCTTCAGCAGCGCCCCGTTATTCGGGTCAGAATCGACCGGATCAACCGGATTGCCGTATTTCTTACGGTAGGCCGCTTCGGTGTTGGCGGTCAGGTCAGCAACTTGTGATTCGTTGCCAAATTTCGCGCCACCATAAACTAGTTTATTCCATTCGTTGTTCCAACCGTCCTCGTTAAATCCTGCGAGATCGCGGACAGAAGTCTGGTTAGGCGAGCCAATGCCCATCAGCAGCTTATCCAGCGCATTCTTGCCGCCTTCGCGCCACGGCCTTTGATCGTAGCGGGTCTGATCGTAGATCGCACCCTGTAGTTGCGTGGCGTTCTGCGCCGCTGATGCCGACATGCCGGCGGCGTCTTTGGCTCCATTGGCTGCGTTTTCAGATGAGGCATAAGATACTCCAGCCCCGACAACCGCTGATATTCCAGCTGCCCAAAAAGTCATGATTTCACCTCTATTTCTTTATTCTTTGGCACGTTGCCGGGTAGATACATGTCGTTTTCTTCCTCTTCGACAAGTTCTTTTTCTGCGTCTTCAACGGTGGAAGAATCAACCCGATGAAAAGTCAGGCACAGCGCCGGCGTCTCGCTATAAACAGCGCGCTTTGTACCAACAGAACTCATTAATAGTTTTGGACCGGTAATTCTTTGAACGCCTTCGTCGGTAGTAATAACCACCGTTCCACTAGCGATAAAGTAGAAATGTTCTTTTTTGTGAACTTTACCCACGACAACCACGCCACCATCGCGCCATACTTCACGGCAATACATTCCACCGTGAAAGTAATGCTTTGTTTCCGGTTCGTATTGAGGAAGCTTTGATATTTCGTTTTGCAGCGCCTTCACCCGGTCTAAGGCTGGTTTCTGCTTAACAAATAAATCAACAACCGACGGATGCGGCGTATCAACGATAAGGACGTGATCGTCCTGCGTCTGAAGGTCCATCATTACGGGTTTGTCTCGTAGCCTGATGCCACCAGCGTTATTGCTGTAGCAGCTTCAGCCAGGGCTTGTAGCGTTGCCCCGGCAGGGATGGTCTGACCGATAACGGCCGACACATTGTAGGTTTCGCCAGCGGCAATAACCCGCTGTGATAATACCACGTTGGTCACCCCGGCTGAACCCCCGTTAGGAACCAGATACATGGTCACATAACGTGCCGTTGCGGTCGAATTGCACAGCGAGCAGGCGGAGATAGTCGTCAGGGTATTGGCCGGAACGGTGTAATACGTCGCTGCGCTGGTCGTCAGTTGCGCACCGGCTGCTATTTGCTTGGGAAGTCGTTGGGCCATGCCTTACCTCGGAATAAAGTTGATTGTTGGTGCTACGGTGTAGGTAATCGTTACCTTGTCGCCAGTCGCCATCTGGACAAGTCCATTGGTCAAGCCAAGCGTCAGAGATGCCCCCGCACGGGCAAAGGCCACTAGCGATACCGTGCCGCCCTGAACGGATAGTGCGCCGTCCTGCGTTGCGGTGTAGGCATATGGACTAGCCCCCGGCGTAACCGCCTGAATCGGTGCGCCAGTGGTTTCCGTGGCGAACACCATCTCAGACATAAATCCGGGGTCTATCGGCTGACTTATGGATTCTCCGGCCATGAATTGACCATCCGAAACCGTTGCGGTGATGTCCGCGAAGACATCTGCCACACTGCCCAACGTCCCTCCCGATTCAGAAATCAGTGTGCTGAGGAGGCGCACCGCTTCCGGCGTCAAACGGCCCTCGGTGTCAGTAAAGCGAACCCGCGCCGGGAAATTAAGCGCTGCCATTTTCAAACTCGATAAAGGCGTTTATCACCGAAAACTTGACCGGGTCAGTAGTGGAAATCTCGAATACGCGGTTATAGGCAGATCCCAAGCGCCGGAAAATAGCCCGGTGCGAGTATTCCCCTACCTTGCCAATAGAGGTTTGCTTCTCGTTGCTCCAGGTATGGCCGTAATCGTCGGAATATCTGAGGATCAATTGCGGGTCTGATCCGTCTTCCAGCCCGACACCAGTTTCCATAACGACTTGCAGCATGGAGTAGAACTGTCTGAACTGATCCCGATTCAGGACCAGAGCCGAACGGATGCGCTTGATAGGTAATTCGTTGTCGGTGTAGGTATCGAGGTCGAGGGCATAGACTTTGCCGTTCTCGTAGTCGCCCACAAGATGCACACCATTGAAGAAGGTATGACACGACGGACGCCAGCGATTCAGCGAACCATCTGACGAATCGAACCAGGCCCGTTCGTGCCACTCATTCGATGCCGCATCAAATACCCATGTCTGATTTCCCGTGGGGAAGGTCAGGCAGTAGAATGAATGCCCTTCCTGAACGTAGGTGAATGCAAACGCATCATCAATGCGTGAATACTGCGAGATGGCGTACTCGAGCGCGTGATTCGAAATGCGCGCCGGGGTGTAGCCGTTAGCACGCCACACCGTGCCGCTGCCCCGAGAATCGGAACCCAGCCAGAAGACGGTGTTATCCATCTTGTCGAGACTGAACGCCGCCGCGCAACCGTGTTCAATGAAGACGTTACCGGAGCGCTCAAAGGGGAAATCCGCATTCCCGGTATTCACCCACACCTCAGCAGATTCTGAGCCTATCAGCCACAGTTCCCGGTGATCGGAGATGATGGAAATCGTGTTATCTGGCGAACCTTCAGCCGATGCGAAATCAAGCCCGTTCCACACGTTGCCGTTGTTCGGTGTTTCGTTGATGAAGAACTGCCCGGACCCATTCCCGGCAACAATAAAGTAGCCATCCTGATAGGTCGATTGCGCAACGCCGTTCGGGAAATCAATGTCGGTAATTTGCGCAACCACCGCCGTCGCCATGTCGATGATGTAGCCGGCAGTTCCATCGACAATCAGGATTTGCGTGTCGTTGGCTGACATGGAGATATTGCCGGCACTGGTCGAGAGGGTGCCGCAGTTAGTCGAAGCGTAAGCCGATGACAGCCGATAGACCGTGTTACCCGAGACGAACCAGGCATAGCCACCAGCGGTGATAGCGCCACGAATCGGACCAGTGCCAAGGGTAGCTTTCAACACAGTACCCGGCGTGCCATACAGCGCGATTGGCGCACCATCTGCGCCGGCTTCAAGGTAGCAATTGACTGACCTTTGCGCTGAAACATTGAGCGAGCGCGAACGGTAGGCCGCACCGATGAGCGGGAGTTTAGTGCGGGGCATGTGATTGCAATCCGGAATTTTTTGTGCGAATATAAAAAACGGTACTCGCTACCTCATCGAAACAGCGAACATCAGTTGCGCTTCGGCCCCTCTGGTGTAAGGCCCAAGGGAAGGCGAAAGCCTGAGTACTTTGGGCCTTTTTCATTTGTTGATCGTTTTTAAGATGGTTTGCAGCATGTCATCTTTCGATTGCCAGTCTCGCAGATCAATATCCGGCTGTTCGTAATGAAGTGGCAAATCATGGTCAGCTATTCGAATCTTTGTTCCGCTTGGGTTATGAACGATATATTGAGACTTGCTCTGCGTTGATTTCGCCAGAGAGAAAACATCACCGTACTCAGATGTCAGCATGCCAAGCAACGAGGATTCATATTTTTTCTTGGCGGCCGAATCAATAGCCTTGTCGCTTCTCGAAATCTTTTTCATCGAGTAATCAACAAGCTCTTCTGGGTTGTCACCTACTGCGTAAAAACCTTTTGATTTTGACCCCCATGCCGGATTAAAAGACAGCGCATAATCACCATTATTCAACGGTGAAACTACGGCGTTTGGATTTTCTTTTACGGCAGCGCTGCCAGATGGGTATAAATCCCATTTTTCATTTCTTTGCATTCCTGATGTTTTGAGTGCGGAAATCGATTCAGGAAGAGCGCCATTTTTTACTGATTTAACTTCTTTTATCATTCCACCAACCCCTGGCACAAAAGGCAGTATCCCTATCGCGTTCAAAAGCGCGTTTTTGTAATCACCATTGGCAGCGTCATAGGCCGCCATGCCGCCAGATAGCGCATCGCCAGCAAACGGAATATTCTGTGCCGCTTCCAACAGGCTGCGAATATTCATCGGTTCGCCAGGAATTTGCCGGTCGGATTTGCGCGTATTTTTGCCGTTGACCGTGGAATAGCCCTGACCTAATGCTTCCATTAGGCGATTAAAATCCATGCTAGCCGCCACTCATAAATGCAGCATACGACCCACCAGACTTGCCCATGACGGCCTCGGGCAGTTCCAGCGTAGGAATGACTGTGTTTGTTTTGGTGACAATGGACATCGCCTTGACCGCATCGCGGATCAGATCAGGCGTTACCGTCCGGCCATAGCTGCGGGCAAGTTTCCTAGCCAGAGCAAGGATGATTGCATCCTCATAGCCTTCCGGCATGTCGATATTGACAGACGCATTAGCAAACTGTTTGACGTTGTTCAGCACGCGCATATGCAGCGTAGCCCCTGAACAGAGCGGGTAGCAATAAACCGTACCGTTAGGGTAGGTGCCTTCGTAATAGATGGCTGCGGTATAAGCGCCGGTCAGTGCTTTGTAAGTCAGGATGTCAAAGCGTTCGTTGTCGATGACCTTGACCGGGTAGGTGATGCCATTGACCACTACCGTTGCGGTTTCGATGGCGATTGGTCGATCATCAACCACATTCCCGGTCGGTCCAATGGTGAAAGAGGCTTGACCAGTCATCGTCTGGACCACCTCAGAGACGAAGTATGCCCAATTGGTGTTATTCGATAGCGTGTCGAGCAGGCGATTCAGTACGCGAAGCCCGCGCGCGATCATGTCAGCACTTGCGGTTTCGCCTTCACCCAGCACGCCAATTTCAGCCAGTGCATCGGTGATGATTACGGTTGCGGTCGTTGTCGCCATGTCTTCGCCTTAAAGTAAAAACCCCCGGTGCCTCGTGAGCGCCGGGGGTCTGGTCTAGCTAACTACTTAAACCGAGTAGTACTTGACCGCTAGCTCAGGATAGGTAGCCGCCCACCCGAACAAGACATCCAAGCGCATGATGGAGTTGTCATTCACCCCATCGTAGAACTCAGTGACCTTGATGTTCATGCCCTTGTAGCTTTCCTGAGCCACATCAATCACGCCCTTGCCGCCCGGAGGCGCCCACATCGGCACACATGCCAGCGTGAAGGCATCTTTGTGATAGCCGACGCTGGTCTGATACGAGGTGGAAGCTGCACCGACGATGGTGAAGTTGGCCGCAGTCGTTGCGTTGGTGACGTTCTGGAACGCGCCAGACGGAACGAGAGCCGGAGAGATCGGCAGAGCAACCGCAGCAGCCGCCAGATCGGCGGTGATAACGAACTGCGCCAGTACGCCAGTAGATTGACGCGATTGCGGATTGACCGCAAAGACGCCGGGGAACTGGATGACCGTACCGGCCTTGATCGTGCCACCAAGACCTACGCAAGCGATGGAAGCGCCAGACAGGCCAGCCGCAACTGCCGTACCCGTAACAGCTTGGGTGCCATTGGTATGGGTCGGAACGTTTTGGTCCATCTGGTACGAAATGCCCAGCGAATCCACCATAACGCCGGAGCCAAACTGCTTGGACAGAGTTGCCTGGCTGTTAAACAGACCGGCGAAACCTTGAACAAACGAAGCATTCAGACCCGGAGACAGGGTAAGTGCGCGCTGGCGATCTCGTGGAGCGCCCATTTCATCAAGGCGCTGATTGATACCAGTCACCGCAGCCAATGCGAGCGCCTGGGTGTTCGGCACAGCGCCAGTCGGATTCAGCGTGTTGAAAGTAGCAGTACGGGCCAGATCAAGACCCTGACGGTCAATTTCATTGGCGACGGTTGCCATTGCGGCCTGCAACTTCGATTCCAGCTTGGTCAGCGACAGCGTGCGTTCAAAGCTGGTGAAGTTCAGATCGGTACCGCCCTGTTGCAGAACGAGCGGGACGGTGCTCTCGGTGGTTGCTTGCGGCACAGAAACACGGCCAGCGCGGTAGGTGTAGCGCGGCGGGCGCTTGATGTTGATGGTAGATCCGGTAGCGTAGCCACGGGACATATTGCCCGAGAACTCGTCTTCCCAATCACGATTGACGTTGGCTGAGAAGCCCAACATGTTTTCCAGAATAGCCAAGGATTCCTTGGCAACGATGCTGC
>Ga0075163_10011832_pt1 | contig 11361 bp, 7 predicted proteins | sample JI1023141ADNA_FD_71478 | JGI IMG/M metagenome (GOLD analysis project Ga0075163, IMG submission 71478) | Wastewater effluent complex algal communities from Wisconsin, to seasonally profile nutrient transformation and Carbon sequestration -... | ecosystem: Engineered > WWTP > Effluent > Algae... | reverse complement strand
CTCCTATTCCTGGAAACAGCTATCAGCAAAAAGTAATCGTAAAAAATTTAGGTACAACTACAGAATCTGATATACAAATGGGATATGAATATGATGGTCAATTAGCTTTTGTTAATTCATCTGTAGCAAGCTTTCTTCAGCCTAATAGTATTATAGCACCAAATTATTATGCAGTACAATCAGGTTTTCCACCTTTAAGTGCAAATGAATCGCATGTAATGTTATTAAACTTTAATACACCTACAAATATACCAATAGGAACTTCAGTTAGTTTTAATGATTCTGTTGCAGACCTTGCACCAATAAGTACAAATTGGTTGTTAGACAATTCTCCTTGGAATAACGTTTATAACTATCAAACCACTGTGATTGGTTCTTTTGATCCTAATTATAAAGAAGTTAGCCCTAAAGGAGAAGGAGAAGAAGGTTTTATTTCAAGTGAGATTACTGAGTTTAATTATACTATTCATTTTCAAAATGAAGGAAGTTATTTTGCAGAAAAAGTTGTAATTACAGATCAACTAGACTCTGATTTAGATTGGGCTACATTTAGACCAGGTTATTCTGATTATAGTTATACTACTACTGTTAGTGAAACAGGTTTAGTTACTTTTACTTTCGAAAATATCCATTTACCATGGAAATCATCTTATGGAGATGCATTAAGCTCAGGTTTAGTAAATTATAGTATTAGACGAAAAGATGCCAATGTTGAAGGTACAGTTTTTGAAAATAATGCTGATATTTATTTTGATTTCAATGAGCCTATAAGAACAAATACAACGGTAAATACGCTAGAAAGTAAAACCACAGGTATAGAAGATTTGACTTCTTCTTTGGATAAAGTGGTGACTTTAAATATTTACCCTGTGCCAGCTAAAAATGTTTTTACTATAAGTTTAAGCAATGTTTCAAAAAATGAAAAGGCTACATTTAACATTATTGATATGATGGGGAAAGTGGTAGTTTCTAATGAAATAGAGGTAAACGAAGGTACTACAGAAATAAAGCAATCTACTTCAAATTTACCTACAGGTACATACTTTACTAGAATTCAATTTTCTAGTGGCGAATCTGTAATGAAGAAAATTTTCATATTAAAAAATTATTAAAATAATGCAGATTCTTTAAAATGGAATAGATTAAATAATTTGAAAAAGCCAATAAAAATTTATTTTTATTGGCTTTTTTTATGAGTAAAATATTCTAAAATAGAAAATAGCCTAGTTGCACTGTACTTAATAAAACATTTATAAACTTTTAAAACCTTAAACCGTATCTTTACATTCTCTAAAGAAAAAAAAATGAAATCAAAAACTCCAGAAAGTACCAAAACCATAATGACAGAGTTGGTTTTGCCAAACGATACAAATACAATAAATAATTTAAGAGGAGGAAAAATTCTTCATTGGATGGATATTGCATCGGCTATAGCTGCGGGTAAACACGCTGAGGCTGTAGTAGTTACAGTTTCTGTAGATCAGGTTTCGTTTCAAAATCCTATAAAAATTGGTGATGTTGTTACCATTACTGCTAAAGTGGTTAGAAGTTTTAACACTTCGGTAGAGGTTTATATAGATGTTTGGGCAGAAAATTTGCCAACCAGAAATAAATATAAATGTAATACTGCTTATTATACCTTTGTAGCTTTAGATAGCAATGGCAAGCCAATGTCTATGCCTGATGTAAACCCAGAAAGTAAAGAAGAAAAAGAAAATTTCGATTCTGCTTTAGGAAGAAGAGAATTAAGGTTAGTTTTGGCAGGTAGAATTAAACCAGCAGAAGCAGTTGAGCTTAAAAAGATTTTTTTTTAGTAAGCAAAAAGTATTTAGTACAAAGTAGTTTGTCTTTTGCTGAATCATATACAACGAACTAAAAAGAATTAAAAGTTAGATTTTTTGTACCTCATCGCAATGAAGTTCCAGAAAACCAAGAACTTAAAAAAAACTAAAAACTAAGAACCAAATATGATTCAAATTCTTAAAAAAGAGGGGAGAAAGCTAATAGAACTCCAAGCTGTTGAGCAAGGATGCTGGGTCAATATATATCCACCATTTACTAATGAATCGCTTGAAAAATTGGCTAAGGAATACGATATTCCTTATGATTTCTTAATAGATTCGCTTGATAGAGATGAGGTTTCGCGGTACGACTATGACGACGATGTAGATTGGATTGTTATCAATACACCAATTTATAACGACAGTATTATTGAAGACGAATCTTTCTTTTTTACAGTTCCGATTGGTATTATTAGTAAAAAAGAATACATTATCACTATTAGTCCATACAAAAACAGAGTTATAGATCATTATTTAGAAAACAGAACTAAATCTTTTAACCCAGCAAATCAAGGCAACTTTATTTTAGATATTTTCGATAGAAATGTTTATTATTTTCTATATTATCTTAGAGAAATAAATAGACAAAGAAATGTTTTTGAGAAAGAAATTTATATTTCTTCTAAAAGTAGTGATTTGAAAAAAGTTTTAAATCTTCAAAAAAGTTTGGTCTATTTTGTAACCAATCTTAGGTCTAATGGTTTGCTGATGACAAAGATAAAACGTATCGACTTTTTGAAAATAAAACACGATGAAGATATGAGCGATTTCCTAGAAGATGTTATTGTAGATAACTCGCAAGCATCGGAAATGGCAAACATATACACCAATATTATAAACGGTACGATGGAAGCTTTTGCGTCTATAATTTCTAATAATTTGAATGTTGTAATGCAACGGCTTACTGCGGTTACTATTGTATTAATGATACCAACTTTGATAGCTAGTTTTTATGGAATGAACGTAGATTTACCTTTTTCTCATAGTCCAAATTCATTTATTTTTATAATAATTATGGCTATAGTTATGTCTGCCACGGTTACGTATTTCTTTTTACAAAAAAAGTGGTTTTAAAAACTCAATTTTGTACGGTTTCACGGTAAAATATGTAAAGAATTTTGAGCAAAATCCAAGTGCTAAAAATAGATTTTGTTTCATCGAAAAAATAGATGGTTTTACTTTTGTTTTTGAAAATTTTCAGTTTCAAAAGTTTGAAAATGATAAAATTTTTAAAGAAAATCAAGATTTTATAATTGGAATAGATGGTATAGTTTTAAACTTAAATCTTTTAAAAAAAGCTTACGGAATTTCTAGTTTTTTCGACCTAATTATTCATTTATATCAGCAAAAAGGAAGTCATTTTTTCGATATTTTTAAAGGCGAATTTTGTGGTTTTTTATTTGATAAAACTAAAAAAGAACTTTACTTTTTTAATAACAAAACGGCTACAAAACAAATATTTTATTCTCAAGAAAAAACGGAGTTTATAGTTAGTAATTCTTTTCATGATGTTTTGGATTTTAAGAATGAAAACACCTTAAACGAAAATGCAGTTTTTGACATGCTTAGCTTTGGTGGAATGCTCGAAAACAAAACTTTTGTAAATAGTGTTTATAAACTTTTGGCTGGTGAATATATTTTTTTTAAAAAACAAAATTTCAGCAAAGAAGTTTACTACGATTACAACCAAATTCCTATTTCTATTTTTTCCAAAAAAGATGCAATCGAAAAATTTGATGTTGCTTTTAAAGAAGCTGTAGTTTTAGAATACGAAAAAGATAAAGAATATCAATTTCAGCATTTTTCTACACTTAGCGGTGGTTTAGATTCTCGAATGACTTTGATGCTTTCGCAACAAATGAACTATCTTAGCAAGACTTTTTGTTTTTCACAAACTGGTTATGCCGACCAAAAAATTGCTGCACAAATAGCTAAAGATTTAAACTTGGAACACGAGTTTATAGCACTAAATGGAAGTCGATATTTGTTGGATTTGGAGAAAATGGTAAGCATAAATGCTGGCTTACAAAACTACAATGGTTCTGCGCATTATAGCTTTGCTTTGGAACATACAAATTTAACCAATTTCGGTTTAATTCATACCGGACAAATAGGAGATGGGCTGCTTGGTGGTTTGGTTACTAAAGACAAAAATTATCTTTCTAAAATTACAACATCAAAATTTTTAGACAAAGTACAATACGAGAAAAATTATAGAGATGAAGAAATTTTTAAACTCTATAATCGTGTTTTTAATCTTACCAATTTTGGTTCGTTGGTAGTAGAAGCTCAGCAAACTTATTTAGTTTCACCGTTCTTTGATTCTGATGTTATGGAAATTGGTTTTTCGATAGATCCGAAACTAAAATACAATCAAAATATTTATATAGATTGGATAAATCAAAAGCACCCAGAAACCACAAAATTTGTTTGGGAACGTACTGGTTTTAAACCAAATTCGGCTTGGAAAACTGAGTTTTCTCGCTATACCAAAAAACTAGAAAGTATATATTTAAAATTGGCTCAAAAAGAAAATCTTTTGTCTATGACACCAGATGAATATTGGTTTCTAAAAGATAAAAACTTACAATCTTTTTACGAAAATTTTTTCAATGAAAATATAGAATTGTTTAGTTCAAATGTTTATTTATACAAGGAATTAAAAACTTTTTATAAACAAGGGAATTTAACCGATAAATCTAATGTTTTAACTATTTTGGAAGCTGTAAGACAGTTTGGTATTGAGGTTTAATCTGGAATTAATTAATTAAATAGTTAAACTACGCTGAAGTAATAAAGTGACTTAAAAAGTTTTTAAGTAATCCGATACAGACGTAAATCGTAAATCAAAAATTGTAAATTATTACGCCATGGTATGATAAACATACTGCACGTCGTCGTTTTCGTCTAGTTTTTCCAATAGTTTTTCTACGTCTGCTTGTTGCTCTGCTGTTAAAGTTACCGTGTTTAAAGGTATTCTTTCAAAGCCAGATTCTAATATTTCAAACCCTTTTTCTTCTAAAGCTTTTTGAATGTTTCCAAAGTTTGTAAACTCGCCATAAATCATTATAGTAGCAGGTTTGTTTGGTTCTTCTTCGTCTGGTTCTTCTTCAAAAACTTCTTCTGCACCAAAATCTATCATTTCAAATTCAAATTCTTCTACATCTAATGCACCTTTTGCTATTTTAAAATGACATTTTCTGTCAAATAAAAATTCTACCGAGCCAGAAGTACCTAAAGAACCATTGCATTTATTGAAATAAGACCTTATGTCTGCCACTGTTCTAGTTGGGTTGTCTGTTGCGGTTTCTACCAAAACGGCTATACCATGTAGCGCATAACCTTCATAAACCAACTCTTTGTAATCTTTTTGGTCTTTTGCTGTTGCTTTTTTTATAGCTCTATGTACAGTATCCAAAGGCATATTTGCTGCTTTGGCGTTTTGAATTACTGTTCTTAATTTAGAATTTCCTTCTGGGTCTGCACCGCCTTCTTTTACTGCTATTACAATGTCTTTACCTATTCTAGTAAAGGTTTTGCTCATTGCAGACCAACGTTTCATTTTTCTAGCTTTTCTAAATTCGAATGCTCTTCCCATTTTGTATTACTCTATTTTAAACTTTAATTAAAGTGTGAAGGTAAAGCAATTTATAAAAAACAAAAAATACTTTTCCTAAAAAAAATTATCTTTACCTTAATTTATGACAATAAAAGAACTTATAAACACTTCTGCACCTACTTTATCTAAAACATACTCTTTAGACGAAGCAAAATATATAATCAAATTATTGGTTGCAGATTTTTTGAAACTAAACAAACAGCAATTGGTTTTAGCTTCTAAAAATGAAGCATCTTGCGAACTGAAAGATTATGTAAGTTTCTGCATATCAAAACTTTCTGAAAATGTTCCTTTTCAATATATATTGGGTTTTGAAAATTTTTATGGTTACGATTTTATTGTAAACGAAAATGTTTTAATACCAAGACCCGAAACAGAAGAATTGGTAGAATGGATAAGTCAAACTTTAGAAGGAAATAGTACTGCGCATATTTTAGATATTGGTACAGGAAGCGGCTGTATTCCAATTACTTTGAATAAATTACTGCCAAATATAAATATAGAAGCTGTTGATATTTCTGCAAAAGCACTTGAAACAGCAAAGCAAAATAATTTAAAAAATAATACAAAAGTTGTTTTTCTTCAACTTGATATTTTAAATGAAAATGCCTGGAATTTTGAATCAAAATTTGAAGTCATTGTTTCAAATCCGCCTTATATTCCAAACAAAGAAAAAGCTTTAATGCAAGCAAATGTTATAGATTTTGAACCGCATTTAGCCTTGTTTGTAGAAGACGATGATGCACTTATATTTTATGAAAAAATAGCAGATTTTTCTTTAAAATATTTAGCATCAAATGGTTTTTTGTTTTTTGAGTGTAATGAATTTAATGCACAAGACGTCAAAGAAATGTTGAGTTCTAAAGGCTACGTGCAAATAGAGCTGCGCAAAGATATGAGTGGAAAAGAAAGAATGATAAAAGCAAGTTTGTTATGAATTTTTTAGCACATTTTTATACAACAAATTCAAATATTGAAGCATATAAATTGCTTGGTGTCATTTTGCCCGATGTAGTTAAAGATTTTTCAAAAATTCATAATCATAAAATTGAAAATGATTTTAATTCTGATGTTGTAGAAATTCTTCAAATTTTAGAAGGAATAAAATTGCATATAAAAGGTGATAATGCTTTTCATAATCATTCTATTTTTTTAGAATTAGAAGCAAAAGCAAAAAAAGTTTTAAAAGCAGAAACCAATATAACTGTAAAACGTAAATTCATAATTGCGCACGTTTTGGTAGAACTAATGTTAGATCAGTTTATTATAAACAACTATACTAAAACTATAGATTTGTTTTATAACAGATTGGAAAACATAGACTTAAATAGAGCAAACTTATTTTTTGAAGCTTTAAATACAAAAGAAGAAGTGAGTCATTTTAAAAGAAATTTTAGCAATTTTATAGAAATAAAATTTTTATATCACCTCAAAGAAAATGAAGGCGTAATTTTTACGTTAAATAAAGTATTCGGAACTATTTTTGACTATAATTTTATAGCTCAAACAGATTTGTGGAATGAAATTATTGAACAATTAAAAGAAAGTTTGTCTGAAAAAGCACCAAGTTTGCTAGACGAATTAAAAACTAAACTTTATGAATAAAAACATTTCGTTTTTTGGTCTTATGGTATTTTTCATTTGTTTTACATACAAAGCAGATGCTCAAAAAATTAGAAAATATTCTAACGAATTTTTGAATATTGGTGTTGGCGGAAGTGCAATGGGCGTAGCCAATACACGTACTTCTACAGCCAATGATTTATATTCTTTTTACTACAATCCAGCTGGTCTTACTTCTGTAAAAGATGTTTTTCAGCTTGGATATATGCACTCAGAATATTTTGCAGGCGTAGCCAAATACGATTATTTTGGTGCAGCTGTACCAATAGATACTACTCGAACTATCGGTTTTTCATTTATCCGTTTTGGTATAGATGATATTCCAAACACACTTTTTCTTTTTGAGCCAGACGGTTCTATAAATTACAACAATATTACCAAATTTACAGTTGCAGATTATGCAGTTTACCTTTCTTATGCTCAAAAAATAAATAAAGTTAGAGGTCTTAGTGTAGGTGGAAACGTAAAAGTGATTCATAAAAACGTAGGTCCGTTTGCTAAAGCTTGGGGTTTTGGTATAGATTTAGGTTTAAAATACGACTACAAAAAATGGCATTTTGGTCTTATGGCAAAAGACATTACAAGTACATATAACGCTTGGTCTTTTAACTTTACTGACGAAGAACAAGCCGTTTTAGTACAAACAAACAACGAAATACCTTCAAATTCTGTAGAACTAACTGCTCCAAGTATAAATTTGGGTGCGAGTTATACTTTTGACATTAAAAATAAGTTTTTTATAGAACCAATGTTAGATTTTAACGTAACTACAGACGGCAAAAGAAATGTACTTTTTAGAACATCGCCACTAGCTATAGATGCTCGTTTTGGTTTAGAATTAAACTATGCCAAAATTGTTTATTTGCGAACTGGAATTGGCAATTTTCAGTGGGAAGATTTAGGAAACGATAAAGAAGCGCTAAGATTTCAACCAAGTTTGGGTGTTGGTGTTAATATAAAAAATTGGTTTTATGTAGATTATGCTTTTACAAACATTGGCAATAAAGAAATTTTTTATTCTCATGTCATTTCGGCACATTTTGCATTACAAAAAAAACCACAAAAAAATATTTAGTATATTTACTAAAATTCAATAGGGAACAATATGAAAAAACTACTATTTTTAATAGTTACATTTTTTTCTATACAAACGCAAGCACAGTTTGCAAACGATTGGATAGATTATACCAAACCTTACTTTAAAATTAAAGTAAACACAGAAGGTATATATAGAATAAATGGCTCCGCTCTAAATGCTGTAGGTTTAAATTTTATAAATAGCGATAATTTTCAGTTGTACAGAAATGGTGCACAACAGCCTATATATATTAATAAAACTGGTACAACAGTAAATTATATAGAGTTTTATGGTTACGGAAATGATGGTGTTCTAGACACTTCGGTATTTAAAAATTCAGCTTGGCAAATACAAGACGAGTTTAGTTTATTTTCTCCAACTGCTGTTTATTATTTAACTTTTAATACTGCAGGAAATAATTTAAGAATCAACGACACTCCAAATTCGTTGAGTAGTTTACCTCCAAAAGAAACATATTTTTACCATTCGGTTTCTAAACAATACACTTCAGATTATTCATACGGAAAACCAAATTATGTTGGCAACGACCCACTTTATAGTTCACTTTTTGCCGAAGGAGAAGGATATATGGGCGGTACTAATGAACAAGTAAATAATAGCACAATTACGAAAACTTTTAATCTAAATACGCCACACGCTTTTGTGCAGAATGGATTAAATGCAACATTAAAAACTTCTGTTGTTTGTTGGTCTAGTGGTGGGCATCACTTTAAAATAAATACAGGCAGCACCAATATAAACGAATATAATTTTAATGATTATAAACTTATAAAATCTAACGATTTAGTAGCAAATAGTCTTATTGGAAACATAACACCAATTACTTTAGAAGCCGTGCAAACTTCTACTGGGGTAAATAGAAACACACTAGCTTATCTAAAAATATCATATCCACGCCAATTTAATTTTGATAATAACACTTTTTTTAGTTTTGAAATACAAGGAAATGGAAACGTTCAATATTTAGAATTAGAAAATGTAAATAATTCTGGAGCGCAAGTAGTGCTTTACGACCTTACAAATGGCTACAGATTAGTTTCAAACGATAATGTTTCTGGTTCTACTTTTAGGTTTGCTTTGCCAGCAGCTACAGGAAAAAGAAAGTTAGTTTTTAGAGCAAATACAAGTAGTACTTATACTTTAGTATCTGGCCTAGTAGAAACTTATTTTAAAGATTTTTCATCTAGCGTAAATCAAGGAGATTATATAATATTATCTAATACAAGTTTAATAAATACATCTTCTTTTACCGATTATAAAAACTATAGACAAAGCCTAACAGGTGGCGGACATCTAGTTACTGTTGTAGATATTGAGCAACTTTACGACCAATTTGCTTATGGTGTAGATCATCACGAAAATGTGGTTAGAGAATTTGTGAAATTTACAAATGCAAATTGGGTAATAAAACCAAATTATATATTTATAATTGGAAAAGGGCGCGAATACAATGAATATAGAAATAATACAGCAGTTAGAAGTGCATGTTTAGTGCCAACTTTTGGCCAGCCAGGTTCCGACAATCTTTTGGTAGCAGACAACTCCTCAGATCAGCCAAATATTGCTATTGGTAGAATTGCTGCTTCTAGTGCATCGCAAATAGATGCGTATTTGCAAAAAGTAATTCAATATGAAAGTGCTCAAAATAATGTCGGAGATCCGTTTCAAACCGTTGCAAACAAAGACTACATGAAGCAAATACTTCATTTTGGAGGTGGAAGTATAGCAAGTCAGCAAATTCAGTTTAGAGGATATTTGGATAATTATAAATCAATAGCAACAGACACTTCTTGGGGTGCAAATACCTATTCTGTTTATAAAACCAATAGCAATCCGCTCCAAACTATTCAATCAGATTATCTTCGAGAAAGAATAGACGAAGGTGTTTCTTTAATTACTTTTTTTGGTCACTCTTATGCTGGTGGGTTCGATTTAAGCTTTGATGAGCCAGAAAACTATACCAACGTTGGTAAATATCCTATTTATTTGGCAAACGGTTGTAATGCAGGTGCTATCCATTCTTCTGCGCAAAGTATTAGTGAAAGATTTATTTTTGCTCCTCAAAAAGGTGCAATAGCATATTTATCTACAACAGCACTATCTGTAGATGCATCTTTAAATACATTTTCAAATTTTTTTTATAATAATTTGTCTAAGTCAGAATATGGCTCTGGAGTGGGTGATGTAGTAAGAAAAACAGTTTTAGATGTTGAAAATTGTTGTTCTAATTCAGCTATTACAATGATGACAACTTATGAAATGACTTTGAATGGAGATCCAGCAATAAAATTGAATCAATATGACCGTCCAGACTATAACATTGAAGCTCAAAATGTAAGTTTTAGCCCAAATAGTATAAGTACTTCTATAGATTCTTTTACAATAAATTTAGAAATTTATAATTTAGGAAAAGCTATAGATGAAGATATAAATATAGAAGTTTCAAGAATTTTGCCAGACGGTTCGCAAACTGTTGTTTCTAAATTTGTAAAAGCGCCATATTACAAAGATACTGTAAGTTTAAAATTTCCTGTTTTAGATAACAATCAAGGTCTTGGTTTAAATAAATTTAATATTTATGTGGATAATACTGATATTGTAGTAAATGAACTTTCTGAAACCAATAATTACTTGCTAAATCAAATAAGTTTAGTTATCGGATCAGACGATATTTACCCAATTTTTCCTTATGAATTTGCTATAGTACCAAGTCAAGGGGTTACTTTAAAAGCTTCTACTGGAAATGCTTTTGCGCCAGCCAAAAATTATGTTTTTCAAATAGATACATCAGAACTTTTTGCAAACCCAATAGCAGAAAATACTATATACAGTGCAGGTGGTGTCTTAAATTGGACACCAAATATAACAATGGCAGACAGTACAGTTTATTATTGGCGTGTTAGTTTAGACGATACTTATAATGGCTCTTTTAACTGGCAATATTCGTCATTTATATTTTTAAAAGATGAATATCCAGGGTGGAATCAGTCGCATTATTTTCAATGGCAAAAAGACAATTATAGCAATGTTTATATAGATACTGATAGAGAATTTAAATTTGTAGATGATGTAAAAGATGTTTTTATAAAAACTGGTGTATATCCAAATATTGCTTACCAAGATATTAAATGGGAGCTAAATAATGCCTTAATGCACAACTGGTCTATGAATATTTGTTC
>Ga0075163_10011830_pt1 | contig 11363 bp, 11 predicted proteins | sample JI1023141ADNA_FD_71478 | JGI IMG/M metagenome (GOLD analysis project Ga0075163, IMG submission 71478) | Wastewater effluent complex algal communities from Wisconsin, to seasonally profile nutrient transformation and Carbon sequestration -... | ecosystem: Engineered > WWTP > Effluent > Algae... | reverse complement strand
CTCGACAAATTTACCGACGCGGACTGGCACGCCCTCGTCGCGCACAACCTGGACAGCGTCTTCTTCGTGGGGCGCGCGGTGGCCCGGCACATGATCCCGCGCGGTCGCGGCAAGATCATCAACATCGGCAGCGTGCAGTGCGAACTGGCGCGACCGACCATTGCCCCGTACACCGCCACCAAGGGTGCGGTGCGCAACCTGACGCGCGGCATGTGCGCGGACTGGGCCGGCCACGGACTGCAGATCAATGCCATCTGCCCCGGCTATTTCGACACGCCGCTGAACAAGGCGCTGGTCGAAAATTCCGAGTTCGATTCCTGGCTGCGCAAGCGCACGCCGGCCGGTCGCTGGGGCAGGCTCGAGGATCTGCACGGCGCCGCGGTTTTCCTGGCGTCCCGCGCCTCGGATTTCGTCAACGGGCAGATGCTGTACGTGGACGGCGGCATCACGGCGGTCATCTGAACATGAGCGCGCGTCCCATCGCCCTGCAGATGTCGCCGTTCTCGGCATACCTGGAATCCGGCATCGCGCAGCGCTTCGAGGTCGTGCGCTGGTTCGATCTCGACGAAATTTCTCGGCAGGCATTGCTGCGCGAGCGCGGGCCGCAGGTACACGTGGTCGTCACCGCCGGTCATGTGGGTTGCCCCGTCGACCTGGTGCAGTCGCTGCCCAACCTGGGCGTCATCGCCATCAACGGCGTGGGACTCGACAAGGTGGACCTGGCGCTGCTGCGGCAGCGCGGCATCGCGCTGGGCACCACGCCCAACACGCTGGCGGAGGACGTGGCCGACCTTGCGGTGGGGCTTACCATCGCGCTGCTGCGCGACATCCCCGCCAGTGACGCCCATGTGCGCTCCGGCCAGTGGCCACGCGCCGAGCGCCCGTTGGCCCGCAAGGTTACCGGCCGGCGCTTCGGCATCCTGGGACTTGGGCAGATCGGCCATGCGATCGCACAGCGACTGACGCCATTCGGACCGGTGTGCTGGTCAGGACCGCGGGAAAAGGCCGTCGCCTGGCCGTATCACGCTGATGTGCATTCACTGGCGCGCGCCAGCGATGTGCTGGTCGTGGCCTGCCCCGCCAACGCCGCAACGCGTCACCTTGTGGATGCAACCGTCATTGAGGCGCTGGGCCCGCAGGGCTACCTCGTGAATATTTCGCGCGGCGCTGTGGTGGATGAGACTGCGCTTGCGGCAGCCCTGGCCGAGGGCAGGCTGGCGGGCGCCGGACTGGACGTGTACGAAAACGAGCCGCATGTGCCCGAGGCGCTGCGCAGCCTTCCCAATACCGTGCTGACGCCGCATGTCGCCAGCGCCACCCACGAGACGCGCAAGCACATGGCCGACCTGGTGCTGGCCAACCTCGATGCCTGGCTGCATGGCCAGCCGCTGCCCGCCACGCCGTTCTGATATCGTCCGGGAAAAGCCGCCAGCCGAGCGGCAACCGCAAACCCTCGAGGACGCCATGGCCAGAAAATCCAAATCCCTGCGCAAACTGCTGCACGAATCCACCCAATGCGTGATGGCGCCCTGCGTCTACGACTGCGCCTCGGCGCGCGCGGTCGAGATGGTGGGATTCCCCGCGATGATGCTCAGCGGTGGTGAAGTCTCCATCGCGATGAACGGCGTCATCGATTATGGCTTCACGAATCTCACTGACCTGGAGTGGATCACGAGCCGCATCAGCCAGACCTCGGGCATTCCGCTGGCTGCCGACATCGAAGACGGCTTCGGCGGCCCCATCGCGGTGTACCGCTCCGCGCGTCGCATGGTGATGGCCGGCGCGAAGGCCATTCAGCTGGAAGACGCTGGCGACATGGAAGAAAGCACCGAGCTGCTGCCGCGCGAGAAGTACTACGAGAAGGTGCGCGCGGCCCTTGCTGCGCTCGATGGCACCGACTGCATCCTGATCGCCCGCACCAACGCCGACCCGGCCACGCAGCTCGACGAAGGCATCGAGCGCATGCGCATGGCGCATGAACTGGGCGCCGAGATGACCACCGTGGTCAAGCTGACGAAGATCGAGGATGCGCGCCGCGTCGCCAAGGGCGTGCCGGGCTGGAAGATGTACCCGGACGTGGCCACGTGGAACGGGGTGCCCGAGATCACCGCCGAGGAATGCTATGCGCTCGGCTTCAATTTCCTCACCACGCACTACACGCTGAAGGCCGCGATGGACGGCATGCTGGAGCACGGCAAGCGCAACTTCGCCGAGCAGGGCGTGAGCTACACCTGCATGAAGGAAGACGCCACCGGCATCAAGGGCATGAGCGCAACGCCGCTGTTCGACCCGCAGAGCTACATGGAGCTGCAGTCTCGATTCGGCGGGCAGCGCAAGGAATACACCATCGTCGGCAACAAGGTCGAAGAGTTCCCCGCCGGATTCGTACGCACCCCGATCGACGATCGGCTCTAGGGGAGCCGCATGAACACGGGGGGCAACGACACCGCGCCGGCCTGGCCACCGGCCTCGCGCGGCTGGCTGGCGGTGCTGCTGCTGGCGCTTGCCAGCATCGTCTCGCAGTGGGATCGCACGGTCATCAACCTGATGGTCGGGCCGATCAAGGAAGCCTTCGCCCTCGACGACACGAGTTTCGCCGCGCTGCAGGGCGTGGCCTTCGGACTGTTCTACATCACCGCCTGCATCCCCATCGGACGGCTGGCAGACCGCTACGAGCGGCGCCTGATCATCGGCATCGCGCTCGCGTTCTGGAGCCTGTTCGCGATGGCCTCGGGCCTTGCACGCACCTATGTGCAGCTGTTCCTCACGCGGATCGGCGTGGCCGTTGGCGAGGCCAGCCTGACGCCCGCCGGCTTCTCGATGCTGAGCGACCTGTTCCCTCCCGAGAAACTCGGCAAACCCGTCGGCGCTTTCCTGATGAGCTCGCCGGTGGGCCAGGGCCTGGCCTTCATCGGCGGCGGCGCGCTGCTGCAGTGGCTCACCACTTCACCGGTGCTCGCCGGCGGACCGCTGGCATCGCTCGCGCCCTGGCAGGCAGCCTTCCTGCTGATCGGCGCGCCGGGCCTGCTGCTGGTGCCTGCGTTCCTTCTCTATCGCGAGCCGATTCGTCGCGGCACCGGCGGCGCGAGCTCGCTGCCCGCTGGCGAGGTGGTCGGTATCGTTCGTGCGCGCAGCAAGGCACTGATACCGATGCTGGCCGGTTTCGCCATGGTGCCGGTGGTCTCATATGCGGTCGGCATCTGGACGCCGGCGCTGTTCCAGCGCACCTGGGGCTGGAACCCGGCGCAGGTGGGAATGGGCTTCGGCCTGATCATGCTCACGTTCGGCACCGCGGGCGCGTACTTCGGCGGATGGCTCAGCGATCGACTCGCCAGCCGCGGTGTGCTGGATGCGCCTCTGAAGGCGGCCATGGCGGGCTTCGTGGGTTGCGGGTTTTTTGGCGCGCTCGCGCCGTTGATGCCCACGGCGCCGCTCGCCCTGATGATGCTGGCGCCGACCGTCTTCCTGGCGAATGTGCCCTATGCCTGCGCAGGCACCGCACTGCAGCTCATCGTGCCGAACCGCGCCCGCGCACAGGTCAGCGCCATCTACATCACGATCACCACGCTCGTCGGCCTGACCATCGGACCCATGATCGTGGGCTTCATGACGGACCACGTCTTCCACGACCCGAAGGACATCCGCTACAGCATGTCCATCGTCATCGGGTTCGCAGCGCCGGCACTGTTCGTGCTGCTGTCCCTCGCTCGGCGCCCTTATCGCGAACTGCGCGCGCGGGAGCAGCACTAGCTTGCTGCCCACCTTCGCGCTTGCCGCGGCGCTGTCGATGGCGTGCCCGCCAGACAACGGCATCGAGGCGATCTGCGGCCCCGTTGCCAGCGAAGACCTCGCGCGGATTCCCGGCACGCGCTGGCTGATCGCCAGCGGCCTGAACATCGGCGCTCCCGCCCATCTTTACCTGATCGACAGCCGCAGCAAGCGTTCGCGAGCGCTGTTTCCGTCGACCCGACAGGGACTCGGCATGCAGCGGGAATTCCGCGACATCTGCCCGGGCCCGCTGCAGCCCGGGCGCATGTCCCTCGACGGCCTGGGCATTCGGGCTGCGGGCCAGGGCCGGCCGCCGATGCTGCTGGCCGCCAATCACGGTGATCGCCACGCCATAGAGTTCTTCCGGGTGGAGATGCGCCCGGAACCCGTTCTTACCTGGGCAGGCTGCGTGCCGATGCCGAAGGGCACGCTGGCGAACGCCGTGGTGCCGCTTGCCGATGGGGGCATGCTGGTGTCGAGCTTCCATGACCCGGATGACCGGGACGCATGGAATCGAATGGACCGGGGCGAACCCACCGGTGGCGTGTGGGAATGGCATGCCGACCGCGGGTGGAAGATGCTGCCCACTGGCGCCATCCCGGGCGCGAATGGCATCGAGACCAGCACCGATGAGCGCACGCTGTACATCAGCGCCTGGGCCTCGCAGCAGCTGCTGGTATTCGATCGCGTCCTGGGTGCGACGCGGGCGATGCCGCTGGACTTCCGCCCGGACAACATCCATCGCGCCCCGGATGGTTCGCTGATCGTAGGTGGGCAGCGCGCCCGTGTGCGCGACATCGCCGCCTGCGGCGCATCGTGCCCGCAGCCCTGGCTTGTCGCGCGAATCGATCCGTCCTCCGGCGCCGTCACGAACCTGCTGGCCGGCCCGGGCAGTGAGCTCACGAACTATGCCTGCGGGGGCATGGAGATCGACGGCACTTTGTTCATGACGCTGCGCGGCGCTCCCCGCATTGCGTGGAAACGGATCGCTTCTAGCCGCCGTGATCCTTGATGTGGTTGCGCATGTACTCGGCATGCGCATGATCCTTTTCCTTCTTCACGGCCCCGGCCTTGCTGCGCGCCACCGCTGTCGTCCGCGCGCGCGTGCGCGAAGTGCTTACCGCGGCGCCGCCTGAAAACAGCCGCTCGAGCTTGCCGGAACCGCAGTCCGGGCACTTTGGCTTTTCATTGGGAAGCACGAGCAGCTCGAATCGCTTCGAACAGCCTCGGCACTGGAAATCATGGATAGGCATTGCGGGAGTCTAGCGCCGACCCATGCCGCGGATCACCGCCAGTTGGCGTTGGCGCTCCAGAACGCCACGCTGCGTGAGTAGGCCCGGCGGTCCAGCGGCACGCCGGAACCACCCTCCGCCACGCCCAGCGCATTGCGCATCATCGTGATGGGCGCCATGGGAATCTCCTCTGGCTCGCTGGTGTACATGCAACCGACAACGCCGAAGTCCCCTTCGATGGGCGAACCCTCGCTCGCCAACTGCTCGCGGCTGTAGAGGATGGGAATCAGATAACTGGCCACGGGCGGTTCCATGCCTTCAAACCACCGTACCAGCACCGGCAACTCGGCGCTGTTGCGAGCCTCGTAGGCGGTGCGCAACTGGTGCCGGTTTGCGTCGGTGACCGGGACCGTGAGGCAGCGGGTCGACGTCCAGTTGCGATGAACGTGAAGCGTGCAGAACGGCGCATAGCCGGGCAGCACCTTCAGCGGTGCATGCTCGTTCAGGTGGCGCTCGAACTGCGCGGCGCTGACGTCCTGGATGGTGTTGCGCCGCGGCTCCCGAGGGAAAAGCCGCGGCCGCGCAAACTCCGTCATCACGATTCGCATTACGACTCCTGTGCCTCGCGCGTCCGGGTGGAAATGGTATCGTCCCGCGCGGACCCAGGAGGAAGACCATGCAGGACTGGCCCGGCATTCTCACAGGCGGCTGCCTGTGCGGCGATATCCGATATGAACTGAAGGGACCTGCCCTGTTCGTGGGCCAGTGCTGCTGCCGGGACTGCCAGAAGGCCACCGGCACCGGACACACGACCATCATCGGCGTGCTGCGCCCGCAACTGTCGCTGCAGGGCAGCCCGCGAATGTACTCCTGCAAGGGCGACACGGGCGGTGACGTGGTGCGCCACTTCTGCGAGCGTTGCGGCGGCCGCCTCTACACCACCGGCTCGAGCATCGACGATGTGGTGATCATCCAGGCCGGATCCCTGGATGATCCCAACGCCGTCACCCCGGAAAACGTCATCTACACGAAGGACGCGCCGAAGTGGGACTTCTTCGATCCGGCGCTGCCGAAGTTTCCGGCGATGCCGCCCATGAACCGCGACTGATCTACAGGTCGTCCGTGGCCGCCACGTTGCGGTACTTGATCAACCACTGACCGTTGACCTTCACCAGGTCGTCGACCCCGTTGCCCGAGGCCGCGACGCGCGGCGCATCGGGCGAACCGGCCGCGCCGCCCGTGCCGAACACGGTCTGGTGGTAGTAGTGGTAGCGTGCGGTGGTCGGGCTCGTGAACTCCAGGAACTGGTTCATCGTGAAGTGCCGCATCGCCGGCACCTTCTCGCCCTTGGCAATGCGATCGTCACGACCCTTGCGCAGGTCCGCCACCATCTTGTGCAGCGCCTCGCGGCCGGCCGTGCGGCCAAACGCGCCATCGGCGGTGAACTTGGTCACGTAGGCATCGGGGTTGTAGGAATCGAGCGCGCGGTCATAGGACCACATGAGCTTCTCGATCGCGGCGCGATCCTCGAGGGTGCCCGCAAGGACCGAATCCGGCCGGGCGGCCGGCGCGGAAGCGGCCGGCGGCGGCGGCGCAGGCAGCGTGGCCGGATCCCAATGCTCATCGGCCTTGCCGTCGACGAAGCGCCAGGTGTCGAACCAGGTCGTGGTGTAGCTCTTGGTGGGGTCGTCGGCGTACTTGTATTCGCGCACCATCAGCACCGTGACGAAATCCCCTTCCGCCTGCACGGCCACCACGGGGCTCGTGAGCTTGGTGCAGGTGGGAGTGGGCGTGCGCTTGGCCACTTCGATGAAATAGCGCTTCACACCCGCAAGGCCCGAGGCGGCCATGGGGTTGTGCTGGATGTACTTGTCGGTCAGCCACTCGCCAGCTCGGTCCCACTGATTGCACTGCAGGAGCTCGCGCATGATGCGCAGCGCCGCCTGCTTGTTGCGGTGGAGCTTCTTGTCCTTGCTGTTGAACAGGGATTCCGGGTCGGGATGCGCGACCACGGGATCGGACAGCGCGCGCATCTGCGCGGCGGCGGGCAGCGCTGCCAGCATGGCAAGGGCAGCCACGAAAATCACACTCATGGAACGTTTCATCGAACCCTCCGTTGTTTCAATTCCTGCTCCCCTGGTCCGGGGCGCTGGCCGGAATCATGGCTGCTTGGCCGTGGCCAGGCAAACCGGCGTATTCAGACCACCCGGTGCGCAGGGTCCCGACCTGCGAAATGCTCGGCCAGGCTGGCCAGCACCATGTCACCCATTCGGGCGCGGGTCTCTCGCGTGGCGGTACCCAGGTGCGGCGTGAGCAGCACGCGATCCAATCCGAGCAGGTCTTCCGGCACATGCGGCTGCCCCTCGAACACATCGAGCGCCGCGCTGCCCAGCGATCCCCCGCGCAGGGCCTCGATCAGCGCGGCAGTGTCGACAATGGAGCCCCGCGCCACGTTCACCAGCACACCCTGCGGGCCCAGCGCGTCGAGCACCCGGGCATTGACCAGATGCCGCGTGGCAGGACCTCCGGCGCAGCAGATGGCCAGCACGTCCGAGTCCCGGGCGAGCGATTCCAGGTCCGCGACATAGGGAAGGGATGTGTCCGCCTTGGGCCGCGGCCCATGCCAGGCAACCCGCATCCGGAAGGCCGCCGCGCGCATGGCCAGCGCCGTGCCGATGGCACCGAGGCCCACGATGCCCAGCCTGCGACCTGTCACGGATCGCGCCAGCGGATAGGGACCCTTGGCCCAATCGCCACGCAGCACGAATGCGTTCGCATCGCGCACACCGCGCAGCCGATCCACGATCATAGCCATGGCAAGATCGGCAACGTCATCGGCTATCACCCCGGGCGTGTTCGTGACCCGGACGCCGCGCTCACGCGCGCAGGCCAGGTCCAGCGCATCAAGGCCGATGCCCAGGCTGGCGATCAGCTCCAGGCGTGGGAAATACTCGATGAGCGCGCGTTCGGCGCCGCGGATGCCGTTGGTGACGATGGCGCGTACGTTGCGGCGCGCAGCGTCGGGCATGTCGGGCAGAGCGCCCTCGCCGAGGTGCAGCGCATAGGGCGCCGCGCGCAGGCCTTCCAGCTCCGGCGGCAGCCGAAACGTGACGAAGACGCCCGGGTTCATTCGTACGGCCACTCCACCGCGCCCGAATGAGTGACTGCGCCCTCGCAGGCGGGACCAACGAGCCGCTCGTATTTTTCGAGTACGCCGGCAAGGCCAGGCCGCTGCGCGGGCTTCCACGCCGCGCGCCGCGTCGCCAGTTCGACATCCGGCAGATCAACGGCCAGCAGGCCCGTCGTCGCATCGATCCGGATGACGTCACGATCGCGCAGCAGCGCGATCGCGCCGCCAGCCGCGGCCTCGGGACCGACATAGCCGATGCACAGTCCGCGCGTGGCACCGGAGAACCGGCCATCCGTGAGCAGGGCGACCTTCTCTCCCATGCCCTGGCCGTAGAGAGCCGCGGTGACGCTGAGCATCTCGCGCATTCCCGGTCCTCCGCGTGGCCCCTCATTGCGGATCACCAGCACCTCGCCTTCGCGGTAGGCCCGGGCGCTGACGGCCGCCATGCAGTCTTCCTCGTTCTCGAAAACCCGCGCGGGACCTGCAAATTGCAATGACTTCAGGCCCGCGGTCTTCAGCAACGCGCCCTGCGGGGCAAGATTGCCGCGCAGCACCTGCACACCACCGTGGTTGCTGAAGGGCTGCGCGCAGTCGCGCAGCAGCTCACCATCCGGAGCTGGCGCCTGCCGCAGGGCATCGGCGAGCCTTGCTCCATCGAGCGTGAGCGTATCGCCGTGGATAAGGCCACCCTCGAGCAGGCACTTCAGCACGGCCGGCACGCCCCCGGCATGGTGAAGATCCCGCGCCAGATACTTGCCACCGGGAGCGAGACTGGCGATCAGCGGCGTGCGTTCGAAGACAGAAGACACATCGTCCATCGTGAAGCGGACGCCCGCTTCGTGCGCGATGGCCGGGATGTGCAGCGCCGCGTTGGTGGATCCCCCCGTGGCCGCGACCGCCGCGCAGGCGTTCTCGAGGCTCTTGCGCGTGACCAGCTCGCGCGGCAGAGGCCCCCCGCGGTCCAGCGCCGTCATCACCGCTTCGCCCATGCGACGCGCCAGCGCAAGCCGCAGGCTGTACACGGCGGGAACCATCGCGGACCCCAGCGGGGAAAGCCCCAATGCCTCGCCGACCATGGCCATGGTGTTGGCGGTGAACTGACCGGCGCAGGATCCCACCGTGGGCGTGCAGCTGCGCTCCAGGCGCGCAAGGTCGCCTTCGGACAGCTCGCCGGTCTGCACCCGGCCCACGCCTTCGATGACCTGCAGGATGGACGCATCGCGACCAGCGATGTCGCGCCCCGGCAGCATCGCTCCGCCATACAGGAAGACCGAAGGCAGGTTCAGGCGAACCATCGCCATCATCAGCGCGGGCAGCGTCTTGTCGCAGCCGCCAAAGCCGATCAGTGCGTCATAGCCATGCGCGCGCACCGCCAGCTCCACGCTGTCGGCGATAAGCTCCCGCGACAGCAGGCTCATCCGCATGCCGCCATGGTTCATGGATGTGCCATCGGATACCGAAATCGTGTTGAAGCAGACGGGCACGCCCCCGCCTGCGGCAACCCCGAGGCGTGCCTGGTCCGCCTGTGGCGCCAGCGACATCGAACAGGGAGTGTTCTCGCCGGCCGTGGTGACGATCCCAACGAAAGACCGGTCGAAATCCCGCTCATCAAGGCCGGTGGCGCGCAGGAAGGCGCGCTGCGGGGCGCGCGCCAGTCCATCGGTTATGAAGCGGGATCTATGCTTGTGAAGGGACATCCGGCAAGTCTAGCAGCCAGCGCCCGAGGCTCGCCGCGCCCTGCCCATGCCGTGATATGTCATCGTCGTGAAGCGACACCGCGCATCCGCGGCGGCGTATGATTGCTGCATTCCTGATTCGGGGGACCTCATGAAGATCGCGACAGTACTTGTTGTTCCTGCCTTCGCTGCCGCCCTGCAGCTTGCCGCCTGCGCGTCCACCGGCGGTGCCGCGGCATCGTCGGGAACAGTGGCCACTCCCGCCCCGCCGGCCGTCACCGCCGGCGACAGCAAGACATTGGCGGATGTGCCCTACGGGTTCCAGCTGGTGGTGCAGAAAGGCGAGGAGTACTACTGCAAGCGCGAAGCCATCACCGGCTCGCGCACGAACACCCGCGACGTCTGCCTCACCAAGGCGCAGATGGAGGCCCAGCGCAATGGCACCGAGGACTACCTCAAGCGCATGCGCGACTCTCCCGTCGACAACACCCAGGTCGATGGCAGCGGCGGTCGGTACAACAGCGTCCTCACGCAATAATCGCCATGCGGGGCCTGCGCCTGATGCTTGCAGCGCTGGCCTGCACGCATCAGCTCGGGTCAGCCGGCGAAGCGCCCGCAGACCCGAGCATCGGTCGCGGTTGGCCGGTGGCCGTATCGGGCGCGCTGCCGGTGAGTGGCGGCATGGAAGGAGAAGGCCAGCAGGCCTCGTGGGAATCGCCACCCGTCGGCATCAGCGCGCTGCCGGTCGACCTGTTCACCAGCAAGGATTTCTACCAGGACGAGAGATACTGGTCCGATCCTCGCTACTTCCGCTGCAACAGCCCTTCCACGCTGCAGGCGATGTGGGGCGCGGACGCGATGAGTTCGCGCCGCCTGATCGGCTCATCGCCTCCGCAAAGCGCTTCCTGGGGTCATTGCGAAACCGACTACCCTCGCGCTGCCATCGTCTCGCCTTACCCCTTCAGGTCAGCGCAGGCCAATTTCGAGGCACTGCTGGCGGCAACGCGGAGCCGCGGTGGCCCCACCCTCTATACCCGCGCGAACCCGCCGCCTGACTGGAACGGCCGCTACAGTCGCGCGATCTCGCTGAAGTTCATCGCCGCTCGCGAAGGCAGGACCTACGAGCCACCCGCATGGCTCGCCGAACCCCCGCAGTGGTTCTTCGTCTCGATCAACCAGACCTCCACCATCCTTTCGCTGCTGACACCCGAATACCGGCGGCGCACGGTGCAGATGCACTACCACCAGTCGGTGACCAATGCGCCGCTGTGGCCGGCGCAGTTCTGCTGGCCGGATGGCTTCATGCGCGTGTTCTCGCGCCAGGCCCACCTGGCCATGGATTTCGTGACGACACCGGAACGGCTGCAGCTGATGGCAAGCAGCGCCGAGAATTTCATCCGTCATTTCAACGTGGGGCGATCCTTCGACATGAGGGGTGATGTACCGCGCCTGGGCGCGGACGTGCCACGATGGTTTGGCGAGAGCGTGGCGTTCTGGGACCGCGACACGCTGATCACCTGGACCTCGAACGTGATTCCCTGGATCACGCATGGCGTG
>Ga0075163_10011829_pt1 | contig 11363 bp, 8 predicted proteins | sample JI1023141ADNA_FD_71478 | JGI IMG/M metagenome (GOLD analysis project Ga0075163, IMG submission 71478) | Wastewater effluent complex algal communities from Wisconsin, to seasonally profile nutrient transformation and Carbon sequestration -... | ecosystem: Engineered > WWTP > Effluent > Algae... | reverse complement strand
CGCCCGGCTCCGCGAGCTGCTCTACGAGCGCGGCTGGACGGGTTGGACCCGGGTCGAAAGGCGCGCCCTTTGACCAGCATCGCCCGCGCGGTCGAACGCTCGATGCATGCGGGCTACTGACCGTCGTGGCGTGGCTGACAGCGTTGATGGCCTCGAGTTCCTGCGGCAAGGCGTACAGGAGGAACCGAGCCGTGATTGCGTCCGTCCGCAGCAATGCCACCCGCTGATTGAGAAGCGCGTCCTCAGCTCCCAACCACTGACCGACCTTGAAGTCGCCGTCCATGCCTACGACCACGTCGCCACGCACAACCCTCGCGGCTTCGACGAACTCGCCGGTGTAGCGGATCTCTGTGGCGTCCGCTCCCACGTCTCGGATCCGAAGCAGCGGATAGCCGTTAGAGGTGTCGAACCCTTCGGAGTCGAACGGGTAGCCGTTCACCACTTCGGCGAGGTGCTGGACCCGGACCGGCTTGAAGCCGCTCATCCGTCCAACTCAGCGAAGAGGTCCTGGATCTCGGCGATCAGCCGCTTGACGTCGGCGTCGATCTCCTCCAGCGGGCGCGGTGGGACGTATTCATAGAAGTGCCGGGTGAACGGGATCTCGTAGCCGACCTTGGTCTTGGCGTGGTCGACCCAAGCGTCGGGGACGTAGGGGAGCACCTCACGAGCGACATACTCGTCGATGTTCTGACCGAGCGGGACGTTCTCGGTGTCGCGCAGCTTGGGGTCCGGCTCGGGGTTGCCTCTGGCGTCAGTGCAGATCTCGGCGGTCTCGTCCCGTTCGCTCAGCGCAGCGTGGATTGCCTTGCGGACAGGAGCGCCGACCTGCAGTCCGGCTCCGCCGAGCGCCTTGCCCAGGGCCTGGTCGAAACCTGACCGTTCCTTGCATACCGCCTTGCGATCGAGGGTCTGCAGAGCCCGGCGAAGCTGCTCCTGCGTGCTCTCATCGAGCTTCTGAACCGCCGTCGACTCGATCGCGTCGACGATCCCTTCGGCGGTGACCTGATAGGCGAGGCGCAGCGGGCGTTCGACGGTGATCGTGTGGAAGCCGAAAGCTTCCTTCGGGAAGACCTTGGAGCGTTTGTCGTTCGAGCCGTCAAACGCGGCATACAACTTGACGAGGGTCTCGATGTCGGCCGGCGCAAGCTCCTTGCGCTTCGACCCGAGGGACTTGCGCATCTTGGTGAACATCTGCGAGCCGTCGATGAGCTGGACGTAGCCGCGACGCTCAACCGGCTTCTTGCGGTCGAGGACCCAGATGTACGTGGCGATGCCGGTGTTGTAGAACATGTCGGTCGGCAGGGCGATGATCGCGTCGAGCAGGTCGGACTCGATGACCCATCGCCGGATCTCCGACTCGCCCGACCCGGCACGCCCGGTGAACAGGGGCGACCCGTTGAGGACGATCGCGGCGCGTCCGCGGACGTTCTCGTCGTCGGGGTCGACGGTGCGCATCTTGTCGATCAGGTGGAGCAGGAACAGCATCGACCCGTCGGAGACGGCCGGCAGGCCGGGGCCGAAGCGTCCGTTGAAGCCGAGCTGCTTGTGCTCCTTGACGACTTCGCGCTGGGAGGTCTTCCACTCCACTCCGAAAGGAGGGTTGGAGAGGCAGTAGTGGAAGTCCTTGCCCGCGTGGGCGTCGTCGGTGAGGGTGTTGCCCAGGGCGATGGCGTCAACCGGCTGGCCCTTGATGATCATGTCCGCTTTGCACACGGCATACGAGCTGGGGTTGATCTCCTGCCCGGCCATGAGCAGCCGGGCGGCCGGGTTCTGATCACGCAGGTGCTCATCCATCGTCGAGAGCATCCCGCCGGTGCCGGCCGCAGGGTCGTAGACGCGGCGGTTCACGGCCTTGCCGGGGGTGGTCGCGTCCTCGTCGCCGACCAGGAGCAGGTCGACCATGAGGGCGATGACCTCACGGGGGGTGAAGTGCTCACCAGCGGTCTCGTTGCTCGCCTCGGCGAACTTGCGGATGAGTTCCTCGAAGACCGCGCCCATCTCGGTGTTGCTGACGTGCTGGGGACGAAGGTCGAGCTTGGCGAACTCCTGGACAACCAGGTAGAGGGCGTTGGCCTCCTCGAGCCGCTGCACCTGCTACTCGAACCCGAACCGGGTGAAGACGTCGCGGACGTTGCCGCTGAAGCCTTCGACGTAGGACAGCAGGTTGGCCTTGATGTTGGCGCTGTCGCCAGTCAACGACGGAAGGGTGTACGGCGAGGTGTTGTAGAACGAGTACTTCGCGGCCTTGCGCAGCTTGACGTCCAGCAGGTCCTTGGCCGTCCGGTCACCGGAGCGCTTCTGCTCAGCCAGCACGGCGTCCTTGGTCGCCGCCAGGACGCAGTCCAGCCGCCGCAGGATCGTCATCGGCAGGACGACGTCGCCGTACTCCTTGGGCTTGTACGGCCCGCGCAGCAGGTTGGCGATCGACCAGATGAAGTTGGCGTCCGGCTTCGACGGCAAGGTGAGGTGTCCTCTCGTGGTGCGCGGCCCCATCCTTGCCCATCACTCCAGCCTCTCGGTGGAGCGGTCTTGCCCGCGCCGTGCGAGGCGCGGCGAGACCGATGGTCAGGCCGCCCTGATCAGCCCGAAGCCTCGGCGGCGACTCTCATCAAGGTTGTCCCTCAGCTCGCGAGCGACAACATCCTCGATGTGTGAAGGGACCTGGCAGCCGCACGAGGAACCCCCGCCACGACCGTAGCCGTCAGGAGCTGCCTCCTTGCAGCGCAGCTCCGGCGGGACCCCTCGGGTGAGGGTGACGCAGAGGTCGTGCTCGCACGCTCGACCCACCAGTTTGACGTGACAGCGATGCGGAGACATCGCCACCTCCGTCGCGGCCCAGGTTGGGCCGGGTTCGGGAGGCCTCTAGACTTGGCGACTGCTACATCGAGGTTGTCTAGATGTACTGACCGGACACGTTGATCAATCGTGAGAAGGGCGGCTGGTTGCCGCACGCGGTGTGGGGCCTGTGGTGGTTGTACTGATGCAGCCAAGCACCCAGGGCGTCGCGTCGTTCTTGCTCGCTGGTGTAGCAGCGGGCGTAGGCCCACCCGTCGGCCATGGTGCGATGGAAGCGCTCCACCTTCCCGTTGGTCTGCGGCCGGTACGGACGTGTCCGCTTCGGAGTGATCGACAGGGCTTCGCAGGTGTCGCTCCACAGGTGCGACCGGTACGCGCCGCCGTTGTCCGACAGGACACGTTCGATGGTGACGCCGCGGTCCGCGTACCACTCCACGGCGCGGTGCAGGACGGCAACTGCTGTGGCGGCGGTTTCGTCGTCGTGGACCTCGGTGTATGCGACGCGGGAGTAGTCGTCGATGACGGTGTGCACGAACGCGTACCCGAGCTTCGGGTTGTGCCACTTGCTCTTTGGTTTCCCAGGGGTCGCCGCGCGGTTCCGTTCTCCCTGCGGCCGGCCGACAAAGCGCCACCCGCCGCCGTCGGGGATGTTCCCGAGCTTCTTCACGTCCACGTGCACCAAGGACCCGGGGTGGGGGTGCTCGTACCGGCGGATCAGCTCACCGGTGGCCCGGTCGACGTACGACAGCCGGTTGAGGCGGGCCGTCGTGAGGATGCGGTGGACTGTCGACGGGGCGATGCCGAGCCGGGCGGCGAGCTGAACTGGCCCTTCCCGCAACCGCATTCGCAGGCTGACGCAGCGCTTTGTCACCGACTTCGACGTCTTCTTGGGCGACGTCCTCGGGCGCGACGAACGATCCTGCATCGGCTCGCCGGCGAGGTAGCGGTCGACCCACCGCTTCACGGTCGGCCAGGAGACCTGGAACCGGGCGGCGATCTCGCTGATAGGCCACCCGTCCTCGACGACGAGGCGAGCGACTTTCAGGCGATAGCGCGGGGTCAGTGCGGCGTTGGGGTGGCTCAAAACTCCTCCTGACATGGGTCGGTGGCCGGCTGCGTCAGCGACCGGCCACCGTGGGCGACGTTCTACTTGGTGCCCTGCGCTGCGTGGAAGGACAGCGCGGGCGCGAGCCAGCTGTCGAGTCCGGTCCCTTCGAGCGCGGCCGGCTCGACGCTGATCCAGCCGTCACCCATGGGTCGGTCTGTCCCCATGAGCGCGGGGCGGGCGCCCGGGCGGGCGAGCAGTTCCGCCGCCGTGCTGGGGTCGATGCGCAGCAGGAGCGCCCCTTCGCGGCGCGCGGCGACGACCATGCGGCCCTCCACCATGAAGGACACGCCCCCGAACATCGGTACCTCGCGGGGGCTACTGTCCCGCAGTGCGTGGCGAACGCGTTCAACGAGGCTCCGCTGGGCCGTCATCGGCCGCCCTTCTCGATGTACTCGGGGCCGTTGTAGTGCAGGTTCAGGGACGTGATGAGGTCGCCGTCGAGGGTGAAGAACTCGGCAAAGGTCATGGGGCCGCCGGGCATGGTCGCCGTGTACAGCACGGCCGAGCCGGTGGGGCCGGTCACGTCGTGGATGATCTCGATCTGCTTGACCGTCGCGATGAAGCCTGAGACGCCTCGCAGGAAGCCCTCAGTGGCATCGGGGCGGTGGCCGGCGAGGGGCCCGGTGAAGTCGAGATGGTCGCCGAGCAGGGGCCGCAGGGCGGCCCCGTCCTCGTAGTTGTCGGAGCCGGACTCGAGGATCCGGTAGTAGTCCTTGAGGACCTGCGGGGCAGTGGAGGACAGGGTGGCGGGCATGGCTCTCCTTGGTGTGAGAATGATGCTTGACACTTTCAAGCAGGAACTTGAGAAAGTCAAGGAGTGTTGGGTGAAGTCCTACGGACAGCTGTGCTCGATCGCCCGCGCCCTAGATGTGGTCGGCGACCGCTGGACTCTTCTGATCGTGCGCGAGCTCCTGATCCAGGGGCCGTCGCGATTCGGGGAAGTGCAACGCGGCCTGCCCGGCATCGCGACAAACCTGCTCACCCAGCGCTTGCGCGACCTCGAGGCGAACGGGGTCGTCACCCGCGAGTCATCCCCCGGAGCGACGGGCGTCCCGACATACCGGCTCACCGACCGTGGCACGGCCCTGGACGGAGTGTTGCGTGAGCTCTTGAAGTGGGGCGCGCCCACGGTTCCAGACGCGCCGCGCGACGCGATCTTCCAGATGCACTGGCTCAGCCAGCCAGCGCGCTTCCTGCTCCAGGACCACCGGCCGACCGAGCCGGCCGTCGTCATCCGCTTCGGCACCCTCGATGACGGCTTCGACCTCACCGCAGCGAGGGGAGTCGTGGCAGTCCAGCCCTGCAAGCTCGACGCGAGCCCCAGCGCCAGCGTCACGGGTCCAGGACCTGTCCTGGTCGCGCTGCTGCAGGGAGCCATGCCCCTAGCTCTCGCCGTCGCAAATGGTGTTCGCGTCGAAGGAGACGCCAGTGCACTTGACCGAATCCTGCCACCCACGCGCTGATCAATCAACGTCCCCGGTCAGTACATCTAGATGTACTGACCGGGGACGTTGATTGACCGGCCCTGCGCCAGCCAGCCATGTCCTCATGCAGGAGGTTGCGAAGAACCCCGGGCCCTCCGTGCCAGGTATGTGCCTGTCAGTGTTGGCGTCATGGGCGTAGCGCCGCTGGCGGGGCCGGTTCCAGGCGTCGCCGGATGGCGGCGAAGGCGTCGCCTAGTTCGGCCGGCTCGACATCCGTGAGGTCGGCGTCGAAGGTGATGAACAGACCGGCTACTCCGGCCCAGGACCACCCCCCGATCGTCAGCCGGCAGGAGTGGCGGTCGATGGGGGCGACGACTGACCCGCCTGGGGCCCAGCGGGCGACGACGTCGGCGGGCAGTGCGAGGGTTGCGGCGCCGACGCACTGCCACTGGCCGGGGGTGTCGCCTCGTTCGGGGTTCCGCACGACGAGCCGGTTCAGGTCTTCGGCGTCGAGCGGGGCGGGGGTGAAGGGGCCCCCGGCGGGGGTCTTGGGGCGGATGCGGTCGACCCGGTAGGTGCCCCAGGTGCCGCGGTTGCGGGCGACGAGGTACCAGCGGCCGGCCCACACGACGAGGTGATGGGGCTCGACGTCGTGGGGCGGGCGGAAGTCGGCGTCGCCCGGCCCGGGGACCCGCCCGTCGGGGTCTGCGTAGTCGAACCGCAGGCACGAGCTCGTGCGGATCGCGGACCCAACGGCCTGCAGCGTCGCGACGTCGATGGGTGGCGCCGAGAATTCCCAGTAGTTGCGCAGTGCGGTGACCTCGAAGGCTTCGCTGGCGGCGCGAAGGCGTGCGGGCATGACCTGGCGCAGGGTCGTCAGCGCTCGGGCGACGGCGTCGTCGATTCCGGTCACGGTCGCTGGTGCGGTCTGCAGGGCCAGCGCGATGGCGATGGCCTGGTCGTCGTCCAGCACCAGGGGCGGGAGCTTGCCGGCGGCGCCGAGCCGGTAGCCACCACCGGGGCCGGTGACGGCTTCTACGGGGTAGCCGAGCTCGCGCAGCGTGTCGATGTCCCGTCGCACCGTCCGCGCCGACACACCGAGCCGCTCGGCGAGGTCGCCACCGGGCCACTCGACGCGCGCCTCGAGCAGGGACAGCAGCCGCAGGATGCGGGCGGAGGTATCGGCCATTCCACCAGCATGGCGCGAGTTGCGGTCATTCTGTGTCCTGAACCGACGTCACGATGAGTCCATGACTTCTCCTCAAGACACCGCCGCGGATGCTCGGGTCGGCGGCCGGGCTGCATCGCTCGCGCTGCTGGTCGTGCTGTTCGCCTCCTTCATGGACCTGCTCGACGTCACCATCGTCACGGTCGCGGCCCCGCACATCGCGGCAGACCTGAACGCCTCGCCAGCGCAGCTGCAGTGGATGCTCGCCGCGTACACCCTCGCGCTGGGCTCGGGCCTGATCACCGGTGGCCGCATCGGCGACGACTACGGACGGCGCCGGGTGTTCCTGGCCGCCTTGGCGGCCTTCGCCGTCGCGTCCGCAGCGTGCGCCCTGGCCCCGACCGCAGGCGCGCTCATCGCCGTTCGGGCGGTCCAGGGACTCGCGGGCGGGTTCATGGTCCCGCAGGTCTTCGGGATCATCCGCTCCTCCTTTGAGCCGGCGGCCATGGCCAAGGCCTTCGGGGCCTACGGCGCCGTCCAGGGGCTGGCCTCGGTCGCCGGACCCTTGATCGGCGGAGCGCTGGTCGACGCCGACCTGTGGGGCCTGGGCTGGCGCACGATCTTCTGGATCAACATCCCCGTCGCCTTGGTCGCTCTCGTCCTGGGTTGGCGGGTCCTCCCCGACTCCCGCGCTGCCGCCCGCTCTCGCCTGGACGGAGTCGGTGCGCTCCTTGCCGCCGTCGGGGTGTTGCTGGTGCTGCTGCCCCTCGTCCAGGGCCGCGACTGGGGCTGGCCCACGTGGGGATGGGCTCTGCTCGCCGCCGGGGTGCTCGTGCTGGCCGGGTTCCTGCGCTACGAGAGCGCCCTCGCGCGCCGCGGCGGGGAGCCGGTGCTCGACCCCGACCTGCTCAGGGTCCGCCCGTTCGTCGCGGGCCTGGCCGCGTCGGTGCTGTTCTTCGGTGGCCTGGCCTCGTTCTTCCTCGTCGTGTCGATCTACCTGCAGGCCGGCACCGGTCGCTCGGCCTGGGACACGGGCCTGGTGATCCTGCCGTACGCCATCGGGTCGATGCTCACCTCCGGTGCGGGTGTCGCCCTGGCCGCGAGGGCCGGGCGGGCCCTGCTCTTGACCGGGTCCCTGACCCTGGCCGCGTCGCAGGCGCTGCTGTGGTGGCTCGTCCGCGACGGTTCCACCACCCCCGGCTACTGGCCCCTGGCCGGCGCTATGCTCCTCGGCGGCCTCGGCCTGGGACTTGGCGCCCCGATCCTGGTCAACGTCGTCCTGGCCGGGGTTCCCGGCCGCCGCGCCGGCGCCGCCGGCGGCGTGCTGTCCACCGTCAACCAGATCGGCGGTGCAGTCGGCGTCGCCGTCCTGGGCACCGTCTTCTTCAACGCAGCCTCGAGCGCCGGCCCCGCGACCGCGCCGGCCGAGCTGTTCGGCGACGCATTGGCCCAGGTGATGCCCTGGCAGGTCGCCACCTACCTGCTTGCGGCTGTCGCGATGCTCGCCCTGCCCAAGACCGCAGCGCCCCACCAGGACTGAACCGATGACCTCCACGACCCACCACCAGGAGCAGCCCGTGTCGAACCGCGACGTCATCAGGGTGCGCGGCGCCCGCACGAACAATCTGCGCGACGTCGACGTCGACATCCCGAAGAAGCAGCTCACCGTGGTGACCGGGGTCTCGGGGTCAGGCAAGTCCTCCCTGGCCTTCGACACCATCGCAGCTGAGTCCCAGCGGCTCCTCGCCGCGACCTACCCGGCCTTCGTCCAGAACCTCATGCCCCACCTGCCGCGCCCCGACGTCGACACCCTCGAAGGTCTCAGCGCCTCGATCGTCGTTGACCAGGCTCCCCTGGGCGCCAACCCCCGCTCCACCGTCGGGACCGCGACCGATGCCTGGTCCCTGCTGCGCCAGCTCTACGCCGGGCACGGCACCCCGCCGGTGCCCGGTCCCCACGCGCTGTCCTTCAACGCTGCCACCGGGATGTGCCCGGCCTGCGAAGGCACCGGGCGCACCGCCACCCTCGACGTCGATCTCGTCCTGGACCGATCCCTGTCATTGAACGATGGCGCGATCACCTTCCCCAACTTCACCGTCGGGTCCCTGTTCTGGAAGGTGTACGCCCGCAGCGGGGCGTTCGACAACGACAAGCCGGTGCAGTCGTACACCCCGGCCGAGCTCGAGCACCTCCTGACCGGCACCGGACCCAACGTCGACACCGGCACCTACCCCATGGCCTACGAAGGAGTCCTGACCAAGATCACCCGCCTGTACCTGTCCAAGGACCCCGCCGCGCTCAAACCACGCCTGCGCGAGGCCCTCGAGCTCGCCGCCACCACCGGGCCCTGCCCCGGCTGTGCCGGCACCCGCCTGAACTCAGCCGCCCGCGCCTGCACCATCGACAACACCCCCATCACCACCTGCCACACCATGCCCGCCACGAACCTGCACCGCTGGCTCGCGGACCTCGACCTACCAGCCGCAGCACCGCTCATCGCCCAGCTGCAGTCTCTGCTGGCCAACCTCACCCGCGTCGGCCTGGGCTACCTCGCCCTGGACCGCCCCACCTCCACCCTGTCCGGCGGCGAGGGACAACGCATCCGCACCGTCCTTCATCTCGACTCCGCCCTCACCGACCTGACCTACGTCTTCGACGAACCCGCCGCCGGGCTCCACGCCCACGACACCGCCCAGGTCGTCACGCTCCTGCACGCGCTGCGCGACAAGGGCAACACCGTCCTGGTCGTCGAGCACCACCCCGACGTCATCACCGCCGCCGACCACGTCATCGACCTGGGCCCTGGCGCCGGCACCGCCGGCGGCACCATCACCTTCCAGGGCACGCCCGCCCAGCTCGCGGACGCGCACACTCCCACCGCCGCAGCCCTCGCCGCCGGACCCACCCTCAACACCACGCCCCGCACTCCCACCGGCACCCTGCGCATCCGCGACGCCACCACCCACAACCTGCACCACCTCGACGTCGACATCCCCCTGGGCGTCCTGACCTGCATCACCGGCGTCGCCGGCGCCGGGAAGACATCTCTGCTAACGAACCTGCCCCGACGCGACGACATCGCAGTCATCGACCAACGCCCCATCCGCGGATCACGGCGCTCGACCCCCGCCACGTACACCGGCGTCTTGGACTGGCTCCGCGACGCCTTCGCCAAAGCAGGCAGCACCCCCGGACACAAGCTCAAGCCCGCCATGTTCAGCGCCAACAGCGCCGGCGCATGCCCGGACTGCACCGGCCTGGGCGTCACCTACCTCGACGCCCCCGGAAGCGGCCCCGTCCCCGTCACCTGCACCACCTGTAACGGCGCCCGCTACACCGCAGGCGTGCTCACCCACACCCTGGACGGCCTGACGATCGCCGACGTCCTCGGCCTGCCGGTCGCCGACGCCGCCACCCGCTACACCAACACTCCCGCAGGCCCGCCGCTGGCCGGACTGGTCGATGTCGGCCTGGGCTACCTCACCCTCGGACAACCCCTATCCACCCTCTCCGGAGGAGAACGCCAACGCCTACGCCTCGCCACCCGCATCGCGCAGTCCGCCACCGTCTACGCCCTGGACGAACCCACCACAGGGCTGCACATGAGCGACGTCGACACCTTGACCCGGCTGCTCCACCGCCTCGTCGACGCCGGCGCGACCGTCGTCATCGCCGACCACCACCTGAACCTGATCGCCACCGCCGACCACATCATCGACCTCGGCCCTGACGCGGGACCCGACGGCGGCCACATCACCTACCAAGGACCAGCCGCCGACCTGCCCACCACCGACACCCACACCGGCCGAGCCCTCGCCGCGCGACTCGCCCTGTGACCCACCGAGGGGACTGCTCCTCACGCTCGACGCCCGCAGTCGAGTGACGACTACGCGCACAAGGAATTCCATGCCACACGCCAACGCAGCACTGACACCGCGCCACCGCCTCAAGGTCGCCCGCCTCGTCGTCGACGACGGGTGGCCCATCAGTGAGGTCGCCGCCCGCTTCCAGGTCTCCTGGCCGACCGTGAAGCGCTGGGTCGGCCGGTACTTGTCCGGCGAGTCGATGCAGGACCGGTCGTCGCGCCCGAGAACGTCGCCGCACAAGACTCCGAAGGCGGTGACGAAGCGGTGCGTCAGCCTGCGAATACGGTTGCGGGAGGGGCCGGTTCAGCTCGCCGCCCGCCTCGACATCGCCCCGTCGACAGTCCACCGCATCCTCACGACCGCACGCCTCAACCGGCTGTCGTACGTCGACCGGGCCAGCGGTGAGCCGATCCGCCGGTACGAGCACCCACACCCCGGGTCGCTGGTGCACGTCGACGTGAAGAAGGTCGGCAATATCCCCGACGGTGGCGGCTGGCGCTACGTCGGCCGCCGCCAGGGCGAGAAGAACCGCGTCGCCACCCCAGGCAAGCCACGCAATCAGTACGGCGGCCCGAAGCTGGGCTACGCGTTCGTGCACACCGTCATCGACGACCACTCCCGCGTCGCGTACACCGAAGTCCACGACGACGAAACCGCCATCACCGCCGCCGCGGTCCTGCACCGGGCGGTCGGCTGGTTCGGTGAGCGCGGCGTGACCATCGAGCGCGTCTTGTCGGACAACGGCGGCGCCTACCGGTCACACCTGTGGCGTGATACCTGCCAGGCACTGTCGATCGCGCCGAAGCGGACGCGCCCGTACCGGCCGCAGACCAACGGCAAGGTCGAACGCTTCCACCGGACTATGGCTGACGGGTGGGCCTACGCCCGCTGCTACACCAGCGAGCAGGAGCGCCGCGATGCCCTGCCCGCCTGGCTTCGCCACTACAACGAGGTACGACCACACACCGCGTGCGGCAACCGGCCGCCGGACTCGAGACTGG
>Ga0075163_10011828_pt1 | contig 11364 bp, 10 predicted proteins | sample JI1023141ADNA_FD_71478 | JGI IMG/M metagenome (GOLD analysis project Ga0075163, IMG submission 71478) | Wastewater effluent complex algal communities from Wisconsin, to seasonally profile nutrient transformation and Carbon sequestration -... | ecosystem: Engineered > WWTP > Effluent > Algae... | reverse complement strand
GAGTCCCCATAGGCAGAGCGCGCCTTCTCGAACGACGCCTCGGGGAGCGCGCCGAGCGTCTCTTCGAGCAGGAGGAGATCGACGATGTCGCGCGACAACGACACGTCGTCGGCGCCCCGATCGACGTTCGCCAGGAGTTTCTCGGCGACGAGGTCGACGTCCGCGAGGCGCGACACCGGGAGCTCGGGATCGTCCGTACCTCCGAGAGGAATGCGACCTTCGCTGATGAGCTCGAGCTTGATCACCGCGTCGCCGATTCGAACCGCCGTCCGCAGGCCGTATCGGTCGGCTCGCAGTTCGCGGACCGCGACGATCGGAACGCGAAACAAGGCTTGGGCGTCTCGACCGAACACGTGCTGGCGAAGGCGACGATAGCCGTCGTGGCTCGCGCAGAGGAAGTCGACGTCCTTCGAGACGCGTGGTTCGCCGCAACGGAGCGAGACCGCGGTGCCGCCGCCGAACCAACACTCGGACGATCGCAGGAGGTCGGCGTCGAGGGACGAGAGCAAGTCCAGCACGAGGCGATGTTCCGGGCGCTCAACCAAGGAACACCCCGTGGCCGATTTCGCGGACGAGGCGCTCGAAGAACTCACGTTCCGTGTCGTCCATCTCGGCCGGGACGACGTATCCGCGGCCGGATTCGTAGAGCGCGAATGCCTCGGATTCGGTCACGACGGCGCCCCGGCGATTCCATGTGAGGAACGCGAGTTGCGGATAGCGCTCGAGCTCCACGACGCCGCTCATGGCGCGATCGTACCACGCGCGATCGAGCCCGCGACTCTCCTGCGGTCTCGCGGACGAGCTCCTCGAACGCGGCGAGACCGGGCAGCACCCATCGCCCGACCCATTCATTCGGGTCCTGATGCGAGACCGTCTCCGCGTGTTCGGTGACCTTCGTCGGCGCACAGCACCCGCTCGTCGTCGGATGGCGCTGAGCCCCGCGACTCGGCGAAGGGATCTCCCTATGGAGCGCCACGCCGACTCGCCGACACACTCGGAGCCACCTGCCAGCCGACGGGATGCGCCCGTCGGAGGACGGGTTCGTCTTCCTCCGAGGTCCAGCGTCGATGTCATCGCCTCGCGCGACTCGCTCCGTGTCGATTCCTCGTTCCCATCATGCGAGGGCGTTCGTGCTTCTCCTGATCGTTCCGGTCGCTCCGGCGTGCGACGCGCCGACGACGCTTCCGTCGTCGCTCGTGCGCGTCACCGAAGAACCCGCGGGCGCGAACTGCACGTACGGCGGGGTCGCGATCGGGAGCGGCGAGGACGCCGACGGCTCAGGCGCACTGAGCGCGGACGAGGTCCGTGCGACCGCCTATGTCTGCGCGTCGGCGGACGCGGGACCGCCCCTCGTGCGCGTCGAGCTCGAGCCCTCGGGCGCGGATTGCTCCGCGGGTGGGCACGCCATCCTCTCCGGGAGCGATGCGGATCGCGACGGAACGCTCGACGAGTCCGAGATCGCGTCGACGACCTTCGTATGCGCGCCCGAGGCCGAGACGGTCGTCCGAGGCAGCTTCGTCGTCCGCAACTCGCTCGACGCCGCGAAGCTCGTCGGCGTCACCGGCATCTCCGGCGATCTCACGATCGAGGCGGCTGGACTGGAGTCGATCGATCTGAGCCACCTCACCACCGTCGGGGGGACCGTGGAACTGAGGGCCATCGACGCGGACGTCGTCGAGATGCGCTCGCTGACCTCGATCGGCGGACGACTCACCGTGCAGGCGCTCTCGCCCGTCGGACTCGACCTACCGGCACTCACCGACGTCGGCGCGCAGGTGTTCCTGAACAACGCGACCACCGTCTTCGATGCGCCGGCGCTCGTGACGATCGGAAGCGAATTCGTGATGTACGGAGGCACCTCGATCGACCTGTCCTCGCTCGAGCACGTCGGCACGAACGTCTATCTGACCTCGCTCGGGGCGGAGGCGACGACCGTCGTCGACCTACCAGCGCTCGCCTCGATCGGTGGGACGCTCCAGGTCGCCAACTGCAAGGCGCTGACGTCGATCTCGTTGCCCCAGCTGACCTCGATCGGGGGTGCGCTCACGCTGAACGGGAACACCGCGTTGACGACCTTCGCCGTGCCGGACCTCGCGTCCGTCGGCGGCGACGTCCAGGTGTCGGGCTCGAACCTGCCCGAGCTCGCGCTCTCCTCGATGGGCTCGGTCGGAGGCACGCTCTTGATCCAAGACAACCCAGCGATGGCGACGTTCCTCGCTCCGACGCTGACGGCGGTCGAAGAGTACCTTTCCTTCAGCAGCAACGCGGCGTTGACCGCGATCGCGCTGCCGCAGCTCGTGTCCGTCGGGCGCTCGTTCGTCGTCTCGTGGAACCCCCTGCTGACCTCGATCGATGCCGCGGAGCTCCGATTCGTCGAAGTGAATTTCAGCGTCAGCTCGAACCCTAGCTACCCCACCTGCCGGGCGCAGGCGCTCGTCGATCAACTCGAGTCGACTCCGACCATCAACGTCTCCTACGGCAACTCGAGCGCGTCCTGCCCGTGAGCCCGCGCGGATCCGTCACTCCCTCCGGGTTCTTGTGGGCGAGCATGAATCGACGACCGTCGGAGTCGATCTGTTCGACGAGCGACCACCGTCCGTCGACGACGCCCTCCCAGACCGCGAGCGCGTGCTCGTCGCGGCCGGTGCGCGCGGTGCGTGCGTGATCGACGTCGCGCGTGAGCTGGGAGAGCGCCTCGCGCGCGTCGACGTCGCTCGCCTCACCGTCCGCGTGCACGACGCGGCCGAGCGGATCGAGCACCGCTCCGTCGACCGGCGCATCCACCGCGAATGCGCTCCCTGCCGCGAGACGCCGTCTCAGACGCAGTCCGGACTTCACGTGAGCTCCGAGCCGCAGCCACGTCGTCCGTTCCGATGCGCGGAGCGGCCGCGACTGCCGGATCGACCCCACGAGACAGGTGGCGCCATGGCCGTCGATGTGGCGATTGAGCGAGAAGTGCAGGTCCTCGACGTCTTCACCGAGGGTGAACCCAGCTCGGTCGCCTCGCAGCTCCGAGAGCCGCAGATGCTCGATCGGTTGAGAGAGGTGATGGAGCACGTGGTCGCGGAAGCCGTTCGCCATGAGCGCGTCCTCGACGCTGCCGGTCCCGGCACGCACCCGGTCGGCGGCGGCGCCGATGCGCGCGATGATCGGGACGACGTCGTGCTTCGGATTCCCGGCCTGCACCGCATCGCTGAGACGGAGGCCCGTCTCGGCCAGGTCGATGTGGTACGCGAGCACGGTCTCGGCGCCCATCAACGGGAGGGCGACCTCGGCGAGGCGGAGGAGCCACGATTCGTGGGAAGCGCGTAGGTCGTAGCAGGCCTCGACCATCGCGATCGGATCGGGTTTGCGAGAGTGCATCCGGTGCCGAGATTCGCACGAGAGATCGTCGCCGAGAACGCCTCCGGTGAGGCTCGCGTGTCGAATCCCGTGTCGATGGAACCGCAACCATCCGCTGGGGCGTGCGACGACGTCGCGGTCGATCGCACGCGGATGTCCGGTGATCCTTCCGGGGGATTCCGCCGTTCGATCGGGACGCGAGTCGGAAGACCTGCGAACGGAATTCCCTATGGACGGCGTCGCGCCCGGCTTCGTCAGCGCCACTCCGGATCGATCGGCTCGACCGCGCGCGACGTGCACTTGCTCTGCGTAGGCCTACGAGCGCCGCTCGCGAGCGACCAGAGCGCGCCCGTGATCCACCGTAGATCCGTGCTGGGCCCGTCGCAGGAGCTGCCCCAGCGAAGTTGACTCACGGTATCACCATAGTAATACTTCTCTCATGAAGACCGCGATCTCCATGCCCGACGCCCTCGCCAAGCGGGTCGACCGGCAGGCGAAGCACCTCGGGTTGTCACGCAGCGAGTTCCTCGCGCGAGCTGCCGAGCGGTACCTTGCGACGCTCGGCGACGAGCAGGTGACCGCGTCGTACGACGCGGCGTACGCGGATGACGACGACGAGATGGCGACGTTCCGCCGCAAGGCAGCACGCGCGAGTCTCCTCGCGGTCGAGTGGAAGGAATGAAGCGCGGCGAAGTGTGGTGGGCGGATCTCGCCGAGCCGCGTGGCTCCGAGCCCGGGGGACGCAGACCCGTCGTCGTGGTGCAGGACGATCTGCTGAACCAGAGCGCGCTGTGGACGGTGATGGTGGTGCCGCTCACGACCCAGATGAAGCGAGCCCAAGCCGCCGGCAACCTCTTGCTGCAACCGCGTGAGTCCGGGCTGGATCGGCCCTCCGTCGCCGTCGTGGCTCAGGTAGCGACGCTCGATCGGGACTTCCTCGTCGAGCTCGTCGGCGCGCTGCCTCGGCGCAGCCTCGAGCGCCTCGACGACGGCCTGCGGCTCGCGCTCGACCTTTGAGGAGAGACCCTTTCTCCGAGACTAGAACGGCCCGTTCGGGCGACGCCCGTGTCGCAACGCGAGCTTCCGCTCTTCTACGAAGCCCCATACGAATACAGCGGCGTCAGCTTCTCCACCAAGAAATCCCGCAGCAACCGCGCCCGCCGCGGCAGGTTCTCGAGCGGCGGCGTCACGACGTGGATCGCGCCGCCGCGACGCGCGTACTTGGGTAGGACGCGCACGAGGCGGTCTCCGAACCCCGCAGCGGCGCACTTCGCCGCGACGATCAGCGGGAGCAGGCCGATGCCGGCGCCCGCTTCGATCGCCTGGCGGACGAAGTCGGTCTCGTCGACGCTGATCGCGCCGCGCACGTCGAGCGTGGCGGCGACGCCGCTCTCGTCGGTGAGGATCCACTCCGCGCGGCCGAGGCGCGCGAGGTGCAGCACGCAGCAGTGCGACGCGAGCTCGTCGAGCGTCGTCGGGGTGCCGCGCTCCTCGAGGTAGCGCGACGAGGCGAACAGTCCGAAGTCGGTCTTGCCGAGGCGCTTGGCGATGAGGCTCGAGTCCTCGAGCTTGCCGCCGCGCAGCGCGATGTCGAAGCCCTCTTCGGCGAGGTCGACGTAGCGGCCGGTGAGCGCGAGCTCGACGTGGATCTCGGGATAGCGCCGCGAGAACTCGACGAGCACCTCGGCGAGCTCGTTGCCGCCGAAGCCGCCGGGCGCGGTCATGCGCACGATGCCGCGCGGCACGACGCTCTCGTCCGACGCGACGCCCGCGGCTTCGTCGAGCGAGGTGAGCGCGTTGCGGGCGCGCTCGTAGTAGGCGCGGCCGGTCTCGGTGAGGTGGAGGCTGCGGGTCGTGCGGGTGAGCAGCCGGACGCCGAGGTCCTCTTCGAGGCGCGCCACGGTGCGGCTCACCGACGACTTCGGCAGGCCCATCGCTTCGCCGGCGGCGGTGAAGCTCCCCGCCTCGACGACCCGGACGAAGACGGCGACGTGGTTCAGGTCCATCGTTGTCCTGATAGCAACGATTCGTTGCCGAGTCACCGTCTACCGCATCTACGGACAACAATTAGAGTCTCAGGAGTCCGCCGGCAACGCTCACGAGCCCCTCACGGGTGATTGCGACCGGCTTTCCAGATCAAGGATTCCGCCATGTCCAAGCTCCCCACGATCGCGCGCTACGCCCTGGGCTTCGTCTTCGTCGTCTTCGGGCTCAATGGGTTTCTCCATTTCCTGCCCCAGCCCCCGATGAGCGGCCCGGCCGCCGACTTCGCCGGTGCGCTCTTCGTCACCGGCTACATGTTCCCGCTGATCAAGGGCACCGAGGTCGTCGCCGGCGCGCTCCTGCTGAGCAACCGCTTCGTCCCCCTCGCGCTGGCGCTGCTCGCCCCGGTCCTCGTGAACATCGTGGCGTTCCACGTGTTCCTGGCGAAGGGCGGCGTCGGCCTCCCCCTAGCGCTCGCGGCGCTCGAGCTCTACCTCGCGTACGCCTACCGCCGAGCCTTCGCCCCGATGCTCGCCGCCCGCGTCGACGCGCAGGCGCCCTCGGCGGCCCCCGCGATCGCCGCCGCCCCCGCGGAATGATGCGCGATGCGAGGCGCGGCCCCGGGACCCCCGTCCCGCGGCGCGCCTCGTCCGCGTTTCGAAGCGCCGGGGGATCGCGGCCAACTTGCCGGACCTCCCCGGATCGTGGTTCCTACGCGCATGAGTAGCTCTCCTTTCGACCCCTTCATCGGCAAGACGATCGCGGGTCGGTACCGGGTCGATTCGCGCCTCGGCGAAGGCGGGATCGGCGCGGTGTACGTCGCCCAGCACCTCGCGCTCGGACGCCGGGTCGCCCTGAAGGTGCTCCACGAACGATTCGCAGGGACGCTCGACGCCCGCGTGCGCTTCGAGCGCGAGGCCAGGGCGCTCTCCGCGCTCTCGCATCCGAACATCGTCTCGGTGCTCGATTTCGGCGACGAGGCGGGCTCGCTCTACCTCGTGATGGAGCTGGTCGACGGCGAGACGCTCGCCGACCGGATCCGTCGCGGCCGCATGGAGCGGCGCGTCGCGCTCGAGCTGGTCCGGCAGATCCTGAGGGCGCTCGCCTACGCCCACGGCGTCGGCATCGTGCACCGCGATCTCAAGCCCGCGAACGTGCTCGTGCGCACACTGCCCGACGGCTCCGAACACGTCACGGTGCTCGACTTCGGCCTCGCGAAGTTCGTCGACGTCTCGGATCCGGCGCACACGCGGCAGGGCGTGATCCTGGGGACGCCCGCGTACATGGCACCCGAGCAGACGACCGGCGATCCGGCCGGCCCCGCGTCCGACGTGTACTCGGCGACGCTGATCCTCTTCGAGCTGCTCACCGGCGAACGCGCGTTCACCGGCCGTGAGGCGGGCGAGCTGATCAAGGCGCACCTGATCGCGCCGATCCCGCGGCTCGCGGACTCGCGCGTCGACGTGCCGTTCTCGGCCGAGCTCGAGGCGATGGTGAAGAAGGGCCTCGCGAAGCGCGCAGCGGATCGCTACCCGGACGCGAAGGCGATGCTCGACGCGTTCGAGCACCTGCCGGAAGCCGACGAACGGCCGAGCCGCCGCCTCGCGGCCGATGCGGCGCCGACGGTGGATCTGCGGGCGCCCGCGAAGCAGCCCGACGCCGCGCCGGCCGCGCCCCCGTCCCGCGGAAAGATCGCGCTCGGCATCGGGGCCGCCCTCATCGGCGTCGCCGGGCTCGGCGCGGTCGGCTTCCTCGTCTACACGTTCAGCGACGCGAGCGCGGTCATCCCGGACGACCCGATGGGCGGCGCCGACGCGAGCGTGGAGATGGTGTCGGACGTCGACGCGGCGGCGGCGCTCGCGCTCGACGCGGGGACCGACGCGGGCCTCGATGCAGGGTCCGACGCGGCGGTCGACCTCGGGATCGACGCGGGGATCGCGGCCGACGCCGGACTCGCGATCGCGATCCTCCCGCCCACCGGGCCCCGCGTACCCGCGCGCGACCCGTTCGCGACCGAACCCCCCCAAGATCTCCGGTCGCTCTACGAAGCGATCACGCGCGGCGACCAGCCGAGCCGCGAGGCGCTCCAAACGCTCTACCAGTACGCGGCAGCCCATCGCGGCGACCCGCGCGCGCATCTGTTGCTGGGACGAACCTACACCGATCGCGGCTGGCCGGACGACGCGCTCCAGGCCTATCGCGAAGCGAATTTCCGCGACCCGTCGTCCCGCGGCGATCCGCGGATGCTCCAGGACCTGGTGACCCTCGCGTCCCAGGAACGGTCCCACCGGGCCGCGGCCGGATACATCAGCGGCTACTACGGCGGCGAAGCCCGGGCCTACGTGGCGACTCGCCTCGCCGAGACGACGGATCCCGTCGCACGAGCGTTGCTCGAACGTCTTCGGGCCGCGCTCGAAACCGTGCCCTGAGTCGCCGTACCACCGACCGCGACGCTTGACCAACGAGGGCCGCGGACGATACGGTCGGGCCCTTTTTCGATGACGAATTCCGAGCCCGACGAGAACCGACCGAGCGCCGTCCCGCGCAGCTCGATCGGTCGTCTCTTCGGCAAGCGGTACCGCATCGACCGCGAGCTCGGCTCGGGCGGCCTCGGCACCGTCTTCGTGGCGCGTCACGCCACCCTCGATCGCGACGTCGCCGTGAAGCTGATGCGCGACGACATCGCGGCGCGTCCCGAGTACCGCGAGCGCTTCGAGCGCGAAGCCCGCGCGCTCGCGCAGCTGCGGCATCCGAACATCGTCACGGTGCTCGACTTCGGCGTCGAGGAGGACACGAGCTTCCTCGTCATGGAGCTCGCCGAGGGGCGCACGCTCGACGTCTTCGTCGCCGAGGAGAAGCCGAACCTCGAGCTCGCGATCGCGATCGTCCGCCAGCTCCTTCGCGCGCTCGCGTACGCGCACGGACAGAAGATCATCCACCGCGATCTGAAGCCCGCGAACCTGATCGTCCGCAAGCTCACCGAGACGTCCGTGCACGTCGTGGTGCTCGACTTCGGCCTCGCGAAGATCGTCGACGACGGGAACCCGGCGCTCACGCAGAAGGGCGCGATCCTCGGGACGCCGGCGTACATGGCGCCCGAGCAGGCGAGCGGCGGCACCGCGAAGCCCTCGCTCGACGTCTACGCAGCGGGCCTGATCGCGTTCGAGACCTTCACCGGGCGACGGCCCTTCCTCGAGACCGATCGCGGCGCGCTGCTGCGTTCGCAGGTGGCGACGCCCCCGCCGATGCCGTCGTCGATCCGGTCGGAGCTGACCGAGATCGCGGGCCTCGACGCGTTCTTGCTGCGGGCGCTCGAGAAGAAGCCGACCAACCGGTTCGCGGATGCGGGTCAGATGCTCGAAGCCTTCGAGCGGATCGTCGGCGTCGGCACCGCGAGCGAGTCGCGCTCGCTCCCGCGCGCGGCGTCGTCGCCGGATCTCTCCCCGTTCCTTCCCGCGTCGGCGCCCGGGATCGCGCAGGGCGCGCTCGACACGGCGGTCAAGGCGGCGCCGCGTGCGTCGTCGACCCCCTCGACGCAGCTCGGCGCGGCGCCTGCCCCGCCCGCCCCGCGCATCTCGCCCACGGCCGCGAGCACCGCGTCCCGCGCGCCCACCGTGATCGGCATCTCGATCCTCGGCTTCGTCGGGCTCGGGATGATCGCCCTCGGCGCGTGGGCGTACATCGGCCGGGACGCGCCGCCCGCACCGGCGGTGCCGACGATCACGCTGCCCCAGCTCGCGCTCCCTCCGGCCGGCGAAGGCGCGAGCCCGCTCGATCGCGGCGTGCCGAGCGAACTCGAGGTCCTGCACCGGACCATCCTCGCCGGCGGCGTCCCGAGCCGGAACGCGCTGCAGGATCTCTACCGCTACAACACGACCCACCCGGACGACGCCCGCGGGCTCCTCTTGCTCGGACGGACCGCCACCGACCGACGGTGGTTCAGCGACGCGACCGATGCGTACGAAGCCGCGTGCGAGCGCGAACCCGCGTCGAGCACCGATCCGCGCCTGCGCGAGGACCTCGTGCGCTTCGCCCGGCTCGACCGCTTCGGCCCGAAGGCCGCCGACGTGCTCGTCCGCTGCGTCGGAGCGCCCGCGGTCCCGGCGGTCGAGGCCGCGATCGAGGCCGCCGAGAGCGACGACCAACGGGGCCGCCTGGAAGCGCTGCTGCGCCGCCTGCGCCGGATCCGTTGACGTCGGCCCGGAACCGCGCGACGACACGGGCACGATGACCGCACCGGGCACGACCCTCGCCGATCGCTACATCCTCGACTCCGCCCTCGGCGAGGGCGCGATGGGCGTGGTGTATGCCGGTCGCCGGCTCGCGGACGGCCATCCGGTCGCCGTGAAGGTGCTCCTGCCGGAGATCGCGACGAACCCGGAGATGCGCAAGCGCTTCCTCCGCGAAGCCACCGCGCTCATGACACTGCAGCACCCGAACGTCATCGGCGTGCTCGAGTTCGGCGAGACCGCGGACAGCTGCTTCCTCGTGATGGAGCTGCTCCACGGCGAGTCGCTCCAGTCGTACATGGACGAGAACCCGATCACGCCCGAGACGGCGCTCGTGATCGCCGACCAGATGCTCGCCGGCCTCGGCTTCGCCCATGCCCACGGCGTGCTGCACCGCGACATCAAGCCCGAGAACCTCTTCGTCACGGCGCAGCCGGACGGGACCCGCGCGATCAAGCTGCTCGACTTCGGCCTCGCGAAGTTCCTCGACCGCAACTCGCTCACGCCGGAGTCCACGCTCACGGTGAAGGGCGCGATCCTCGGCTCGCCGCCGTACATGTCGCCCGAGCAGATCTTCGGCCAGACGGTCGACGCGCGGGCCGACGTCTACTCCGCGGGCGTCGTCCTCTTCGAGCTCCTGACCGGCATCTGGCCGTTCATGGCGGAGGAGGTCTCGGAGCTCTTCCGCGCGCACGCGCTCGATCCGGTGCCTCCGCTCAGCGTCGCGCGACCGGCGCTGCGCGTGGTTCCCGAGCTCGACGCGCTGATCCAGACCGCGATGGCCAAGGAGCCGGACAAGCGCTTCGAGGACGCGCAGCAGATGCGCGCGGCGCTCGCCCGCATCCCTCGTCCGTCGGCCTGGCTCATCGTCTGAGTCCGCGCGCCTCGGGTCCGTCGCGAGGCGCGAGCGAAGGATCGGGTTCCCACTCGGACACGAAGCTCCGAGCGCGCGGGGGCGGTGCGCCGATCGGGAAGAGGGACCAGAAGAAGCGATCGGGATCGACGATCCCGCTCTCGGCGACGATCGCGAGGTAGCGCGCGCGCGCGTCCTTGCCGAGCGCGCTCGTCGCGAAGCCTCCGTCGGCGAGCCGCCCGAGCGCGAAGCAGGCGACCGCCTCGAGCAGCGGGATGGACGCGAGGACGGGGGACGCGCGTAGCTCGACGAGCGCGACGATCGCCGCCTGTTCGCGGTGTTCGGCGAGAGAGGCGAGCGCGCGGAGCCAGGAGACGTACGCGCGCTGAAGCTCGTCGCGCGGACGGCCGTACGCGCGCACCGCCTCGCGCGCGCGGGCGGCGTCGCCGCAGCGGAGCGCACACGCGGCCTGGATCGTCAGGCAACGGGAGCGCGGCAACATCAGCCGCATCGAGCCGTTCGCCTTCATCGCGGCGCGGGTCGCGAGCGCCTTCTCGAGCGCGAGCGGACCCTCGTCCTCGTAGAGCGAGGCCCAGGCGGAATAGAGCCGCGTCTGCGTCCGGACGACGACCTGACGCCGCAACGCGCCCGCCCAGTACGCGTCGGACGCGGCGGCGTGCACCCGCTCGGTCTCTCCGAGACGCATGTGGTAGTAGGGCAGGAAGCCGGTACGCAGACGGAACTCCGCGTAGGGCCCCGCGACGGATTCGCGTCGGTCGACGAAGCGTGCGATCCGCTCGAGCTCCGCGACGCCCGCGCGATGAAGCGTCGCGTAGCCCCAGAGGTAGTACGCGAACGAGAGCATCCACGGCTCTACGTCCGCGGCGGATTCGAGCGTGGTCACGGCATCCCCGATGCGCTCCTGCGCCTCGCCGACGTGCCCTGCGAAGAGATCGA
>Ga0075163_10011827_pt1 | contig 11364 bp, 9 predicted proteins | sample JI1023141ADNA_FD_71478 | JGI IMG/M metagenome (GOLD analysis project Ga0075163, IMG submission 71478) | Wastewater effluent complex algal communities from Wisconsin, to seasonally profile nutrient transformation and Carbon sequestration -... | ecosystem: Engineered > WWTP > Effluent > Algae... | reverse complement strand
CCAACGTTCGCATACATGTTCAACAGAACTCTCGCCCTGATGGCGGGCGCATGGGCCATCACGCTGGGCCTTCAAGCACAGACCATCACCGTAGTGGACAATGAGACCGGCACCCCTATGGAAGGTGTGGTTGTCGTCGCGACCGGATCCGCGACCAGCTTGCTCACCGATGTGAAAGGCCACGCGAACATCAGCCCGTTCCAACAAGCGGATACGATCCGGTTCGGCGCGCTCAACTACAAGCGTTTCAGTATCAGTCACGCGGCATTGGTGGCCTCCCCGATCGTTCGGCTGGTGCCCGTGCTGAAGGACTTGCGCGAAGTGGTGGTGAGCGCCAATCGCTGGGAGCAGGATGAAGAGCGTGTGCCGGACCAGATCACGGTGATCAAACCGAAGGACATCGCTTTCCAGAATCCGGGCACGGCCGCGGATATGCTGCAACAGAGCGGCGAGGTGTTCATGCAGAAAAGCCAGCAGGGCGGGGGCAGTCCCATGCTCCGTGGCTTCGCCGCCAATCGTGCCTTGATCGTGGTGGATGGCGTGCGGATGAACAACGCGATCTACCGCGCGGGCAACCTGCAGAACGTGATCAGCGTGGATCCGGGCTCCATCGAGCGGGCTGAGGTGATCCATGGGCCGGGGGCCATGACGTATGGCAGCGATGCGATCGGTGGTGTGATGGATTTCCACACGCTGCGCGCAAGGTTCAGCAACGATAGCAACCTGTTGTTCCACGGTGGCGCGATGGTGCGGTACGCATCCGCAGCGAACGAGACCGGTGGCCACCTGCACATCGGTATCGGGGGCAGGAAATTGTCCTTCTTGGGCAGCGCGAGCTTCACCTCATTCGGGGACCTGCGTGCCGGAACGGATGGCCCGGAGGATTACCTGCGACCATGGACATCCGAGGTGATCAATGGCGTGGATAGCCAAGTGGTGAACACCGACAAGGAACTCCAGAAGCAGAGCGGCTATGATAACCAGGCGTTCATCGGAAAACTCGCATGGAAGCCGAGCGAGGCATTGGAGATCGGCGCGAACGTGTACTTCAGCACCACCAGCGATGTACCGCGCTACGATCGCTTGATCGAACTGCGCAACGGTGCGCCGCGCTCGGCCGAGTGGCACTACGGGCCGCAGGAGTGGATGATGGCGAGCCTGCGTGCGACCCATACGGCCAAGAGCGGACCATGGAGCACCGCGCGTTTGATCGTGAGCATGCAGGACTACTCCGAAAGCCGTAACGACCGCAACTTCCGCAGCGCGCAGCTGCGCACCCAAGTGGAGAACGTCACCGGCCTCTGGATGAACCTCGATGCGGAGAAAGAGCTGTCCGCGCGCACGCAGTTGTTCTATGGTGCGGAGATGGTCGCGAACGATGTGACTTCAACGGGCATCCGCATTGATCAAGGGACCGGGGAAGAGGAGGTCATCAACTCGCGCTATCCTGATGGATCGACATGGTCCACAGGGTCGGTCTACACCGGCCTGATGTACGATATGACCGAGCGCCTGACGCTTTCAGCGGGTGCGCGTTCCAGTTGGTCGTCCTTGGATTGCACATTCGACACCACGCTTTTCCCGTATCCGGCCACGAAGACGGGCTTGGACAACAGCGCGGTCACCGGCAACGTGGGTCTGGCGTTCCGTCCCGACAAGTCGTGGAAGCTGGCGTTCGATCTGAGCACGGGTTTCCGGGCACCGAACATCGACGACATCGGCAAGGTGTTCGAAAGCGAGGCCGGTCTGCTGATCGTTCCGAACCCTGAGCTTGAAGCGGAGTACGCTTACAACGCGGAGTTCTCCATCGACAAGGTGGTCGCCGAACGCGTGAAGGTGGGCGTGACCGGCTACTACAACCTGTTGGACAACGCCATGGTGCGAAGGGCCTTTCTCTTGAATGGGGAGGACACGGTATCCTATCCTTCGGAAGCGGATACCAGCGCGGTCTTCGCTGTTCAGAACGCAGCGCAGGCCACGGTGATCGGCTTCGTGTTCGGAGTGGACGCGAAGTTGGGCCGAGGCTTCAGTCTGAACCTGCGTTACAACTGGCAGGATGGGGAGGAAGAGGATGACAAGAACACGGAGCCGGTGCCCCTGCGCCACTGTCCTCCCGCCTTCGGTCAAGCAGGTCTCACGTGGGAGAAGAAGAAACTGAGGCTGCAGGCCTACACCCAGTTCAGTGCGGGCTTCACCTTCACCGATCTTCCTCCGAGCGAGCAGGTAAAGTCAGCGATCTACGCGCTGAATGACGCCGGTGACCCGTTCGTTCCCAGCTGGACGACCTTCAACCTGAAAGGCAGCTACCAGTTGAACAAACAGCTCTTCATTAGTGCCGGGGTGGAGAACATCACGGACCGGTTGTACCGGCCGTACTCCTCTGGTATCTCTGCTCCTGGGCGGAACTTCATCATCGCCCTGCGCGCGAACTTCTGACCCGGCCCTTGGACAGGTGCAACGGAAAAGGGCACCGATGCCGGTGCCCTTTTCCATGCCGCCAAGTTCTGATCAGCGCCGCACCGTAACCATGTTCGTGAGGTTGATCTGCTCATTGCTCACACGCACCAGGTAGTTGCCTCCGCTCAACGCACTGAGGTCGAACGGCATGTTCTGCCCCTCGATCAGGCGCTGTGCGTTGCGGGTGAGGAGCACGCGGCCGGTCGCGTCGATCACATCGATCCGCGCATTCGTCGTGCTGGCGCTCGCCCAGAGCAAGCGCATGTCGCCATTCCCCGGGTTGGGGTACACGGTGAAGCCGTTCGCCTTGGCCAGTTCATATACGCTCTCCGGTGACGAGACTTCCGTCACCACGGTGTTGGTGATCACCGGCTCGTTGTAATCGAAGTAGATGCCCGCGCTGTTCTCGAACAGGGTTCCGGGAAGCGATGTGCTCTTCGGCTGGATGCGGAAGTGGACGCCACCTTGGCTGCCGGCGAGGTCGCTGCTGCTGTCCGGCAGCATGATGCCGGGGAAGCTCCACACGATCTCGTTGCCGTTGAAGGCGATCTGGTTGGCATGCGTGGCGCCGACCATTTCGAAGGTGCTCAGGTCGAGGTCGCTGTCGATCATGTCGCGCAGCACGATGTTCACTGCGGGCATTTCGCCGGTGTTCTGGAAGTGGATGGTGTACTCCAGCGCTTTGCCTTCGGCGATCTCGCCGGTAGTGATCTGCGTCACGTCCACGAGCTTCTCGTTCGGATCGAAGGAGGTGGTGGGGTTCGCGGTGATGGCATCGGTGTTGTCCGCCACCGTCTCCTCGGTATGGTCGATGGCCAGGACGACCGTCGCGGTGACCATGTCCGTGGTGAGCGCGGTGCTGTCGGTATGGTAGGTCACCTGGATGGCCCCAGCATCGCCGGGAGCTAGCCCCGTGATGTTCCAAGTGATGACCTGCCCGCTGACGGTGGTGGGCACCGGTACGCTGCTCACGAAAGTGGTGAGGGTATCGAGCGTCAGTGACACGTTCCCGTTGAAGGTCTCGGTACCGACATTGCTGTAGTTGATGTGGTACGTGGTGTTGTTGCCGATCCACGGGTTCCAGCCCCAGATGTTCACCTGGCCGTCATAGATGCCGGGGATCGGTTGGAAGCCGAAGTCCATGCCGTTCACCAAGGTGCCGAGCGTAAGCGCCGAATAGTTCTGTGCGGCGGGCGTCACGGTATGGTAGAGCGGTGGGTTCGGCACGGTGAGGGTGAAGCTGCCACTGTCCGAGCAGAACGAATACGGGTCGGAACCGGCGTAGTGGTAGTAGCCACCCGGGTTGCGCTCCAGCACAACGTCCATCTGGTCCTCGCCGGGATCGCGTGAACCATTGCTGTTCACGTCGCGATAGGTCTCGCCGGTGACGGTGGCGAAGCACTCACCGAGCTGCCAGTAGAAATCGTCGCTGTTGAACATGCTCGTCCAGACGATGTAATAGGTCTGGCCGGCGGTCACGGACACATCCAAGTAGGTGGCGAACGGATAGCCGGGACAGCTGTTGCTGCCCATGTCGTCGTTCCAGGCGATGCAGGTGAGCGAATCACAGGAACCGGTCATGACTTTCACGTAGGTGTCGTCACTCGATTCGTTCTGTCCGTTGCAGCTGGTGATGTTGATGGTACCGGTGAAGGACGGCGTGTACGCGTACCAATCCCCGTTCTGTCCGCTACCGCCACAGCCGTAGCTGCCGCCGCCATCACCCGTGGTGGGGCCGTCCGCATGGTAGTAACCGGCAACGATGGGCAGTGCATTGGTGCAGGTATCGCCCTGCGCGTAGAGCAGGGTGCCGAGAGCGATGGGAAGAACGGTGAGCGCGTAGCGTTTGGCCATGGGATGGACGGTTTGTCCGACCAAGGTAGCCGCTGGTCGGGTACGTGCTACGGATCCCTTCGGTAGAATACGAACCCGTTCTTCCGATACAGTTCTGTGAACGTCCCGATGGAGGTCACGTCCTCCTCGCTGGTCACCTTCGCCACCAGGTACACCGGGCGATCGATGCCGCCGTGGAAGAGCCATTCCTCATCATACGCGCGCGGGTCCGTGGGCGGCGGCTTGCGCGTGTAGAAGAGTTGGGCGTAGCTGCGGTAGTTGAAGTTCTTGACGAGGTTCGGATGGCCATTATCGGAGTCCTTCGCACGCGCTTCGAAGAACTCGACCGCCGCGCGCTGGGAGTAGCCCTCGATGTTGTTGATGAAGAAAAAGAGGGTGATGGTGACGAAGAGCGCCGTACCGCCGAACACCACGGGCAGTCCGCGCCTGTAGTCCCCTTGCGAGAAGCAGCGGTGCCCGAAGAAGAGCACTACGGCCATCCAGACACCCGCGATCGCTTCCACACCGGTCCACACCACATCGGCATCGAGGTTCGCACGGCCGAAGGGGTCGGCCACCAGCGGCTTCAGGAGGTCGATCCGCATGCCGATGAACGGAGCCACGAGGAACACCACTGCCACAAGACTACCGATCGCTCCGAGCGAAAGCCGCAGCCACATCGGTGCCTTTGCTTCGCCACGCCAGAGACCTTCCATGCTCAAGGCCGCGAGGAAGGTGAGCGGGAAGTAGCACAAGCTGCTGTAGTGGACGATCTTGGTGTTCACGATGCTGAACAGGATGAGCACCGACCAGAAGAGGATGATCATCCAACGACGGTAGTCCTTGTGAGCGGCATCCCCCTCGGTCGGCTTCAGCATTCCGTGGATGGCGAAGAGCGAAGCCGGGAAGCAACCGAAGAGCAGCACGACGAAGTGATAGCCGAAGAAACCGCCGTGGCCGGCATCCTCTTCCGTGAACAGCGCCACCTGCCGCTCGAAGAAAGCGATGCTGAACGCGGGCCCGTTGCGCAGGAAGTCGACTCCGAACCAAAGGCCGGTAACCGCGAGCGCTGTGGCGAGCAGGATGCCCGCATCGCTCCAGCGGAAGAACGGCCGGAAACGGACCGAAGCCCAGTAGCTCAGGAAGGTCAAGCCGAAGATGATCACGGCCGCGGGGCCTTTCGTCAGGACCGCCAGGCCGATGAATACCCCGCTCCGGATGGCGTGCGCATGTGCTCCCTCCCGCACGCACCGGATGAACGCGTGCAGCGCGAGGAAGATGAACAGGTTGAACCATGGATCGATGATGCCGCTCCGGAAGTAGAGATGCGGGAGGATGGAACCCAGGTAGGCGAGCACCCAGAGCAGGCCGAACACCTCGTTGCGCAAGTGCTTGCCGATCCGATACAGCACCAGCAGCGTAACGATGCCGCAAATGGCGTCCGGCAGTCGTGCGGCGAATTCGCCCACGCCGAACACCTGCATGCACAAGGCCTGCATCCACATGAAGAGCGGGGGCTTTTCCTGGAACGGCTGGAAGTCGATCTGCGGCCGCAGGTAGTCGCCGGTCACGATCATCTCGCGCGCGATCTCGGCGAAGTTGATCTCGTCCCAATCGAACAGATGCACGGACCCAAGCCCGGGAACGAAGAGCAGGAGCCCGAGGAGTACGATGAGCAGCTCCGTGCGGGCGTTCTTCATCGATCGGTCGCGGTCAGGATCAACGGTTCATTTCCGCTTTGCGCCCCAGGCGTTCCGAGTGGAGCTCAGGGATCACGGCACCCGGGTAGGATGGCATGCGGTCCATCTTTTTCAGCCCGTACTTCTTCTCGTTCACATGCACGTAGTGGAGGCAGCCTTTGTCCGGTGCGTGCGTGAAGGCCTGCAGGGCCTGTTGTGCCGTTGCGGGGTCAAGCAGCGCATCCGGAACGATGAACGGGAAGGGCTTCCCGTTGCGGTTGGTGTCCATCAACACGGGCAACCTTCCTTCCCACAGGTCCAGGTCGATGATGCGCGTGGCGGTGGCGGCTTCGGGCATGGTAGAGCGTGCCTAAAGTAGCCGTAAGCCGAACTTGGCGGTGGGAGCAATGAAGAGCAGGGCTTGCCGACTATGAATTGAGCGGAACGGGCTGGAAGCTCAATTGGATATGTGAACAGGGTCAGCTTCTGGCCAAGGCATAGAGCATCATGAGGCAGAAATAGATCCCGCCAATGATGAAGAACCATTGGAAAAACCGTGTGACCAACGGCCGGGACGGGAGCCGTTTTCGTTCCATCGTAGCGCGGTTCCGGTTCAGCGCTCCAACAACTTCCACTTCATCACCCCCGTCCTCGCCAGGAAATACCGCCAGCTCGTTCCCACCACACCGAGCCCGTAGGTCATGCTGCGGCTGAAGTTGATGCTGCTGGCCTCATCGAAGTACTTGGTGGGGCAGGTGATCTCGGCGATCTGGAACTTGTGCCAGAAGATCTGGGCGATCATCTGGTTGTCGAAGACGAAATCATCGGAGCACTTGTGGTAGGGGCACGCGTCGATCACCTTGCGGTGGAAGGCGCGGTAGCCGGTGTGGTACTCGCTGAGCTTCTCGCCCATCAGGATGTTCTGGCCAAGGGTGAGCATCCGGTTGAAGATGTACTTGTACAGCGGCATGCCGCCTTTCAGCGCGCCACCGCCCAGGATCCGCGAGCCGAAGACCACGGGATAGACGCCGTTGCCGATCAGGGCGATCATGCTGGTGAGCAGCTTCGGGGTGTACTGGTAGTCCGGGTGCAGCATCACCACGATATCCGCCCCGAGTTCTTTGGCCTTGTCGTAGCAGCTCTTCTGGTTGCCGCCGTAGCCGGTGTTCTTCTCGTGCTCCACCACGTGCTTCAGGCCGAGCTTCCGCGCGACCTCCACGGTGTTGTCCGGGCTCTTGTCATCCACCAGCACGATCTCGTCCACGAGGTCCATGGGGATCTCGTCGATGGTCTGCTTCAGGGTGAGTGCGGCGCGGTAGGCGGGCAGCACAACGACTACTTTCTGTCCGAGGTACATGGGCGCTAAAGATCGGTCATTCGTTCCGCACGGTTCACCAGCCACACCCCGCAGAGCACGAGGGCGATCATGCCGAACTGTCCGGCGGTAAGGGATTCGCCATCGAGCACGCCCCAGCCGATGGCCACCACGGGCATGAGGTAGGTTACGCTGCTGGCCCACACGGCGGAGGTGCGTTTCAGCAGGGCGTTCCACAGCACCAGGGAGATGGCCGAACCGAAAATGGCGAGCAGCGCCACGAAGCCCAGCGAATGCCAACCGTTGGGGTCCGTTTCCAAGGTGGTGGGCAGGTCCGTGGCGAAGGTGCCCATCAGCCCCAGCGGCCCCACGAAAGTGAGCGCCAGGCAGGCCGTGGCCGCGGCGGGGAGCATGTGCAGGTGGCGCTTCACGATGTTGGCGCTGCAGCCGTAAAGGGCCGTGGCGATCACCGGCAACAGCGCGTAGATGTTCCAGGTGGGCAGCCCGTCCGACTTTTTCCAAGCGATCAGCCCGGCGGCCCCGACCAGTCCTACCAGGATCCCGATGAGGTGGATCCAACGCAGCCGGTGGCGGAAGAAGATGACGCCCACCATCAGGGTGAACAGCGGGGTCAGGCTGTTGAGCATGCCGCTCAAGGCACTGTCGATATGCGTTTGCGCGACGGCGAAGAGGAAAGCGGGGATGCCGTTGCCCAGCACGCCGGTACCCAACAGGGGCAGCCAGTGCTTGCGCATCAAGGGCGCATGGATGAACAGCAGCGGGCTCAGGGCCAGCCACGCGATGGCCAAGCGGGCAGAGGCCATCTGCAAGGGGTCGAGAACGGGCTTTCCGTCATGGAAAAGTCCCCGCTTCATCAGGATGAAGGAACTGCCCCAGACCAGCGCCAGAACGAGCAGCAAGGCCCACTTCAACCATTCGTCCCGGCGTTGTTCCATCTGTCCCCTGTAAGGGCGGCCGAAGATATTCGGGTACCTCCGCGAACTACATTTGTAACATCCGCGTTAGTGCCTGCGTCCCATGTCAGCTACCCGACACCACGGAACCATGAACAAGCCCGCCCTTTTCATCCTGATCGCCGCGCTGGCCGCCTGTGGCGAAGCTGCCGCACCGGTAACGGAGACGGCCTCCAACGTCGCGCGCACGGTGAGCGAAGTGGCCATCAGCAGCGGCACGCCCGTCACCCTGGCGGACCTCAGCATCGAGGGGATGACCTGCGCGATGGGCTGTGGCAGCACCATCAAGAGCGCCTTGGCCAAGTTGCCCGGCGTTTCAGGCACGGAGGTCAACTTCACGGAAGCAGGCCAGACGAACCATGTGGTGGTCACCTACGACCCCGCCCAAGTGAGCGATGCCGAGATGGTGAAAGCCGTCCAGACCATCCACAATGGGGATTACAAGGTGTCAGCCGTGGGCATCACCAAGCAAGTACTGAAGCAGGGCGCGAGCGAACCACCTGCCGAGAGCACCGAGGACGCTCAGGTGAACGCCTCCCTGGAAAGTGTAGCGCTGCCGAGCCTGGTGGCGCTGCTGCAGCGACTGGTGCGCATCTGAACACGACATCGATAACATCGGAAGAGGGGCTTCGGCCCCTTTTTCATTCGGCACTGTCCTGCTTCGGTAAAATTCACTGGGCGGCGCAGCCCCGGCCGAAGCGTAGCGGAGAGCCGGGGTAGTTTCGCGCCGCTGAATGGAAAAGGAACGATCGCTGCGTCCGGTGGTCATCTGGCTGCTCACAGGCTGCGTGATGATCGCGTGCATGGTGGCCATCGGTGGCATCACGCGGCTGACGGAGAGCGGCCTTAGCATTACGGAGTGGAAGCCCGTTACCGGTGCGTTGCCACCGTTGAACGAAGCCGCCTGGCAGGTCGAGTTCGAGAAGTACCAGCGGATACCGGAGTACCAGCTGCTCAACCAAGGCATGGACTTGGCGGGCTTCAAGCGCATCTTCTTCTGGGAGTGGCTGCACCGCAATTGGGGCCGGTTGATGGGCTTGGTGTTCCTGGTGCCGTTCATCGTGTTCTGGCGCCGCGGGCTGCTGAAGGGCTGGCTCATGCGCCGTGCGTGGTGGATCCTGCTCGGCGGTGCCACGGTAGCCGGCCTGGGCTGGTTCATGGTGGTGAGCGGCTTGGAGAAGAACACGGACGTGAGCCACTACCGGCTGGCCATCCATTTGTGCGCCGCCTTCACCGTGTTCGCACTGGTGCTGTGGACGGTCTTCGACATGGAACGCGAGCGGCGCGCCTTGGCCGGCGATGGCACGAGTGCCGCGAAATGGTCGCGGTGGTTGCTCGTGTTGCTGGCCGTGCAGATCGTTTATGGTGCGTTCACCGCCGGGCTCGATGCGGGCCGTGTGGCGAACACCTGGCCGCTGATGAACGGGCACTTCCTGTCAGAACAAGCGCTCAACTACACCGGCACGGCCATCGACTTCGTGGACCACAAGGAAGGTGTGCAGTTCATCCATCGGAACCTGGCCTGGCTGGTCGCCATCGCGTTCATCGCCTTCGCTTACCGCGAGCGGAAGAACATGGCATTGCACGGCGCGGACCGCTGGCTGTTCGGGGCGGTGGTCCTGCAATTCGCGCTCGGCATCGTCACCCTCATCTACCAGGTGCCCATCGTGCTGGGCGTGCTGCACCAGTTCGGGGCGGTGCTGCTGTTGGCGGCTTCGCTCAATGCGCTCCACCGCACGGGCAGGCCTATCGCCAATTGAGCGTGGCGGCGAAGTGCCGCAGGTCCTCCCGTATACGACCGGTCACGGGTTCCAAGGAATCCGCGTTCGGCCGCGCATCGAAATACAGCGAGCCGTACAGGAAACGCGTGGTACTGTCGGTGAGGTAGAAGACCATCGGGCTGGCCACGTCGCCCTCCACATCGAAGAGCGTTCCGAACACGCGCGCGCTGTCGCGCTCCACGCGTTCGGACCGGATGCGCGCTGCTTTGGCCTCGTGCTTGTCCTTGAAGGCGTGCGCGTCCTCGATCAGCTGGCGCAGGTCGCCCTGGATCTTCCGGCAGGTGAGGAACACGTTGGCGCGCTGGCCGGGAAAGCGGAGCGTCATGTAGCACGCCGTGTCGGCGTTCGCCGCGGTGGTGCCGGGCTTCTCCAACGCCAGCGCGTACGTGGGCACTTCCGCTTCGAAAGGACAGGCACCCCGCCAGCTCGCGTAGGTGGCCTCCGGCAGGTCCAATCGCGGATAGCCGCGTGGTTTCGGCACAGGGTCTTCGGAACAAGAGGAGAGGAGGAGGAGCAGGACCAGGGGCAGGGGCAGGAGCGGGAGCAGGGGCGGTTTGCCACCTGCGCCTGCACCTGGTCCGTTCGGCATCTCACTTCTTCCCCTCATCCCTCATATGCACCTTCACGCGGCGCACGCGTTTGTCGTCGGCGCTCTCCACGGTGAAGAGGAATTGGCGCAGGGCGACCTGCTCGCCTTTTTTCGGGATGCGTCCGGTGAGTTCCAGGATGAAGCCGCCGAGCGTGCCGCTATCGCCCTTGTTGTCCTCAAAAACCTTCTTCGCTCCGCCATCATTGGGCAGGTTATCGATGCCCAGGATCCGGTACACGTCGTTCAGCGCGGCGCGGCCTTCGAAAACGAAGGTCCGTTCATCGAGCTTGCTGTAGATGAGGTCCTCATCGTCGTACTCGTCCGTTATGTCACCGACGATCTCCTCGATCACGTCCTCCAGGGTGACGATACCGCTGGTGCCGCCGTATTCGTCCACCACCACGGCCAGGTGGACCTTCTTGCTCTGGAACTCTTTCAGCAGCGAGTCCAGTTTCTTGTTCTCCGGAATGAAGTAGGGGGTCCGCAGCAGGCTGAGCCAATCGAAATCCGGCGTGTCCAAGTGCGGGAGCACGTCCTTGATGTGCAGCACGCCGATCACCTTGTCGAAGGTGTCTTCATATACCGGCACGCGGGAGAAGCCGCTCTCCACGATGGAGGCGATCACCTGGGCGAAGGTGAGCTCCTTGTCGAAGGCGATCACCTCCATGCGCGGCCGCATCACCTGGCGGGTCTCGATGGCGCCGAACTTCACGATGCCGCGCAGGATCTTCTGCTC